>Ga0156797_143_pt5 | contig 70053 bp, 60 predicted proteins | sample RifOxyD2_FD_112098 | JGI IMG/M metagenome (GOLD analysis project Ga0156797, IMG submission 112098) | Candidatus Lambdaproteobacteria bacterium RIFOXYD2_FULL_50_16 | reverse complement strand
ACCAGTTTCGAACTCAAAGACGATGCCCCTAAAACCCTCCTCCTACGCCTGTCCGACCGTGTTGGCTTCATCCAAGGCGAGTCCGGCGGCTTTAAAAACCTCAAGTACCTGATTAAGGTTTGGTGGAAGTAGTTGACCTGATATATATATATATATATATATCATCCACCACAGTTTCGCTGATTTACAAGTCAGATTAATGATTAGGTTGGTGGTTAATTGGCATTAGATTCCTAATATCTGCGCCTTTTTTAAACATGAGTTTTCAGCAGAAAATTTGTGCACGGCTTAAATCTAATCAATCGATAATTCAATCCGTAAAGGAGCTTAGCATGAAAGTTAAAACACTATTGTTGATTGGCCTCTTTTTGTTACCCCTATTCCCCTTATTCGCTTCCGAAGACCAGATTGGGTTAAGCATCGGTTCGGTTGGTGGTACCTATAAAGAACCGGGCTTGGAGTTGTCCCTGGGCGGCGCAGTCCTTGATATGCCCTACTATTATCATATCTTTGATAATCAAATGATCCTTGGAGCCCAATATTCGTCGTTTTCCTTGATCGGAAACTCAACCGTTTACCTGGCGGACAGCACCGGGTTTTTATGGCCGGTTTCGTTACAACTAGATTACAATCAAGTGATTTTGTCCTTAGTAGCGGGCTATAGTTTTGATATTCCAAGCTGGGAAGCCAAAATTCAGCCCGTTGTCTTGATTGGTAGTGGTTCCGCTACCTTGACCGTTACCGCTTCGCTTTTATCCTTTTCCGAAAGCGAAAGCTATTCTGGAACAGCGGGGATGATTGGATTTGAAGTGCCTATTTATTGGTATAATGAAGGAAAAGCCTTCTACCAAGGGGTCAAGTTGGGCGCTTATTCGAGCGGCACCAATCTAGCCTTTACGGATGGCTCCACCGGAAAAATTCGAGTCAACTCCTCGCTTTCCTACTCTTTGGGCTGGAAGTTTTAAGCGCCTCGGGGTCCCCAGGGGCTTAACCCCAAGCCCCCTGGAGGGCTTGGGATAACCGCTTAGTGGGCTGCTGGGGCAGCGACCGAGAGGTCGGGCTTGGGGGTTTCTTTGGTCGAGGGGGGTAGCGCGGGAACGGTGACCTGGGGCTGTTTGCCGGTCAAGGTTTCCAAAAAGGCGACTAGTTCCTTGATTTCCTTTTTGGAAAGTTCAACCCCTAACTGCACCTCCCCCATAATTTTAACCGCCTCACCCAAATCGCTGACCGCACCCGAATGGAAGTAAGGGCCGGTAAGTTCTATATTGCGTAAGGTAGGAACCCGAAAGACATAGGCGTCTTCGGCTTTGCTGGTCACCTTCTGGCGGCCGGTGTCGGCCACCGGGCGAATCTGATCAATCGGCGCCTTGACTACCCCAAATTTCTGGTAACTACCACCGCCGATATTAACCCCATTGTGGCAGCTTGCACAGCCTTTATCGATAAACAATTTAAGCCCGGCAGTCTCGGTTTTATTAAGCGCCTTTTTACCCTTTAAATACAAATCAAACTTCGAATCTGGAGTCACCAAACTTGCCTCAAACAGGGCTATAGCCTTGGCCATGTTGTCAAAAGAGACTGGTTGTTTATCGTTGGGGAAGGCCTTTTTAAAATGCTTTTGGTAGTCGGGCATGGAGTTTAACACCGCTTCCACCTGGGCCGGGGTGCTGGCCATTTCTACACCAGCTTGCACCGGGCCTTTGGCCTGAGCCTCCAAATCTGGGGCGCGTCCATCCCAAAATTGGGCGATATGGTAAGCCGAATTGAGCGTGGTCGGGGCGTTACGAGGACCTTTTTGCCAGCCATGGCCCGTGCTGGTCGTCTGCAAATCAGCTCCACCGGTCGAAAGGTTGTGGCAGCTATGGCAACTAATCAAACCCGATTTAGACAAACGAGGCTCAAAATACAGCATCTGGCCCAACTCAAAGCGGGCTTTCGAATTAGGGTTGTCTTTAAGTTCGACCCCCTTAGAGGGCAGGGGTTTAAACTGGTCTTGCGCACTTTTTAGCAAGTCGTCAGCCAGGGCGGCTTGGGCTAAAAGAGGAAAAGCTAAAATAGCAATAAAACGTTTCATAAGGCCTCAGGGATTGGGAGGGTTTTTGTTTACACTAAACCTCTGAAAAGAGGCTGACAACCGGACCATAGCGGCAAATGTAAATCAGCCTATTAAGCTCCCCCTGCTAGGTAAAGCCAAGTTTTGCAAGGCTTGGAGCTAGTAGGAGGGGGGAATTCACCCCGCACCACATGCCTTTTAAAAAGGACCGGCCTATACTTAGGGATCAATCTTGGTTTCGTAGCCTCTGATCCGCTGTTCCAGGGCTTCGCGTTCGCGTTGCTCATAAAGTTGCTTGGCGGCAACCAGATCTAAATTCGGATTGGCCAGCAAGCCCAACTGAATCGCCCGCAAGGGCTTCATCATCAAGGTGAACACCAAGGCCCCAATTCCATAAACACCTAAGGCAACCTTCACCTCCATCCAGGTCGGCATATACTCAAATACTTCGCCCAAGGGGGTAGGAATAAAGCCGGGGATCACAAAACCCATCCCCTTCTCAATCCAAATTCCAATGACCGCCATGACGCAGGCAAGCGCCAAAAAGTAATAGTTTTTGCGGGTTTTTTCGATCATTAACAGGATCAAAGCACCCACGTTCAAGGCTTGTGCGCTCCAAATCCAGGGCACCAGGGCCGATTTGCCGTCTAATCCCAAAAAGAGGTAGCGAGCACTGGCCGAATGTTGTCCCTCTGCGTAAAACTCCACAAAGAGTTCGGCAGCTAACATAATTAGGTTGATTTGCATGGAAACGGCCACAATCACCGAAAGCAAGTCGATCACTTTATGGCCGATTTGGAAGGCCTGAACCTTGTGCATCACCGAAAAGGCCAAAATAATAAAAGCGGGACCGGCGCAAAAGGCGGTGGCTAAAAACCGGGGGGCGACCAGGGCACTGGCCCAAAAGGGGCGGGCCGAGTTAGAAGCAAACAAAAAGGCGGTCACTGTATGAATAGAAATCGCCCAAAACATCGAAAGTACCGCCGCGCCGAAAACCAACTTTTTGTTGTATTCGGTCCCTTGATACCGGTTGTACAAAATATAACCAGGAATGGCCAAGTTGAGGCCTAAATAGCCACTTAATACAATCACATCCCAGGTTAAAAGGGAGCTGGGCCAGTTAAACATCCCTGGCCAGGGGCTCAGGTGCCAAATGCGGTCTGGCCGGCCTAAATCGACCGAAACAAACAACATACACATCAGGCTTGCGGCCACCGCCAACCCTTCACCTAACAAAACCACGCGTTTGGCGTCTGGGTTATGAAAGATATAGGCCGGGATTACCAACATCACCGCCGCCGCCGCCACCCCCACCAAAAAGGTGAAGTTCGAGACGTAAAAGCCCCAAGAGACTTGGTCGCTCATCCCGGTGATCACCAAACCCACTCGCATCTGTTCTAAGTAGGTGAAGCCGCCCATGGAGATAAAAAACAACAAGACCGATACCCAAGCCCAATAGGCGGTGTTTCCGCTTAAGGAAACCTTGGCACAATCGATAAAAAATCGGATCAGTTTCATCGGTTCCCTTAATCAGAGTAGTACCAAAACTTCGGTTCAGTGTTGAGTTCTTCCTTAAGGCGGAAGACGTTTTTGTTTTCTAGCACGTAACGAATCTCAGAGTCTGGATCAAGCAGGTTGCCAAAGACGCGGGCCCCAGTAGGGCAGGCTTCTTGGCAAGCTGGCATACGCCCCTCGCGGGACCTCTGGGCGCAGAAGGTACATTTTTCCATCACCCCTTTTTCGCGAGGGCGATTAGAAAGGTAACCGGTTTGGGTGTTCACCGTATCAACAGGTAGATTAGGCTCGGTCCAGTTAAACTTACGGGCCCAATAGGGGCAAGCGTTGGCACACATGCGGCAGCCAATACACCAGTTGTAATCAATCACCACAATCCCGTCTGGCTCTTTCCAGGTCGCTTTAACTGGGCAAGCCTTGACACAGGGAGGGTTCTCGCAGTGGTGACATTGGATGGGCAAATAAAACTTGCCCGGTTTAGGGACCTCTTCAGTGCTTGGGTAATAAGGGTCTGCGGTCTCTAGGTTCATCTGCCCCCGGTCCATCTCCAAAACCCGAATGTATTCGAGGTTGGGGTCTTTGGACTGGTTGTTTTCGGCGGTACAACCTTTTACACATTCGCGGTACCCCTGACACTTAGAGATATTAAGGGCATAACCAAACAATACGTCTGGCAAGGGCTTGGGGTCACCAACCTTAACCTCCACCTGATATTTAGATTTGTATTTGCGTTCGAGCCGCTCGATGGCTTCTTGAATTTCTTCAGGGCTCATCCTTTTATAGTGATCCTGAAAAAAACTGCCCACCTGATCGGCCAACGAGACATTTCCCATATTAGGAGTGGCTAAGGAACTAGAGCCCGAAGCGAGCGCCCCCATGCCGACAGCCGCCCCCATGCCCACCAAGCGTATGGCTTTGCGCCGCCCGAGATCGGGCAGATTATTATTGGTGAACTTCATCTTTGTGCTCCTCTTTTGCCTGGTCCCAAGGTTGGTGCCGGTGGTGCTTGTCTGAATTGTCTATACTCAAACCCAACCTCGGATCGGGCTCTTTGCGCGGCAGGCGGGCCCTAATTTGGGGAACATGGGGATCGTGGCATTCGGTGCAGTTGGTCAGTTTTTTAGGGCCAAACCAGTTATCCTTGCGTTTGCCATGGGCGCCTTGGAAAAAATCGCGTTGGCGGGCAAAGTGGCATTGGCCACATAAAAGGTAGGGCTGGTCGAAACTAATCCTTTGCTTTTTAAGGCTGATTAACTGGTTTCGCTGATTAATATCGTGGCAAGTGGTGCACCAAAACCGGCCTTTGCCATGATCAAGGTTGATCTCCATATGCATCAATTCCAAGGTCCTAACCTTGTCGTTGGGAGCAACCATCCCTTTGGTATGGCAGTTTTCGCAAGGATAGTAGATCAACTGATCGATTCTTGAATCGGTCACAAAAGCTGGCACCCGGGCGACTGCCTCTAGCGGATCGTCATATTGATGGGCCACCTTGGCCGTCTCGGGGATAGACTTGATTTCTTCCGTGTCCAAAGCCCAAAGAGGGCCGGGCAGACACAAGAGAAACATCCAAAGCAACCATCGATTCATAATCGGCCTTGTTCAGTGAAGCCCCAACAACCTAAGCATAATCGCCTTTTGGGCAGGAAGGCGGTTACTGGCTTGTTCAAATATGATGGAGCGCGGGTCTTCAACCATCTCTTTAGTGATTTCAAAACCAGAATGGATGGGCATATCGTGCATGATCTTAGCCTTAACATCTTTTAACAATTCTCGGTTGATCTGAAAAGGCAGCATCTTAGCCACCCGGTCTTCTTTCAACTTCGCTGCATTAGGGTCTTTATAAAGTTCCATATTAACCCAAGTGTCCGTATATATATAGTCTGCCGTCTGGATCGCCCGACTTAAATCTAGGGTTTCTTCTAAACAATCCGCTTCCCTAGCCCTGGTCAAAAGCATTTCATCGACCTCTTCATCTGGTCGAATTGGGCAAACCAGGGTTAAATGAACCCCAAACACCGGGGCCAGGGCCAACAAGCTATTGGCTACGTTATTTAAAACCCCGACATAACAAAGCCTTGCGCCTTCTAGGCTCCCTCGATCCAGGCGAATTGTCAGCATATCTGACAAGGCTTGACAAGGGTGGTGCCGATCATCACAACCATTAATCACGGGCACCCTAGAGCAACGGGCAATCTCTTCTAAATCCTTATGGTTCTTGACCCGAGCCATAATCAAATGGCTATTCGAAGCCAAATAGGCCGCCTCCCAACCAATCTCAGTCAGCCCCAGATTGCTGGTCATCCAGTCTAAAAAGATGGCGTGCCCGCCCATCTCGGTACAACCTACTTCAAAGGAAACTCGGGTTCTGGTGGAGGTCTTTTGGAAAAGCATCACCAAGGTTTTTTGCGCCATAGCTTGGGCAAAATCTTGGGGTTGCCGTTTTGCTTGTACCGCCAATTCCAGCAAAGACCTAATTTCGGAGGGTTCCCAATTGCTCCAGGTTAACAGGTCCTTTTTTTGTAAATACATATATTATAATGTCCGAATATACAAGCGCGATTTTTTTTTGTGTGGTTTAGGGTCGAGTTCCGACGACTGGATGTATGCTATTGTTTTTAAGACGATTTTTAGATACGTTCCGCTTTGGGGGCTCGACTCGGTGGTTTTTCCCTGGGCCAATCTTGTGTTAGTTGGAAAGGGAAATATTGCGCCTCTTTCCTGGTTGTAAACCAACCAACGTCCTTGGTCCAGCGCCACTAGCATCTTTTATTAAAGTCGAGAAATTACCCAGTGACCGAGCCCGGCCCATACTTTAACTTTTTTGCCTCATTTCTTACGAGGCGGCTCGCCTCCGGCCTTGAGCGATACGAACAGCCTTGCGGCTCCGATTATTAATTTTTTATTACCAAAGGGGCTGCAAATTAATGCGGACTTACCCCACTGGCGGAGTTCGAAAATTCCAATATTGGCCAATGGGCGGGCATTTTTAGGGAGCGTTACGCTATTTTCCTCCAAGAGATCAGGGCTAGACCTTTTTAGAAGAAAAGGTTAGTTTGAAAATCAAAAACTGGAGGGGTTTGGGAAAGTATATTTTTGCCATTTTGGGGTTTAGTCTGTGGGTGGGCGGATTGCTGGCCCAAGAACCCATTTCCCCTCTGCCCCTAAAACCAACCTACAACCCCGCGCTTGCCGCCTTAGGCCAACGCCTCTTTTTTGATCCTATTTTATCAAAAGACAAAACCGTCTCTTGTGCCTCTTGCCATGACCCCGCCAAAGGCGGCGCCGACGGAAGGGAACGGTCCGAAGGTGTAGGAAAAGTCCTAGGGGGGATGAACGCCCCGTCGGTTTTTAATGCGGGTTTCAACTTTAGCCAATTTTGGAATGGCCGGGCCGCCAGTTTAGAGGAACAGGCCTTAGGCCCTATCCAAAACCCGGTGGAAATGAACCTCGCCCTCAGCGAAATGATCCGTAGGCTTGAGGGTGAACCTAGTTACCAGGAAGCCTTTGTTCAAACCTTTAATCCTGGCCCTCTAACCCCGCAAAAGGTTGCTTTGGCGCTCGCCGAATTTGAACGGGCCTTAGTCACTTCTAATAGCCGATTTGACCGTTACTTAAGGAAGGAAATTGCCCTTTCAGAAAAGGAACAAAAAGGCTACCGGCTGTTTAAAGGACTGGGATGTGTCTCTTGCCACAACGGGCGGTTAGTAGGGGGCAACAGTTACCAAAAGATTGGCGTGGTCAACCCTTACCCTTGGTTTCAAGGGCAGGCCGACCTTTATGCCTTAACCCAAAAAGAGTCTGACAAAAACCGGTTCAAAGTCCCAAGCCTAAGAATGTCCGCAGACACCGCCCCCTACTTTTCTTCGGGCGAGATAGGTACATTGGAAGCGGCTATCGCCGCCATGGGTTATTATAACTTGGGGGTAACCCTAGATCAAGATCAAATTGAGAACCTAGTGGCCTTTATTAAATCCCTAAAAGGGGAAACTCCGGCTATTTTGGAGGCCCAGTGAGGCTTAAAAAGAAGCTCGGTTTTGCACTTTTAGGCGCTTTAGCCGTGTTTGGTTTGTTTTGGTTTATTCGCTTTTACGTCACCGAACAATTGCAGACCTCAAATCAAATTATTGAGCGGTTTTCTAACCTTAAAAACCAATCCACCCTTTTAGAAGAAGAGGTACTTAAACTTCAAATTTCCACCTTTCCCGATTACGACGCGCTAAATCAACGGATAATAGATTGGCAGCAGGGGTTTGAGGACCTGACCCAAGTATTAAGCCACAGCCCCCAAAAGCATCATGGTCCTCCTGCGCTTGACCAAATACAAATAAATTTTAACCAAGGGGTGGCGCTCCTGCGCTCGTTTCAAACCCTAAACTCTACCTTAAAAAACTCGACCATTTATATCCCCACTTTAGCCCAGGATATTGCCCTGGAGCCCAAAAACGGACCCCTTTTGCCTATTATTTTGTTTATGGTAGATAAAGTGGCTTTAGCCAACAACTTGGGGCAGATCGAGGAACTGTCAATGCTGATGCAGGCGGTTTCTGAAATAGAAAATCGAGTGCAAAAATCAAGGCTAAAAAACGATGAAATTGCCAATTATTTAAACCATATACGTATTTTTACTGCCCAGTTTCCCTTGTACCTTGAACTCAACCGGCAGATGGAGATCCAAAACCAGCGGGTGATGGAACAACTTTTGGTTGCCTTAAATCAATTCCGCGCAGAGGACCAGCGTGCTTTGGCGAGGATAAAGGGACTTTCGGCAGTCCTGTTTGTATTTTTACTACTAGCCGAGGGATTGCTGATTCTGTTGATTATAAAAAACGATCAGGCCGCTTTAAGGGACCGGTTAACCGGCCTAAAAAACCGGCTCGCCTTTTTGCAGCAGGTTGACTTATTTGAAAACCCAGCCATGATCTTGATCGACCTCAACGGATTTAAAAACGTAAACAATTTTTACGGGATTCAAGGGGGGGACCACGTTTTAAAGGGGTTTGCCAAGCGACTTCGGGACCGATTCCGGGCTGAGGCCCAGGTGTTTCGGATCAGCGGTGACGAGTTTGCGCTTTTGTTTGAGGAAAAAGACTTGGCCCTATTAGAGCAGGCGGTTGCTAAGGTGAACGCTTTAGTTACCGAACCTTTTTACTATAAAGAGCTACCCATTCAAATCAACCTCAACCAAGCAATCTGCGACCAAAAACCGTTGCTTACCCATTGCAATATGGTGATGAAGCACCTCAAAGAGCAAAACGACCAGCATTTCTTGGTTTATTCGCCTGAATTGGGTTTAGAGAAAAAGGTAGCCAAAAATTTTGAGCTGTTAGAAAAACTCAAAAAGGCTATCCGCCAAGACCGAATACAACCCGTCTTTCAGCCAATCTTCGATAGAAAAACCCTTAAACCAGTTAAGTTTGAATGTTTAATCAGGCTGGTCGAAGAAGACGGCACGTTACTCTCGCCTTATTTTTTTCTCGATATTGCCAAACGAGCCAACCTCTACCGGCGACTCACCGAGATTATGATCGAAAAGTGTTTCGCAAGATTCGAAAAACTTAGTTATGGATTTTCGATTAACCTTTCTGCCCAAGACATTACCGACCCCGCCTTGGCCCAAATGATCCTTGGACGGCTTGAAAAAAATCCAGAATTGGCCGCCCGCACCACCTTCGAAATCTTAGAATCCGAAGGGATTGATAACTTTGACCTAGTCCAGGAGTTTATCTCCTCTGCCAAGTCGTATGGGGCCCAGATTGCGATCGACGATTTTGGGGCGGGTTATTCGAATTTTGAGAATATTTTAAAACTCCAGGTGGACTATCTCAAAATCGACGGTTCTTTAATCAAAAGGATTGATGAAGATATAAACTCAGAGCGAGTCACCCGCTCGATCCTCTGGTTTGCCCATGAGATTGGGATAAAAACAGTGGTCGAATTTGTCCACTCCAAGCCAGTAATGGATAAAGTGATCGAGCTTGGGGCCGATCTGCTCCAAGGTTTTTACCTGGGAGCGCCCGAATTAGAAATTCCTTAAATTAAGTCCACTAAGACCGGGGGATTCCAACCCGGCGGCTTGGGGTACCACTACTGACTATAAAGCAAACAAAGGCCTAGGCTGGGGCTTTAAGGAGCATATTGGAGGTTTGGAAATTAGAGCAGGAATCTACCATCCAGCAGTCGCCTTTTTTGGCCTATTTGCGGTCATTACCTCAGCGGAAGATTTTTCCAGAGACGTTAACGCCAGCACCCTAAGTTAGCCCGGTGGCCATGTAATTTAGGGTTAGGGTTGCTTAACAATCTGCTACTACACGCGAGTGTTCCCTTAATGGCCATAAAACGGGCCCAAAGCTGGCCCAGCGGAAAGCGGGGTTGATGGCCATTTTGTGGCCCTAGTTGGATCAAAATTGCTCTGGGCAAATTCTACTCGAATTGGCGATTTATTTGCAGTCCTGGGTCTTTCATTGGTTCAGCCCTTTTTGGCGACTCCACCGAAGGCATCCTGCCGACCCGGATTAGGTTGGTCTCTCTCTTGGGCCCTGGTGACCGGGTTGGTTATAGAGATATTGCTTAACCGCACGGCGGTGTTTAACCATGCCAGTCTCAAGCGCCCCATAGGTTTAGATCGGGGGCTTCGGTGGTTTTTGGTCCTTCTGATATACACCGGGCTCATCCTTCTTCGATACCCCAAGAGAACCAGGCCAACTTTGGCTTTTGTCTCTCTTGGTGGGACCGGATTTTAAAGACCTATATCCCTCAAACAGCCTTGGGGCATTTGGGAAGGGAGATTGGGTTGCCTGACCAACGGGACCAGAAAGCAATACAGATTGACGTTCTCTTAACCCAACCTTTTCGTACTCCCTATTCAGGATCGTAAATCAGCTTCTTGACCCAATTGGTCAAGTCCTCAAGCTGGGCGGCACTAAACTTATCTTGCAAGCTAGGCATCTGCTTGCCCCCTTGGGTCACCTGCAACTTGATGGTTTCCGCTGAATAGTGGGGCTTGTCGATAATCACGGTTAACCCGCGTGTGGTAAAGTGGGTTGCCGCCAAGGTCAGGTCTGCCGCCGCTGGCTGCTCTAAGCTACCTTTGCCTTTTACCCCATGGCAAGTAACGCAGTACTCTTCAAACAAGGCCTGTCCCCGTGCTAAGGATTCAGCCGGAGGCGGTGGATCGTAGGCCTTGTCTTTATTAGTCTGATGGGTTTTTCCGGCGCAGCCAACCATAAGCAAAGCCCCAATTGCACCGAGGGCGATGCGGGTAAACGATTTTAAGTTCATTGCAACTCCGATAAGGTGACAAAAAACTTTTACCACAAAATCCAAACGATAGGTAGCGTTTTTAAAGAGTTTTAGGGAGCCGGTTTTCCCAAAACCAATTTACTTGCTTTTTGCTCCATTCATCCTATGATCTAAGTCAAAGGTGTGGCACTTGGGCTATTTTAAGGGATGTTATCAATGAACACTCAATCTCAACTAGCCGAAAACGTGGGTCTTACGGCCAACGTAGATCAGCACAACCTAAAACTAATCTGGGTTTACTACCTCTTAACGGGCTTTTTCCCTTTTTGGTATTTTGTGGACCAAAGGTTTATCGAGGGGCACACCTTGTTTTGGCGTTTGGGACTGCCCCTTGCTTGTTTGCCTATTATCTATCTTTTTCACAAAAAAATTAACGGCTATACCTCCATCTTAAATCTGGTCGCTCTCAACATCCCGGTCCCTTTCTTTTTGCCCATTTTGTACCAAAGCGAGGGAACCATGACTTATATTTACCTGGGCTGTTTTTCCATGGCCCCGGTGGTAATGACGGTGGTGCCCCTGTGGCAACCCAAGTGGCTCTGGATTAGCTTAGGGTTGCATCTATCTTTGATTACCGCTCATTTGCTTTGGATACAGCCCAACCTTAGCTGGGAAGCATTAGTCTTGACCTTAGCCTACTACTATAGTTTTACCCTTATGGCTGGGCTCGCGGCGATGTTTCACTATGGAACCCAAGTCCGCGAATATCGACTGCGCAATGAATTGGCCGAAGCCAACCGCACCAAGGACCGTTTTTTTTCGGTGATCTCGCACGACCTTAGAGGCCCTATTGGTAGCATGGCCATAATCTTTCAAATGCTTCTTCAAGGCCGGCAAAAATTTACTCAAGAGCTTCAAGAGGATCTGGCCCACTCGACAGCTAACATTAAGCGGCTTTTAGACGACCTGCTCAATTGGGCTAAAAGTCAACAGGGCAAGTTAGAGCTACGCTTAATCGACTTTTCCTTGGCTGGACCCGCTCGATTAACCGTTGATTTACTGGCTGAAACCGCTCGGCAGAAACGGCTGCAATTGATTGATCAAAGCCATCCAGCCCATTTAGTACACGCCGATATTACCATGGTGACCACGGTTATCCGCAATCTACTCTCAAACGCCATCAAGTTTTCTCCAGAAGAGACGACGATAACCCTGCAAAGCTTTGACGAGGGCTCTTGGATCCGTTTTGAGGTGGTTGACGAAGGGATGGGGATTGATCCAGATAAGTTAGAAAAATTGTTTTCCTCCAAAGAGCCCCCGTTCCGTTTTTCAGAACCTCAAAAAGAGACCAGCTCGGGGATGGGCTTGGTGCTATCGGCGGAATTTGTTAAAAAAAACGGCGGCCAGATTGGAGCCGATTCGGTGCTAGGTAAAGGTAGCCGATTTTGGTTTACCCTGCCCAAAGGCATCGGGGGCCCAACCGAGGCCGAAGAGGTCCCTTTGGTTTTGCCCAAAGGGGTCCGCCAGTTTTTACTGGTCGAGGACAACCCCTTACACCGCCATTCGGGGATGACGGCGCTCAACCAATTGCAGGCTGAGTATGAGCTCGCCTTTGATGGCGGTGAGGGGATCGAAAAAGCGCGTAGTCAACAATTCCAAGTGGTTTTAATGGATATCGACCTGCCTCAAATCAATGGGATTGAGGCCTCTTTGGCAATTCGCAACCTGCCAGGACTACACCCAAAAATCATTGCATTAACCAGCTATTCCCAAGAGGAAGTAGCGGACAAGTTTGGGTTTTCTCAATTCGATGGGTACCTTCACAAACCTTTAGAGGCCGAGCAGCTAGTCGCTCTTTTAAATTCATTATTTGCTTGAATAAGCCTTGCGCTCCAACCTAATCTTTATTTATTAGCCAAAGGAACCATGGCCTACGATGAAGGTTTGGCGGCCCGTATAGAGGAACTGCTAGGGGAGCGACCGGGCTTTTCCTTTAAGCGGATGTTTGGTGGGCTCTGTTTTTTACTAAACGGAAACATGCTTTGTGGGGTGGTGGGTGAGGAATTGATGCTGCGGGTTGGCCCCGATCAATACGAAGCCACCTTGGCTCGACCTGGAGCCAAAGAAATGGATTTTACTGGTCGCCCACTTAAAGGGATGATTTATGTAAACAACCCCTATTTCGAAGAAACCGAGGATTTAAAGAGTTGGTTAGAGATCGCTCTCCAATTTGTGGTTCTTTTGCCGCCTAAAAAAGCTAAACTCTAATAATAACTTTAGATAGATAAAGCATATTTTGACGAGTTAGAGCAAGGTTGCTAACTTGGCGAAGATGCTTAAACCTCACCCGCGTTTAAAAAACTGAGTTTTATGATTCACGTTTCCGACCTGCCCCAACAAAAAAAGGCTCTGCTCCTAGATATGGAATTGGCCTGCCGTTATTGCCGGAGCCGTTCGGACCTGATTTCGGTATTTGATTTGCTGGGCAGAGTGATCCCTTTTAACTGTTGGGTGACCGTTATGGGACAGGTGGTGGACACAAGGCTTTCTAATTCGATTTATTTCAGCACCCAACCCAAACATTGGCAGGCCGAATACCTGTCTCGCAGCTATAAACAATTTGATCCTATCGTGCAAAAGGTCTTAGAGCCCGAGCCTCCACAAGATCGCTTAAGGTGGAGTGAGGTCTTTTTGGGTCTAAAAACAGCCCCCGTCAATGAGACCCAAAAAAAACAACTTGGCTTTGCTCAAAGGGTCGCCAGTTTTGAAGAAATGTCGGATGGCTTGGCGATGGGATTTCAGCGCCCTGGATTTAGTCAAACCCTGATTTGGTCAATCTTGGGTCCGAAGGTCGAGTACAACGTAACCACCGATTCGGTCATGAAATTTGTCGCCCCGGCGCTCCTGGGTGCCATGGAAAACATTCAAGCTATAAGCAACCGGCGGATTTTAACCGACAACGATTCTAAGATTTTGACCTTGATGCAACAAGGCTTGACCGCTGCCCAAGCGGCGGAAAGCCAAGGGGTTTCTGAGAAAACCATTAAAGCCCAGTTGCAAACGATTTATGACAAACTAGACGCCCACAACCTGCCCAACGCCGTGGCGCGGGCGCTTTCGGCGGGACTGATCAAGCATCTTTAGGGGTCAATGACCACCGTGCTAATCGAGAGTTTATTGCTGCCGTCGATGATTTCTTTGGTGTAACTAACATAAACCAAACTATGGTTGGACTTGTCGTAAACCCGGCGGATACGGAAGGTTTTAAAAAAGATATTTCTCGAATCTGCAAAGACCACTTCACCTTCAGGACCCTCTTCAATAGCCTCCTTAAAACGCACAGGCCCCACCCGGCGGCAAGCGATGGTGGAATCGCTCGGGTCTTCGAAGCTAAGCTTTTTGACCACATAAGCAAAATGGCAAACCACCCCTTCGACCTTAGGATCGGTAATCACCTTCACTTCGACAACCCGCCGCTGCACCACCCCCGCGAGGTACCAGGCACCCACCTGTTTTTCTGCGACCTCTTCGCCCCAGAGGGTTCCGGCCCAACCTAGGACCATAAAAATCAATATCCAGCCTTTCATAGTTACTCCTTTTTTTCTTTAAAACTACCCACTAGCTCCCCCCTTGTCCAGGGTGAGGCAGTTTCGATTAGACCGGGATTTACAGACCTGCTACGCCTGCTGAAGTGGCCCCAAATAGCCGATTAACCAACAGAGGAAACCTTGGACGCTTTTTTAAAAACCTTCGAACTGCTAGGCGCACTAGGGATTTTTTTCTTTGGCCTCAAGGTTATGAGCGAGGCCTTTTTAGCCCTTCGAGGAGACCACATTCGTCAGGCAATTCGGTTTTTGGCTAAAAACCGCATTGGCGGCATTTTCACCGGTTTTTTTATTACCGGCCTGATCCACAGCAGCGCCGCCACCACCGTATTGGTCGTCAGTCTGGTTAACGCCCGGATCATGAAGTTACGCGAGGCGGTGTCGATTATTATGGGTGCCAACTTAGGCACTACCCTGAACTTTTGGATTGTAGCCCTGTTGGGGTTTGGCTTTAAATTAACCGCGATGGTTATGCCCGCTATCGCCTTAGGGGTGCCCTTCTTATTTTCCAAAATCGAGCAGCGAAAAAAGTGGGGAGAAAGCCTGATTGGTTTTGGACTTGCCTTTATGGGGCTCGACCTACTTAAAGACGGAGTGCCCAGTCTCATGGCCAATCCCGATGCCGTCGCCTTTTTAGCTCGTTATACAGGATATGGATTTGGCTCGACCCTCTTGTTTTTGGTATTTGGTATTTTGATGAGTGTAGTGGTGCAGTCCTCCAGTGCGGCGGGAGCGATTACCCTGGTCATGGCATACCGAGGCTGGATCGATTTTCCGATTGCTGCGGCTACGGTTTTAGGCCAAAACATCGGCACTACCGTCACCGCCCAACTGGCCGCCATAGGTACCAGTCAAAACGCCAGACGAGCAGCGGGAGCCCATTTTTTATTTAACTTTATCGGGGTGTTGTGGGTGCTTTTACTGCTCCCCTATTTTTTAGAGATGGTCGATTATTTGGTTCCTGGTGAGCTTAGTGACCCGGCAAATCTGCCCACACATCTGGCTGCCTTCCACACGCTGTTTAACCTCATTACCATCCTGCTGCTGGTGGGATTTGTGCCCCAATTAACCGAATTAGCCAAACGATTGGTAAAGGGGGAGAAAACAAAAACCGAGACCGAGCCGGATGTTTTGGAGCAAGCCCAGGCGGGGATAACCCAGATGAGTGAGATGATTGGGCTGATGTTTGCCCGTTTTGCCGAATCCTGGCGAACCAAAAAAGGGGATTTAGGACCCGATCTAATCACTTTAAGTAGCCAAGAACGACTTACAGACCATATTCAAGAGCAGATTTCAAACCGCTTAATCCAACACTCCCAAGGTCTGGTTGCCCGCCAAGTCGCCCTGGCGATGGTTGATTTAATGGTTCTTGACCGTTTAGAAGGGATCGCGGACCGGATTATGGAATTGATGAACCGCCTAGAAAAAAAACGGCGCGACCACCTCATATTTTCAAATGATTTTAGAGGAGAGGTTGACCAGTTAGTAGGTCTGGTGGGCCAAATGCTTAATCAAACGATCACTAACCTAGAGTCAGGCCAAGGGAGGGCCAATTCGGATACGTTCGCCCAGCTCGCTCAGCTCCGTCACCAATTTAAGACCAACCCACCTCAACTCGCCGACCTCGCTTCCCATCAATTAGGGTTCGGACTAATTCGAAGTTTACTTAAAATTGGGGAAGCCTGCCGACAGATTGATCAGCAACTGTCTAAAAAGCCTTAAGCACCGCAATATTTTACCCCCCGATAAAGGTTCATTTTTTGCTAAATTCATTAAATAAAATAGCCACTTAAAATTGTTTGATTCTTAAATAAAAAACCCCCTGCCTCGACCTTAGGGGCCACTCAGGTCCTCCTTTTTTTAAACCTCTAGTTGTTTAATCAGGTTTAGAGTGATAGATTGCTCCCACGGAGGGGATGGGGCCTCCAGACAAGATAAAAGGCTAAATGAATCGTTCTGCTGTGACCTTGGTATTACTCGGGGCCTTTTTTTTGGCTTTAACTGCCGACCTATTGTGGTTTGGCAGACTAGAGAGGCTTATCGAGCGCCAAGCTAACCATCAAGATAAACCCCAAACCGTTCTTAATCTCGGCGCCAATGCTTGGCTCGGTTACGAACCGCTTTTTTTCGCTCGAAAATTAGGGTTTTATAATAACGAAGAAATACGTTTAGTCGAATACACCTCGGCGACCATGGTGATCAAAGCCTTTAAAAATGGGGTAATCAACGCCGCCACCTTGACCATGGACGAAGTGTTACTCTTAGCCGAGACCGACGAAGACTTTAAGGTTGTGCTGCTCTGCGACATCTCCAAAGGGGGGGATTCGATCCTGGCCAAGCCTGACTATAAAGACCTTAAATCGCTTGCGGGCAAACGAATCGGCCTTGAGCAATCGGCCTTAGGGGGGTTCTTTTTCTCGCGGGCGCTAGATATCGAGGGTCTGACTCCTGATCAGTTTCAATTAGTTTATTTAGAGGCGGACGAACATGAGCAGGCTTTTCTCAAGGGCGAGGTCGAGGCCGTGGTCACTTTCGAGCCGATCCGAACTAGGTTAATCAAGAAGGGGGCTAATCAGGTGTTTAGCTCGGCGGCAATACCTAATGAAATCATAGACGTTCTAGTGATCCGAAATTCGGTAATTGAACAGAATGGGGCCATAATTAGCCAATTGCTCGAAGGTTGGTTTGCCGCCCTGCAAACTCAAGAATCCGATTTAGATCAAGCCGCCCTGATATACGGAGACCGCATGGGCCTTGACCCCAGCGAGATACGAGCCACCTTAGGAGGGATCAGCCAACCCAACCGACAGGAAAATGCCCGGTTAATGAGTGGGAGTCCCCCCCCGCTGGCCGAGCAAATAGGTTGGTTAGATGCCTATTTACGCAAAAACCAATTGATTTATAAAAAGCTCGATTTAAAAACCCTGCTTGAGCCCAGGTTTGTTCAATGATCATTCGTCACGCCCGAATTCCTCTGAGGGTAGTCTTTCCTTTAGCTTTGTTGGTTTTTACGCTGATTCTCTCCTTATGGAGCTTGCGGTATAATGGGCGGCTTTCAGACCAAGAAGTCGAGCGCCGTTCTACCCTGGAGTTAACGGGCTTATTAACCCGCCTGCAAATCACAATCGAACATGCCTATCACCGCTCGGATTTGGTTTTGGTTCAACGGGAATTTGCCGGCCTTTCGGCGAATCCTGATTTTACCTGCCTCGTCTTGTTTGACGAAAAAGGAACCATTTTAGCTTCAAATCGGTTGGGAGATATTGGAACCAATTGGAATAAGCGCCTGTTAAGTACGAATCAAGCAAGTAATCAGCTGATATTAAATAAATTGCACCAGGTCAAAACCCAGGAAGCGGGACAGGTTTATCTGACCGAAGACCGGCTGGGTCTGATTGGACTTTATCCAATCCTCTTGGGTCATAACCCCAAAGAACTACGAGAGCCAATCCGGGGGTTTTTCCTGATTTCTGAAAGCCTTAACCGCGCCAAACACGAAAGCTTCGAATCGGTTAAACGCCAAGTACTACAGTTTAGTATAGTGCTGGGAGTCTTCACTATCATTTTGGCCATCTTTTTTGACCAATTGATCAGTCGCCGCATTTGGCGAATGGTGCAGGTTACCGAGGAAATTGGAAAAGGAAACCTAGAGGCCCGCACAGAACTGACCGGATATGACGAGCTGGGCCGTCTGGCAAACAGCCTAGACCAAATGTCTGTTGCTCGCCAAAACGCCGAAGCCCGCTTGCTTAAACTCAACCGCGCCGTCGAACAAAGCCCTGTATCCATTATTATTACCGACCTGAACGGCTACATCGAATATGCCAACCCTCAGGTTAGCGAATCAACCGGATTCGAACGCATTGAAATAGTGGGGCAAAATCCAAATATCTTCAAATCGGGCCAACATGACCACTTTTTTTACGAACGACTTTGGAACGAGATCACCGCCGGTCGCCAGTGGCGCGGGGAGATGCATAACAAAAAGAAAAATGGCGAGTTATTTTGGGAGTCGGTGACCATCTCGCCTATTTTTGACGATGCCGGTCGAATCACTAATTTTTTAGGGGTCAAAGAAGACATAACCGATAAAAAATTAAGCGACGTGGCCCTTGAGCAAGCCCGCGCCGACGCAGAAGCGGCGAACCTCGCCAAAACCAATTTCTTGGCTACCATGAGCCATGAACTTCGCACCCCAATGAACGGGATTCTAGGTATAGGGCAAATCATGGCCGCCGAAGAAGAGGACCCAGAGAAACGGGAGTTTATCGACGTGATTATCGCCAGTGCCAAGGCCCTGGTTCAGGTTTTAGACGAGGTATTAGACATCACCCGTATCGAAGCCGGTCATCTTTCTGCTCAACCAGAACCTTGTGATATCAAAGCTATTTTGAGCAATTTAGTCACCATGTTTTGGGCCGGGGCTAAGGCTAAAAACCTTACTTTGGTGCTAGACGACGAGGAAATTTTACACCGCTACTTAGAGCTAGACGCCAGCCTGGTTACCAAGGTGCTTTCCAATCTGTTAGCCAACGCTATCAAATTCACTCCCAAAGGGGAAGTGCGACTCAAAGCCATTAGTTTGCCTGAAAACCAGATTCGATTGGAGGTGAGTGATACTGGAGTGGGAATACCAGAGGGACACCTAGAACAAATCTTTGCCACCTTCACCCAAGCCGATTCAAGCCCAACGCGTCGCTACGGTGGGATTGGCTTGGGTTTGGCGATTGCCAAAAATTTGATTACATTTATGAACGGAACCATCGGGGTCCGCAGTATTGAGGGAAAGGGTAGTCTTTTTTGGTTCGAAATTCCGGTTTTGACGGTTTCACCTAATCAGATAAACAGCGCCCCAGACCACCGAGAAGCCTTGCGCCCTATTGGGCCGGGGCATCGGGTTTTGGTGGCGGAAGACGACTCAATCAACGCTTCTGTGATCAGACGGATTTTGACCAAACAGGGATTTGTGGTGTTAGAGGCGGAAAACGGGATGTTAGCCCTAGACCGCTTGCTAGAGGAATCGGTTGACTTGGTATTAATGGACTGTTTGATGCCCATTTTAGATGGGTATCAAACAGCAAAAAAGATTCGGCAGCTAGAGGCCGAAGGCCGGCTTAAGGGTCGCTTACCTATTATTGCGGTGACCGCAAAGGCCATGGAAGAAGACCGCGCACGTTGCTTAGAAGCGGGCATGGACGACTACGTTTCCAAACCAATTGAGGTTAAACTCCTACTCAGGGCGATGGAAAAGGCCATACATGGTTAAATGGTTTTTCGTCGCCAACGCTGATACAAGTAAGATTGCGCGGTTCCCCCTGGGGTGTGGTGAATGTCGGCTTGTTCAACCTCTAACTCAAAATCGGCACCAAACAGTTCTGCCAGTCTTAAAGGGGCTAACCTTCGAACTGGCTGACCAGAACAGCGTTCTGGCCCTTCGGGAGAGAACCCACCTACCACAAAAAAACCACCAGGTACCAGGGCGGCTTTGACTTGTTCTAAATAGGCCTCTTGTTCTTGATCATTGATTAAAAAGTGAAACACTGCCCGGTCGTGCCAGAGTTGATACCGGCGTTCCAGCTTAAGCTTTAACAAATCTCCCACCAAATATTGGACCCCTTTTGCACCCAAGCGCCCTTTGACCTGTTCTAACGCGGCCAAAGACCAATCAACTAGGCTCAAGTCTTGATATCCTATGGCCTTAAGCTGGTCTGCTAATAAACTACACCCGGCTCCGGCGTCTAGGCAGGGGGCCTCTTTTGGTAACCCTGCGCCTTCAATTAGCCGTAAAGAAAGACTGGGTGATTCTTGATACCAGCCTAAGCTGACACTCGGTTTCTCTTTATATATTTCTTCCCAATGATCTTGTAAGCTAGCCATCGTTTGCCTTTAAGGAGGTGTTTAAGGGGTTAAACTTGATCGGGTTAATCAGATAAAGCGGTTTTGGGGCTCCAATTGGTGGATTTTCAAATGGGGTTTGATTTTTTACATTATTAATTAACGTTATATATCATTTAGTTAATGTTGTATAAAACCGGCTCCAGTAAAAAAATACACTTGATTGTCAAAAAGATATTGTAATTTTATATCGATATATTAGAATATAGCAAATCTCTTGAACAGTGAACTGTTTTCACAAACTTTTTAATCCTACCGAGGAGCAAACATGAGTATCGAAGTTAACGGAAAAAGCATCGAAACCGATGAAGACGGATACCTCAAAGACCTAAATGATTGGACTGAAGACGTGGCCAAAGCCCTTTCAGTTACTGAAGATGTCGAAATGTCTGAACAACATTGGGCGATTGTTCGCTTTTTGCGTGAGTACTACGCCGAATACCAAATCGCACCCATGGTTAAGATCTTGACTAAGGAAATTGCGAAAAAAGAAGGCATGGATAAAAAAGATGCCTCTAAGTACCTGTATGACCTATTCCCTTCGGGTCCGGCTAAACAAGCTTGCAAAATTGCTGGCCTACCCAAACCGACTGGCTGCGTCTAAACTTCCAAGCCCGAGCCAACGATCAACGGGGGCCTTAATGGCCCCTCCCTAATCAGGAGAACCATGTCGAACCCTAGTAGCGAAACCCCGCTCTTAGACGAATTGCTCAAAGGCCGTTGGCCCAGCTTTGTTAAAGAGATGAAGGAAATGGCCGACACCAAGCCCATGGTGCGTGACGTCCTTCGCCAATTGGAAAAGTCCTATGTGGACAAAAAAACCCACTGGAAACACGGCGGGATCGTGGGGGTTAAAGGATATGGGGGCGGCATTATTGGCCGTTATTCTGACTCTCCCGAAGAATTCCCCGGCGCCGCCCACTTTCACACGGTTAGGGTCAACCAACCAGCAGGTTGGTTTTACAACACCCAGGCGCTGCGCGACCTCTGCGAAATCTTTGATAAGTATGGCTCGGGTTTGACTAACATGCATGGCTCTACGGGCGACATTATCTTGCTGGGCACCACTACCGACGAATTAGAGCCCATCTTCTCGGCCTTAACCGAAAAGGGTTGGGACTTAGGTGGATCGGGCTCGGCGCTGCGGACCCCTTCTTGCTGTGTCGGTCCGGCCCGTTGCGAATGGGCGATGTTCGACTGTTTGGATATTTGCCACGACATTACCCACCACTACCAAGACGAAATCCACAGACCCGCGTTTCCCTACAAATTCAAAATCAAGGTTTCTGGTTGTCCTAACGACTGCGTATCCTCGATTGCCCGCGCAGACTTTTCGATTATCGGGACTTGGCGCGACCATATCCGGGTTAACGACGAAGAGATGACCCGATACGTGGCAAATGGCCGCAATCCGATCAATGATGCGGTTCTCCTCTGCCCGACCCGGGCCATCGAATGGGATGGCAAAAAAATCAAGATTGACAACGAAAACTGTGTACGTTGCATGCAGTGTATCAATGCCTATCCCCGCGCTATCAAGCCAGGCCTGGACCGGGGCGCGACCATTCTAATCGGGGCGAAAGCACCGATTGTGCAAGGAGCGTTGTTTAGCTCGGTATTGGTTCCCTTTATGAAAATCGAGGAGCCTTACGACGAGGTTAAAGAACTCTTAGAATCGATCTGGGATGTTTGGGACGACCATGGCGAAAACAAAGAGCGTATTGGTGAGTTGGTTGAGCGGATGGGCAAAGGCGAATTTTTAGAAAAAATTGGCATTGCACCTGATGTACAGATGGTGATTCACCCGCGCGAAAACCCGTATATCTTCTACGATGAGTTCTACGAAGAAGAAGACGACGCCACCGCCAACAAATAACCATCTGTCCACAAAGGAAAGCTATGAATGTTAGAAAAACCGATATCGGATGTCCCGATTACAAGCAGTTCCTACCGCCGGTCATCTTAGAAAACTATGGCAAGTGGGATTACCATGAAATCCCTCGCCCAGGCGTAATGTTACATGTGGGTGAGTCGGGCGATAAACTTTGGTCTGTCCGGGTGGGTAGCCCTCGGCTCTTAAGTGTCAAGTCGATCCTCTATTTCTGCGATATTGCAGATAAATATTGCGACGGCTTTTTGCGCTTTACCAGTCGCTCGAACGTCGAATTTATGACGGTTCATGAGGCCAACATTGAGCCCATGATTAAAGAACTCGAAGGCGAAGGCTGGCCTGTTGGTGGAACCGCCAATTCGGCGTCGAACGTAATCCACACCCAAGGCTGGGTCCACTGCCACACTTCGGCCACGGACGCTTCGGGCTTGGTGAAGTGCGTGATGGACGAGTTGTACGACGACTTCACCCACCACAGCCTCCCAGGCCGGATGAAGTTAGCGGTCGCTTGTTGCCTGAACATGTGTGGCGCCGTTCACGCTTCGGACATCGCCATTTTAGGGATTCACCGCCGTCCGCCGAAGGTACAAAAGGAAAACCTCGCTAAATATTGCGAAGTACCCACCACTATCGCTGCTTGCCCTACTGGCGCGATTCGGGCCGATATTTTAAATGGTGAAAAAACCCTACAAATTAACGAATCCCAGTGTATGTACTGCGGCGCTTGCTACACGGCTTGCCCAAAGCTGCCGATTGCGGACGCCCTAAACGACGGGCTTTCGATCTGGGTTGGTGGAAAGTGTGCCAATGCGCGGAGTGTTCCCCGCTTCACCAAGTTGGTGGTGCCCTTTATCCCTAACAACCCCCCTCGCTGGCCAGAGGTGGTTGACGCAGTTCGGACCATTGTCAATGTTTATAAAGCCCACGGCAAACCCTGGGAGCGGCTGGCGGACATGATCGACCGGATCGGTTGGGCTAGGTTTTTCAAGCTGACCGGCTTTGAGTTCACCAAGTACCATATCGACGATTACAAGTTGGCGACTAAGTCGTACAACGCATCCACTCACCTTCGCTTCTAGGAGTAGTTATGGCGTTAGACATTCAGGCAGTAGCCAACGATATGTTGGCAATGGTCACCGAGGCGGCAGGCAAAAAGCGCTACAAGCCCGGCGATTTGATCAAGGCGATGCTCGACAAATACGAGTCCGAAGGCATCGACAAAAAGGACTGCAAAGCAGCAATCAAGGAATTGGTTGACGCCGAGCGGGTTACTTATACCTATTTTAACGGAACTTGGCTCGAACTGCCCCACCAGGAAGGTTCGGCCAAAGCCTAAGGTTCTGGGGGAGGCAAAGCCCTTTGGGCCCCAAGCCGAAAGGGCTTCCATCCTTTAGAACGAATTGCATTTTACCCAAACGGGGCCCTGCCCCGCCCCAATGGAGAACCTATGTTTGTGATTACCCAAAGGGCCGCCGAGCAATTTTTAGCGGCTCTGCAAGAAATGCCTGAAGAAGGGTTGGCCCTTAGAATCTTTGCCCGCCGCGCGGAAAAAGGAATGGCGTACAATATGGGTTTTGATAAGGCGCAAGCAGGCGACCTCGAATATCAGATCAGCGGGATCAATGTTGTGGTGGACCCCGAGACCGATCACAACGTGACCGATATGATGATCGACTTTGGCCAGTTGGACGGGGCCGAGCAATTTATTTTTGCCAACCCCCAAGACCAAGACCCCGAGACTTGCGGCTCTACGGCTGGTTCGTCTTCTTGTGGTTCAGGCTGCACCTGCGGTTAGCCATGAGTCTTGCGCAACTTTTGCTAAAGCATCGGGAAAACTTACTAGACCAGTGGTTAGACGCGGTTTATCCGCTGTCCACCGATGGCCCATTTGGGCATAAAACCAAAACCTTTTTTAAAGGCCCTATGGGCCGCACCCTTTCAGACGCCTTGGCCAATCTTTTTGACCATATTCTGGCCGAAGAAGATAGCCGTAGCTTGGCGACCGACATGGACCAAGCGATTCGGGTCTTGGCGGTGCAAGAGCTTCTGCCTAGTCAAGCAGCTGGATTCTTGTTTCCCCTAAAGGCCCTGGTTCGGGGCTTAGCCCGCAAGGCCGAACTGGACTTGAGCGAAGAGCTAAACGGGTTTGATCATCTTTTGGACCAACTGACCCGTATCGGTTTTGATATCTATTCGAAAGCCCGAGAGGAACTATATATGATTCAGATCGAGGAACAAAAGCGCCAAACTGAAGGGGTCTTCCGGTTGGCCAATAAACGGGGGAGCTTGTGATGAAACTACTGGCTCCTTTAGTTGCGGTCTTTGCGCTGGCCGCTTTGGCCTTGGGCGGAGCGGCGGCTGGGCAATATTACCTCTTAGGGGTGGTCATCCCTTACGTAGCTTTCGCTTTATTTTTATTCGGGTTTAGTTATAAAATTTATGGCTGGGCCAAAACTCCAGTGCCCTTTAATATCCCTACCACTTGTGGCCAGCAAAAGGCGCTTCCCTGGATTAAAGGCAACGAACTCGAAGCCCCCTCTTCGACCCTTGGGGTCTTGGGTCGGATGGCTTTAGAGGTGTTGGTTTTTAGAAGCCTCTTTCGCAATACCAAAGCCAACCTCGAACCCGGCCCGGACCTTAGTTATGAGTCCGACAAAAGCCTCTGGCTTTTTGGGCTCTTGTTTCACTGGTCCTTTTTGTTGATCTTTCTTAGACATTACCGCTTCTTTTTGGAGCCGGTGCCCTTTTTTGTTGGGTTCTTGGAGAAGTTCGACGGGTTACTGCAAATCACGCTGCCCACCTTTTATTTGACGGACGCGTTAATTTTACTAGGCATTTCCGCCCTGTTCGCCCGTCGGGTAATCAGCCCAAAGATGCGTTATATTAGCCTCGCGGCTGATTATTTCCCGCTGATGTTGATCGGGGCGATTGCCCTTAGTGGTATGGGAATGCGTTATCTGCACAAGGTGGACATTGCCCTGGTCAAAACTCATATTCAAGGGTTGATTACCTTTCATCCAGAAGCGCACGTTATTGGCGCTACCTTTTATGTCCATCTGTTGTTGGTCTCTGCCCTGGCCGCCTATTTCCCCTTTTCCAAATTGATGCATATGGGCGGGGTCTTTTTTAGCCCCACCCGCAACTTGGCCAACGACTCTAGGGTCAATAGGCACATCAACCCCTGGAACCCCCAGATCAAGATCCGCACCTATGCGGATTATGAGGCTGACTTTAAAGACAAAATGAAATCTGCTGGGATTCCCCTGGATGCTGATTAGGAGCCAACCATGTCCAAGTTTGTAGCCAAACCTGCCGAACTGGCCGAAGCGATTGCGTCCCAGGCTAGCCTCTTGACCGGAGAGACCCCCCAGACCAACTGGATGGAGACCCCGGCCGAGTTTAAACCCGGCAACTATTGTTATTCTGCTAAACCAGAGGCCCTAAACGGTTTGGGTCTGCCCCACGCCCGAGAATGGGACCCGGCTGAAGCCGACTGGAAGCTTCCAGAAGACTGGATGCAGCGGTTGCATGTAGGGATGAAGGAACGGTTAGGGAAAAACCGGGCCTTTAAACTCTTTATGGAAATATGTGTTCGTTGTGGCGCTTGCGCCGACAAATGCCATTTCTTTTTAGGCACGGGCGACCCGAAAAATATGCCGGTGATGCGCGCTGAATTGATGCGCTCGATCTACCGAGGCGAATTTACGGTGGCTGGCAAGCTTTTGGGCCAGTTAGGGGGCGCGCGCAAATTCACCGAAGAGGTGGTTAAAGAATGGTTTATGTACTATTATCAATGCACCGAATGCCGCCGCTGCTCAGTCTTTTGCCCCTACGGCATCGACACCGCCGAAATTACTATGATGGCCCGCGAACTCTTGCACCTGATCGGGGTCAACATCAATTGGGTCCTCAAACCGGCCAGCGACTGTAACCGCACCGGCAATCATTTAAACCTGGAGCCTCACGCCTTTGTTTCGGCGCTGGAGAGTATCTGCGAAGACCTAGAAGACATTACTGGGATTGCGATTGAGCCCCCGATTAACAAAAAAGGGGCGGAGGTTCTGTTTATCACCCCTTCGGCGGACGCCTTTGCGGTGCCAGGGATGTACACGATGATGGGTTATCTGCTATTATTTAAGCATATTGGCCTCGATTACACCATCAGCACCTATGCCTCGGAAGGGGGCAACTTTGGTTTGTTTACCTCTAGCGACGTAATGAAAAAGCTCAACGGCAAGATGTATCACGAAGCCGAGCGCTTGGGGGTTAAGTGGATCTTAGGTGGCGAGTGTGGGCATATGTGGCGGGTGGTGCACCAATATATGAGCACCATGAACGGCCCGGCGCCCTTTTTAGAGGTCCCCAAAAACCCCATCACCGGGACCCTTTTTGAGCATGCCAAAGAAACCAAGATGGTTCATATCGCTGAGTTCACCGCTGATTTAATCCATCACCATAAACTTAAATTAGACCCCAGTAGAAACGACCACCGAAACGTCACCTTCCACGACAGCTGCAACACCAGTAGGGGGATGGGGCTAATCGAGGAACCTCGTTATATCTTAAACCAGGTGGTCAACAACTTCCACGAAATGCCCGAAGACACGATCCGCGAGAAAACCTTTTGTTGCGGTTCAGGTTCGGGACTGAACACCGAAGAATACATGGACATTCGGATGCGCGGCGGCTTCCCTAGAGCCGCTGCCGCCCGTTGGGCCAAAAAGACCCATGGCTCTGATTTGCTAGCCGCCATCTGCGCCATTGACCGAGTTGCCTTGACCGCCAGTATGAACTACTGGGTGCCAGGGATGGAGGTTTCAGGGCTTCACGAATTGGTGGGCAACGCCCTAATCATGGACGGCGAAAAAAATCGAGACATCGACCTTCGTGAAGACGACCTAGAACGCCCCACCTTGGGGCCAATGGCAGAGGAGGAGGATTAAGATGTACAACCTCAAGTGGATACTTCCTCCCTTTTTGGCTTTTTTGGCCATATTAACCTATCCCCTGTGGTCTGGACCCAAAGGGGCCATGCCCGAATTGGCCAAGCCCAAGGGCGAGGCCTGTGTCGAATCGGCCACCTGGATGCGGGCCAACCATATGCAGCTACTCGACCATTGGCGGGAAGAAGTGGTGCGTAACCAGTCTAGGGTTTATGTAAATCAGGCGGGCCAGCGCTTCGAAAAGAGTCTGACCAAAACCTGCCTAAGTTGCCATAATAACAAACAAGAATTTTGTGACCGTTGCCACAATTACACCTCGGTCAAGCCTTACTGCTTTGAGTGTCACGTCGATCCTAAATTATCGGAGGTAAGCCATGTCCAGTGATCGAAGAACCTTTATCAAAAGGTTAGGGATGGGGGCTGCCGTTGGTTTGGGCTCCTTGGCGATCTTGGAAAAAACCGCCTTGGTCGAGGCTTCTTCGTCTGAGCCGGTAGAGACCAACAGCGAAACCCGCTGGGGGATGTTGATTGATATGTCTTTGTGTGACCCCGAATGCAACGACTGCCAAAAGGTCTGCCACGCCAAACACAACGTGCCAGACCATGGCAACAAAAAAGATGAAATCAAGTGGATCTGGAAGGCGCCCTTTAAAAACGTCTTTACTGACATGAACCACACCTATCTGCAAGCTGGGCTTTTAGAAAAGCCCTTCTTAACCCTGTGTAACCACTGCGACAACCCGCCTTGTGTAAGGGTTTGCCCAACCCAGGCCACCTTTAAACGAGACGACGGGATCGTGCAGATGGATTACCACCGCTGCATTGGTTGCCGCTTCTGCATGGCAGGGTGCCCGTATGGTTCAAGGAGCTTTAACTGGCGAGACCCAAGGGAAAACCTCAAACAACTGGACCCAAGCTTCCCTTCTCGCGAGCGGGGTGTGGTAGAGAAATGTAACCTCTGCGCCGAGCGGGTGGATGTGGGTCAATTGCCTCACTGCGTTGAGACCTGCACCAATGGGGTCTTGATCTTTGGCAACCTAAACGACCCTGAATCGGCGATTAGAAAGGCCTTAAACGAGAAAAAAACCATCCAACGCAAACCCGCACTTGGAACCCGGCCTTCGGTGTTCTACGTTATTTGATCCCTGGAGATTGGCATGATCGAAAAAGCGTTAACCGGAGACAAAAGGTATCATCTGTGGATGACGGCCCTCCTCTTAGTGATCGGCAACGGGGTGTTTTATTACCTCAAACAACTCGAATATGGCTTGGGGATAACCGGCATGAGTCGGGATATCTCTTGGGGGGTTTACATCGCCCAGTTTACCTTTATGGTGGGCGTGGCCGCCTCGGCGGTGATGTTGGTGCTGCCCTACTACGTCCATAACTTCAAGGCCTTTGGCAAGATTGTGGTTTTAGGCGAGTTTTTGGCGGTGGCGGCGGTGTCGATGTGCCTGCTTTTTATTATGGTCGATATGGGGCACCCAGACCGTTTTATTAACGTACTGCGCTATCCAACCCCTAATTCGATGTTATTTTGGGACGCCAACGTGCTCAACGTCTATTTGGTGTTGAATCTTCTTTGTGGTTGGGTGGTGTTAGAGGCGGAAAAACTCAAAAAAGCCCCGCCAAAATGGATCAAACCCTTTATTTATCTATCGATCCCCTGGGCCTTTTCGATCCATACGGTTACCGCAATGTTGTATGCCGGTTTGCCTGGGCGCCATTTGTGGCTGACCGCCATCATGGCCCCAAGGTTTTTGGCTTCCGCCTTCGCTGCGGGCCCGGCGCTGTTGATTTTGCTGTCATTGTTACTTAAGCGTGTGGCTAATTTCGACGTAGGTAAAGAAGCCATAGGGAAGCTAACTACCATCGTCACCTATGGAATTTTGGCAAACTTCTTTTTTATTGGCCTAGAGTTTTTCACCGCCTATTACTCAGGCATCCCTAGCCACCAACACAATCTAGATTACCTCTTTTTTGTGCTCGAAGGCCATGGCAACTTGGTGCCCTTTTTGTGGACCTCCGTCTTTTTAGGTATGGGTGGGATCGTAGGACTTTTTTGGCCGGGACTTAAAGAAAACGAAAAGGCCTTGGGCTTGATCTGCGGGGCGATATTTATTTCCTTGTGGATCGACAAAGGGATTGGCCTAGTGATTGGCGGTTTTGTGCCCAACCCCTTGGGCGAGATCACTGAATACTACATCACCTGGCCCGAATTTTCGATCACCTTAGGTATCTGGGCGATTGGGGCTTTGATTTTAAGTGTGTTATACAAAATCGCCCTCTCGGTTAAACAGGCCCCATAAAGCGGTTGCCAGACTTGACCAAGCCCCTTTGGCTTTGCCAGCTTAAGGGGGACGGCAACCCAAAATAGGAAGTAATGAGCGAATTTTCGGCTAAAGATATAGACTTGGCATTGCAATATGCCCAATACTCCTTGTTTGAGGCCAGCCTAGGCAAAGAGGGTGAGGTTATTTTCCAGCGCAGCCCCTTGCCCATTGGGCTGAGTGAAGCATTGACCGAAGAGATTAACTTTGTGGCCGATTATTTCCAACGTATGGTTTTCGAAGGTGACTTAGACCCGGAAGATCCTGACCCCCGGGTCCCCGACTTTGACGATCCCTTAGCCGAGATCAACTTTAAGTTAGACTTCTATAAGTCTGAATTCACTATAGAACTAAAAAAGTCCTTAGGCGTCACCAACCACCGCCAAATCAACCCCTATGCCCACGCCCTCTTACAGCATTCTGCTGAAGTTAAAGCCAATCAGAAGAAAAGGTGATTTTTAATTGGGGCTGGGGGATCTGCGGCTAGATTTTGGCTGTACAATCCAGTACCGAGAACCAAGCACACTATTAAGTCCAGGCGAGACCTTACGGCAAAACCAGCCGGGACTTGGCATCAAAGCAGCCAAACCAACCTAATTGATTAAAACCACCGCTCACGTTCTATTCGGCTTTAGTGGGCTTGAGGTGGGTTTCGCCGCCTTTGAGGTAGTCTTCGAAGACTTGGGCCGTGGTCAGTTGTTGATAGCTGCCGTCGGCTAGCTGGTTGGTGGTTTCTTTTAGGCGGTAGGTCATGTGGCCACAGGTCCAGGTGCCGTAGGACCGCATAAAGGTACAAAGGCAGGTTTTGTTAGGAACCCGGTCAAATCCTTCAGGGTGCAATTCCACCATTTTGTTGTACTCGTCGATGTAGCTACACTTGCCTTTTTCGTCGAGAATAAAACCCAAGGTCTCGCAGTTCGGCCGGATATTGGTGTGTTTGCAAGGGCTGTCAACCAACATCCGCATAGGGTAGCCCGTGGGGGAGAAGAGGTTGACCTCAATCTCTTCTTCAAGGGCCCTAAAGAATCGTTGTTGCGTAGTCAGCGGGAAGCCTGATTCTTTGGTAACCGTAAAACGGGTAGCCACCTGTACGGCGGCAGAACCGGTTTTGACAAAACCTGTGGCGTCCGCCCCGGTAAAGATCCCCCCGGCAGGGATTACGGCGATCGGCAGGTTTTGTTCTTTTATAAAGTCGATGATTTCATTGGTAATCTCGGCCAAATCAAACTCTCTCCAATTGTCGATCTTAAAGCCCAAATGGCCCCCGGCCAAAGGCCCCTCAACCACGACATAATCAGGCAAGCGGTTAGAGCGTCCACTTTTTTTCAAGAAAAGCTGCAAGGCGCGCAAGCTAGAGACAATCACCCCTAATTTAGCATCCCGAAAACGGGGATGGTCTTCGATCATCGCAAAGCTACCCAGATGGAGCCCCGCAGACATAGTGATCCCGTCGATTCCCGCGTCTAGGGCGGCGTTGAGGCGGACTCGCAGGGTTTCTTTGGGGTTTGCCATGGTGAGTTTTTCCATGATGTTAATAAAGATGCCCCCTTGGTCCCCTTGTTTTTTATCCATCGCCCCGCCAACCACATTTTTGCAGGCAATATAGAGTTCGTTTAAATCAAACTGTTCGTGGAAACGGTCCGCCAGATTCTTGCCGATACTGTCTTTATACTTTTCAAAACGATTTTTTAAGAACCGAGTCCCATAATGCCGATCTGAAACCCCGTTGATTAAGGCGTCAGAGATATGGCCAATCCCCCCTAAACGGGCTGCTTCCACAGCTAAATGGTCGGTGGAAATGTCCATGCCCATTCCGCCAATCATAATCGGCAAATATTCTTGATTTTGCAGGCGGAGGCGGTAGTTATCTAGCTTGTCGGTCATTGGGTAGAATCGTTTTTAGCGGTTTAGGGGCCGAAACGGTGGCTTTGCGGTTTGCCTGGATCGACAGAACCGGGGCCAAAAAATCACTTGCTTGTTTCTTCCCAAACCCTTTAACTTGATACCTCAAAGCAGCCCAATAAATTGTTGGGAATACTAAGGCGCTCCAAGGCTGGGAGGCTGTATTGCGGCCTTATACGTCTGCGATTGATATAGCAATCAACCCGGTTTGTAAACCAATTTTGCTGTCCCCAAAAGTTTAGCCCCAGGCCCTCCAACACCAACCCTATTTGTCCAGGCTACCCCCAGTGAATCAAAATCTGAAGTCGCTCCCAGAGATCGATCAACAAGCCATTAATTGTATCCGCTTCTTGGCGATTGACCAAGTTAATCAAGCTAATTCGGGTCACCCAGGATTGCCCATGGGTTTTGCGCCCAGTGCTTATCGGTTGTTTACCGAGCATTTAAGCCATAACCCTAAAGACCCAGCATGGCCCGCAAGAGACCGCTTTGTGCTTTCGGCTGGGCACGGATCAGCCTTACTTTATGCGTTGTTACACCTTTGTGGGTATAACCTAAGCATCGACGAGTTGAAACGCTTTAGGCAAATGGGTAGCCAGACCCCAGGGCACCCTGAATTTGGCCACACCCCAGGCGTGGAGATCACCACGGGTCCCTTGGGTCAAGGGATTGCGACCGCCGTAGGGATGGCTATCGCCCAAAAATATTTAGCCGCCCGATTTAACCGGCCTGGTTTTAATGTGATGGATTACAAAATCAAGGTGGTAGTCGGCGATGGCTGCTTACAAGAAGGGGTCGCGGCAGAAGCAGCCAGCCTCGCTGGGCATTTAGGGCTCGATAACCTCGTGGTGCTATACGACGACAACAAAATTACCATCGATGGTCGCACTAGCCTGTCTTTTACCGAAAAGGTGACAGACCGCTTTTTGGCTTATGGCTGGAGCTGCCAAAGCATCGGCGGGGACGGGCATGATCTGGACTCTTTAGACTTGGCCCTGCAATCGGCCCACCAAAAAAAGGGGACTCCCCATTTAATTAAAATCTCCTCAATTATCGGCTATGGCAGTCCCAAATACGCCGACAATTCAGGGGCTCACGGCAGTCCTTTGGGCAAAGATGAACGGCAATCGACCGCCGAAAATCTAGGTTGGGGCCATGGGCCCTTTGAGGTTCCGGCTTCGGTTAAAGCCCACTTTGATAAAGCCATGGCAAAAGGCGCCGCCGCGCAAGCTCAATGGGAAGAATTGATGAAGGCCTACCGAAAGGCTCACCCAGAACTGGCGAAAGAGTTGGACGATCTATTGGCACACAAACTCCCAGAACTCCAATTCCCCGAGTTTGCCGCCGGAACCTCCATTGCCACTCGCGCCGCTTCGGGCAAGGTTTTAAACGCCATTATGCCTAAGCTTCCCGGCTTTATGGGTGGTTCGGCTGATTTGAGCCCCAGTAACAACACCCGCTTTGAGGGTGCCCAAGACTTTCAGCCTAGCTCCTTTGAAGGTCGTTATATCCGTTTTGGAGTTCGCGAACACGCGATGGGTGCCATTGTTAACGGGATTGGTTTAAACGGTATGACCCGCGCTTATGGGGCGACCTTTTTAAGCTTTTGCGATTATATGTTGCCCGCACTACGAGTTGCGGCGATTTCTCAATACCCAAGTGTATTTGTATTTACACATGACTCAATTGGTGTGGGTGAGGACGGACCGACCCACCAGCCGGTCGAGCAAGTGGCCTATTTGCGGCACTTGCCAGGCTTAACCAGCTTCCGCCCGGCTGACGCCACCGAAACCGTAGAGGTTTGGCGCTGGGTGGTGAATCATAAGGTGCCAGTGGCCATGTCTTTAACCCGTCAAAACCTTCCTGTCTTAGACCGCAGCAAATTGGCTCCCGCTTCAGGTGTGGCCAAGGGAGGATATGTTTTGATCAAAGGGGAACACCCCAAGGTATTATTAATCGCTACCGGCTCTGAGGTTTCCCTAGCTCTGTTGGCCTATGAAGAACTGGCCCAGGTGGGGATCTCGGCCCAACTGGTTAGCTTACCTTCGGCTGAATTGTTTGACCAACAAGACTCAAGTTACAAGGCCCAGGTGATGCCCGCAGGGCTTCCTAGGGTAGGTGTTGAGGCGGGGATTGCTTCGGGCTTGGCCCAATATTTAGGGCCTAACGACCGGTTTATTGGGATGCAAGGCTTTGGCGCTTCGGCTCCGGCAGACGAACTATACCGCCACTTTGGGATTACCAAAGAAGCGATTATCGAGGCAGCCCGGGGGCTGGTGGGCTAGATGAACTGGCTGATTACTGCGCTAGTAATCTGGAGTGTTTTTCAAGTCGTTAGGGACCGAGTCGGGTTGCCCAACCGGACTTGGGGCCTAATTTTTCTGGGCAGCTTTCTGCCTTTGATTGACTACCTAACCCTGTTTTTCTCCGGTGAACCGGGCCTCTTTTGGACCCCTTTGTATTTCCACAACCCCCTTTACTTAACCTCGATCCTCGCGGCTGTGGCCTTGTGGATTTGGATTTACAAGCGAGATTTAAAACTCTCTAGCTTGAGTTTTTTGCCACTCTTGGGGTTGCTAGTATATCTCTTTTTGACTTTCCTGACGACCGAACAAATCCCGTTCTTGCGCCCACTGACCCACTTTGCGGGATCGGCGAATCTGGTTCCTGCTGGTTATTTACCTGTAATCATAATGATCCTACTGCTTTGGGCCAGCAAGCGCTGGACTGGGTTAAAAACTAGGGTGATTTGTTGGGCTAGCTTGGCCATATTAGGGACTTATATCTTTATGGGGGGGGGGATGCGGCTGGCCATCGCTTTTAGCCTCCCAGAACCGATGCAGAATTCGAGTAATCTCGTCGCCTTGCCTGATCCCCTGCTCCTGCGCTGGGAGGTCACCTCGATGCAAAGAGACCGCTATTATTTCGCTGATTTTACCCTGTTTGGCGGGTGGTCCGAACCTAAAATGTTGCAAACCTCCAACGATTTTGAGTTGGCCCAAACCTTACTTTTGGACCCCTACTTCTTAAGCCTTTATGTTCATATCTTTAAAAATCCTGTGATCGAAACCAAATACGATCATGAACAACTAAAATTAAAAGTTACCGAGCTTATACCCCGCACCGAATTATTTTGGACCAAAAGTTTGGTGTTGACCAAAACCGCGGGTGGACAGGTTTTAGAATCCGACCGAAAGTGGGGTTCACTTTTTTGACCCTTTCTTATTTTTAGTGGCTCCCCTATAATGAGCCTTTGATCTTTTTCCCCTGGTTCAATGGCCAAACTTTATCGTTTTTTATTGCCCCTATTGGTGCTGACTTTGGCCTCCTGCGCCAGTTTGCCCAAACCCGAACCCGTTGACCTCTCCAACTGGCCTAAAGGCCCTCTGATCGAAGGGGGATTGGGGACCGAAGGGTTTGGACAAATCTTAAAGCCAGTTTCTAACGGGGATAGTTTTGAAGCTCTAAAACTGACCGAAAAGGCGCTTACCACCTATCCTGACGAACCCCACCTCCATCTGCTTAAAGCCAAACTTTTGCAAGCGACCCAGGGTGAGCAAGAGGCACTCGACTACTTAAGCGACCAAATCGCCGCTAGGCCCGGTTCGGGGGCTTTTTATTCGATGCGCGGGTTACTGCTTTTTAGCTTAGGTTACCTTGAGTCGGCCCGAGCCGATTTTAATCAAGCCGAAGGTTTAGGGCATTCGAGCCTAGAGCAGAGTTTGGCACTGGCTGAGGTTTTAGAACAAGCGCAACTCCCAAGTGCTAGTTTAGCGGCTTTGGTCAAGGCGACCAAGTTGGCTCCCAAAAGGGATGACCTCTGGTTTAGGCAGGCCCAGTTTGAATTTCGATTAGGCCGGATTCAAAATGCCCAAATTTCTATTTTAAAGGTCATTGAACTGGCACCTGACAACCTGGACTATCAACAGTTTTACGTCGATTTTCTGGATTACACCGGCCAAAAAGGGACTTGGGGTGCCCAGCTAGAATCTTTAAATCTACGATTTCCTAACCATCCTTGGTTCACCTTGCGCTTAGGCAACTATTTGATCAGCCGGGGGGAAATCAATCAAGCGAAACAGCTTATCTTAAAAGCGATTGATAAACACCCCGACAACTACATGTTGCACTTCCAGATCGCAACCATCCATCTGGCAGAAAAGGATTTTGATCTAGCGCAAGACCATTTTAAGAAGGGACTGGCCTCTAAACCAGACTCCACCCTGGCAATGGTGCAAATCGCCCGTATCTACCTAGCCAAAGACGAGATGCAAAATGCGGTGGACATGCTGGAGCAAGCCCGCGCTGCGGGCAGCGAAGACCTGTTTGTTTATGAGACCTTAGCCCGTATTTATAACCAACGCTTAGATAGTTTTGAGGCGGAGCGGGTGATTGTTGAAGGCCTGAATCTTAAGGGCGACTCGGTTGCTTTATTACTCGAATATGGCGCCCTGTTAGAGCGCCGCCGTCAATACCCAGAAGCCTTAATGGCTTTTGAAGCGGCCTTGGTTGAACACCCGACGAGCAACTATATTCTTGGCCGAATGGGCAACCTTTATCGCATATTAAAAGATTATCCAAAAGCGATAGACTTCCTAAACCGCGCCGCTGAATCCAGCCCAGATTCATCCTGGGTGCTGGCCCATCAAGTGGAACTTTATCAAGAGCTTAAAGACTGGCCCAAGGCTCTTAAAACCATTGAAACGATGATCGAGGGGGATCAGTCCTCCTACTGGCCCTTTGCTAAGCGGGCGATGATTTACCTGCATCAAGATCAATATGCAGAGGCTGAAAAGGCGATTGGGGCGGCAATTATGCGAAACCCTGAAGCCAAATGGTTAAGGGAGTTTGAAGGGCAGATTTTAGCTAGTTTAGGCCGTCACCAAGAGGCCGCCAAAAGCTTTGAAACCGCGCTATCTGGCGACCGAGACAACGCCTTTTTGTTAGTGCGACTGGCCTATTCAAAGGTTCATTTTGATCGGGCCGGCGCCTTAGAAGCGGTAACCCAAGCGCTAGATCTGGAGGATTTTTCCTTAGCTGGGCTGGAACTTTATTTATACCTAAACGGCCAAACGACCAAGACTTGGGGATTTAAGCCCGATAGCCCCGAGATGAAAGTCTTTGAAGCCATCGTATTTAAAAGCAATCAAGCCCGCCAAGAGCTTAATCAACTAAAAAGCCCCTACAAACCCTATTTAGCCTTTTTTATGGCGGTTTTAGACCAGGGGGCCCAGGCCAAATTAGAGGGTTACAAAAGTAGCCCTCTAGGTTCCGGTGCGGCTTGGATGAGTTTTTACCAAGCCGTTCAAGCCCAGTTTTTAGAAAAACCCTTGGAGGTTAAGGCCCACCTCTTAGAAGCCAATATTCAAGAACCGGGCAACCTTTGGGTACAGGCCCGTTTGGCTTATGCTTACGAGTTGGCGGGCGAATACCCCCAGGCGATTGAACTTCTCAAGATACATTTAGAAAATCGTCCCCAAAGCCTCTGGGCTAAGCTTCGGCTGGCTTTGAACTACGACATGAACCAACAGGGAGTAGAATCAGAAAAGGTTTATAAGCAAATCTTAAACGAGCATCCAGACGAACACATCGCCCTTAACAACCTTGCTTGGCTATATGTAACCTCTAAAAATAAAGAGTTGAACAAGTTGGACGACGCCCTAGGTTTGAGTATAAAAGCAGTGGCCTTGAGCCCAAGCTCGGCAAATCTGGACACATTAGCCGAGATTTACTTCCTCAAAAAGGATTATAAAAAGGCTCTTAAAACCATTGAACGGGCCCTGGATCAAGACCGAGAGGCGCTGGACTATTTCAAGAAGCAAAAAAAGAAGATTTTAAAGGCGCTACAAGTAGGGCTACCCCCCTCAAGGCGACCCGAGCCAGCAGAAGCACCTTAAGATTTCGCAGTTCCGACTCAAATGGGGGAGGGGCCTGGGTGTATGATCTTGCTTTAGCGAGCCTAAGTTCAAGTTAAAGAGCCAGCCGGGCTGGGTCTTTATGTTAGCTTGCAATTGGTTATGGCTTCACCTAAGATACGCCTTGCAGGACGCTGCAACCCTTTGAATGTAAGGCTATGGCTGATGATATTCGCTACCCTAATCCAAGAAGTGTCGATTCTCACGAATTGACCCCGCCACCTCCGCCGAAAACCGAGCCCCTGTCTATCCCGATGGACCGTGCTGGATCGGACTTTGGAAGTCCTGCTTGGTTGGCCGGTGAGCCTGAGCGAGAAGAGGTGCTGGAATTCGAGGAAACTGGACTAGAAGAACCCCAAGAGCCGCTTGAGGAGCTAGCGGAACTTAGTTTGAAAGCGGTAGCCACCCCCATAGTTCAGGCCGCCAACGAAGTCGCCGATGAGGAAATGGCGGTTGAAACAGGGGTTGCTTTTGAGGAAACCGAAGAGCCAGAGGCGCCGATCGAAGAATTGAGCTTGGCTTTGGAAATAGAGGGCGGAATAAGGGGGGCTACGGCAGAAGCCGCGACTGGGTATGGTTTTACTGCCAACCTAGAAAAGTCCGAGGAACCTTTGGAGGTGGCTGACCTCCACGAGGAACCAGAAGCGGTCACAGGTGTAAAAGAGCCTCAAGAGCCAACAGAAATAGCCTTGACCGAAGGAATACCAATACTGGCCTTACCAGATGACTTTGAAGGATTGGCCCGGGTAGAGTCAAACGGGCAAACAACTAAAACAAGTGTATCGAGGCCAATGGAGCCTCAAGAACAACTAAGCGAGGAAAAGATGGACCCATCCCAAGAGGAACTCAATCCAGTGGGCAGCGAAAAACCCCTAGCTTCCCCAGAAGAGGAAATCCAAGCCGAGGACTATCCGGCCCAATCTTTTGACGCCCCCCAGTCGCAAAGCCCCAAGATTGAACACCCTGAACCTGCAGGCGAAGAGCTTAGGTGGATGGTAGAGCGGTTTAAACGGCGCTATGTGCGGAGGATGAATCTAACCGTGGGCCGTGACATGGCCGTCGCCTCCAAGCGAGATCAGTTCGACGCGCTGGCTTACACCATCCGCGACGAGATGATCGACCGGTGGATTAAGACCCAGAGCCATTATTATGACACCAATCCCAAGCGGGTGTATTATTTAAGCCTAGAGTTTTTAATGGGTCGCACCATGGGGAACGCCCTGCTCAATTTAGGTATGACCGAAGCCGCGCGGCTGGCCTTAGAAGAGCTTGGAACCAGCCTTGATTTGGTCGAAGATCTGGAAAAAGACGCCGGTTTGGGCAACGGGGGCTTGGGGCGTTTGGCCGCCTGCTTCTTGGACTCGATGGCTACCATGGAACTGCCCGCATACGGCTATGGCATCCGCTATGAGTATGGGATGTTTAACCAAACCATCGAAAATCTACAGCAACGCGAGCACCCTGATAATTGGTTGCACGACGGCACCCCTTGGGAAATCGCTCGGCCCGAAGCCAGCCACGAGGTCCACTTTGGGGGCCGGGTTACCGGCTTTCGCAATGTCAAGGATCAACACCGAGACATCTGGGAAGAAGGGGAACGGGTTAACGCGGTTGCTTATGACGTGCCCATTCCTGGATACCGCACCAACAACGTAAACACCTTAAAACTATGGCGGGCGAGTTCGACCGAATCCTTTAACCTAGCGACCTTTAACGAAGGGAACTACATTGAAGCGATTGTTGATAAACACCAGTCCGAAGTAATCTCTAAGGTGCTTTATCCAAACGACAAGAGTTACCAAGGCAAGGAACTGCGGCTAAAACAGCAGTATTTTATGGTTTCGGCCAGCCTTCAAGACATCATTGAGCGTTTAGAAAAATGTGGGGACACGGTACACAACCTGCCCAACAAGGTGGCCATTCAGTTAAACGACACCCACCCTTCAATCGCCATTGCCGAGATGATGCGGCTGTTGCTCGACAAATACAATTTCGAGTGGGACGACGCTTGGGAGGTGACTACCAACACCTTTGCCTACACAAACCACACCGTTTTGCCAGAGGCTTTAGAGACCTGGCCAGTGGACCTGTTGGGTCAGATTTTGCCCAGGCATATACAGATCATTTACGAGATCAATCAGCGGTTTTTAGACCAAGTTGCCGCCTACTTCCCCGGCGATTTTGACCGGCGAGCCCGTATGTCGATTGTCGGAGACGGACAGGTGCGTATGGCTCATTTGGCGATTGTCGGTAGTTATTCAGTAAATGGGGTAGCCGAACTCCATTCGAGACTGCTTACTGCCGGAATTTTCCGCGACTTTTTTGAGTTGTATCCAGGAAAATTTAATAACAAAACCAACGGGATCACCCCAAGACGGTGGCTTAAGCATTGCAATCCAGAACTCTCGCAACTGATCACCTCTAAGATTGGCGACCATTGGGTTAAACACCTTGACGAGCTCAAACGCTTAGAAGCCTTTGCCGAGGACACTGGCTTTCAAGATTCTTGGCGCAAGGTCAAACGCAAAAACAAGATCCAGCTGGCTAACTTGATTCACTCGATTTGTCATGTTCAGGTTGAAGTGGACAGCCTCTTTGACGTACAGGTCAAACGGATTCACGAATACAAGCGGCAGTTGCTTAATATTCTTCACGTCATATTGCTTTATAACCGCATTAAAGACGGTGACTTGGAAGGCTTTGTGCCCCGGACCGTGATTTTTGGCGGTAAAGCAGCCCCTGGATACCAAAGGGCTAAGGAGATTATTCACTTAATCAACGGGGTGGCCAACTTGGTCAACCGTGACCGGCGGGTTGGGCGGCTACTTAGGGTGGTCTTTTTGCCCAACTACGGGGTCAGTTTAGCTGAAAAAATATTCCCTGGCTCCGATCTATCTGAGCAGATTTCGACTGCTGGGATGGAGGCCTCAGGCACGGGTAACATGAAGTTTGCTTTAAACGGCTCCTTGACCATTGGCACCTTGGATGGGGCCAATATTGAAATTATGGAAGAGGTAGGCCGGGAGAATATTTTTATCTGTGGCAAAACTGAAGAAGAGATTCGCCAAATCCGTTCTCAAGGATATAATCCACAAGCGTACATCGCTCAAGATTGGGAGCTAAAGCGGGTCTTAGAACAGGTTCGCGACGGTTATTTTTCCCCCAATCAGCCAGATCAGTTTGTAGGGATTTATGACACTTTAGTGAATCACGGGGACCATTTTATGGTGCTTGCTGACTTCCGTAGCTATGTGGATTGCCAATCTCAAGTTGCAGAAGCCTACCGAGACCAAAAACAATGGACCAAAATGTCGATTCTGAACGTGGCCCGCATGGGTAAGTTTAGTTCAGACCGGGTGATCGACCAATATGCCAAGGAGATCTGGGGAGTTGAACCCTCTCCGGTTCCCTAAACTGGCGTGAAGCGGTCCATTTTTGGGGTTAAGGCTTGGGTTGCGGCGAGCTTAGAAGGGCTCGCACAAACAATCCGAGAACAATCCTACCGACAGGTTCCCGAGTCGGTAGGACGTTTTTCGATCCATCAGGTCTTGACCCTGGGTCGCGCTGGGTTTCTCTGCGCCGCTGCGGTCGCGGCCCTGTTCCGCCCGCCCTTTCGTTGGCGACTTTTTACAAAACAACTCGAATTTATTGGCAACAAGTCTTTGGTGGTGATCACCTTGACCGGGTTTGCGGTTGGGGCCATTTTAAGCCTGCAACTGGCCCACACCTTACGCAATTTTGGTAGTGAAAACCTGGTGGGAGGGGTGGTGGCGTTGATCATGGCCAGGGAATTGGGGCCCTTAATGGCGGCTTTGATGATCAATGGGCGGGTGGCTTCGGCAATCGCCGCCGAAATAGGCACCATGCGGGTTACCGAACAGATTGACGCGCTCGAATCAATGGCGGTGGATCCAGTGCAATACCTCCTGTCCCCTCGGCTGGTTGCGGGTACCTTGATCCTCCCGGTGATGACCATGATTTTTAATATGATTGGTATGATCGCTTGCTGGTTGGTGTCCATCGTATTGCTGCAATTAGACGAAGGGGTCTTTTTTGCGAAGATTGATGATTTTGTAGGAATCGCCGAAATCCTCAAGGGTTTAATCAAGTCTTCGATCTTTGGCTTCATTTTGGCATTTATTGGCTGCTACAAAGGGTTTTACACCCGTGGCGGGGCTCAAGGTGTGGGGCAGGCAACCACGCAAGCGGTGGTGATTGGATCGGTAGTAATCTTGCTAACCGACTATTTTATTGGCGCTTTTTTGCTGTGAAACCATGATTCGTTTTGAACAGGTAACCAAATCCTTTGGGGCCCAACCTATTTTAAACGGGGTTGATCTAACCTTTCCCAAGGGCAAAATTAGTGTAGTTATAGGGCGATCAGGTGCGGGAAAATCAGTAATTTTAAAGCATGTAATGGGATTTATTAAGCCTGATAACGGAAAAATTTGGATAGGTGGCGAAGATACAAGTGAATGGGACCAAAAAACTTGGCGGCACAACCGCAAACGTTTTGGGATGCTTTTTCAGGATTCCGCTTTGTTTGACTCGATGGATGTGATGGAAAATGTCGCCTTTCCCTTGCGCGAACATACCCACAAAAGTGAGGAAGAGATCCAAACCTTGGTGATGGAAAAATTGAAGCTAGTAGGGTTGGTTAATGCGGAAAAAAAGGCGACCACCGATCTATCGGGAGGGATGCGCAAACGGGTGGGGCTAGCTCGCGCCATTGCGTTAGACCCAGAAGTGGTGCTGTTTGACGAGCCCAGTTCGGGGCTTGATCCGATTGTGACCCACGTAATCGACCAACTGATTCTGGATACCCAAGCCCAGACCGGTTGTACCTATGTGGTGATCAGCCATGACATGGCCTCGGCCTACCGCATCGCTGATAAAATTACTATGCTGTATGAAGGAAAGGTGGTGTTTGATGATACAACCCAAGCAGCCCAAAATACAGACAACCCCTTAGTCCGCCAGTTTGTAGAGGGTCAGTTAAATGGCCCGTTTAACATTTATTATTAGGTCCTCAGTTGCTGGATTTTTTAAAAAAACTAGCTCGATTAAAGACCGAAATGAACGTCGGTCTTCTGGTGCTCGCAGCCATGGCCTTTCTGGCGATAGCTTCGATCAAGGTGACCCGCTATGACCCCGATCTAAAAGGGACTTACCGACTAAAAGTGACCTTTGACAACGTCAGCGGTTTGGCTTTGGGTACGGCGGTAAAGGTGGCTGGGATTCAGGTAGGCGAGATCAATGACATTGATTTGGTTGATGGCCGGGCCGAAGTGACCCTATTGGTTTACGACAAATACCGCCTGCGCACCAATAGCCAAGCAATGATCAAGTCGATTGGCATTTTGGGGGACAAATATATTGAGGTCACCCTAGGTGACCAAAACCAGCAAACCTTACAAAACGGCGACCGCATCCAACTGATTGCCCCAGGTGGCGACCTGGATTCGTTAGTAGAGGATCTGTCTTATATTTTGTCCGATGTTCGCAACGTCACCAGCGCTATTAATGCCGCCGTCGGTGGGGAGCGCGGGGAGAAACAGATCAAAGCGATCATGGACAACCTAGAAAACCTGACCGGCAATCTGGACCAAACCTTGATCAAAACTAACGAAAAGATTGGGGGCATTTTGGCCAACTTGGAGACCTTGTCTTCTGATTTAGCCCAGATAACCGGGGAGAATAAAGAAGAACTGCGTAACACCATCGCTAACTTCCGGGACTTCTCCGAATCACTCAACCGCTTTATTGACGCCAACTCTGAAGAGATCAACAAGTCAATTAGTTCGCTAGATAAACTACTCGCCCGCTTGGCCGAAGACGGCCCCGAGATTACGGGCGACTTAAAAGGTATTTTAAAAGAAAATCGCCAGAACCTCAAAGACACTATGGCCGAGATCAAGGCGGCCTCTGAAAACTTAAATTCGGCGATGGATCAGGTTGAAAGTATTGCTTATAAAATCGACACTGGCGAAGGCACGGTAGGGCGCTTGATTAACGATGAGCAAACCATTGACTCCATCCAGTCTGCCCTGGACGGGGTTAATGAGTTTATTAATCCGATTAATAAACTTAAGATCGAAGTAGGTTTTGAAAGCGAACGGCTGTTAAATCAAGGGACCAACAAGTCTTATGTGGATGTCAAATTGCGGCCCGTGCGGGATCATTATTATATTTTGCGTTTAGTAAACCACCCCAGCGGGAAAATCACTTCAACCCGCACCAAAACGGTGGACACCAGCACGGACGTGGTTATTAGCGACGAGACTGCCTACCAGAGCCGCGACACCTTCCGTATGAGCCTGATGGTGGCCCAACGGTTTTTTGATACAGAACTGTTGTTTGGATTGTACGAAAACACTGCTGGTTTTGGGGTGCACCAATTTTTTGGTAAAAACGACCAGTACCGCTTTAACCTGGACCTTTATGAATTCAGCCGTGCTGATCTGCCGGTTCATCTAACCACCGGGGGATATTGGCGATTTACGCAGAATTTCTACGCCGTTGCCGGGATGGATGACGCACTTAATACCCAGTCCGATCAAGCGGGGAAAAAGCTGCAAAACCCCTATGTGGGGATTGGGATCAGCTTTACTGAAGATTATATGAAGTCCCTTCTAGGCCCGGCAGCTACCGCGGTTACCGCGCCGTAGGCGAGGCTTGCCGCCTGCCGAAATTTGCGCTAGGTTTGCCCATGAACCTACTAATCACTTTCCTAGCCTTGTTGATGGTCGCCGACAGTTTTTTCGCGCTGACGAATCTGAGGAAGGTGCAAAACTGGTTAGAAGACTATTTCCCTAACTTGGATATCAAAAAGCTGGCTCTAGTTGAAGGGGTGGCCGGACTTTTGATCCTCTTGTTAAAGCTTGTGTCCCACAGTCTAATTTGAGCCCATGTTAGGCAAGTTTATCACCTTTATCTTTATTCCCGAAAAGACCGGGGCAATTAAGCGACTCAAGGTTTCGTTTCGGTCCTTATTGTTGGTCTCTTTTTTGTTGGTGCTGCTATTTTCCCTTTGGGGATGGGTGGTTTACGACTATGTCAGCATTCGCACTGGGTTGATTGATCTCGAAGAAAATCAAAAACATTATGACGAGGCAGAATCGAGAATCAAGGAATTTGATCAGCGTTACGCGGCGACCCAGGTTTATTTTGACCATCTAAACGGGCTTTATCTAAAACTAAAACGCCTTACTAGCCAGACTTTCGAGTCTAAACCTAGCCTAGAACTAGACGAGACGACCCAAGCTAGCACTCTTGCCAAGGCGAAAGAGAAGGGGATTTTAGAGGTAATCTCTTCGGACCTTTCAGAAGCAGATCAGGATAAAAAAGCTATTGAAAACAGATTTCTACAGCTAATGGATTTCTTTAAAGAGACTAGCAACCCCATGAAGCGGGTGCCCCAAGGCTGGCCCGTTAGAGGTTATGTAACCAATGAGTTTGGGATGTTGCACGATGCCTTTACAGGTCAAGCCCGCCCCCAACACGGGGTGATTATCGCCACTAAAGCGCTTACGTTCCTTACGGCCCCAGCAGACGGTATTGTCCAGTACGCGGGAGAGGACGAATATTTTGGTGAGTTGATTGTGATGGACCATGCCAATGGCATTCAAACCCGTTATGGGTTTGTATCTAATCTACAGATTGAGCCTGGTCAGGTGGTTAGAAGGGGGCAGGAAATGGGGCAAATCCTCAATACCCCCCGGACAACAGGTCCGCAACTTTACTATGAAGTTACCTTTAACGCGGTGCCTCAGAATCCGATCAAATACATCAACCCGTTGCAGTTGGTTGATTAGCCTTTTTTAAAAGCCTAGCTTCTGCCTTTGCTATAAAAGTCTCAACATCCCCTACTTAATCCGCGCCCACTGGTTGTTTAAATAGAAAATATTACCCTTTTAGCCTACCCCCTGCCTTCAATGTAATAGCCTGAATCCCTTGGGCTTTCTTTGGCTTTTATCCTAACGGGAGTTCTGGGCTTCGAATTCGGCTAAAGGCCAGAGTCGGTGGGGGGTTGGAGGGCCCTGGGGTAAGGGTTCGTGAAACTCGATTAGCCAATATTCACGACCACCATCGGGCCACTGGGCTTCAGCCAAAAGGTCGGCCCGACCATCTCCGGTGAAGTCGGCATTTACTAATAGGCGAAGTGCAAATTTTTGCTCCCCTGAAGCCAGTTCTAGGCCCTCGGCGTGGCTTTTAGCGGATCCGCCGGTCTCTTGGGCCCACTGCTCTAAATGGTCCAATCCAGCTGCATGAAAGCGAGGCAAGGGGCTGACATCTAAGTCTTTTAAAAGAAACTCACCTAAGTGCAGATCAGGCAACCCCACCTCAGGGGCTTTGGCCCGGCTTAACGCCCAAAGCAAAAGGCAGTCGCCATAGGCGCTTAAGACCTGTTGGTCCAGCGCTGTTTGGGGATTCATCCCTGCTTGGCGAGCCTGCAAAAAGCCATGGCAATTGATAAAGGTAAGGCTCATCCGCCCGTCTGGGTCTTCGGCGGCAGCAAATACCGCTTGTTCGCGAGGGGCAGTGAAGGCTTTTAAAGGATCTGGGTAGTTGGTTTTAATGCTTTGATCATAATAGATAATACCTAACCTCTGGGGCAGAGTGGCTATCACTTGGGCTTGGGCGGGGTCATCGACAAATTCTTCTGAAGTTGCCTCTTCAGCTTCGGGATCTGACTCTGGTGCTGAATTGGGCAGCTCTGGATTGCTCGCCTCATCAGTAGCGTCAGGGGTGGTTGATGGTTCTGCCTCTAAGGTGGGCTCACTTTCGGCCCCTGGGGCTGGGTCAGCTTGTAACTCGACCCCTTGGGAGGACTCAGGCTCAACTGGTTCAATAGCCATGGCCCCGGATTCCGCATTTTCTGCTGCAGGAGTAATCGCTTGCTCCTCACTGGTCGGTTCCAGGGCCGGGTTCTCCTCTGTTGAAACCGCTTCAACTGGCGCTTCCGCTTGAGCAACCTGAACCCAATCAGTGGGATAAGCCAATGCCGGCAGACTCCCCCCAAAAATCAGCAACGTCAACACCAACCAACTTTTCCGCCCCCAACAAGTGCATAAGCCCTCAAAAAGGGTTGGGACAGAGGGGAGCGGGGGAGCTTGGACTAAATCGGGCTGGGTGGGCAGAGTCAAGGCAACAGTCTTGGGCATGGAATGTTGGGGATAGTTTAATTAAACTTGGGCTGGCGGTGGACCGACGATAAAGTCAGGTTACCGCGTCTTTGTCTGAAAATCATCGGTTTTGTTTGATTGGGGGGAAGGTATTTTTTTGCTTGGCCAAGCGAGAAGCGGGCACCTGGGCCCCCAGAACGGTCCACCTTAAAATAGTTTATGACCCAGGCAAACCTAGCCAAATATACACGGACTAGGCTCAAAGGGTATCAGACAAGGGTTTTCTGTTTAAAAAAAAGGGGTCCTGGTCAGACCAATCAAATCAGTAAAGTCTAATAGGTACGTTTTTGGTACTAACCAATGGGTCCCGATAGCAGGACGCCGCAATAAAATTGCAAGGGCTCGGTTTTGCTTCTTTGGCTAAAAACAATCCAGTCAGCAGGCTTATCTTTAGGGGGGAAGGACCAAACCAGCGGTAAAGGCCGGTTTGGTTTGACCAGAGGACCGAGGCTAGCTCGGTCCTAGGATGGATTACGCTTCTTCGTTACCTTCAGCAGCGTTTTCACCTTCGTTGTCACTCGACTCAACAATGGTTACTTTTTTGACTGGCGGTGGGCCGTAGGCTTCGATATGAGCCTTAAGAGCGGCTTCGTCCATCAATTCGCTTACAGGAGTGACCGCGCCTTCAGTTGAAACCAACCCAGTAATGCTCAAGGCCAACCTACGTTCGGCAGCTTTGATACTCGAAACCCGGGCTTCGACATGGCTGCCAATGGGGTAGAATTTACCCAACGACTTCTTGGCCACTTCTTTGTCCATGTCTTGCACATGGATCAAGCCTTCGACCCCATCTTTGATTTCTACAAAAACTCCAAAGTCGGCTAGGTGGACTACCTCGCCCACAACGATGTCGCCATCGCGGAAAAATTCGTCAATCGATTCCCAGGGATCTTCTTCCATCTGCTTAATACCCAAGCTAAGCCGCTGATTCTCCACGTCGATATTGAGGATTTTAACCTCGATCTCGTCGCCTTTTTTGTATAGGTCGTGGGGATTTCGCTGCCGTTGAGACCAGCTCATGTCGCTAACATGCACCAAACCGTCGATCCCTTCGTCGAGGCCAACAAAGACGCCGAAGTCGGTGATGTTGCGGACGGTGCCCGTAACAATCGAGCCCGTAGGCCGCGATTCAGCCACTTCGCGCCAGGGGTTGGACATAGCTTCTTTCATCGAAAGGCTAATCCGGCGATTTTCAACATCCAATTCCTTGATCACCGCCGAGATGCTCTCGCCAAGGTTAACCACGCTTGAGGGCTGGCGAACCTTTTTGGTCCAAGACATTTCGGAAACGTGGATCAAACCTTCGACCCCTTCTTCGATCTCGATAAAGGCGCCGTAGTTGGTTAAGCTGACCACCTTGCCTTCGACTTCGGTGCCCACTGGGTAACGCTCGGCAACCAGGTCCCAGGGATTTTTGCTTTTTTGCTTGAGCCCAAGGCTGACCTTTTCTTCTTTTTCGTCAAACTTGAGTACCAAAACCTCGATCTCGTCACCAATGGCATACATTTCCGAGGGGTGAACGATTCGGCCCCAGGTCATGTCGGTGATGTGCAATAAACCATCGACGCCGCCTAGGTCCACGAAGATACCGTAATCGGTGATGTTTTTGACGTGCCCTTTGATCAAAGCGCCTTCGGTCAACAGTTCCAAAGTCTTCTTGCGCTGTTCTGCGCGGTCGGCTTCCAAAATGGCGCGCCGCGAAAGCACGATGTTGCCGCGCTTGGGGTTGTACTTGAGGATTTTGAAATCGAAGCGTTCGCCGATCAATTTGTCTAGGTTGCGAACTGGCCGCAGGTCCACTTGTGAACCCGGCAAAAAGGCCTTGATCCCGATATCAACCGAGAGACCACCTTTGATGCGGGCCGTAATAATACCCGAAACGGTGCCTTCTTTGTCGAATACAGTGCCGACGTCTTCCCAAACCCGCAGTTTAACCGCTTTTTCTTTAGAGACCACAACTTGGCCGTCTTCATCTTCAAAGCGTTCGATGTAAATCTCGACGTCTTCGCCTAAAGTGGCCACAAAGTTGCCTTCTAGGTCGAAAAATTCAGCCCGAGGGATTTGCCCTTCGGACTTGTAGCCAAAGTCAACCGTAACAAAGTCTTTACCGATCTTGGTGACCTTGCCGTGAACGATTTCGGCCTCATTCATATTGGCCAGACCGGCCTCAATGAGGGCGTCAAAATCAATATCTTCCTCTAGGAAGGTGACTTGGGTGTCGAGTTTGGATAGATTTTGGGTAGTCATGTACTGCGGGGGATAGAGGTTTATAGACAGGCCCAGCCGGGATGGCGTGGCAATGTTAAGCAGCCAATTTGGACCTTATCGGAGGCACAAGTCAAGAAAAAAGAGCGGTACCTTTTAACAGCCCAATACCCCCCTTTTTAATCCTACCCAGCGGGTCGCCAAACCCTGGCGACCTAGGGGGGTTATTAGTGCTTAACCCGCTCCATGGCCGCCTTAAAGCTGGAGGCGTTGGGGTCTTGATCTAGGCCCATTTGGTAGTTGCGGCGGGCTTGGGCGAATTCGCCGTTCGCTTCGTAGGCGAGGCCCAGATTGTATAGGTCCGCAGCGGCCAAGGGGCTAGGTAAGCCCTCTAGGCGGTTGATCGCCTCGTTATAGGCTCCACCCTTGATCAAGGCGACCGCGCCAGCGTCGCCCGAAGCCAAGTCCAACTTGGCCGGGACGTGATGGCGGGCGATGAGCTTAACATAGTCCTGGGCGGCGCTTTGGGCGAGCAGGTTTTCGATGTCTAGATCCAAGAGTGGCACCTTTTCCGAATCAGCCAGATGGAGCCCAAGAGCGACGTATTCATCGGGGTTGCTGTACTTAAGTTGCACCCGCTCCTTGGTGTCGGCCAATTTGTCGGAAAAGCCTACTTGAGCCAAACCCTTTTTTTCAAATCCCTCGACGAGGGCTGGGTCCAATTGGCTTTTTGATTCGTCTCCGCCCCATTTTTTGTGCCAATACGCCCACTTGGTGACCGGTTCCACTAATTTAGAACCATCGCTGGCCTTGGTTAAATGAAAGGTGACCTCTAAGGCTCCGGCCCGCTCGACCAATGGGGTGGGGACCTTAAACCCTTTGCCTGCCGCCTCTGCGGCGGCGGCAATGCCCGCGCCGATGGCGGCGTTGCCTAAGCTGTCCATCAGGTCTTTACCATTGTTTCGGGCCATTAAGACGTACAAAATATCATCATAACCACGGTAGTCGAGCTCATAGTAACGCACTTCGGCACTCAAGACCGCAGTTTTGGCCAATTCAGGCTGGCGGCCTTGTAATTCGCCCACATTCAAACTAGGCAAAATCCGGTAGTCCCCACTTTTGGACAAACCCTTGGCCACCTCAGACTTAACTAAAAGAGCCAGCGGGCGGTTGGCCACAAAGGGAGCGCCGTCGCCAGGAGGGGTGACCGGCGCTCCTAGCTGGTCTTTGAATTCGCCCACCACTAAATTATCAATGCCCTCGATCCCCAGTTCGCCGGGGCGGGTCGAATAAATCGTCAGATCTGGGCCACAACCGGCAGTCAAGAGTGCCAAGCCGGTCAACCAAATTAGGGTCCGTCTCATTTGCCCTCTTTAGCAGAAAGTTGTTTTTTTAACGCCGGGCGTTCGCGGACGTTACGTTCCAATCGGCCCAATCCCAGCGCGTATAGCGGATTCGCTTGGTCTTTTTCAAACGCTTGGCGGTATTGAATTCGTGCCAATCCAATTTCGCCTAACGCCTCGAAGGCCAGCCCCAAATTATAAAGGTCTTGATCCTTGGGCTCTTGGGCGGTGAGTTTTTGCAGATGGTCGATGGCCATTTCATAAGCCCCGGCTTCGACTAAAAGTTTACCTCTAGGGTCTCCACCAGTTGCCACTGGCAGCGCCAATTGGGTTTCGGTGATGGCGACCTTGCGGGCAAAATCGGTGGTAATCGAACCGGCTAGACTGCCTAGAAGCTGTTCAAAGCCGGGCAGGACCAACTGATCGCCCTGTACCACGTTAAAGCGGTCCTCGTCGTCGCCCGCTCCGGCGGTCAGATCGGAGGCTATTTGGTTGAGTTTATCAAACCCGCCCAGAGGGGCCCCGCCAATGCGTTGGGCAAAACGGCGCGACTCATTGGAAACCACCAAAACCTGGGTCGGCTGGATTTGGGTCATTTTGAGTTGCAAGGTCAAATTGCCCCGGATTGATTTATAGGGCCACCAAACCAATTTTTCTACTGAAATACTGATGCTACCTTTCCCACCCGAAATAAAGCTCAAGTCCTGCTCTAATATATCGGACCCATCAACATGGTCCACCTCAACCCAGACCTTGCCACTGATAACCGCTTGGGCCTCTTTGACCTTGTACCCGGCTGCGCCGATCACATCTTGAAGCTTTTGATCGTTTTCGAGTTGGGCGAATTCGTCGGTATAGACCAGTTCGAAACTAGGGCTTTTAGCTAGTTGGCCAATCACTTGGGCCCGGATTTGTTGGGCCAGTGATTTTTTTTGCGTGTCTGATAAAAGCAGGGCCTCCTCTTTCCAGACCCCGTTGCGCTCCACTGAACGCACCAGCCGCATTTGAGCCACCTCTAAGGGGCCAACGGCGACTTTGGTAATCCCCGAGGTGTCCACCTCGGCGGGGCGTAGCACGGTTAACTTAGCTTGGGGGGCGCAAGCGGCCAAGCTTACGGCCAAAAAGGCCAGTATCAGCAGCTTTTTCATCCCTTTGCTCCTTGTTTTTTAAGTAATTTGGCTTCGTTTAGGGCGCGTTCCATACGGCCTACGCCTTGGGCGTAAATGCGGTTCGATTCGTCTTGGGCCAGGGCCTCAAGGTACAACCGGCGGGCCTCGATGTAGTCGCCTTCGGAGCTCGCTCCGGCTTCATAGGTCAGGCCAAGATTATATAGGTCGGAAGCGTCTTTTTTGTCTTTTGCTTCTAAAATCCCGCGGGCTTTTTGCCAGTCGCCTTTAAGTAATAAATCCTTGACCTCCCCCGAACCGGCTACTTCGGCGCGAACCTGGGCTGGATAAGGGGTAACGGTTTCCACAAAGGGGCGCAGCGCCCGTTTAACCATCTTTTTGGCAATCTCTACCCGTTCTTCTCTGGGCACCGAATCGGCGTTGCGGGTTACCCTAGTAGCCCACTGGCCGGTCGGGTCACCTGGATTACTGGCCTCAACCAGGGCCAAGGGGCGGATCATCAAGGGGAACACCGGGGCGATTAAAGCGCCCAACATTTCTGGCGAATAGGCCGAATGGACGTTGATCGCTTTGTCAGAAAGGTGTTTAGAATAGCTGGTCCCGTCCGAACGGAGCGCCACGGTTTTTCGTTCTTCCCCCCAATAGGTCAAGGTCAGGTCGATCTGCGCATAAAGGCTTAGGTTACGATATTTATAGATACGCACCACAGAATCGACAGGGTCAACAGCCTGCTCTTCGCCAGAAATCATGGACATGGCCATGCCCACCCCGGCCGAAACCAGGGCCGCCTTGGTATCGTTGCCACTGCGGCACAACAACCCCCTAGGACTAACGGTAACCCCTTGGTCTGATTCGATCGCCGAAGCGCCCGCCGCAAAGCCCGCTAGGCCACCTTGGCAGGTGGCAATATCAGTGAACTGGCCCACTTCCGAATCCTCGCGGCTGGTCACCTTGCCTTGGATTAAGGCGACTGGTTCGCGGTTAGGGTCCACCCCGGTCACTGGTCCAATAATCACCTCATACCGCCCGCCTTCTTCAATCGCCGCCTTGAGTTGTTCGATTACATAAGGCTTGGCCCCCCAACCATCTTGGGAGTCGTCAATCATTTTGGGGTCAATAAAGATCTTTTTTAGCTTCGGATCCATGCCAATCTTGGCGGGCCTTTGTACGCTAAACAAAGAGGTCTCCGGCGCGGCGCAGCCCTGGACGAAAATCGCCAAGCAGGACAGGCCCAAAAGGAGGGTTTTTGAGTTCATAAGTTCACTACCAATAGGGTTTATTGGAACGATTAAATCTTATGTTGGGCCAAAGTGCAAGGGGGGTCTTGGGTAAAATCGGTCAAAAATCTTCCCCCTTGCGGGAAAGTAGCTTCTGATACCACTGGCCGATTTGGCGCTCCAGATTGTTGACTATTAGCGGCTTGACCAGGAGGTCGTCGAGTCCAATCAACCGGTAAAGCTCCAAATCGGGCAAAAAGGCGTTGGAGGTACAGGCGACCAAAATCGGGCGGCGGGCCTTGGGGAACAATTCCTGGATTCGTTTGGCCGCCTCGATTCCGTCCATCACGGGCATACGGATATCCAGTAATACCAAGTCTGCGTCGTCGCTTAAGAGTAGGTCTAAAAGCTTTTTCCCGTTGGCCGCGATTCGTGGATGGTAGCCTAACTTTTCGAAAGCGGTTTTGATCAGCAGACGACTAACCAAATCGTCTTCAGCGACCACCACCCGCATTGGGTAACGCTCGGCCATTTGAGGCCAATCGCGTTGGGGCTCTGGGCTAGGGCCTGGGGGCGGGGTGTTGGCACTTAAGGCTTGGGCAAGGGCGTCGGCCTCTAAGGCGATGAGTTCAGGATTTTGGCTCAGTTGGATCAAAGCGGGGGGTCGCTCTAGCTCTAAAACCGAAAGGCCTTTAATCCAAGAGGGCGGGTTGCTGTCAGGGATCAGTTGGTCTAGTAGAATCCAGTCCGGGCACTCGCCTTGGGCTAGACGAGCATAGGCCAGTTCGGGGGCGAGCCATTCTAAAGATACCCCCAACCGGGGCAAGGTCACGCCTAATCGCTTGGCTCGCCATTTGGAGACACTAATCAACCAAGCCTGCCCGCATAAGTCAGGCCCAAGTTGGCCAGGGTCCGCCTGCCCCGCTAAAAAGGGGATACGGCAACAAACCTTAAGCCCCATTTGGTCTTGAACCCAAAGTTCCCCGTCTAAGGCCTCAGCGAGTCCTTTAGCAATACAGAACCCTAAGCCTGCTTTGGAAAGACTGGGTTCAAAGCGGCTGGCAAGTTCTTCTTCGGTTAACTTAAGGCCAGTTGGCTGGATACACAAAATCAGCTCCCCTGGTCCAGCTAGGGCGAGGTTGACTTCCAGACTGGCCCCTTCGGTCAAGGCCAAAGCCTCTCCTAAAAGCCTTAATACCAACTGATCGAACCGCCCTCTGGGAAGCCGCACTTTAAGTGGGATGCCCGTTGATGTTTCTAAAATGGCAACGATACCCAGGCGTTCCAAATCGTCCTGATGCATGGCCATACACCGCTCTAATTCGGCCTTGGGGTCAAAGGCTTCCAAATATTTAGGCAAGGGGCCTAAAAGCCTAGAGAATTCCAAGAGGTCACCTAGTTGGGCAAGTAAATCTTGGCCTTCTCGTTCGACCCCGAAAAGGGCCTGCCCACCGTTTTGGGATTGGGCGAGGCGGCTTTGATTAAGGAGCCTAGTGAGCGGGACTGAAAACCGGTTGGCCAAAGCGACTAAGAGGTCGCCCTTACTTTGGGCCCCTTCTTCGGCTTGGGCACGGGCCGAAAGGAGGTCGGCTGTTAGGGCCTGTTGTTTTTGTAAAAGCCGATTGTTGTATTCGTCCCGTAGCCGATTTTCCTCGGCAAGCAATCTGATTTTATGGATCAACTGGTCTTCTCGCCGGTTAAAAAGGCGAACCGTAAACAAGCCTAAAACCCAAGCATGCGCCACCAATATTAACCAGGGGGCGAAAGGCCAACGTAAAAGTCCTAAAAACCATCCCAATCCAATCAAACCCAAAGGCGCAATGTAGGGCCAAAGCCCCTGCACCCGGCGGCCCTCGCGCCAAAGGGCCAAAACCAGACCAAAGATACTAAGGCCCACTAGGATAGGTATCCATTGGAAATTGGGATCAATCAACAGATGATAGGCGGGCCCTAAAATCAAGGCGATAAATTGTAACCCTAAAAGCAACAAAAGCCCGCGGCCCCGTTCACCACCTTTGACCTCTAGCCCACGCCAACAAAAGAGTCCCAGCGCAAACAGTCCCACCATAAAAAAAACATTCCCCCAGAGTTCGGGGTAAAGATGGAAGGTGTTGGCATTGATCAGATCCAGTCCTTGACCGGTCCAAAAGCATTCCCCCAGGCCTAAGGTCAATATGGCCAAGGCGTAATAAACATATCCCTTGGCCTTTAACCAAAGCCAGCCAATCAAGGAAAGCAAAAACAAAAGTAGGCCAATCCCTAAATAAAACCCCAAACCCAACCGGCCCAATTCTCGGGCCTCGGCCCAGGCCTTGGGGGTGAGTAGTTCAAAACGCGGGGATTGTTGGTAAAACCGGGGCTCCAAAACCAGTCGAATCATCAACTGGCGGGTTTGCTTGGGCTCTAGCAAAACTAAAAAAAAGGGGCGACTAGCTAGCGCCTGGTCTTTGGCAAAAGGCACCTGTCCCAGGCTGCTGGTTTGGTTATATTGGCCCAGACGGTCAAGTTGAAACAATTTGGCCGGACTATCAATCGGGTCTTTGAAATTAACAAACCAAGAGACTTGTTGGTTCTCCAGGTTTTTTAAGGTCAACCTGACCCACAGATGGGGTGACACCTCGCTTGTTCGGCGGCTAAGCGTGACTAGAGCCGCCGGTGGGGTTTTAAAATCAATTAGGTCTAGGTCTTCGACCTGAAGCCTTCCCGAAGCGTCTTCAAAAAACTCCGCCCCTTCCACCTCCACCAGACCTTGGGCTGAGTCCAGTTCAAGCGGCAAAGCAGCCAAACTGGCTGCCCACCCCAACCCCAAAAAGAGCAATCCCAACTGTTTTAAATCCATAACCTCGCTCCGGTTTTGTTCCTTTTGTACCTCGACCAGGGGCAAATTGACAGCCCCCTTTTCTTCTGCCTTGGCAAGGGAGTCAAAGTTCCGTAAAAAGGAGTTAGACCTCAAAGGCCCCAGATGACCAACAAACTTTTTTTAGTTGACGGTAGCAGCTATATCTTCCGTGCTTATTACGGCGTTCGCCCTGGATTGACCAGCCCCAGCGGACTGCCCACCAACGCGGTGGTAGGCTTTAAAAATATGCTGCTGTCTTTATTGACCCAGTTTACCCCCAGCCATTTGGTGATGGTATTCGACACTCCGGGACCTTGTTTTAGAAACGAGCTTTTTCCCGACTACAAAGCCAACCGCGATGCGCCCCCTGAGGATTTGGGGCTCCAATTTGAGCCTATTTTTCGGCTTTGCGAGGCCCTAAATTTGACCATCCTTAAAGAAAACCACTACGAGGCCGACGACCTGATTGGCAGTCTAGCGGTTAAGTTTTCTAAAGAGATCGAAACCGTGATTGTCTCTGGAGACAAAGATCTGGCCCAGTTGGTCAACGACGAGGTTAAGATGTACGACGGGATGAAAGAGGTGCTTTATGACTCGGCCATGGTCAAGGAGAAATGGGGAGTCCCGCCTGCCCTAATGGCCCAATATTTAGCCTTAGTGGGCGACGCTTCAGACAACATCCCCGGTGCCCATGGGATCGGACCTAAGACCGCAGTCAAACTCTTTGACGAGTTTGGGGACCTTGCGGGGATTTACCAAAATCTGGAAAAAATTAAAGGAAAGGTCAAAGAAAACCTTGCTGACTCCAAGGCCAATGTAGATCTAAGTTTAAAATTGACTGAAGTGGTCTTAGATTTGCCCATTGACTTGGACCTAGAACAGCTTCGGCTTCGGGCTCCTCACTACCCCGAATTACAAGCCTTTTACCAAGAGATGGGTTTTCGCCCAGACCGGTTTTTAGAAGGGGCCGATGCGGTCTCTGTGACTGCACCAACTAAGGACGATTGGGATTATGGCCGCTACCGTTTAATCACCGACCGAACCGCTTTTGATCAGGTTTTAAAGGAACTGGCCCAGGTGGAGCGGGCGGCCTTTGACTTTGAAACCACCGGGCTTGACCCTTTGGTAGCCCAAGTGGTGGGGCTGTCTCTCGCTTGGCCCGGAGGGGACCCGGTCTATATCCCCACGGCGCACCAAACCGACCACCCCCAGCTAAGTACCAAGGAGGTGTTAGACGCCTTGGCCCCCCTTTTTAATGACCCTAAGCGCGAATGGCTCGCGCAAAATGCCAAATATGAATTGATGATCCTCGCCGCCCAGGGACGAAGGCTGGAGGCCAAGTTGGGCGATTCGATGATTCAGTCTTATCTGCTAGATGCCGGCAGCCACCGCCATGGCCTAGACGAACTATCTCGCCAACATTTAGGACACGAGATGATCCATTTTGAAGACCTTTGTGGCAAAGGAAAAAACCAGATTTTGTTTTCTCAAGTCCCTTTGGATCAGGCGTTACGCTACGCCGCCGAAGACGCCGAAGCGGCCTTGTTGCTTTACGAAAAATTTGAACCACAACTTGCTGAAAAAGGCCTAAAAGCCCTGTACCAAAAAATCGAAATACCCCTTTTGCGCTGTTTGGCCGAGATGGAATGCCAGGGGGTATTGGTGGACAAGGACCGATTAAAAGAGATCCAGACCGGGATTGAACAGGGTTTAACCCAGCTAGAAGAGGCGATTTATAAAGAGGCAGGCGAGCGGTTTAATTTAAACTCTACCCAACAGTTAGGCGAGATTTTATTTAGCCCTGAAAAAATGGCCATTGGCGGAGCCAAAAAGAAAACTAAAACCGGTTATAGTACCGATGCTTCGGTCTTAGAACAACTGGCCCCAGAGCATAAAATCGCCAAGTTGCTCTTAGAATACCGCTCTAAAACCAAGTTGATAAACACCTACCTCGAACCCTTGCCCCTCTTAATTAATCCCCAAACCGGGCGGATTCATACTAGTTACATGCAAACTGTAGCCGCTACCGGGCGGCTGGCTTCGAAAAACCCAAACTTGCAAAACATCCCTATCAAGGGTGAAGAGGGACGCCAGATCCGTTCTGCCTTTGTTGCTCCACCGGGAAAGGTTTTAGCCAGTGCTGACTATTCCCAAATTGAACTCCGGTTTTTGGCCCACCTGTCAGCCGATCCTGGACTGATCGAGGTTTTTAAGGCAGGGGGCGATGTGCATTTGCAAACGGCGGCCGCGATTTATCAGTTGCCCCCAGACTTAGTGACCTCCGAGCAAAGGCGGGCGGCCAAAGCGATTAACTTTGGTATTATCTACGGCATGGGGGCCTTTCGACTTTCTAGCGAAATTGGGGTCTCTAACAAAGAAGCCAAGGCCTTTATTGACGCTTATTTTGCGCGGTACCCTGGGATCAAATCTTATATGGATGAAACCTTAGACTTTGTGCGCTCAAAGGGGTACGTCGAAACCCTGTTTGGCCGCCGACGGGGTTTTGACGAGATAAATTCTAAAAATCACCTAGCCCGCGCCAGTGCCGAACGGGCAGCGATTAACAGCCGCATCCAAGGCTCGGCAGCGGATTTGATTAAGCTGGCCATGATTGACCTAAAGACGGTTATCGACCAGGGTTTGCTTAAAGCCAAAATGATTTTACAGGTCCATGACGAATTAGTGTTCGAACTGGCTGAAGAGGATTACGCCCAGGCTGGACCCTTGATAAAAAAAATCATGGAAAACGCCGCGACCTTGACGGTGCCTTTGGTGGCGGATATTGGGCAGGGACCAAATTGGGGTTTAGCCCATTGATTGCCCCGGTAAAATCAGGCATGTTTAAAACCACTTAATCTAGGAGGCAACCATGATCAAAGTTATCCAAGCCGAAGGCGCACCCCTTGCGCGGGGCCCTTATTCTCATGCCATTGAAGCTGGTGGCTTTTTATATACAGCTGGTCAAATCCCGATTGATCCGGCCACTGGCAAACTGGTGGGGCCTGATATTCATGATCAAGTCCGCCAAGTAATGACCAATCTAAAAGGGGTTTTGGCCTCTGCCGGGGCTAATTTTAACCAAGTGGTCAAAGCGACCGTTTATTTAGGTGACATGGGCGACTTCGCCGCTATGAATACCATTTACGCCGAGTTTATGGGGGAACACAAACCGGCGCGTGCCTGCGTAGAGGTCCACCGACTACCACTGGATTGTTTGGTTGAGATCGACCTTGTGGCCTATCTGGGAGCTTGATGGAAAACCGGCATTTTCATTTCTCTGGAATTTGTGGCACCGCTATGGCTTCGTTGGCGGTTTTGCTCAAATCCCGTGGACATCGGATCACCGGCTCAGATCAAAACGTCTATCCGCCCATGTCCACTTTGCTTGAGCAAAACGGGATACCGATTTTCGAGGGCTACTCGGCTAATAATCTGATCCCCCATCCAGACGTGGTGGTTTTGGGCAATGCCTTAAGTCGGGGCAATGTGGAGGTGGAATATGCCTTAACCAACCACCTCGATTATATCTCGATGGCAGAACTCCTTAAAAATGAGTTTATTAGGGGCCGAAAGAGTATAGTAATCACCGGAACCCATGGAAAAACCAGCACCACTAGCTTGGCCGCCCATGTCTTTACCGCTTGTGGCCAACCGACCGGGTTTATGGTGGGAGGGGTGCCGGAAAACTTTGGGGTGAGTTCTAGGGATGTGGAGCCAGGAGGCTATTTTGTGGTCGAAGGGGACGAATATGACACCAGCCTTTTTGACAAGCGAAGCAAGTTTTTCCATTACCTGCCTGACTTTGTGGTGATCAATAACATCGAGTTTGACCACGCGGATATCTTTAACAACCTTGAGGAAATCAAGCGGAGTTTTTCCTTGATGTTGCGCCAAGTCCCCAAAGATGGTTTGATCTTAGCCAACGGAGATGACGCCCATGCGGTAGAGGTTGCAAAAAGCGGATATTCGCGTGTGGTCACCTTTGGAATGGGGCCCCATTGCCATGGGCGGATCGTAAATATAAAGCCCAAACTGGGCGGGATTGGGATGAGTTTTACCTTAAATTATGCGGAAGATTGGTTCGAGTTTGAGATCCCTCTGTTTGGGGAATTTAACGTCCGCAACGCGGCTGCCGTAATCCTTTTAGCCTTAGAACAGGGGATTCCAACCGCAAAGATTCAAGAAGCTTTGTCGAGTTACCGCCACGTTAAAAGGCGGCTAGAGCGAATTAATAAAAAGGAGGCGGTCAAGGTTTTTGACGACTTCGCCCATCACCCTACCGCCATTGCCGAGACCTTAGCTGCCGTCAAAGGCGCTTGGCCAGAGGCCCGCATCCACGCGATTTACGAGCCCAAGTCCAATACTTCTGTTCGAAAACACCACCAAACTAAAATGGCCCCGGCCTTTGCCCTGGCCGACCTAGTGACCTTTGCCCCCCTTTACCGCGCCGAGCGACTCGACCCCAAGGAGCGGTTGGATTTAGATTTGATTGTGCAGGAGCTTAGCGCCCAAGGGAAGTCCACCCAAATCCTTGAAGGCACCGAAAACCTAGCCCAAGCGGCACTTAAGGCCGCCCGGCCAGGGGATATTATTTTAGTTATGAGTAACGGCGACTTTGGTGGGTTACAGCGCCGAATTGGGCAATTGGTGGATCAAGCGGGGTTTTGATCCCAAGTTAATTTGGCCGTCGGGCCCAACCTTTAGGAGCTTGTCTTTTTTGGAGCCCAAACCCCATGGCCCGGCCCTGGCCCGCTTAGCCCAGACCCGCCCCCGGCTGGCCAAAATCTTTGCGCAAGATTGGCTTACCCCCTTATCCAAATACGGGGCCGAGCTTTACCACGTTCAACCTCAAACTTTGCCCCCGGATTTTTTAGAACTTTTTGAGGGGGAACTGATAGAAGCCGGTTGGGGCACCCCCCTGGCCAAAGCGGCGGCCAGTCAGCTAGCGCGTTTGCCCGTTATCCAAACCAGCCACCACCTAACCCCCACCCATGGCCCCACCTTTTCCACAATCGACCTAATCAGCCTCGCTGGGCTGCCAGAAAATCAGCTTTATTTGATCGGGGCCGCCTCAGGGGTGTCCTTTTCTAATACCGCCTGGAGTGGGGCGCTTAGTTATGGGGATTTGGAGTTAGAAACCTTGTTACAGCCGGGACCTTGGAAGACCCAAGCCCAGCAAGCGGCAGTTGAGCGGGCGGCACATGGGGAGATGGAGCAACGTTTAAGTTTGATTGGGGCACGCTGGCGTGACCAGTTGGTTTATGGCAGTCCCCTGCCGGAGGATTTGAACCTTCGCCTAGCCCAGTTGCAGCCTGCGGTAAAGGAACTTATGGCCCCGCCCCGCCTTGGCGAACGGTACAGCCACTGGGCTGCGAGGAATGCGGCGAGGTTGCAAGAGAAGCTATTTAATGGGGCCAAATTGGTTATTTTTGACCTTAATCGCTTGGCTGGATTGTTTTTGGCCAAGCGGATTGAGGACAAAGACCCTTTTTTTTTGGAGTTGTTACAAGGAGAATGGCAGGACCCTGACTTTAATTTTTTAGTTGGTTACCCAGGCAAAAAGTCAAACAAACTTCTTCTGGCTCGCTGGAACGGTTTGGGTCTTTATTCAGAACGCCAAGGCCTAGAACCCCTAAGCCCCGAAGCGTTAGCCCAGGCGATTAAAGATGGTCGGGTTTGCCCAGGGACTTGGATTAGTTTTTTGATTTTACGGTTTTATTTAGGCCTGGAATGTTTAGGGAGTTTTAACCAGATTGATTACCTGGACACTTGGAGGCAACGGCTACAAAGTAGCCCGTTAAAAGCCGAACTGCACCTAGGCCCTTCCCCAGGACTCACCACCGGGCGATGGCATAGCCCCCAAGGGCTGATCTGGCCTTTAGACTGGGCCCTACGCTCCCAAACCCTAGAGCCGAAAGCCTTAAGCACGCTTACCATGGGCGAGCTGTGGCAAGCGACCTTGACTCAGCTTGCGCCCTAATTTCAAACCTCTGCAAAAATAAACCAAGCCGCTCCTATCAAACAGAGTCCAGCATAAAGAAAGTTACGCGACAAAGGCACCTGCATATAAAAAATCGCAAACAAGGCAAAAACGCCCAAGGCTAAGATCTCTTGAATGATTTTCAGTTGAACCAAGCTTAGGGATTGATAACCAATCCGGTTGGCCGGGACTTGCAAACAATACTCAAAAAAGGCGATTCCCCAGCTTATTAAAATAACGATCCACAAAGGCTTGTCGTTCAGACTTTTCAGGTGTCCATACCAAGCGAAAGTCATAAACAGATTTGATAGCGTCAACAGCCCCAAGGTTTGTAGCATCACTCCTCCTAGTTAGGCCGCAATTTTGCCGAAAGGGCTCCTGTCAGGCAATCTCATTTTTTAGGGTTTCACCGTGAGGGCTTGTTTGCAGCCCCCACGGGCGGCGTACGTTTTTTTAAAGAGGCTTTTTGCCAGTAAATAAGGAGCGAAGCAGCGGCGTGTGTTTCTTAGAAACTATCGCTAAAAACCGCAAAATTAATCAGAACTTCGAGTAAGGCAAAATAGGGATGGTGAGGACTTGGTTTGAAGGGCTAGTTTAGTCTTAATAAATAAGGCAACCACTAATCCAAGTATAGGGCAACAACTTTAGGTAATTCAAAATTCAATTTCAAAAAAATATGCTGGCCTTGACCAGGGTTGGGGATTGGGCCAAAATGGGCCACAACCTGTTTGGTAGATTCGATGCTAAAAATTTTGCTCCCTTTTTTTCGGCTGTTAATCTTGGCGGTTTTCCTCTTTGGGGCCAGTTATCTGTCCTTTTTCACCCCTAAAAACTTGTTAGAAGGGGTTGGCTTTACAGATGATTTAAAACTTATGCTGGTGCTTATGGGCCTGGCTGCGGGCGGCTTGTTTTTTACTAAAGAGCGGAAAAAGGTTGAATTCTATACCCCTGGTGAAGAAGAAAAAAACCTTCTTGAAAAGTCAAATCCTCACAATGAAACTCCCTCTGAGTCTGGCTCAAAAAGCTAAGATCCTGGTCTTGTCCGCAGAATTTGGGTAAACCATATCCCCTAGGTTGTTTATTTAATCCTTTTGCTAGGTTAATCTTTGTTTTATTTAACACTCCTAGATCCAGGGTAGCCAAATCGTTGACCCTATAACAGGGTCAGGTGAGGTCTTTTGACGACGACTGTAGGCAGCCTAAAACGCGCAGTGGCGGGGTCTTACACTCTGGAGTGAATAATCTTTGATCAAAAAGGCGTTTCAAATACACCTTATTTGCGTTAGAATCGGGTGAAAAGGGAGATCAAATGTCTAAACTTCGTAGCATCAGCCGCCGGGTTAATTCGATTCGGACCCTTGAGGGGGGCGGGTTCCCAGTCAGGCGACCCTTCCCGATTCAGGGGCAAATGCAGTTTGACCCTTTTTTGCTGCTAGACCATTTTGGCCCAGTCGAGTGGGAGCCAGGTGAAGCGATTGGAGCACCAAACCACCCACACCGGGGCTTTCAAGCGGTGACCTATTTGCTGCAAGGGGGCAATCTGCATCTGGATAGCCACGGCGGCGGCGGGGCCTTAGGACCAGGGGATGTACAATGGATGACCGCTGGTTCAGGGCTCATTCACTCCGAACTACCGAGTGACGAAATTTTGGCCAATGGTGGGGTGATGGAGGGCTTTCAGCTTTGGGTAAATCTGCCCCAAAGCCACAAGTTGATCCCGCCTGAATACCAGGAACTCAAGGCCGACAAGGTGCCAGTTCACCGGTTTGAAAAGGGACTGGTTAAGGTGATCGCCGGGACCGCTTTTGGGTTAACCTCGCCAGTCAAAACGGTCACCCCTATCGGTTATCTGCATCTCCTGCTCACTCCAGGCGGCAAGGCGCAATTGCCGGTGATAGAGGGTCACAACGCTATGATCTATCTCGCTCATGGGCAAGCGCGGTTGGGTGAGGCTTTGATCAGTGAAGGCGAGATGGTGGCCTTCGGCCAAAAAGGCGATTGGGTCGAGTTAATCAACCCCGGCCTTGATGAACTCTCTCTACTGCTCTTAAGCGGCCAGCCCCTAAACGAACCCATCTACCGCCACGGCCCCTTTGTGATGAACAGCCCCGAAGAAATCGCCCAAGCCTTCGAAGACTACCGCTCCGGCAAAATGGGAAGGATAGGGTCGTAAAATCGTTAAGTTTTTTAGTGGATAAATTGAGCTGAAATGACCGTTTCGCACCCAGTTACACTCTGGGTCTATCTATTAACGATCCGTTTGAAGGGCTTACTTTAGTCGTTTTGCAAACAATAAAGAGACCATCTTGGCTTGAACCTCTTCAGTTGCCTCGCTGGGGATAGGCCCCAAAATTTTTACCTCGCGAACGTTGGCTTCGCTGTTTGGAGCTTCCCAGGTAACAGACGTTATTGACTCTACTTTAACAAAAAAAGCTTCATCCCTAAATAAAAAAGGGACGCGAAGTCCCTTGTTGGATGCCTGTCCAGACTGAACCTCTAAAAGCCAAACTATTTTGGATTTTTCGTTAAAAGTATCATCTGAAATGACTAAGCGGTATGTTCTAGTTGATTTGGAGCCCAGGTAAACCAAGTCCCCACATTTAGGAATAGGGTTCAAACACATTTTGTTATTTTGCGTAAAAGCCGACTACCCGCGAGCGGGGCTAAAGTCAGTCGTTTGGTTTAACAGTTCTTTTAAATCGTAGTGCTTGAGCCCCAACCGTTTGATATTCTCTTGAAAAAGTTGATCCGCTAATACTGATGCCGGATCGGACTCCTCTATCCAAGACACCATTAATTCAGGATGCGCTTTCTGGGATTCCGCATTTTCGATTAGAGTGGCAAGGCTTTTGATCCGCTCCCGGTTTTTTTTAGGAGCCTTTTTGAGTAAATAACGCACAAACTGCTTACGTAGAGGCCCGACATTCAAGAAGGTAAAGGCTTCCCGAGCAAGATAAGACAAGGCCTCTATCTGTGCAAGCGTTGGATGGCCTTTGCCTTTTTCTGGGCGATTCAAAGACCAGCTGCTGCGCTTGGAAACGGTTTTGATGGTCTCTTCGACTGCTTTATTTTCCCTAGCTTTGAGATTCATAAAAAGGTTCCTGATTGCGATTTTTTCGGTTATCCTACTTAGTAGGCTTACATCCTACAAGAAAAAAAAGCAATATGCAGGCCTACAAAGCTTGTCACACCATCTTCTTAAAAAAAGGTATCTGCGCCGGGGCTGTAGAATTGGTGTTTTTCTAGGCCTGCCAAACACTCTTCTAAGAGGGCTGGAAGGTCGAGGCGAGATTCTTCTTCACGGAGTTCCTCAATGCGGCCTTTGGTTTCTGGCCGACGCGGCTGGAAAAGGGTGCAACAGTCGGGAAAGGGTTGGATGCTGATCTCGAAGCTGCCAATCGCCTGGGCGCGTTCGATGATTTGGTCCTTCTCTAGGCCAATTAGGGGGCGCAGGACCGGAAGGGTGGCAGCGTCCTCGGTGCAGCGCAAATTTTCAATGGTTTGGCTGGCTACTTGGCCTAGGGCTTCCCCGGTGATAAAACCTTTGACTGAGTATTGCGGGGCGATGTGGTTGGCTACTTGAAACATAAGCCGCCGGTATAAAATCGTCCGTAACCGCTCGCGGCAGTTGGCCTTGATCGCCTTTTGAATCTCGGCAAAGGGGGCGACTAATAAGACGGATTTGGGCTGGTAGCGACTTAGGTGTTTAACCAAAGCCAACACCTTTTCCTTCGATTCCTGGCCGATGTAGGGGTAAGCATGGAAGTTTAGATACACCAGTTCGGCCCCCCGGCGCATCATCATCTGGCTGGCTACAGGGGAATCAATCCCGCCGGATAAAAAACTAATAAACCGCCCAGACACTCCCACCGGCAACCCCCCTTGGCCTGGAAGTTTTTCTAGATACAAAATCGCCTTCTCCCCCGCCCAGATCTCAACCCCAAGTTCCAGATCGGCCCCTTTCATCTTGACCTTAAGTTGCGGCTGGCCTTCTAAAACCACCCCACCCAGTTCGGCCCCTAATTGCTGGCTACTTAAAGGAAAACGCTTGTCAGCCCGGCTGGCGCAGACTCGGAAGGTTTGGGCGTTGGGATTTTTAGCTAGCGATTGGTTAACCAACTTGGTGGCCAATTCCGCAAGGCTGGCCATTTGGTGGTCCGTCTCTAAGACCAAAGAAAAGTTGGCGAGGCCGGGAATCCAGGATAAAATCTGCTCCACTTGGGCAGAGGGTCCGTCGCTTTGAACCAAAATTCGTCCGCGAACCCGCTTGGTTTCGACAGGGCCAAGGGGCTTTAGTTGGGCCTTGACGTTGGTGGCCAAGCGTTTTTCAAACCAATCACGGTTGGCCCCTTTAAGGGCAATCTCGTGGTAACGCAGAACATAAAGGCTCATAGGTCTCTGATTTGGGTCAAGGTTTCCTCCCACAAAATCCGGTCATCTTGCAACTGCAAGGGCTTTCTGGTCAATGGATTTTCAAAGGCTAACGCTTGGCAATGTAAGGCTTGGCGGTGAAGCTTGAGGCGTTCTAGCAAGGGTTCTAGTTGGCGGTGATCAAACCAGTCCAAATAAACCTGTTCGTCAGGATAATATTTTTTGTCCCCTACAATAGGGGCACCACGGTGGGCCAAGTGGACCCTTAGCTGATTGGTTTTGCCAGTGAGCGGGGCCAGTTTGATTAAAAAATAGGGACCAAAAGGTTCGACCGAGAGTATTTTAGTTTTCGAGCGCGGTTCGTCGGCGGGGATAAGGGTTTGTTTCGAATGAATCTTGGAGCCCACCAACGGCACCATGTCTCCCTCAATCGGCTCTAGGCCGGGGTCTCCGAAGGTGATTGCTTCATATAATTTTTCGATTTGATGTAATTCGAAAAGAGGCTGAATCTGGGTCCGGGCTAGTTTATTTTTGCCAAAAAGGAGAACCCCGCTGGTTTCTAAATCAAGGCGGTGCATCGGACTGAGTTCTGGGAGTCCGAAACGTTCCTTCGCTAAGATGGCAAGACAACAAAAATAAAATCGACCCCCCGGGCTAACGGGTAAATGGGGTGGTTTGGAGATAGCTAGAAGGTCGTCGTCTTCATATAAAATCACCAGGGGAGTGTCCGCTAGATCAGCTTCGTCTTCGCGTAAGTGCAGGTATTCCAAAAGGTCGCCCGTTTGCAACCATTCAGTAGGGGCCTTGCCGTTGATCAAGATCCGCCCAGCCAGTACCCTTTCTAAGCGCTCGCCCAATATCCGGTATCGGTCGCGCAGAAAATCCTTTAAGGGCTGGGCTGGCCATTCGTAACGATAACGAAATACCTGGGCGTCGGGGCCGGACTTAAAACTCGAATTGATAGCAGCAGTTTTTATCGTGGTTCCGCAGGCTTTTGGTCTTTTGGATTTTGGCCTCTGGGAACAGGGCTTGAATTATGCGCACCTCGGAGTCGCAGCAAAGTGGGAACTGATCGACTACGGTTTTGAGGCTACAGTTGTTGATGTACAACACAAAACTTTTAGGTCCTAAAACCTCCAAACGGGGCATATTGCCATGCCGATCAACATATTGAGTATAGCGCTCCATCCGTTCACTGGCGTTTTTGGAGCCTTCGAATTCGGTTTTTAGGAGGGTGATAATACGCTCTTCACGTTTTTTAACCACCAGTTCTAACGTTTTGCCGCCGTCTAGCTCTTTTAGGTCAGACAAGATTTCTACGGCAAAACGGCCATAGTCCTGAGGAAACAGGGCATCCCCTTTTTCAGTTAAGGCAAAAATTTGCAAAGGCCGCCCCAATTTTTGGCGAACCGTATTCACCTTGATTAAAGCTTCCCGCTCAAGCTTGTTTAGATGTCCGCGGATGGCCATAGGGGTAATGCCAATCTCTTCGGTCAGACCTTTAACCGAGGCTTTGCCCTCTTGTTTAATATACCTTAAAACCCGCTCACGGGTGGGGGTCAGTGGCATGCTTTTCAATAGTTCTCCTAGGTCCCAGTCCTTGCCCAATTTAGTTGTCCCAGACTATGATCTAACCTAACTTTATGCCCACCGACTTTACGGTAGAGGCGTTTACGAAACCCATACTTTTTATAGCCAACCTATAAAAATGTCAAAATCTATTTTAACTCGCCGCACAATTATTATAGGCGATGTGCATGGTTGCGCCGATGAACTGGCCAAACTAGTTGAGGCTTGTGGGTATAAAAAAGGCCAGGACCGATTGTTGCAAACCGGGGACTTGATCAACCGGGGGCCTAAGTCGTTTGAGGCTTGGGTCTTGGCCAAGGAATTGGGGATGGAGTCGGTATTGGGGAACCACGAGCTCCATTTGGTGCGGTTTGAGGCCGGTCAACCGGTTTACAAAAAATGGATCCAAGGGATAAAAGACCAGTTCGGTAAGCATTACCCGGCCTACCTAGCCGACATCCGCCAATGGCCTTTATGGATCGAAGAAGAGGACTTTCTTTTGGTTCACGCTGGATTAGTGCCTGGTAAGTCGTTAGGTGAAACAGACCCTAAACAGCTCACCAGCATCCGTACTTGGGACGGAATGGGTAGCGATTTAGACAATGAAAACAACCCACCCTGGTTTGACTTTTACCACCAGGAAAAACTGGTGGTTTTTGGGCATTGGGCGAAGCTCGAAGGGGTGGTTAGGCCCAACGTGATTGGGCTGGATTCGGGCTGTGTTTACGGGAAGAAGCTGACGGCCTTAATCCTTCCAGAACGCGAGCTGGTGTCGGTTCCTGCGGCCAGGGTATATAGGGATATTGTCAACCCTGACCCTGACCCCACTACCGAAAACAACTCCCTCAATTAGGCAATAAAGGATTGTTAAATTGATAGGGCTGTGATAGACGCACAAAGCTAGTGTGAAAAGCACCAGAAGTGGTAGCGCCTTTTACGGGCAAAATCTACAGACCTCGGTTAAACTGACCGAGCAGGACATAAACCATCCTAGGCTGAAACAAAAATGAGCAGTGCACTCGAAGCAGTTGTTGACCCTCAGTTGGTGGACCAGTGGATCGGTCAAATCGGCAAGGACCCCTCCGCTACGGTTCCCCTGTTGCAGGCAATCCAGTCCCAATATGGCTACCTGCCTAGGAAAGCTATGGACCTGATTGTCCAAAATACCGAGATAACCGGGCGCCAACTCTACGGCGTGGCTACCTTCTACGCTCAGTTTCGCTTAAAACCAGTAGGGCGGCATTTGATCAAGATCTGCCACGGCACCGCTTGCCATGTGACCGGGGCTGACCGGATCAACACGGCGCTTAACCATAGCCTCAACATTCATGACCCCGAACAAGACACCGCCGAAAACGGCAGTTACACCCTGATGAACGTGGCCTGTGTGGGTTGTTGCAGCCAAGCACCTTTGATGGTGATTGGTTCAGAGGTTTTCGGAAATATTAACGGGGCCCAGGCCCAAAAGGCTTTGCGTAAACACGCCAGGGCAGCCGAAGAGGTTTTGCCCAAACCTGAAAAGCAAACCCAAGCATCCTAAGAAACTGCCATGAATATGAAAGCGTTAGAAATCATTGTTGGCGAAGGAACTTGCGGAATTGCCGCCGGAGCGCCTGAGGTTATCGCCACCTTTAAGGCCGAGGCTCCTGAAGCCCTGGTGCGTGGGGTATCCTGCTTGGGTATGTGTCACCAAGAGGTCCTAGTCGAGATCAACAGCCCTAAAGGGACCTATAAATACGCCAAGGTCACCAAAAAAGAGGTGCCTAGGATCTTGGAGTTTTTAAAGGGCAGTGGAGAGCAAGTAACCGAGAATTTATTGCTGGCACCCAACGAGCCGGAAAGCTCGGACCACCAATACCTAACCTTGCAAACCCGTATAGCCCTGCGCAACGTGGGCCAGTTGGACCCCACCCGCATCGAAGACTACGAAGCTCGCGATGGATACAAAGCGATTGCTAAAGTAGTCTCCCAGATGACCCCTGAACAGGTGCGCCAAGAGGTGACCAATTCTGGGGTGAGAGGTCGCGGTGGTGCCGGGTTCCCTACGGGGGTGAAGTGGGGCTTTGCGGCTAATCAAAAATCTGAAGTCAAGTATTTGATCTGCAACGGCGATGAGGGTGACCCCGGGGCTTTTATGGACCGTTCTTTACTCGAGGGGGACCCACACAACATCATCGAAGGGATGTTAATTGCCGCCTACGGCATCGGGGCCACTACCGGTTACGCCTACATCCGCGCTGAATACCCCTTGGCGGTGAAAAACTTTGGGCTGGCAATTAAGGCCGCCAAAGCAAAGGGTTATCTAGGCAAAAATCTATTTGGTACCAACTTTAGCTTTGAAATCAAGGTTAAAGAGGGTGCCGGGGCCTTTGTTTGTGGCGAGGAAACCGCGCTAATGGCGAGTATCGAAGGCGAGCGGGGCATGCCCCGGCGCAAGCCGCCGTTTCCGGCAGTGGCGGGGCTTTGGGGTAAACCTACGATTATTAACAACGTCGAGACCCTTTCGAACTTGGCTTGGATTATCAATAAAGGCGGCGCTGCCTACGCCGCCTACGGAACTGCTGATTCCAAGGGCACCAAGGTATTTGCCTTGGCTGGGACGATCAAAAGGGGTGGACTGGTCGAGGTGCCTATGGGAACCACGATCCGCGACGTGATTTATAAAATTGGGGGGGGTTCTTCCTCAGGACGACCAATCAAAGCGGTTCAGTTAGGCGGGCCTTCGGGCGGCTGCATCCCTGAATCCCTCTTTGATACCCCAATCGAATATGCTGCCATCAATGCCACCGGGGCCATTATGGGTTCAGGTGGGATGATTGTTATGGATTCCAAGACCTGTATGGTGGACTTGGCCCGGTTTTTCTTAGATTTCACCAAGGTCGAATCTTGTGGCAAATGTACCTTCTGTCGGATCGGCACCATCCGT
>Ga0156797_147_pt1 | contig 70659 bp, 66 predicted proteins | sample RifOxyD2_FD_112098 | JGI IMG/M metagenome (GOLD analysis project Ga0156797, IMG submission 112098) | Candidatus Lambdaproteobacteria bacterium RIFOXYD2_FULL_50_16 | reverse complement strand
GAAGCCTCAAAAATGAAAGTCCTTCACCTAACTTAATTAAATCTAAACTCAAGTTATTGAAAGGACTTGAAAAATATTATAAACCTCTACCCTTCCTTAAGGACTCGCGTCCCTAAATCAGCACTAGGATTGCTCCTAACCCCTAAAGCAAAAGCCTATCTCTCAAGCTCTCCCGCTTCCAATCCGATTCTAATTTCAATGAACCCTTGTTGGCCGTTTCCAGCTAACCCGATCACTTTACGCGGAATCTAAAATAACGCAAGTCTTAATTTCGACTTTTTTTAAATTCTCTGTTTTTTCAATCTTTGCATGGTGGCGAGACCAGGAATCGAACCAGGGACACGAGGATTTTCAGTCCTCTGCTCTACCGACTGAGCTATCTCGCCTCATGCAAAGCCGGAATTAAACCCAAATCGGGGCAGCTTGTCAAGCGGGTTTTCTAGGGTTCTATAAAATATCCTTCAATCCCTTCATTAAAGCCTATCCACGAGCAAAATAAAGATCAGTTTCCTCGAACAATTGGTCCATAGAGACCCCCTGAGCATACCCCTTCAATAACTGGTCGGCGAGCGAGAAGCGGGACTCAAAAATGGCCTTGACCAGTGCCAGGTAAGCCTCTTCACCCTGGCCAAGCCGTTCTAATCCCTTTTGGGCTTGCTCCAAAAACTCTTGCATAAGGCGGTCATACTCTTTGTGCTCTTTCAAATAAGTAAAACCATAACAATAAGACTGCTCATAAAGCTCTTTAAAAAAACCTCCACCCCGCTGCGCTATCACCTCGTTCGCCCAATCGAGACAGGTTTGACAGTACAGGAGTCCCTTCCAAAGGGCCGCTTGGCCAAGTAACATAGCGTAGGGCCCGGCGTCACAGGTGCGGGTTTCAATGGCGTTTCGCAGCCGAGCAACCGGGAAGGTTGCACCTAATTGCACTGGCCAGTCAGCAAGCTCTGGGCTAAGTCCTTGATATCCTTTTTTAATAAACTCACGGAAATTGACCCCTCGCATGTCCACAATTTCGCCATTTCGCTCTAAAACCAGCATGGGTACATCGAGAATGTATTCGATATACTGGCGATAACCAAAATCGGGTTCAAAAATTAGGTCGAGAAAACCGGTATGTTGAGGGGACATGTTTCGCCAAGCCCAGCCTCGGCGGCTTTTGCAGCCTGCTGGTTGGCCTTTTGCAAAGGGGGAGGTGCCAAAAAGGATGCCCACAAAGGGCGCGAAGGCGGTGGATGCCCGCATCTTTTGGATCATATCCGCTTCGCTAGAATAGTCGAGATTCGACTGCGCGGTGGCGGTGGTTTTCATCATGTGATGTGCCCCCGCCCCCAAAGGGGGGAGGTACTCACCCATAACTTGGTAACGTTTCTTAGGCACCCACCCGACTTGATCTGGGTGTGAGATGGGGTCATAGCCTATGCTGAGCCATTTGATCCCCCTTCCCTGGCTGATCTCGGACAGCTGGATTTGGTATTGCTTTAAAAAAGCGTCGATCTCCCCGATGGTCTGCATCGGGGCGCAGCTTAACTCAAGCTGCCCGCCAGGTTCTAGGGTGATCGACGATCCATACTGCTTTAACCCAATTAAATGGGCCCCTTCTTGGTAACCTTTCCAGCCAAATCGCAGGGCAAAAGCCTCCAAAACCCCGCGGATGTGGCCCTCGTAGGTCAGTCGATGTTTCAGGTCGGCGTCATACCCAATCAATTCTTGTTCTAACCCTAATTTCCATTGCGCTCTGGGCTTTTCGGCTTGGCGAAAATATTCGAGAAAATGGTCGATTGTTAGTTGGGTAAAAGCCATAAAAGCCAGGGAAAAGATTGGGGTGACTTCCAATCTAACAACCTTGTTTCAGGTTGCCAATAGGCCTTAAGCTATACTTCCCCGGCCGATAGGTTTAAGGCCGTTGCGGCCAGTCGGTTTCAGTCAAAGCTTCCAAACTGGCCAGACTGTTAAAACGGGCCGGAAGATCGCGCAGCACTTGGCGGTAGGCCAAGGTCGCTTGGGTTACCCCGCCAGGGAAGTCAGGCAAGACCATAGGGTCCGACTCGGCCAAGAGGCGATTGCGCCGGGTCTTTAAATAACCTAAAAGCCGGGCTTGCTTTTGCGTGTCCGTCTCGGCGGGTTCAGGTTGGTTGCCTTCGGCTAGCCAAGCTTGGTAGGTCTGCCAATCCCTATTGGCCGGATCGGCGGGGATAAAAGTATGATCGTCCAAGCGGATGACCGAATCGTCAAAAATTTGTTTTTTATACATGGCTATAGCTCGCTATCGCAGGCCCAATGCCCGCTAATGTAGGTTTCCGATCCCGTGGCCGAATATTCGAACGAAAAACCGTTAGATGATTTGGAATAGATGGTTAAGCCCACTGCCGCTAATCCACCCGAAGCGCTATCCCAGGCTCCAGAAGTGCCGTTAGAAGGTCGCCAAATTCCGATGGTGCCCAAGGCTCTTTTAATTGTGCGGAAGTGGATCGTTTGGCGCATTGTGCCTGCTGCCCCTCCAGAGTAACGATAGTCCCAAGCACCCGAGCCAGAAAATCCGGTAGCCGTGCCCAGGTCCGTGCCAAAGTCGTAACTCTTTTCGAAATACCTTTGGCAAAGGGCTACTTCTTGGCCGAAAGGCCGATACTCAAATTCAGTCGCCAGCTCGCCTACTTCTAGTTGAGCGCCGGTCATTTCAAAATAGTCGGTGGCGTCAGCGTTGGTGGTGATCCCAGAATGATTGATACCGACCTCTAATCCTAACGCGTCTAAAGGTACACTAAAGGTGTGTTCAAAACGTTGCCAGCCAGTATTTACCCCAGTAGCGGCGACCGAAAACAGATTGGAGCCACCAGAGACCGCATCACTGGAATTGCTTTGGTTTCCAATCAGGGCCAGCCCACCGGTGAAACCACTTCCCACCCGCACATATACGCTAAAGGTAACCGTTTTGCCCTGCAAGGGGTAAACGTTTACGGATTCAATCGCCTGCGACATATTTACGTGGTTCGAAGCGGGCGCGCTTTTAGCATCCACCCGCATAGCGTAAGGCATACCCGCGATCCCACTGTTCTGTTTAGAAACCCCGGCCAAATACCCCGAAAGCCGCCAGCGGTCTGCTACATAGTTATTGGACGTCAAACTATACGTCTGGCGCTGCCAGATCAACATGGCCCCGTTAATCAACCGATTTTTGCCCAAATTGGGCGCTTCCGTCGCCTGGACAAAACTAGCCAAGGTGCCCGCAGTGTCGCGGATTTGAATTGGGTTGCCCGTCGAGTAGGTCAAGCCTTGGGTGCCTTCTAGGCCCCGCTCTACCGTAAGGTCGTTGCCTTGGGTCCCGGTGACCTTAACCACCTCAAAGGCGACCCCGTCAGACAAGGTAGCAAAGTAAAAATCACCGTTTGCCAAACTGCCCAAGGGGGCGGCGTTGTTGATGGTCAAGGTTGTGGCGCTCGGACCAAAACTGCCCACCACATGATCGTCGAAGTTGTTGATAAATCGTAGTTTTCCCATGTGTACCTAATTAAATGGGGTTGTTAATGATTTCCCTGCACGAAGCAGGGACACTTAATTGCTAGAGTGAGGCTTGGCCGGTAGGCCCCACGAGCACTTCATCCGCTGGCCCCAAAGCGGTGGGTGGGCGGTCTAAAACGATGCTAAACCGGGTCAGCGATGGTGATGTCCCAATCAGGGGTGTCGATACTGTTTTGGGCGTAAGTCTGCTGCGAACTGGCCGCTTCGGTAACGTACAATAAGACCTGATTTACCGAATCAATCAGGGCAAAATGATCGGCTAAACCAGCAACCTGGGTCAAAAGCCCCATCCGCCCGGAAACGGTCAGCCTCCGCCCCGAGATCACCCCATCCGAAACATTGAGGTGGCCTATACTTAAGGTAATCATCCCTAAAAAGTTGGCCCCTATCGCCTCGGCGTAGTTGGTCGGCTGGCCAGCACAGGCGACCAGATTATTGGCGTGGTACTTCAGATATTCCAGCCCTTGGTCCATAACCAAGTCGTTTGCCCATTTGGCCATTTTGTCTCCTAAAGGTATTCTTCAATCGAAAGGTTCACGGTCGAATGGGAGCGTTTGCCCATGACCGCCTTAAAACTAGAAAAACTAGCCCAGACTAGGTATTTTTGATCAAGCGAGTTGCCCCCCGAATCTTTGAGGCCCTCAATCACTTTTAAGGCAAACGGGTCCGCTCCCAAATGGCCGCGGAAGCGTTTCAACGCCTCAAACCGCTCCTTGCCGCCGCTGGCGTGGAAAAACTCTAGGCCCCCGCTGTAGCGTTTGGCGCGGGCTTTGTTTTTGGTGTATTTCGCCCCAACACGCAGTTTTTTCACAATCGAATTGTCGGCCCATTCTTCTTCGAAGCCCCAAGTAGGGTTGGGAAAAGAGTGGAGCGGCCCGGCAACCAGAATCCCAATCGACGGAGTGGTTTGGGTAAGGGTACTCAACACCAAGCGGCCATAAGCGACGGGCAACGTAGGATATTCGGCCCAGACTGCGTCGGCCTGGTAGCTACCGAATTCGTCGGTTTTTTGGGTAGTAAGGGTTTCTTGGTGGTGCAGTTGGCTGCGGGCGGCATCGGAGAAGATATAAAGCTCAAGTTGGTCTGCCTCTACTCCGAAGAGGGCAAACGCTTCAGAAGGGCCAACCACGTTAAAGTCTAGCGTGACACTAGCCCCGGTGGCCAGGGCCTTCCAGACCTCTAATTTGTGGGGGTTAAACAAACTGACCACCGGATAACCAAAGATGGTTTCTGCCGGTTGGCCTTGGTTCTCTGCGTGATTAGGGTAGATGATTTTCATCAGATAATCTCTGCTCTGCCGGTGACACTTAGTAAGTCTTGGTTAAAGTCCAACTCAATCACCTCCACCTTGGCTGTAACCGAGCGCGGCGGGTCCAGTTGATTGTCTAAATAGGTGAACTGCTCGCCTAGGCGGGCCAGTCGGTCCAAGGGCGTGATCAAGGTGACAGGCGGTTTTTCCCAGTGAACCTTGGCAGCCTTAAGGCGGCTACGCACCCCTTGGTGATGGCGGTGAAAAACCCGGCTTTTTTTGGTTTCGCCTAAGCGTTCGGCCCCTTCTAGGACCACTTGTGAACGCTGTTCCCTCATCACCGAAAGCCCTTGTTCCTGCCTTGGTATCAGTTGGGACCACTCACCCCGGTATTCCTTGACCGGGAGTTCATATTGATACTTAAGATCCACCAGCTTTAAGGCACTTAGGTTGTCAATCTGTCCTTGGGGCACTTGGCGGTCGATCAAAATCAGCTGGGATCCCTGGATATAGAAAAGATAACCCGCGTAGCCCGCTACTTGGTCTAATAAATCGATCAAGGGAATTTGGTCGGTGTAGATAAAATCGAGCAGCACTAGGCCTCCATTGGGGTTAATTAAAGTTAACCCCATCAATTGGGCGGCCCAAGTAAAAAGGTCGGCGAGGGAGCAAAAACTTTGCGTCCCAGACGATCCCGGCACACAAGCTTGCCCAGACGCGGTTAGCGTGCCTTGGGGCTGGTAGGCGGGGTTACGCTCTATCAGGCTCTCCCCTTGCGTGCCGGGGGCCCAATAATTATCGGCTAAGACCCCATCGTCATAAATATGCCAGTCGGTACCCAAAACCCCCGCCAGATTAGGCCGGAAATAAAGTACGTCAATGTCGCCAAAACCGGTTCGAATCAGGGGAATATGTTGTAATGCGCCCAAAGCCAGGGGTCGCGCCACAATCTGGGCGGAGACCATGCCCTGATCTAGGGGGCTGGTGCTAAAATTACCCGCAACTTCAAACCACATTCCCAATGGATCAACGGCCAATATTTCCCATTTCCCTGAATAATCAAAGACGGTAGATAGGGACATAGGCTGTAAAAAGACCACATCGCCCACCGCGTAGTTATGGGCAAAGCCGGTGGTAAAACGCAAAATTCCCGCATTGGGACTGCTGACCGTTTCCACCAAAAGGCTTTGCCCAGCCGAGGGTCCCTCTTCGAGGGCCAACATCGGCCATTCTTTCTCGACCACATCATAAAACAACTCTTCTTCACTTACTTGCCGAAGGATCGCCTCTCCCTCAAAGGCCAGACTCAAATATTCGGGGTCATCTTTAATGCCCCATTGTGCGGTTATAGCAAGCTTGCGCGGGGGCAAAATCACCTGACCTTGACTGTTTATAAAACAGTCGGGCGTAAACCCCACCTGGCCCCAGCTTAACTTAACAAACCCGCCGTCCCCTTGGGCGGCTAGGCGGATCGGCGAAAGGCTGGAGAGTTTGCCTAGCCACAGATACTGGCCACCGTCGATGGTTTCATTCGAAACCCGGCGGGTCAGGCCGTTGTAGTTCAAGGTGACAAACAGGGCCCCTTCATAGCGGACCCGAACCATCAGTTTTTTGACGTATTGGGCGTGGTAGGTGTCTAAAAGGGTTAGCGGCTGGTGCTGCCAAATCCGCCAGATCCCATCATGCGTGACCCGAGCCGGGTTGGGGCTAGACAGGGGGGCCAAGTTCAGAGCGCGACTGGCCAAAGGATTAACCAGACCCAAAACCTGATAACTCTGCACCCCCTGCTCTTGGTTCGCACTTAAAATAGGCCCGCCTAAAGTCTCCCGGCCCCAAGCGAGTAGGGGCTTGGTGCCTAGAGGAAATTGGCCTAAAGCGCGGCTAACCAAAGGGGTCATTTCGCCTCCAATTTAAGGCGGCCCATACGGCTGCCTTCAGAGACCTCTTGGATCAACCTCGGGGCTAAGCCTGAAAGATCAATCATCACCGCTTGTCCATCGCCCTTGGCGCGGGCGACATCGATCAATTCGGCTAAAAGCCGCTCGATCTTGGTACTATCGCCCTGCTTGCCCGACATAGAGACCGGTATCGCCCCGTTTTTTAGGGGGATCACCGCCTCTTGGCCATGCAAAATCGCCAGGTAGCCCGACTGGGGTCCATCGGTCACTCCACCGTCGGCCCTTTGGGGCAAGCCCAGGTTGGCTAGATCGTTCATACTAAATCCAAAACGCATCTGCGCTAAAAATTGATCCTGTTGGGCTTGGACTGCTTTCCGGGCCGAAGAGACCTCGGATTGCAAAGAAGCCCACATCGCCCCAAAATTGATCCCCGCCCCGTTTTGGTATTGGCCCATCTGCCCTTGCAAACTCTGTTTTAGGAGTTGGTTTAGTTCCAACTGGGACTGGCGGAAACGCTCCATCTGGTCTGAACTTTTAAAGATCTGTTGCCCATCGCTAGTTAAGCTGCCCGAGGCGGCCAGATAATCGGCGACTGCTTGGGCCTTGTTTTCGCCGGTAGCGCTGATCGCTGTTTGAAACAGGGACGCTGCCCGCTCTAACTTGACCCCAAAGGCCTCACCGGCAGACATGCCGCCGGTGCTTAATTCAAAGATCCGTTGGTCCACCGACTTTTGGGCATTTTGCAGGCTGGCTAATATCTGTTCGTTTTGGGCGACCTCTTGCTTTTGGGTCCGCTCAATCTCACTTAAGGCGCTGGCCTGCTCTTGGGAGAGACGGATCATTTCTTGATCGTAATTCGACTGCCTTGGATTTAAGCCGTTTTTTTGGCCTTGCAGTTGGTTATAGCGATTCAGCCAATCGTGACTGGTCCAGTTTTGCCGCTCCATGGAAGTGATCTTGTTTTGGATCTGGTCCTCGATCCCCTTGTATTGACTGATCACCTCCTTAGATTTAGCGACAAACTGCTGCATATAACCCAGCTTTTGCTCTTCCATCTCGGCTAGTTTTTCATAATAACCCGCCAGCTCTACCGGGTCAGTGGGCACTGGGATCGCTTGGGCGGCCTTATCGATTTGTTCAGCCAAACCTTGGAAGTCGGCAGCTTGATAGGTCTGTTGGTTGAGCCCGATAAAAAATTGGCGTTGGGACTCGCGAATATGGTCGTAATTTTTTTTCATATCCCGCGCATAAAGCCTCAACCCTTGCTCTAGGCTCTGATTGGCTTCTGATACGGAAACAATCTCTTGATCCAGATTGCCTAAATCGTCTTTGTAGGTTTTAAATTGGGCTTGGAGCGCGGCCATTTCTTTTTTTTCAGAAGAGGTGAGCCCGTCCCCTTGCTTAGCTGAAAGGTAGGACAACTTTTCACCCGCCTCTTGTTTAGCGGACATCAAATCAGCCCGCTGGCTTTGTAGGTCGTTAAGTTTTTGTTGGTTTGACTGATAATTAGAGACCTTGTCATGGGTGCTCATCGAATCCACCTTAAACTTTTCCTCAAAGTTGGCAGCGTTTTGGGATAACCGTCCAAAGGCGACCGCCAGTCGGTCTGTCTCTAATTCTAATCGATTAGAACCAGAAGGATTGCCCGCCATTTGCCCTAACTGGGCACCCACCTGATTTCCTATCAATCCTCCCGCCACCGTACCCCAAGGGCCATAACTGGCCCCCAAGGCTTGCCCGGCCATGACTCCCGCTTGGCTAGTACCCTTTTTATCCACCGCCGCCATAGACCCCAGTCCAGACAAAATAGCCTGTCCCCCTTGATTTAAGGCTTTGCCAGTTTGAACAGCCGCGTTTTTAAGGTTTTGGGTCATTTGATCCGCTTGCACCTGCGCCCTAGCACCCAGCTGATCGAGATTACTTAATTTAAGCTGGTGTTCAGATCTCAACGAAGCGAGATTTTTTTTGGCCAATTCCTCTTCTTTATTCTGGCGCTTTTGAAACTGGGCAACCCATTGATCCCCGGTGTCAGCCATCATCTGGCGAGATTTTCCCATTTTTTCAAAGGTCCGCTCCAAGGCCAGAAAGCTGTCGTGTTTGCCCAAGTTTTGGGTCATCGAGCTGATGGCCAACGCGGTCTTAGTCATGCTTTGAGCTAAGGCCTCTTGGGTTTTTAGGGCTTGCGGATTCAGGTTCGGCTGAAAATTGGGCATCTTTGTTCTCTTCTTTGGTTTCTTGGGACCGACATAGCCGAGGATAGGCCAACTGTTCGATCTCCAAGATCCAGCTAAACACCTCTGGCTCTTCGCAAAAGGCGTCACATAAGGCTTTGATCTCACCCACCGGGATCGGGCCATAACCAAAGCCCCGGGGGCGGCTAAGTAAACTCAACCTGCACCAATGCTCCCACGCCTTGGCCTGGGCCCCCTCTAGTTCCAACTCTCCAAATTCGCAAGTTTGGCAAGGGGGACGGCCTTGGTACAAATCGGCGCAGTCATCACAATGGATGTAATCGGGCCTCGTGACCCAATCGACCCACTGGACTATTTTTTTTTCGACTTCGCCTGGGCGGAATTGAGGGCGATGTTAATGTCATCGACCTTTTCGAAGATCTGCAAAACAAAGTCATGGTTGTATTCAGCGATAGCCCTTTTGGTTTCGCCGTTACAGGGCAAGGGCTTGTCTTCTAAGTCGGTAATCCCTTCCCAGTTGAGCACGGTTTTATCAAACCGCTCTAAGCGGACCTCTAGTTCGTCCGTTTCTTCGGTCGCTTGGCCGCGGAGGAATTTTTGTTTCGAATGGGTTTTGATAATTTTTCGAATCTCACCTGAGGACAGCGGGCTCACCTCCAACCGGCAGGTCGCCCCACCGATTTCGATGTCGATCCAAAAACTGGTTTTTTCGGTTCTAAGTTTCATAAGGCTCCAGGTGACGGGCCCGGTAGATGCCGGGCCCTTTGGGGGTTAGTCGAAAAGGATGCTCGCCGAATCCTCGCCTGATTGTTCAAGGGCAGTGAACGACTGCTTGATCAATAAAGCTGGGCCCGATTCTGATTCTTCAGGAATCTCCGTGGGGATGCGGGGCAGGGTTAGGGTCATGCGGCTGCCGGCGGTACCAAAAACAAAATCGAGCTGGTATTCGGCGTTGGAGACCCCTTGGGCAAACTTGGCGGCATCTTCACTCCGAAAATAACTAGTGTAGCTGCCAGTGATCTTGCGGTCGCCCTCGACATAGTCGGTCGGGTATTCGGCGGTGGTGATCTCGTCTTCGATATAGTTTGCCAGATCGACAATACTCACGTCTAAGGACTGCACCTTGCCTTCGACCCCGTTGATTTTTAAGCTGGCGTCGCGAGCGGCGATGGGGCTGCCCAAGGTTTGCTGGCTCGGCAACCAACCCTGGACCGGCTCGCCCAAGGCCCAATCGAAGTCCAGGTTGTCTGCCAAGGTTAAGTAGTGGGTCACCGTATCGATGGCGGTGATCAGGTAGCCCTGGCCGCTCGGTTGATTTTGATCAGCCAAGCCTCCGTTGGCGGCGCAGGCGGGGTTATAAACATAACCGCCCACCTGGAACCGTTTGGCATCGGATACTTTCACCTGATTTTGCAAGGCCAGAGCAGCCAAGGCGACTTGGTCGTCGCCTAAAGAAATGCGCTGCATAAACTTGCCTTTAAAGTTAAGTTCGACCGGGCCTTTATTAGTCACGCTGCTGGTCATCTCGGTGACTGTGGCGCCGATGCAGTAAAACACCATATGCCCCTTGCGGTAGGCCAAGGTGAAGCTAGGTTTGGTCAAGGACTGGGTGTAGCTAACACTAACCCCCGCATTGACGGTTTTTTGGCCCATTAAAGACTGGTAAAGCGCCGAAGCAACCGGCTCTGAACCGGCGGTTTTGGGTCGGGGGATGATTTTAAAGTTAAAGTCGCCCGCCGACATGCCGTCAGCGAAGCGGGCCAGGACGCCCCGAGTGTTATTGATTTCGGGGGAATCGGTGTAGTTGGGCTTTTGCCCGGCAGTCAAACTACCGGCCAAAACCAAGCTGTTTGCGCTGCTGGGCAGGGTCAACTGGCCCCGTTGGGCCTCTAGCACGGCAAAGGCCAGTTGGCTTTTGGTTCTTGCGATGGACATGGTTCTCCTAAGGAACGGTCGTAGTAAAATGGATAAAGTGGCACCAGATCCCTTGGGCGTAGCTCATGAACCCGTCCTTGACGGGCAAGAGTTCCGATGCGCCTGCCGGAGCAAAGCCGGTTAGTTGTTCAAGCACCTGTTGCAGCAAGGGATAAACCCCCTGGTGTTGGCCCAAACCTCGGGTTAGCAACGCCAGTTCAAAACTCAAGACCCGCGCCCCTGGGACCTCTTCTAAACTTTGCAAGCTAGTAGGCCCAAACTCCTGGCCCGTTTGATAAACCGAACCTAAGTAGCGGATCAAAACCGCCCCTTCTAAACCGGTTAAGGAATAATGTTCCGGTTTATCAGGGAAGGCGGCCACCTGGAACTTGGGCAATACCGGGCTCAACTTCGCAATCAGGGCCGCTTCGATTTGGTCAATCATGATTCACTCGTTAAAAAGGGACGGGCCAAAAAGGCCTTTAACGCCGGGTCTGGGGCAACCAGCCCCAGGAAGACCCCTCTTGGGGACCAGGGTGTTGGAGTCACCTTGGTCCTTTGGGAGGGGCCCCCCTGGAGGAAGGGAGCCAGCACAAAATCTGGCTTCATCTTAATATCTGTCTAAAAGGCTCGCGTTAAATTGCGCGTCTGGAGCGGCCACTCGTACCGCCCTTGGCGCAGCCTTTTGGCCTGGCTCGGCCAGGGATTTAACCCCCCTGGCCAAGTCCACCAAAGTTTGTAGCCCTTGGCGGTAGAGTTCTTTGACTTCATCGCGCACCGCCCCACCGCGCCTTAAAAACAGGCGGAACAGGGCGAGGTCTGCGCTTAACCCTTGAATCAGGGGTGGTACGGTACTCAGAGGCACCGCTACCTGATTCATCAGGTAGGAATCGATCAACCGGTCCACCTCGCTGATCACCGAATCGACCAACCCTTGGTCGATAAGACCAGTGTTGTGGTCGTCGGTCAGTTGGACCAGCTCGCCTTCACTTAAGCGGCGTTTTAGGTCGTCCAAGGTTGAGTAAGCCACTAGACTACCTTGGCGTAAACAACACATTCAGGCCGGTGTAGTACGGGCAAAGGCCTAGCCTCTACCTTGACCCAGCGGCCCGAGGGGTCGTCCATTTTCCACGACTTGGAAAAGAAAAATTCGCCCGGTTTGCCCGAACCTACACCTGCTTCCGATTCAAAATCGACCACTGGCGCGGTCAGTTCGGCAAAGGCATCATCAGCGAGGCCTACTAACACAAAATGGTCTGCCGGAATCAGGTCTTGGCGAACATTGTTCGCATCGACGTAAGAGCCGTAATATTCGTGAATCTCAGCCCCGCCAAAGGTCAGCACCCGGCCTTGTTCGGCCAGCTGCGCCCCTTGGGTGTATTTGAGCATCTCTAAGGCAGACTGATTGGACATCAAAGCGTCCATCGCGTCGGAACCGCAGAAGGCGACAAACTTTGGCACGTTGCCCGCTTCTTGGGAGATCAACTTTTTCCAAGCACGGATGTTTTTTAAAGGACTCGAAGCGGCATCGGTCCAAAGGTTGGTGCCGGTCAAGATCGGGGTTTGGCCAGCAGCAAAGTTGTAGTCCACCAAAACCGTGCCAGCGTCATCGACCACTTGCCCAGATAGGGCCTTAGCGGCCATAAATTCGCGGGTCAGATCAATCTTGCGCTTCATGTCCACCTGTTCCTGGCCGATCCGCTCTTTGAGTAGTTCGACGTTGGCCTGTTCGCCAAAGGCGCGCATGGCGTTGAGGTCGTGGGCGTTGATCAAGCGTTTCTCGGCAAAGCGAGGGGCACGGCAGGTGATAGTTTTAAAACCTGAATTGTCGGCCACTTGCGCCGGCTCGTGAACCTCGATGTTTTTGAGTACGCGCTCTGAATGGCTTTTGACGTCCCAAGCAAAGCGGTCCGTCAGTTGGCGTTTCTTTTTGGCAAAGACCTGGTCTAAAATCAGGGTCGGAGCCGGTTTGATCAGGTTGACGGCGGCGGTTAGGGCGCGAGTGGAAAAGAGATTATCCATGTTGCTTACTTCCTTTTTGGGTGATGGTTATTTAAAGTAAATTCCGCGGGCTTCTAGATCCAATTTCCCGGCGGCGCTAAGTCCAATCATGTTGAGTTCGACATAAACCCCGGCAAAGCCCACCAAAGCCGATTGGTCAGCAATCGAGGCGTCGGCGTCTTGCAGCAAAATCGCAACCGGCAACTCTGAACCGTTGGCGGCCAAGGCGTCGTATGCGGTCAACTTGCCCGAAGCGGTCAAGCGGCCCAACACCTGCCCGGCAGCATAGTTGCCTGCGGTGATGGTTTGCTTAATCAAAACCGGGCCATAGTTTGAATCGGCGACCAAGGTTTTGTGGGTTTGGGTGTTTTCAATAATCCCCAAGGTTCCTGCCATTTTAAAACTCCTTAATTAGTGGTTAGACGGGCTGATCAAAGCCCCAGTGGTCCCGGCGATCTGCTGGCCCAGGATTTGGGCTTGATCGGCTTCACCGAAGGGACGAGGCCGACGGGCCGGGTTCATTTCGGTAAAAAGCGGGTGAGCAGTGAAGGATTCGATGAAGCTTTTAAACCAGTCCACCAAGGGTTCCTTCTCCCCTTGTTCGTTAAATTGGTAACTTGTCCCTTCTAAAGCCGACATAAATTCCAACAGCCCCATTTCTTTCCAAGCGGGCAGTAGGCGGCCCTCGGCGATTTGTTGTTGGACCCAAGCTTGGTCCTTTTGCCGCTGGTTTTGAGCGGCAAGTTCGGCGAAGTTGGCTTGGGTTTGTTGGTTCAGGGCCTTTTGTTGGGCTAAGGCGACCTTGGCCTTTTTGAGGGCTTTCGCCTGTGTACCAGGTGAAACGGGCGTTTCAGGCTCCGCCAAGTTGTCTTCAGTGCCCTCGGCCTCTTCTGTTGCTGGGCTGTTTTTGGTGCCTTCAGCTTCTTCTTCTGCCGGGGTCTCTTCGACACCCTCAACTTCGGCGGGAACCGCCACCCCCTCTTCCGCAGCCAATGCCTCTGGAGGCTGGACCACCTTTTTTGGCTTCTTAGTTTTGGCGGCGGGCACCTCTTCAAAGTCGAAGGTGAAATATTCCATCGCTGCTTCTTCGGATTGCCGCTCTTCGCCAAAAGCAAAGTCCTTAAGCCCCTTCACCGCAGGCGGGAACGCGCCTAAAAAGCCCACGTGGCGCAGCGTCAAATCAGGATAAAGAGAGATGCTGCGCTTTTTAAAAGACCCGGCGTTGACCCAGTCTTTAAACTTGGCCAAGACCTGTTTGGGCCGGGCTAACAATAAATCGCCTTCGCGCTTGAGTTCGGCAATCCAGCCGTAAGCGGGGCCGTTTTCTTTGGGGTGGCCTAAGACAATCGGGGCCTCATGGTCGCCTTGGTTGTAGGCCAAAACCATCTGGTCCAGATCGGCCTGGGTCCACTCCCGCTTTTGCCCGCGGGCATCAACGTGGGTCCCGGTTTTGAAGATCTCCATCCACTGCATGGGGTTTACTCCTAAGTTAAATTCGTTTTTGGGAAACACCAAAACGGCTTCAAACCGGACTGGTGTTTTCTTGTTTTCAAAATACACCTCTGTTTTTTAAAAGATCAGAGGACAGCTTTCACTTTTTTGGAAAATTTATAGAAAAGTCGCCCGGCTGAAGTCCATACTGGCGGCAGAGGTATTCGGGAGTGAACTGAACCCCCATTTGGGCGAGCTGCTGGTCCCTTTGGGCCCACTCTACTTTCGGGTCATCCTCTTCAAACCAATGAAAGCGCGGAGCGTTTGCGGTGGGGTGGTTTAGTTGGGTGTAAATCTCGGCGATTTCGTTCATCACCCGTTTGACCAATTGCCGGTCGGCGTCTTGGTAGGTGGACAAAACGTCCATATGGGTTTTCGAGGCAGCATGACTGCCCACCTGACCCGCTTCGGTGGTCAAGTTTTGACCCAAGATAGCTTTGGATATCTCCCGGTTCATTAAATCAACTAGTGACTGGTGGACGTCGGCGCTGCCTTTGGCGGTTTCTTGAATTTCTACTTGCGAACCTTCGGGCAGAACCATCACCGCGTCACGCACCGCCTTGGCCAGGGCGGCCAACATCTCATCTTGGCCCTCGGCGCTGGTGCCCACCGGATATTTACCCACCATCAAGGGAAGGCCGTATTTTTCGGCCAAGGTCACCCAAAACCGAATCCCCCCCTTTTTAAAGGTCACCGGCCAGAGGCATCGAGATAAAAGCCTGAGACCGTAGGGGTTGTCATAACTCGGAAAATGGCGCGCAAGTACAAACTTGCCCCAAGGGAGTTCTCGACCTTGGTAGCCATCCCATTCTACAAACAGCGGTTTATTGTCTCGGTCAAATCGGAACCAAGTGGCCGGTTTGGGGCGGATGTCTTTAAGCGCGATACGGTCCCCTTTGGCCGCCCAGATTAGCTCTAAAGGACGCATCCCAAAAAAAGGCGCGTCCAAAATCTCCGACAGCACTTGATAAAGATCAATCCCCCGCAAATCTTCAGATAAATTTTCTTGTAATTTTTTAGAGGCCCCCGAAACATTGTGGTCGCTGCCTTTGCCCGATTCAAACCGAAATTCGGTTTTAAGACTGCCCAGCTTCCGGGTCTGAATTACTGAAATTAAGTGAGGGTCTGCGGTTAAACCGTGAAGCACCTCCTCTCCTTGGTCGTCTAATTTAAGTAATACCGGGTCGGGGTTAGGCAAAAAACCGGAAAGCCCAGAATAGTCCCAGGCCCGATCTCGCTGGGCGATTTGCCCTTCAAGCTGGGCGGGTAAAGGATTGGCTTGTGCGTAGTTTATAAACGCTGGGGCAAACGATTTCATTAGCGACTCCTGTTTTGGTTTTGGTTAATACCGCTCTAATGCCCGGCCCGAAAAGTCGGAGGGCCGCGGTTGCGACTTCATTTGGGTTTGGGCAGACCCGCTGGCCAGGGCGAAAGCCATTTGCAAGGCGTCAGGGCCGTCGTCGTGGTCCGCTTTAGGAAAATAGGCTAATTGCTCGATCAACTGACCTTGGGCGGCGTTAAACTGAATTAAACCGTTGTGAATATGGGGTTGGATTGATTCGATCCGCAGTCCTTTGTCCCGGTGAGGCTTAACCGCTTTGGCGGGCACCGGAATCCCGGAGATGGCCGAGCGGCGAACCAACTCGTCTTTAAAAAACTCCTGGAACTGCACCGTTTCCACCGCCCAAGCTTGGCACCGATATTTTTTCTGCATCTCGATAACCTGCTCAATCGCGTCATCAGGGGCCAACTTTTTGATAACCGCTTCGATCACATAAAAACGGCCCTCTATACTTTTACCTAAAATAATCAGCGCTGAAGGGTCACCAGCCTTACCACTTTTCCCCATACTTGGGTCTATGGCTCCGTAACAAACCAAGTCGTTGGGCAGTTCTTCGTAATAATGGAAATGACGGAAAACCCGTTCTGACTCGTCAATGGGCTCGTTTTGTTGTTCAGAGGTGAAGGCGGCCCGGTTTTCGGTCCAACTTAACATCAAGTCGAGAAGGTTTTGCATCTCTGGCCACAAAAGCTCTGCTCCATCCTCCATTAGTTGTTGGTTAGCCTTAAAAAACTCCAGCGCCTGAGCTTCGCCTCGACGCCAGTAAATAGCTTCGAACGATTCCCAAAGGTCGAGCCGTTTGGGCCAAGTGCGCAGGGCTTTAAACTTCTGGCTATCAAAAGCCGGGTGTTTTAATAACCTGGCCAAGACTGAATCGTAATGAAGTAGCGTTCCCACCATCAAAACATCATGGCTCTGATCTGGCGGGCCCAAGGGCAAAACCGACTTCCAAACCCAGGCCTCTAATTTATTCCGTTGGGCCGGATTTCTAACTAGTTCATCGTTTTCCAGGTCGTCCAAAATAATTAAATCAGGCCGATAGACCCCATGGCTAATCCCTCGGATCCGCTTGCCTTGGCCGTAAGCTTTAAGTTTAATCCCACCACGGGTAATCACATGCCCTACCTTCCACGGAGCCCCAACACCAGTGGCCGATTCGAAGTCCGCCTGAATCCAGTCGTTTTCCTCTAATTCCTGCTTAACCGACTCTAAAATATCGACCGCTTGCTCTACCGAATCAGAGATCAAAACAATAAATCGCTTGGCTTCATAAACAATCGCTTTGAGCACCAACGCCTTTAACAAACTCGACTTTCCGGCTCCCCTGGGAGCGGCTATCGCCAAACGCAAACCTCGTTTTTTTTTCGAAGGCCGAGCTATGGTGAGGGTTTTTTCGGCAAAAAATCGGTGAAACTCGTTAAAATGGCCTCCTGGAGCAAAATGAGGCAGATAGGTTGTAATAAAAACTAAAAGGTCGTTTCGGCAAAGTTGGTATCGTTCCTCAGGAGGGCTAGTTTCAAAACTACAAGGCCCCGAATCACCCTCTTTTTCTTCTTTGCCCACAGGCCCCTTTAATTCCTGCCCTTCCCCCTGATTATTTAGGGTTGTCATAGGTCCTTTTGATTCAAACGCTGCGGTCCATTCCCTTGGTTTTGGGGTAAACGTCCCCTAAACTGTTAAAACTGTTGGTAAATATTGATTTACCCACAAATGACTACCCTACCTTTGGGATGGGCCCCACAGGGCACCTCACCCAATTTTTTTCATGGCTCCAAAATATCTCCTCCGCGACGCCCCTCGCCAAACGCCTTGATAATGAAGTCGATCCGGTGTTCAAAGCGGTTAAGCCGCTCATCGAGCCGATCAAAGAGGATCTGCTCTTGTTTTAAGAGCCGCTCTAAAATCAGCTTTTCTTGATTAATTAACTTCTTTTCGTTGTGGTGAATCTTTTCTCGAAATTCCGCGTTAATCAGCGCCTGGGCCGCTTGTTGCTGCTCCATTTTGCGATGCTCTCCTTGGTATTTTTCCTCCAAAGAATTCACCCGGTTTTTAATGGTGACCGCCGCCGCGACTAGGGTTAGACCGGCGATGATCAGATTCCACATACTAACTTGGGTGTCGAGCGGCCCAGTCTCGGCATAAACCACCTCGGCGCAAATCGACATAAAGAGAACCATCCAAAAAGATCGCATCGAATTAGGTCTGTTGGGCAATGAGCTTTTCAAGATCCTTTGCCGCCTGCATCCGGCCTGAGGCACGCGCCATCTCCAAAATCGCCCGGTTATCGATCGGTACCTGGTCAAGCAGGGCGAGGATCTCTGCCTTGTTTTTTTTGAGGGCCAGGGTATAAAGACTAAGTCCTGGGAAAAAGATTCCAATTAAGGTTAAAAGAACGTCCAAGACCGCATTCCAGTCGTTAATGTTGATTTCCATTAGGTTCTCCTATTGAGGGGTAAATTCGATCCTAAATTACCCCAACCCAAGTCTAAAAGGCAGAGGAACACATTCAAAGAGGACACAAAAAAGTAGGTAGGGTAAAAAACAGAGAACCTAAAAACTTATGAGGAAGTGGAGGATCACCCTCTTCGGGTGGATGATAATGATATTTCCAAAAAAACCTCACTGGACCAGACTTTGGCCAGTTTTGAGATGATTTTTGGTTATGCCGTCATCGTGGTGCCCAGGGGTGCCCTCACCTTCGAGGGTGTCCCTACCAAAAACACCAGATTTCCAGCCGTTGTTGCATTGAGTGCTACCAAGAGGGCTACGGTCCTGTTGCCGCCTTCTCTAAATATTGTAGGGCTCATTTTTGATTTTTCTCTTTATTTGTCTCACCTAAACCCCTACAATGTCCCGGTAACTGCCCCAAACAACCGATGAACGCAAAACCGGACTTTTCTCAAACTATTGACCAATTTATTCGTCTGCAAAAGCGGCGGAGGATTGTATCTGACGAAAGAGACACCACCCTTCTTGATCTCATTGAGCAATCAGAACCTCTGGACATACAAGAGGTTATGGATGGATTTGAGCAAATTCGAGGGGGGTTGCCTAAAAATGATGAAGTGATCCAAGCGGTCACCGATGCCTTTCTCGACGCGGTCAAAGCGCTTAACAAGCTAAACCCAAGTCGTCGGCTGTTTGCTTTGGAAACCTTTAATTATCTAGGAAATCCTGAAAATCTTGCCTTAGTCTCTGAAGCGCTGCTTTTTGCCAACGACCAAGAGATTAAGCCGGTGGCGCTTAGCTTTTTACAAGCCTTCGGAGGAACTGATCAAGTAATTACTACGTTATCCCTACACCAAGATCTCTTTGAAGCACGCACCCGAGATTCACAACTACACGCGCTTTCGACCTTCCGCTATGATATGTCTGAACGCCTATTGGCGCTTCTGAATCAAGACTTTGTTTTAGCCGAAGCAACGGCACTCGCCATCGAGACCGATCTTTCGTTGGATCTGCTTCGCCATATTGTCAAAAAAAATAATGCCGAAACCCTAAGTGGGGCGTTGGTGCAAAACCGGCAATTGTCAATCAATCTGGCCCGGTTAATCGGTTTTGTGCAAGGGCACCGGGTAATGCCGATCTACGCGAAAAAAAGGGCGGACTATCTAAAAAATTTCGTGCTCGACCTTTCTAAACCAGACCGGATTAGAGGAGTGGCCCCGGCCGACCTTTCAAAGGTGATTGCCTGCTTTTTGTTCACCAACGACCAATTGGCTCCTAAAGACGAGTTGGTGGCCCTGATGGTCGATGATCTGATGTTTGCGAGTCAGACTTGCGAACAGGCACAACGCGCCTTTTTAGACCAATTGGCCCCAACCACTATCGATGGGATTTTAAAAGATCTGCGTGATTTTATTAAAGAAATACACCGCTACCCTTCGCATGATATTGAGACCGCGTTTAAGGTCGCCAAGTCTAAATACGAAGCCGGATACCGTAATGATGGCACGCTCTTCGGGCGGATTTCGGACGCGATATTGGACTTAAAAGAGCGAGGGATCGTATTGGCCCACTCGATCTCTGATTTGGTCTTGCGGGTTAAAAACGCGCTGACTTTTGCCAAAAACGAAGAGAATCAACCAGGAAAAACCTTAGACCAACTCTTTGACGAAATACCCGAACAAAACGACCTGTCCGAATTCCGCCAGATCGCCAAAGACCCTACGGCTCTAGAGCGAGCCCAAGACTATATTCAAGTGCAAACCAGTGAAGCTGGTTATCGTTCAGCGATGTCCGATGGAGGCAAGCGGGCAGCTGCGGTTAACCACCAACTTTTAGGGGACGACGAAGCTTTGCAGATTTATAAGGTGGCTTTTCGAGCCCTCTTTAAAAAGGTTGGTGGCCCAAAAAGTCAGTTGATTTTTAACGAATTTAAACACCCTCAAGCCTCCCATCCGGTTACTGAGCATTATTTAGCCTATTTGATCCCTATGCCCGGCGACGACCCGATGTTGTTTTGTTTGGGAGTGGGCTATTTCGAGAAGGACCTACAATGGAAGGATGAGGACAAAGATACCCATTCGGTTGCAGATATTTACATGGACCCTTATTGCTTTTTGATGCGGGTACGCAATGAAGACAACGTCATGAGTGCCCGTAGTCGCAAACTAATCACCGACGACAAGAGGCTCAAAGACAAGGAATACAAGGCGGTCAATCTAAGGAATGAAGCCTATTCTGGAGCTTGCTTGGGGATTTTATTAGATGTATTGCACCTGTTGGACGATTCCGACTGGGAAGCCCCAGGCACCCAAAAATTATTAGCCTTTCTCTTCTCAGCTACCGGTACTACCCCAGAATACCTTTAAGCGGTTTATTTTTTAAAACAAACCCCGATTGATCCGTCTGAACAAGCCTTGCCATCGATCCATAAGGCCCCGGTGAAGTCTGCCTCTTTGAGGTTGGTGCCGCTAAACTTGGCCTCGGTTAAATCCGCCCCAGCAAGGTTGGCCTTTTCGAAATCAGCGCCAGTCAGATCGGTCTTTTGCATTCGAGCTTCGCTAAGATTGGCGCCTTTAAAATCGGCAGACAATCGAGACCCTTGCAAATGAGCCCACCGCAAATCCGCCCCTAAAGCAAGGGTAGGCTGATTAGTATCGGGATCCGGTCCCCATTCTGATTGTTCAAACTCTGCCCGTCTAAGGTCCGCCTTTTCCAAGTCCACCCCTAAAAAGCTGGTCCGATTAAATAGCGCGCGGCGGAGATCGGTTTCTTTAAAACTAGTTCGCTGAAGCCTCGCGTTAGAAAGATTGGCCTCTTTGGCCACTGCTTTGTCAAACTTTGCCCCTTTAAGACCGGCTCTGGAAAAATCAGCAAACTTTAAATTAGCCTGGGTCATATCGGCCCCATCGAGATTTGCCCCAGCTAACTTGGCGTTTTCCAGATTGGCTTCCACAAATCGCGCCTCTCTAAGATCAGCTCCCCGCAGATCGACCCCTTCTAATTCCATGTTGTTTAGAGGGGCCCCATGAAGTTGGCATTTTGGACATTTTTTTTGGGTCATCAACCTTTGAAAATCAGACGCCAGATACCGGGCACAGAGCCCTACCGAGCTTTCGGCGCAGACCTTTCCATCGGTCCAAGTGGCCTTGGCTAGATGGGCTTGATCAAGGTTGACCCCGTCCAGTTTAGCCCCAAGCATCCTTGCCCCTTCCAAGTTGGCCCCTTGCAGGTTGGCCCCGGTTAGATCGACCTTTTCTAGGTCCTCGCCGTGAAGGTCAATGCCAACTAAGATACATTTCGGGCAGGCTCGCTGGCTTAACACCCGTACTCGGTTAAGCCCTACCAAGGTCTTGCGGGCAGGCTGGGTGTCTTCACTTTGGGGATAGGCTTTTAAAAAGGCCCGGAGTTGTTCAGGAGCGCCAGAAGCTTTGGCTTCTAAAAACCAGATGTGGCTCCTTATTTTATGGGCCTCCACCAGATTATCGCCCTTGGGGAAGGTGTCGATATAGGCTTCGAGCGATGCGCGTGTATTCAAATTTTTAGCCGTCTGGAAAGCCTTCTGGTCCCAAGCTTTTTTGGCGGTGTCAGCGCTTTTCCCTTGGGGGAAAAGGCTAAGATATTTTTGATAAGCCTCCTCGGTTCCAGACTGGGAAGCTCGGTTCCAAGCTTTATCGTCTAAAGCAGAAGTCGCCTCAGCGATAAAATTTCCTTTGGGGTTTTCTTTTAGATACTTTTCGTAAGCCTCAAAACTGTTTTGCTGTTGGGCCGCATCAAAAGCCAATTGATCGCCCCGAGTAGCCGCTGCTTGGAAATTGGGCCCCTCTGGATAAGCGCTCAAATACCTCCGGTAATCCGATTCTACATCTGATTTAACAGCCGCCTCGAACATTTTAGGCTCTCGGAGTAAATGAACCTGGGGCAGATGGACCCCATCGCCAAAAAACTCCAGGTACAAATCCATGTCTTCTAATTTACCCTCTGCTTCTATTCTCGAATAAAGCAGGGTCTCTTGACGAGCCTTGGCTTCATTGGCCCACTCCGACTCAGGGTATTCAACCCGAAAGTTTTGGTAAGCCTCGAAACTATTGCGCTCGACCGCCTTTTCGAAGGCCGAGTGCGCGCAGCCTCCTAGAATCAGAAGCAGTAGTACTAAAAAAAAAGGGTGCCGGGAAGTCATCAGCTTGTGGGGATAGTCTGGGCTAAAGTAATTTCCCCATTATGAACCTTCCCTCTTCCCAAGGCAACCCCGGTCATTAAAGTGGGGGCTGAGGTTGGTTGATTGGGTTGGGGCTATAATCCTTCAACACCATACGGACCCAGCGAGTAGTGCATCCGACCGACTTAGCAATTTCTGTTAACGGCACCGCGCTACTTCGAAGTTCATGAATCCGTTCTCTTTGAAGTTCACGAGCCCATTTCCGCCCCAGGGGGAGATATAGGTTTTCGCCTCCAAAATAGCTACTAAGCAAGGCGGCGCCTTGCTCGCCGATGGTTAATGTCAAGGGATGGTTGGCTTGAGGATTTTGGGGAATGTACAAAGCAGTTCCGCCAAACCGCTGAACCAATTTAAGAGTTGCCTCATGACCCAAAATTTCGATTAATTCTTCTAACATGATTACCCGATCCGTTTTTCTAGTTGAAAAATTTGGTCTTTGATCTCCACCAGGAGATCTAAGCTGGATTTATTTTTTTGCTCAATATCCCTTATTTTACTCGCCAGTTCCAAGGCCCTAGGTCCAGTCTGACGAGCCCAAAGGGAGTCTTGCATCTCCTTGGCCGCATTCTTCCAATCGTGCTGTTTAAAAGCCTCCAAGGTTTTATTAAAACCCATCAGACCATGGATACCTAAGTTAAAAGCCATGTTTGCCAGCACCTCTTGCGCCTCGCCGGGCAGCTGGCCAAACCAGTTTAATTGGCTCTCTAACTCAGACAATACCCGGTTAAGGTCGTTTTCTAACAAATATTCGGCTTCCTCTTGGCTAATCCCGCAGTCTTCTAAGTTACGCCCAACCCCTAAGGTCAACTTGCCCGCTGGGCAAAGATAGGGCTTAAGGCGCAAGCCTTCAAAGCGGAGCAGGTCCCGTTTTAAATTGTTACGGCTGGTTCGATCCATCTTTTCTCCTTTTGTTTATAATGCAGCAATATCGAGGGGCAAGGCCTTATAACCGCCCTCGGCTTCTTCGTCTCGCTCGTATAAGCGGACGTATTTTTTGGTGTGTTCGATTAATACGGAATCAGTGATAGCTTCCATCGCCCGTTCCCAATCGACGTCGTCAATCGAAAGATTTCGTAGTCCCAAGATTCGGGGAATACTAATTTTTCCTTGCTGATTTACTCGAAAGGCGTCTTTGATAACGGTGACTAGTTTTGGGTCCGAATTGCGGCTCCACCTCTCGATACATTGATCGATCAGCCCTTTGGCAATTTGGAGTTTTTCGTCAAAACTAATAATCGAGGCAACCTGGATTTGCAGTTTAAACCTTCCTGAAAAATCCTTAATCGTCAGCCCCGATTCGGGTGGTTTGGACTTGGCACCGTATTTGGAGGAAAGTACACTCAAGTAGGCCCCCACCTCCGAGTAAACCCACCGTTTAAGGTGGATCAAGTTGGCTTGGGCTTCCTTCCAAGATTGGGCAATCTCTTCGATCATCCGATCTTTTGCCTGGTCCTCTGGCCGGACTTGGGATTCTGGAATCAATCGACCCTGTGAGTCTTGCCAAAAGGGTTGCTGGTTAAGATAGATGATTTTAGCCATTTTCTTTTTCCGTTCAAGGCTTACAGATTAATACTTCTTAAAAATGTATAAAAAGTATTGCTCTGAAACATAATGGGGTTTACTGCTTAATTTAGATGAGTTAGACTGGATAAGTACTTCACCTAAAATTCAGCGGGCTCCATTTGCCTCGATAATGAAGTACTTTTGAAGTACTTGTCAATTTGTTTTTCAGCATTTTTTTTGATCTATTTGTTTTTATATATTTTTTAATATAACCCTCAACTTTCAAGCAGGTCACCGTGAAGTATTTAAGATATGACATCGTCGAGCTCTCTTTTTTTACCGGGCTAAGCTCGTTTAAAAGCTTGAACAACAAAGCTCGCAAGCAACAATGGCCCCATTATCGAGAGCAAAGGGCTTATGGAAGCCCAATCCATCTTTATCCCTTAGAACGGCTCCCCGACGATATCCAGGTTGCCTGGGCTAATTGGGATTCCGCTAAGGTGGAAGCCACTATCGCTTTGGAAAACTCTAAACTAGAAGGCCGGCCTTTGCGGGTGCCCCCGCCAATAACCGATGAGGATGCAGCGGATGCTTTGGCCTTGCCCCCTCGCGCCGAATATTTTGAAACCACCGTTCGCCGCGAATCTGGGGCTCCGCCTAAAATTTATGATGGCAAAAGCCGAGGACTCTGCGCCCAAGCACGCAGCATTTTGCTAAATCGGTTTCCGTCACTAGCTCGCGAATTTGGCCGTAAGAATCCCGTTTTGGCCGCCGAAGAGCCCAGCCAATGGCAGCGGCAGATGGCGGAAGACCAGTTTGTTTATGTGCCCCATTACAAGATCGAAGCGGCCGCCGGAAGCGGTTCTATTATCGACTCAGAACAAATTATTAATCATTTGGCCTTTCATAAGGACTGGGTTCGAGGAAGTTTACGGGTTGGGCTTGAAGGGCTGGCCCTAATAAACGTAATCGGCGACTCAATGGAGCCCACTTTATTACAACACGACCTAATTTTGATCGACATGGCCCAGCGGCAGATCAAAGACGGGCTGTTGTATGTGCTTCGCATCGAAAACAACCTGATCGTCAAAAGGCTCGAACGCATGTTGGACGGGCGGATTAAGCTAAAAAGCGACAATTCAAAATACTCGGAGCAAACCCTCAATATCGGAGACGACAACCTCCCCCAAGTGTTAGGCCGGGTTATCTGGTTTGGTCGGGAAATTTGAGTTTTTTCGAGCAAGGACTTAAAAAAACCGCTGGTTTGTTTCAAATAAGTCCTTGTTGCCCTTTTTTTGCATTAAGATAGGATTGAGAACTAACCCAGGCCCTGGCCTTGGTTGTCCACCTAGTCTGGCCCGAATCGGATGAGATCTAAATTTGCCTCGGCTGTTTGCCTTTTTGCCCTTTTAATCCCAGGGTCAGCACTTTGGGCCAAAGAGGTTAAATATAATTGGAAACAACAATATTACAGCCAATTAAACGGCGAAAGGGCGCTGATCTTTGCCCGCGAAATGCGCAATGCCAAAATGGCCTTCGCAGATGTCGATGGGGATGGAGATGAGGACCTTTTTTTAGGCCAAGCAAACGGCCAACTTGCCTACTTCGAAAACCAAGGTAAACCGGGCAAACCTGATTTTGTTTTAATTACCCAAGCCTACAAAGCGATCTTTGAACAGCGACGCCAAGTCCGCCGGGTCAAGGTCTGGAATAAAATCGATGTGGGCGAACGCTCGGCCCCCTTTTTAGTAGATATCGACAACGATGGGGACTTTGACCTTTTTGTGGGCACTGCCACAGGGGCTATCTGGCACTTTGAAAACATCGGCAACAACCTAATCCCGGTTTATAAGCTTGTTACCACCAAGTTCGAAGGGATCAACGTAGGCCGTAACTCGGTCCCGGTCTTTGCCGACGTCAATCTTCAGCGAAAATTCGATCTTCTTGTCGGAACCGTGGACGGCAAGGTCCATCTATATATTAACCAGGGCACTCGCGGTAAACCTGACTTTCGCACGGCCAAACCCAAGGCCGTGGTGGAGTTTGGCTTGGAAACCCACGCGAGCCCCGGTTTGACCGACTGGGACGGCGATGGCGACCTAGACCTGATTGTAGGCATGAAAAACGGGACCCTTAGCTTCTATGAAAACAAGGGTGACCGATTCTTCCCCGACTGGCAACCAATCCACGAGAATTTTTTGCTGATCGACGTGGGTGGTGAATCTGCCCCGTACTTTATCGATATCGATAAAGACGGCGATGATGACATGATCATGGGTAGCTCTAACCCCACCGTTTCCTTATTTGAAAACCGGGTGCAAACCGACCGTCGGGTTCTTTGGAACATCAAACCAAACTTATTTAATTTTAACAAGTTGGTAGTTACCGGCTCCCGCGCTTCAGTGGCCGCTGGGGACCTGGACCAAGACGGGGACCTAGACCTTATAGTTGGGGAAAAAAACGGCAACCTAAACTACTTCCGCAACGACGGCACCGCCAAAGAACCCAACTGGATCTTGGTCACAGAAGAATTACTATTTATCACGGGAATGGAAAACTCTGCTCCTGAATTAGGCGACGTCGATGGAGACGGGGACTTAGACCTTTTAGTGGGTGACAAGCAAGGAATGGTGGCCTTTATCGAAAATTTAGGCACCCCTAAAGTGGCCAAGTGGACTCTTAAAGATAAAACCTATTTCCAGGTTGACGTTGGTTCCAACTCGGTGCCCCGCTTACTCGACATTGATGGAGATGGGGACCTAGATCTCTTTATGGGCAACTTCACAGGCCGAGTGATCCTTTATTTAAACAAAGGCACCAAGACCGATCCGATGTTTGCTCTCGAATCTACCCGTTTTGCGTCTGCTAAGGTTTCTAAAAATTCGGTCCCCACCTTTTTTGACTATAATAAAGACAAATATATCGACCTCATTACCGGTGCCGATGAAGGCAGTATGATGCTTTATATCAGCCCTGGAAAAGCGGCCAAGGACAACCTGAATTGGGAAACCTCAGACAAAGCCTTTAGTAACTACAACGTCGATTTTTTATCCCATCCCCTCTTCACTGACTTCAACGGGGACGGAGATTTAGACATGTTGATTGGCAACGACGAGGGCGACTTTTTGTTATACCACAATGGTGGTGCCAGCGGTGAGGGCGAGGGGATGCAAGTGGTTGTGGATAACTCGATCGACCAAAAATCGGGCAGTTTAGTGGTAGAGGATGTTGATGGTCCCATTGAACTCGATATCGCTGATTCCACAGAAGAGACTGCCAGCGGTGAAGAAGAGGAGTTTGAGGCCTTCCTGCAGGAAGACACCCCCACCCGGCAAGTGGTCGAGCCGAAGTTTGACGAAATTCCGCTGCTTTTAGTGCGAAACCGCAACATCCAAAAATCCATCCCAAGCTTAGGCGACCTCGATGGGGACGGTGATTTAGATATGTTGGTTGGCTCTAAATCGGGAGCGATTTATTATTATGAAAACCAAGGCAGTGACACCGAGTACAATTACCAATTGGCCAAAGAAAATTTTATAAAGACCACACCTCCCTTTACCAATAGCGCCCCGGTCTTGTACGACCTCGACCAAGACGGGGACTTAGACCTGGTGGTTGGCAATGGGTTAGGACGTCTCTTTTTCTATGTCAACCAAGGGACCACCGAAGAGGCCAACTTCGTTTTAGAAAAGGATTATTTCCGCGGTCTTTACCTAGGCAAAAATGCCCGCCCTGCCGTGGCTGATCTATCAGGTGACGGTATTTTAGACCTATTGGTGGGAACTTTGAGTGGGAAGCTGACCTACGTTCGCAATGAGTCTAACCGCTTTTTGATCATGCGTCGAGACTATGAAATGATCGATGTGGGTATTGGCTCGACACCCAGCTTTGCAGACTTAAATAACGATGGTACCCTCGACCAGTTGATTGGCTCAGATAGTGGCAGGATCTACTTTTTGAAAAACGAAAAACCCGACCTTTCGGGTAAGTGGGAATTTAGAGAAAGTGCCACCAAACTAGAGCCCCCCAAAGGAACGGCACCTATCGCTGCCGACCTAGACGCCGATGGCGACCTGGACCTGATAACGGGTACCGATTCAGGGACGGTTTTGATGTACCGGAACGGGGCGGTTATCAAGGAGAAGGAAGTGACCGAAGACATACAACAAACGCCGGAAGAATAGATGCGACCGATCCACCTTATTCTCTTTGCCCTTGGGTTTGCCCTGCCTTTGAGCCTCAAGGCCCAAGACGAGATTCATGAGATCCCTGGGATTACCATTGAAAAGGTGCTAATTGCCGAAGAGATTATTGATACAGGTCATGAACAATTGGTTGAAGTAACCATTCGCAATGCTACTCCCAACGCGCATCACCTCCAGGTCCGACTGGTTATTACCCTACCCAACCGCAACATCATTACTTTTGGTAACAAAGAAATTGTTGCTGGTGTTAACTCCGACACTACCGCTCTGATTCCTTATCCCATCGGCAAACACGATGGGGGGGATTTTACAGTGGCCGTTAGGGTCTTTGACAAAAAAGAGGTTCAGATTCTGCAAACCAGTAAACTACAAGAACTCATTTTCTACGGCCTTGACCGAAGTATCAGGAACGCTCCCCCGGCCAAACGGCGGGTGAAAAAATTGTCAGAAGAGGAAGAAGCGCAGGTTGCCGAGAAAAAGAAGGAAGAGGAAAAATTGGCCACTAAGGTTAACTTTGACCCGCCGGACCTCAAATATGAGCGGGTGACCCTGCTTGCCAGTTCGGTTTTGCGCGGTGAATCGACCCATGTGCGGCTGTATATTTATAACGATGGGGGCAACACGGCTAATAACGTCGAATACACCCTATATTGGTATTTCGCCCAACGGCCTAACCGCAAGGTCCTCTTTTTCCGGGACCGTTTAGGGATGATTGCTCCAGGGGAACACAAGGTATTAGAGGTTCCCTTGACCATCCCCGGAGTCGAGCAAAAGGGTAAATATCAAGTATTGGCTAAACTAGATGAAGACAAAACCGTTGCCGAAATCAACGAAAACAACAATGAAGAAACAACCGACCAACCGCTGATCTTTGGCGATGTCGCCCTAGTTTTCCCGGCCGACTCCTACTCCTTTGCTGAAGACGGCCTCTTCCAATTCGAGTGGCGCAGCCAGAAGTACAATCAATTTAAACTGCAAATCTCAGCAGATTCCGAATTTGCGAATGAGGCCGACAGTTTCTACCTCCCCATGGGTGACCACTGGACCCCCAGCCTCAAAATCAACCCCATGAAAGGTGAAATGCCCACCATGGCCACCGCTTTAATGGAATCCGCCGAAACCGATCACCTTTATTGGCGTGTGGTCGCCAAAAACTCGGCAGGCGAGATCACCGAATCCCAAGCTCGCAAGTTTTTGATCAACCTGAAACCCAAAGAGTAGGGGGGCTAGGTTATTAAACAGACTTAAATTGCCAAATATCTTTTGGCCAATTCGATTATCTCTTGAATCTGACTAAAGTCGCCCGATAGAGGCTCATACCCCATTTCCCGCCTATATTTTTCAATCCGGTCAATTGTTTCGGGACGATCTGCAAGAAAATCCCGGTATTTTTTATAGTGTTTTGAATCGTTACAAGCTTGGCAACTGGGTACAAGGTTACCGGACTTTTGTTCATCTAAATCTGCCTTGTTAATAGGGAAAACCTGCTCCATCAGCATATCTCCCGGTTTGCCATAATTGGCGCAAATTTTATCATAAATAATCAATCGTTTGGCCCAAGCCGTCTTTTTAAAAGGCTCGTTTCCTAAATTGCTTTAAAAATGCCTAATAAACAAATTTTGAGCCTGCCGATTGCGTTTCCCTGAAATCGGGCATTTCGCCTTGGTTGATTCGATTTGCGGTGTCGGGTAGGCAAGCATTGGGAGCGATTTCCCATTGAATTGAATCGGTTTTTTTTGCTTCAAAGAGAGTTTTTCCCCTGTATCAGTTAGAAATGGACCTCTAACTCGCTTCTACGCTGAAAATACAAAACTTCAATTCTTGGGTAGAGATGCCAAATTTCCTTGTTCCATGCCTTTTTTAACATCAGTAACCAGGCTGGGATCGGGGTTTGACGCTGCTTGTTGATGAAAATAGAAAAGGGAAATCAACCTTTTGACAGGCAATTTATCCGTTGCGGCGGCCTCGGAGAGCGATGACTACGTTCTGGGCAAGATCACATTGATCGAGGTCAAGTTGTTTTTAATGCTGGGAATTGGGTAAACCTATTAACAGCTAAATAAAACCAGCTGACCCCTAATTTTTTAATCAGGTCCAAAATTATATTAAGGAACAGTAAAAGAGTAATGCAAAGTTTTTATTTACCCCCCTACTTCAACACCTCTTTTTTAGCGACTAGGAAGTAGAGTTTGCCGAAGTTGCGCATGGCACCGGCGGAGTTTTCGGCGAGGTCGCCGTTGCCCCAGAAGAGGTCGGCGCGGGCGGGGCCGCGGATGGCGCCGCCGGTATCTTGATTCATTACAAAATGGGCAACCCGCTTGCCCCCGATATGTTTCCAGTTAGGGTCAAATTCCGGCACCTCTGCGCTGAGGTAGGCTAATCCCCCTTTGGGGAATTGGGTGGTGTCGGTAGCGACAGAACGCAACGGGGTTAAGGGCACATTGATGTTGCCCCTGGGCCCATCGGTCCCGTCCGGGTTGACCTTAAAGAAGACGTAAGACGGATTATGAAATAAAATACGGTCGCGCTGCTTGGGATTGTCTCTGAGGTAGTTGCGGATGCTGCCCATGCTGATCTCTTCGAGCCGCATCACCCCTTGGTCGAGCAGGTATTTGCCGATACTGTTATAAGCCTGGCCGTTGGCCCCGTCGTAGCCTAACTTGATCCGTTCACCAGTCGGGGTCACCAAGATCCCTGAACCCTGCACCTGTAAGAAAAACAAATCCACCGGGTCTCGCATCCAAGCAACCTCTAATCCCTGGTCCTTAAGCACCTCCTTGCCGACAATTTCTTCTCTCGAATAATAAGGCACCACCTCCCCATTTTCAAGGCGATAGACAATGGTGTTAGACTTCAAATTACTCCTAAACTCGCCTAGCCCTAAAACCCGCAAATCCTTTGGCTTGGCGTAAACCGGAACGCTATATTCTTTGGTTTTGGTTTTCGAGCCTGAGTAGATGGGCTCGTAATATCCGGTGAACAGGACCCCCTTGTCTAGGTTGCCGCTTGCTTCGAAAACATGAAAATTTTGCTGGACCGCCTTCACAAACCCGTCTTTATCGGAATTTTGCTCTAAGGTCTCTAAAAACAACTCCATCGAGCGCACCAATTCAGGCGCCTTGTAGCTGATCTGGCCGTATTGGAAGGATTGTTCAGGCCCGAGCTTTTTGAAATAATCAATCGAACTTTTAACCGACTGCACCAGGCCCTCTTGCGCCAGCATATCTCCGATAAAAATATCAGCAAATTGCTCTGGATAGAGCCGCATGGATTCTGAAGACAAGGGGCTAAGCTCCTCTTCCAGATTTTTGACTCCGTAATTTTGCTTGGAGCAACCGTTAATCGCGAGGACGACGATTAGGAGGAACTGAATAATTTTAAGATAACGCATAGAACCAGCCTTGGGTTGCTCTTGAGTATGCATACGCCTGACCCCCAAAAGGGGCAAGCTTAGCGATTACGAAAAACCACATATTCAGCCAGACTGGCGATACTTTGAGTATAGATGTTTTCAGGGAGTTGTTTCAGATCTTTTTTGGCTAAGGCCACGTAATCTTCCGCCCGCCCTAAACAATATTCGGTGACCTTATATTCCTTGATCCACTCCGCAATCTGGCCTACTTCTAGGTCCCCAATCTCGTCTAGGTCCAGGATATCGAGTACCGCTTCTTTGTCCTTCGGACTTGCCATTTCTAAAAGTCGGGACAAGGGCAGGGTAATCTTGCGCTCCTTTAGATCCGTGCCCCGCTCTTTGCCGGTCTTTTGGTTATCGACCTGATAATCCAGCGCGTCGTCCACAATCTGAAAGGCCATACCAATGTTTTTGCCAATCTCATAATACAGGCTGGCTTGCTTGTCACTCCCGCCCGCCAAGATAGCCCCCATCTCCATCGCCGCGCCCATCAAGGTGGCGGTCTTATGGAAAACAATCTCTAAATAATCAGCCTCGGTCGCTTGGTCGTTGGTGCGGATCAATTGCAAAATCTCGCCCCGAGCCATGAGCGTGGTAGTTTTTGAGAGCGCTTCAATCAGCTTCATCTCGCCTAAGGCCGAGAGATATTTGAAGCTGACCGTAAATAAATAGTCCCCAACCAGTACGCTCGCTTCGTTACCCCAGATACTTCGAGCCGCCTTTTTGCTGCGCCGCATGTCGGCGTTATCAACCACGTCGTCGTGCAGCAGGGTGGCGGTGTGGATGTATTCGATGATGTTAGCGGTTTGGCAAGCGTCTTGACTTATTTTGCCTAAAGAACCGGCAGCAAACAAAAGCATCGCCGGACGCACCCTTTTACCCCCCGCCCCCAAGATGTACTGCCCCACTTGGGTCAATAGATCAATGTCGGTCTCCAGGTTTTGCATAACCAGTTTTTCCACCTGGTCGAGCTCAACTTGTATCGGGGCTAAAATGTCTGAAAGCTTGGGGACCATTCGGTTTTATTCTGGCGGGTGGTTAAGCCCACAAACTACCCGATGGTCGAGTCAAGATCAAGGCTACTTTTGGCGGGAATTGGTTTTGGACGGTTTTTCCTCCCCTAGCCTTTGGACTGGAGGGATCGGATCACCCTTTTGTGGGAGTTTGTTTTTCTTGGGTTCCTCTTGGCCTAACAGTTTTGCTCTAGGTGGGAGTTTTTGTTCTTCCTCCTTAGCAATTTTATCTTGGGCCACCTGCTTTTTCTTTCGGTTGACCTGTTGGTAACGGTCAAAAGCAGAAAAAGCTTCGTCCGACTTGTCCAATTTATCTAAGGTCAGGGCTAAATTGTACCAGGCCTCACCAAACTCGGGGTTGAGTTCCGTAGCTCGGCGGAAGGTGAATTCGGCCCGTTCGTACAAAACTAGGTTATAATAACATAGGCCTAGGTTATAATGAAAACTTGGTTGCTCGTCAAAGAGGGCAATTGCCTGTTCATATTCCTCCAGGGCTCGTTTGTAATCGAGTCGTTCAAAATGTTCGTTGCCCCGGTTAAAATGCTGCAACGCCCCTAGCTTCAACTCCTCTTGTGAGCTACAGCCGCCAAGGACCAACAAGACCCATAATATCAACAAAATATGCTTCATCGTCCCCATATTTTAAAGCCCTTTGACCCGGTAAAAGAGGTGCGCCTCTGATAGACGTGCAAGGGCCGGGCCTCAAGGCTAGGGCTGGTCAAAGTGAAACGAGGTTGCTATATTTTGGGGCAGAGAAAAACCCAAAATTTAATCCTAACTCGACCATGAACCAACCTGCCCTCTTGTGCCCTGACCTCAAACTTTATCGCAAAGGAAAGGTTCGGGAGGTTTACGATTTTGGAAAACAGCTTTTAATGGTTGCCACCGACAACATCTCTGCGTTTGACGTGGTACTACCCTGTTTGATCCCTGGTAAAGGACAGGTGCTTACCCAAATCTCCAATTTTTGGTTTGAGCGCTACAAAACTCAAATTAAAAACCACATGGTCACCGCCGAGGTGGAGGAGTTTCCTCAAGAATGCCAGAAGTATAAAGATATATTAAGGGGGCGCGCCGTACTGGTTACCAAAACCGAAATGATTCAGTTTGAATCGATTGTCCGGGGATATTTAAGCGGATCAGGTTACAAGGACTACAAGGCAACCGGCAAGGTTTGCGGGATTGAGTTGCCCAAAGGTTTGACCGATTCGGCCAAGCTAGAAGAACCCCTGTTTACCCCCAGCACCAAGGCCCACGAAGGGCACGATATCAACATCTCCGAAGCTGAACTCAAGACCCAGGTGGACCCTAAGCTAGTCGATCTGGTCAAAGAAAAGTCCTTAGCCCTCTATAAAGACGCTCGCGATTATGCGGCTAAAAGGGGTATTATAATTGCCGACACCAAATTTGAGTTTGGTTATTTAGATGGCGAGGTGATTTTAATCGACGAGGTCTTAACTCCCGACTCCAGCCGTTTCTGGCCAGCCAATGACTACCAGCCAGGGCGGGCGCAGAAGAGCTACGATAAACAAATCATTCGGGATTATTTAGAAACCCTCGATTGGAACAAACAATACCCCGGCCCTAGCCTGCCCCAGTCGGTGATCGAACACTCCTTGGCCCGTTACCAAGAAGTCTGCGACAAGTTAAAAGGACCGGCACTGTGAAAACTGAGATTATCGAAGGTTTGGTGCAGATCGGGGCGGTGAAGTTTGGCTCTTTTACCCTAAAGTCGGGCTTGGTTTCGCCCGTATATGTCGATTTGCGGATGATTGTGGCCTACCCCCGATTGATGGGGCAGATAGTTGGCGCTTTAGGCGATCTGTCCCAAGGGATTGGTTACGACTTGGTCGCCGGTATTCCTTATACCGCCCTGCCGATTGCCGCTCTTTTCGCCCAAAAAATGGACCGCCCTATGATTTATGCGCGTAAAGAAATCAAGGGTTACGGCACCAAAAAACGGATTGAAGGGGTTTACAAAAAGGGACAACGGGTCTTGGTTTTAGACGATCTGATCACTAACGGACTCTCCAAATTCGAAACCTTTAAAATATTCGAGGACGAAGGGTTAAGGGTCAAGGACGTAGTCGTTTTGATTGACCGCCGCCAAGGGGGCAAGGAAACCTTAGCTGCCCAGGGTTACCATCTCCACGCCATGATTGACCTGTTTGAGATCTTAGATTACTGCCTAAAGACCGGACAAATTGATCAAAGCTTGTACCAAACTTCACGGCAATTTATTGAAAATTCAGTCAGCGTAGTAAGTTAAAAAACCAAGGGAGTCACTTGAATAGCAAATCGATCCTGACGGGCCTAGCCATTTTGGTCCTATTCTTTTCCATAGTTAACAATTTCAACTGGTCCAGCCCGCCAGTTACGGACATCGCTTACTCTGACTTTCTTACCTATTTAGACCGGGGCCAGATCGGCTCGGTCACCCTACAAGGGGATTGGGTTAAGGGCACCACCACCAGTGGCAAGGCTTTTTCAAGTCGTGGCACCTATGACCCAGACCTTCTAGAAAAACTACGCGCCCAACGGGTAGGAATCAAGGTCGAACCTGAAGAGGATAGCCCTTGGTACCTATCACTTCTATTGCAGTGGGGACCACTGATTCTTTTAGTTGGGGTTTGGATCTTTATGATGCGCCGCATGCCTGGAGGCGGAGGCGGTGGCAAGATTATGTCGATTGGAAAATCCAAAGCCCGCCGCTATGAAGAAGACACCAACGACATTCGCTTTGCCAACGTGGCTGGGGTGGAAGAAGCCAAGGAAGAATTGGTTGAGATTGTTGAATTTTTAAAAGACCCTCATAAATTCCAGGTTTTAGGAGGCAAAATTCCTAAAGGGGTCTTGATGGTAGGCCCTCCAGGGACCGGTAAAACCCTGCTGGCCAAGGCCGTCGCCGGGGAAGCAGGGGTAAGCTTTTTTTCCATCTCTGGTTCGGACTTTGTGGAGATGTTTGTAGGGGTGGGTGCCTCTAGGGTGCGAGATTTGTTTGACGATGCCTATAAAAACAAGCCCTGTATTATTTTTATCGACGAGATTGACGCCGTAGGTCGTCACCGTGGGGCAGGGCTGGGTTCGGGCCATGACGAGCGGGAGCAAACTTTAAACGCGCTTTTGGTCGAGATGGACGGGTTTGACGGTTCTGAAGGAATTATTACCATCGCCGCCACCAACCGCTCTGATATTTTAGACCCGGCTTTGACCCGACCGGGCCGTTTCGACCGCCAAGTGTATGTTGGCTTGCCTGACATAAGGGGTCGCAAAGAGATATTGGTGGTTCACTCCAAAAAAATCGCCTTAGAGCCCAACACGGATCTAGAATCTATCGCCAAGGGCACCCCTGGCTTTTCTGGGGCTGAACTAGCCAACCTGATTAATGAATCGGCCCTTAGAGCCGCACGACTCAATAAAAACGAGGTGCAGCTGGATGATATGGAATGGGCCCGCGACAAAATCATGATGGGTGCTGAACGCAAATCCCTGATTATGCAAGATAGTGAAAAAAGGGCTACCGCTTACCACGAAGCTGGTCACGCCCTGGTCGCCGCCCACACCAAATGTGCTGACCCGGTCCATAAAATCACCATCATTCCTCGGGGACGCGCCTTAGGCGTAACCAGCTTCCTACCCGAAACGGACCGACTGTCATACGACAAAGAAGCGTTGATGGCTCGAATTAAGGTTGGCTTAGGGGGACGCGCTGCTGAGGATTTGGTGCTAGGGGACTTCTCGACAGGCGTGGAAAACGACCTGCAAAACGCCACGGACATTGCCTATAAAATGGTTTGCCAGTGGGGCATGAGTGAAAAGTTAGGAGCCTTGACCGTGCCCTTGGGCAATTCGGGGAACTATTTGGCGATGGATTACAATCAAGAAGATCCTATTTCCGATCAGGTGCAAGATGTGGTGGATAAAGAGGTTAAGTCGCTACTAGACGAGTGTTACGCCGACGCCTTGGGTATCTTAACGAAACACCGAAATCAACTCGAAGCCTTGACCCAGGCCTTGATGGAACACGAAACGGTTGGTGCCGAAACCTTTATGGAACTGGCCGGAATGGCCCCAGGAGATAGCTCCGTTTGGCCTGTCTCCGATCCTGAGATAACCCCGGCTAATTAGAGGTAAGACCTTGCGTTATCTGGCCTTAAAACTTTTACCAAAAAACTTGATCAGCCGGTTGATGGGAGCCCTCGCCGACGCGCCGCTTCCGTCACCAGTGCTTCTGTCGGTGATCAAGCTTTACGCCCAAATCTACCAAATCCGCCTCGATGAGGTTAAAAAACCTTTGGGTGAAATGAAAAATTTCACCCAATTTTTTACTCGCGAACTCAAAGAGGGCAGCCGTCCGATCCCTCAAGATCCCAAGGTGGTGGTCAGTCCAGTGGACGGGACTATTGCCCAGTTTGGATCCATAGAAAACGGGCTTTTGGTACAGGCCAAAGGGATCTATTACAGTCTTGCCGATCTGGTAGGGCCGGACTTGGCCAAGGAATTTACCGAGGGATATTTTGTTACCATCTACCTCAGCCCTGCCGATTATCACCGCATCCACACCCCAGTTGCCGGAAAAGTCAGCCGCTTCAGCTATTTTTCAGGCCAGTTGTGGCCGGTGAACCGTTTCGGGGTGGAAAAAGTAGGTGGGCTGTTTGCTATTAACGAGCGCCTAGTGACCCCAATTGAGTCCCAAGAGGCGGGGTTGGTGGGGCTGGTCAAGGTCGGGGCGACGGTGGTAGGTAAAATCAAAACCACCTATACTAATCTAAGCTCCAACCAAGGCCTATCCTCTGCCCTTAACCTCCCCGTATTGCCTGCGAAGGCCTATGCCAAGGGGGCGGAACTGGGTCATTTCCAATTAGGCAGCACCGTAATCCTACTCTTCCAAAAAGGCCGATTTGTGCCCCATGAATTTATCCCTGGGAAAAAACTTCAAATGGGCCAACTCATAGGGCACACCCTACCCTAACGGGTTGAATTGTCGATCGCCGACAGACCCCAAGGATAGTCGATGAAGAGGGTGGACTGGCCACCTTCTTCACCAGTGGCATAATCAGCGCGGACGGTTACCCCTTCAAAAATAATCCGAAAACCTACGCCGTAGCTGGATTTATAAGTTGCGTTCGAAAGCTCGGCGACGGTCTCGGCGACCGTGCCCGTCTCCCAGAAGGCCGCCAGTTGGAGATTGGTCCTGACCCCTTTCATAATTATATAATCAAAAGGGGTGGATTCTTCGTTGAGGTTTAGACGAAATTCCGTCCCATAAAACCGGGCCGCCCCCGCATTAAACCGACCATTGGGATAAGAGCGCAGGCGCTGCGTACCGCCTAGGGGAGTAGCCCGACCATATTGGTTAAATACCGAACGATCTTCAACCCGTTTAGTTTCCGTCGCCAAGCAGGCCCCTTGCGCCCAAGGGTCGGGGATCGCCTGGCAACCCAAACCGATCAAATCCCTCAACTTGGTCGTATCGGTCTCCGCCATTTCGGTCACCACCGACTGGGACTGGTAGGCATTAAAGGCCCAGGTACTTAACTTACCGACTGGGATATAAGCGCTTAGATTTTGATCGATCACATAAAAATTGCTGATCAAATCGTCGGTGTTCACCGGTATTTTTTTGAGCCATTCATACCGTAGGCCCGCCCTGGGATCTTGGCGGTCGTCGGTGTAGTCGAGGCGGAGCCCTAAGGTGACATCGTCGAATTGTTGCTTGGAGTTGTCGATATTTTGAAATTCACTGCCGTCCGCGTTAAACACCGCCTTGACCTTATAGTTTTCAAAGCGCTTGCGGTAGTAGCCCTCGACCATGCGGTCAAATAACATCAAGGTCACTTGCCCCTGATACCCGGCCCCTGTAACTTGGGGCAGGATGTATTGATCCTGGGCTGATTCGATGCCGCGGTCAAAGCTACGCGTGGCCACATCGTAGTCAAAAAAGCCTAGGTCCAAAACCAAGAGTTTTTCTAAGAGGTGTTGATTTAAAAAATAGGCCCCTCTAGCCATAAACTCCCCGTCTAAATAAAATCCGCCAAAATCCAGATCGGTGCCGCCTATATCCACCAAGTTGGCCCCCACGCCCGAAGCGGTTCCCAACCCAGGAATGTCTTGCACGATCGGATAGGCATAGTAGGAAAACTCATAGCGGAAAGGGTCTCGACGGCGTTCGAGGGCGCTTAGCGATGGCGAGCAAAACGTCAGGGCCATTAGTAAAGGAAACAGGGTTTTCATCGGTCCTCATCAAAAGGGTTTCTTTTGCCGATATCCTAACCTAAATTATTTGCCGGGAAAGCCCGTTTTCGTGAGTGTAGCCGGGTTTTTCGTGAAACCAGCCTTCCCTTTCGTCCTTAGATCAGGTAATTTCGTGAATAACCAACCGGTGCAACTCGTGATGGGTCAATTCACCCGCTATAAAGTTGATCTCTTAAGCCTGCTAATCCCTTTATTGGTTTGCTTGGTGTTAGGTCTGGTACAAACCCAGCCGGACCAACCCTGGAGTCCCATCTTAAATTGGGGCTTGTATGGTCTGTTAGGGTTTCTGGGGCACCGCCTTAGCTGGTTGATCCATCACCAAATCCGGGGGATTCGCTTTGAAAAATCCTTCGCCAGCCAAGCGCCCTATTTAATCACGGGGATCGGCTTTACCTACGGCTTGGTCCTGTTGTTTAACGACCTCGAAACCGTCCAAAAGATGGCCGGTCTTATCGCTTTGCAGGTGGCCGCCGTTTCAGCACTCGTGCATTTGCTGATGGTTTCCACCGGCACTTTACAAAAAATCGCCTTGCTTACCCAAGCCAAAGCCCTTGCCAAAATTAGCATAGAATTACAAGTCGAGGGCCGTCCGGTGCAGGTCCCCCTAGAGTGCCTCTTGGCCGTTCAGGTAGAGGACCATTACTGCCAGATCTGGTACGAGGCTCAAAACGCGGTCCAGCAAGTAATGACCCATGGCAGCTTAAAAAACCTCGCCGCGCACGCCGAGGGGCATTTAGTGCAGATCAGTCGCTCCGCGCTCGTCAACCCCTCCAAGGTTTTACAGGCCGAAGTGGGCAAGGAGACCCAAGTTTGGCTACCGGGGATCGCGCAACCCTTTAAAGTGAGCCGTTCCTACCGCAAACAGGCGCAAAAGTGGGCCTGATCGGGGTAGCCCTTTTTGGTCCTAGGCTGCTATTGGTAAAGGGACCTTAAAGAGACATCAATGCTAAATCCCTTTAAAAAACAAAATGTTTACTTAAAATTTGCCCAAGAAAACATCTTCACTGGGGACCTTTATTTTCTTTTAGAAGAGGTTAAAAAGCTGGTGGATCAATTGCTGATTGAGGCCGTCAGCCGTACCCATGGCAAAGGATTTAAAGGAAAAAGGGTCGTCGAAGCGGAGCTGGCCAAGCGTCCCTCGGAGTTGGCTGGCAAATTTAAAAGTATGTTTTACCTGCTATTTTTCTGCGAAGTCGCCCAAGTAATTGGGCCGTCTCGTAATTACAAATCCCAGATAGAGGAGCAACATCTAAAATACCTCGCCAACCTGATCGAGCAAGAGCCTAAGATGGTGGCGAAACTAGGGGCGGACTTAAGCAATTTTTTAAATCATTATTATTCGTTGATTTTAGCACCCCAGTTGGCCCAAAACGCCGCTTTTGTGGACGCTCAGTTGGCCAGGCTGGCCAAGGGAACAAAAGCGTTAGGGTTCCAGATGGAACGTGGGAACCGCGGGGCCATCGTGATCACGCCTAACGAGCCCGAGCGCAAACGATTGTACGATTTGTGGTTCGCCAGTCGCAAACGCCGTTTTTCCTTTGGCTTTAAAAAAACGGAAAACGAATATTCACCTTATTTAAAAAAACTGCGCAAAAACAAATCAATCCGCTACCTAGCCAACCTGATTTGCAACGAAATCCCCTTCGCCAATCCCACCAAGATCAAGATCTTGATCACCTTTAGTGTGGTTATCTCCGAATCGGTCAGCGCCCAGGTGCAAAAAATGATCACCGACGAAAACGCTCGGCACGTGCGGCCCAAGAGCTTTTTCACCGCCGATTTAAAGAAGCTCTCGACCCAGGTAGAGAAAAAAAACGGCGAATATTTCTCCCAATTAGGGATCGACCTCAATTCCTTTTTGACGGCTATTAGAAAGGGCGAAGACCGGCAAGGTCGCCTCGACCAAGCCGCCCAAAAAGCCCAAGATGACCGCTGGACCCAGCTTAGAAAAGCAGTTGACGCCCTAGGCTTCGTTTATACCCTCTCGCCCGACAACAAGGTCCTCAAGCTTAGCCTAGGTTAGGTAGCTTACAAAAAATCGACGATACCTTGGGCGATTTTTTCGATGGGTAAGGAGCGTTCAGCACCGCCGTTAATCGTCGCCTCGCGGGGCATGCCGTAAACCACGGAGGTCGCCTCGTCTTGGGCGATGGTGTGGGCCCCGGTTTGGCGGAGCTTGAGCAGGCCCTTGGCTCCATCGGCGCCCATACCCGTTAAAATCACACCAACCGCTTTACTCCCCGCCGCTTCTGCCGCAGAATCATAAATCACATCCACCGAAGGCTTGTGGCGGTTGACAGGCTCACCGTCTTTGACCTCCACAAAATAGCCCCCTTGAGGCCCGGTGGCTTTTCGGAGATACATATGTTTGCTACCGGGTGCCAACAATGCTTGGCCAGGAATAACCCGGTCACCGTCTTTGGCTTCTCTAACCTCTAATTGTGGGCAAAGCATATCTAGCCTTTCGGCAAAGCTGGTGGTAAAACCAGCAGGCATATGCTGAACCATCACAATCCCTGGCAGACCGCCGGGTAGGCGAGTCAAGACCTCTTTAATAGCCTCGGTGCCGCCAGTAGAGGCACCAATAACGATGACCTTTGAATTTAGAGTCCCATCAACCGTACCCCGATTCAGCAGAGTGGAACTCCCCAACTTGGGATTAGCTTGGCCAGAGGTCGGGCCAGGTTTGCCAGCCTTGATTTTTTTGGCCCCCACCACCAGATTACAAAGCTCTTTAAACCCCTCTTCATCCAAGGAAGCAGGCCGCGGAAAAACCTCCACCGCCCCCGCCTCGATGGCTTTAAGAGCGAGTTGAGCGTCCTTTTCAATATGGGCACTGACCACAATAATCGGCAAAGGCCAATGCTTCATCAGCACTTCGATAAAATCGAGTCCATGCATTCGAGGCATCTCTAGGTCCAAGGTTATCACATCGGGCTTCAAGTGCACGATCATATCCCGGGCTTCGTAGGCGTCTTTCGCGGTTCCTACTACTTCGATTCGGGGATCTCTAGATATACGATCCTCCAAAACCCGGCGGACTAGGGCGGAATCATCGACAATTAGCAAGCGAGTAGGTTTAGCCATGCCGTTATTAGACTTTGGCGGGTTGTAGTTCGTGGGTAAAATCAAAACGACGTAAAAACTCCATGCGAATTTCCCCGGTTCGGCAGTCCATCTGGACCCTCCTGCCCGTGTCACCACCCACATCTTGACCGTCGATCTTGATATTTAGTTTTTTTAAGACGTTAAAGGTCACTTCCAGATTGCTCCGCCCGACCTGCATGGTCGATTTTTCGGGATCTGCGGAAAGCCGTCCCAAACCGTTGGCCCCGCCAAAAACGTGGACCTGGAGGTTTTGGGGGCTACAGCGGTGTTCACGCATCATCTCCAATAACACAAAACTGGCGACATTCCCAAACCGGGTGCTGGGGCTTTGGCCAGGGGCCATGCGGGGCAGCATCACATGGTTCATCCCTGCAACCAGGCGCTCTGGGTCAAAGAGGCAGACCGCGACGCAGGATCCTAAAACCGTGGTGATCATCATGTCTTCGGTAGTGACAAAAACCTCCCCTGGCTGGAGATGATAATTTTTTCGTGTAGGCCCAAAGGGGTTGACCTCAACCATTCACTAATTCCTCGATTTTTTCTAAAAGCAGATTCGCTCTAAAGGGCTTGGCCATAAAGCCATCCGCTCCTGCGGCCAGCCCCACCTCCTCATCTTGCTTGCGGCTTTTGGCGGTCAAAAGAAGCACCTTGATTGCGGCCCATTTGGGTTCACTTTTGATAATTTTACAGACCTCAATGCCGGTCATATCCGGCATCATCACGTCTAGTACCACTAGATCGGGCACGGTTTGTTTTAGTTTGGCTAAAGCGTCTTTTCCGTTTTCGGCGGTCACCACTTTGTGCCCGTGGTATTCAAGGCGAAACGCGACTAAATCGCGAATGGTTTTCTCGTCGTCCACTACTAATATTTGTATCGCCATGGTCCCTTTTAGTAAACTTTGCGATAGATCGCGGGTTGTACGTATTTAAGGGTCGTTTTCAACCCACTTAAGCTTTCGGCATTGCCGATAAAGAGATACCCGCCAGGTAGCAGTTGCGCTGCTAACCGGGCTACCAGATCTTCTCTGGTGGGTTTGTCGAAGTAAATCATCACGTTTCGACAAAAGATAAAGTCAAACGCGGCACTTAACGGAAAGGGTTGCATTAGGTTGAGTCGCCTAAAATGGATCAGTTTTTTTAACTCATCTTTGACCAAATAATGCCCTTCCCAGCGGCCTTGCCCCTTTAAAAAATACTTGCGCAACATTAGGCCGGGGATGGGCCCCACCGATTCTTCACTGTAAACGCCTTGTTCCGCCTCGCCTAAAACCTTGGTCGAGATGTCGGTCCCTAATATTTTAATATCTTGATTCACCAGATTAGGGAAGTTTTCCATCACCGTGATCCCCAAGGTATAGAGTTCCTCACCGGAACTGCTGGCCGCGCTCCAAATCCGAACTTGCTTCTTTTTGCTTAAATCTGGGTAAACATAATGTTTAAGAAAATCGAAATGTTGAGGCTCCCTAAAAAAGTCGGTCTTATTGGTGGAGATGGCGTTAATCATCTGCACAAATTCTTCGGCGTTGTTGGGATCGGTGACATACCTACGGTAAGCTGCATAACTAGAAAGGCCGGTCATCTCCAATCGCTTGCGTAAACGAGATACAAGTAATTGCTTTTTGTTATCTGTAAAATTGATTCCCACCGAATCGTAGATCAACTTTTGATAAAGTTGAAACTCTTCATCCGAAAGGTTGAGCCCCTCAAACATCCGCTTTCTCCACAAAATTGACAGGCAATACGCAAACAAACCTCGCCCCTGGCAACGCATTTTCCGCCCAAATCCGTCCTTGGTGAGCCTCAACGATTTTACGAGCCAAGGTCAAGCCCAAACCGGTGCCCTTTTTCCCGGTTTTTTGATTCTTAGCTTGTTGGAATCTGTTAAAGATGGACTCTAATTGATCCATTGGTATCCCTTCTCCATAATCGCGCACCTCCAGGCGGAAGTATCCTGGATTATCAGGACCAACCTTAATCTCCACAACCGAATTCGCTGGAGCAAATTTTAGGGCGTTGGCCATCAGATTAATCAAAAGCTGTTGGAAACGGTCATGATCCCCTAAAAAAACAATCGCTGATTCCGTTTTAGAAAAAGTGACTTCATTTTCAGCGGCCAACTTTTCCAATATCTGACAACATTGTTCTACCGTTTGATCCAGATCTACTGAACCCACCTTTAATTCCTGATTTCCTAACTCGATTGTGGAAAGCTCCAATACTTCATTAATTAATCTGAGCAATCGCTCGGACTCGGACAATATCACCTTTAAGAAACGCTCTTCCACCTCGCGTTCCATTTGGCATTCAAGCATTCCTTCGGCGTAACCCATCACCGAAGCAAGTGGGGTTCGCAGTTCATGGGATACGTTGGCAATAAACTCATCTTTAAGACGATCCAAACCCTTTAATTCTTCATTTGCCCGCTCTAATTCCAAGGTCGCCGCCTTTAGTTCTGCAACCCGGCGCTCGACCTTTTGCTCCAACCCCTTGTTGGCCTCGACCAGGGCGACCTCTAATTCTTTCGCCTGGGTTATCTCTTCACGGATCAAACAAAAACCCATCACCTCCTGGTTACCCCCTAAAATCGGAGCCATCAAAATTCGCTCCCAATAAACCTGTCCGTTTTTGCGGATCGTCTGGCATTCTCCCTGCCAAGTGGCGCGGGAAGAAATAGCGGATTCCAAAGCGAGGCGCTTATTCTGGGTTATCGTCGCGATTTTTAATTGGGCTAAAGGCCGCCCAACCACCTCGGCAGAGGTATAGCCAGTCATCTTTTCAAAAGACGGGTTGACGTATTCAACTTGGGTCATCAAATCCAGCAGCATCACCGCCGCCGGACTTTGCTCGGTAACCAACGAAAGCTTGTTTACCTTTTCAGCCAACGCTTTGCGAATACTAATATCCCGACAAACCAACAACATCCCTTCAAGTTGCCCGGTGGGATTGATCATCAAATTGGCCGAACACCATACCGGAACAAAGGCTCCTGTCTTGGCGGTTAACTGGGCTTCAAAAGAGGGGTGTTGGCTGTTAAACTGGTAGTTATTCCACCAATATTTTACCCACTCTTGTTCGGAGCCGCGGGTTAACTCTTCGGCAGTCATCCCTTTTAATTCGGTTTCAGAATATTGCAACATCATTGAAGCCGCAAAATTGATCCGGTTGACCCGTTTGTCGGGACCAAACACAAAAATACCATCGTATATACTATTGAGGATATTTGTGTTTCTTGTACATTCTAAGAATATTGTCTCCAAAACATGATTGCGCGAAACCATGATTTCGCCCAGGTCGGTATTGGCAATTAAACTAGGATCAATCTGCCCTTCTAAAACCCCTTGGCCATTGTTTAGTTGGGCATTTTTCTTTAAAATCAGCGCAATTGGTTTTTGAACTCGGTTAAAATAATACAAGGCCAAACTCGCCGCCATCAATCCACCTAAACCTACCATCAACCAGTACAGTTGGCGCAAGGGTGCTAACCAAGCCTCGAACGGGCTCACCTTCTGAAAATACAAAAGATGATGCCCCTGCATTCCCCATCGGTCCAATGGCCGCTCAACGCTAAAAAGCCCCACATCTAAGGGACGACTGGCTCCCGAAACTAAAGCCTGACGTACCCGCTCTAATTGGGGGTCCAGTGGTTTACTGCCTAGGTTACTTGCCCGAATTTGCCCGTCTTGATCTAGCCACAGCGCCGTCAGCTCTGGCTCCATATAAACCACCCAGGCTTCAAGCCCCTCTGGCCCAGGCTTGAGCCGAGCTAGATCGTGGTCGATCCGTTGGTCCAAGAGCTGGAAAGCAAACTGGTTAAATAAGCTACTTAGTTGGCGATCCGCAACCCATCCGGTTACCAATAAAGGCAGCGCCATCAGGCACAAAAACAGGTAAAAGGGGTAACGAAATATCCCTTTAGGCATCGTGTCTTTCGATTATAGTTAAAGGTTGCTATGGCTACGAGGCAGATTGATGCAATTGAAGCAGTTCATCATTACTCAGCACCCGCTCCATATCTAAAATGATAATCACCCGTTTTTCCAGCTTGGCCATACCTAAGATAAACTCGGTATGAATGTTAGCCCCAAGGTCGAGGTTTTCCTCAAAATCCTTGGCTTCAATGGTCACCACACCCACTAAAAAATCCACAATGCAACCAGTCGAGCGGCCCTGGATATCAACTTTAACAATACAGGACTCGGCAGTGGTTTCCTTTTTTTCCATTCCAAACTTGGTTCTTAGATCAATCACGGGTATGATGCTGCCGCGCAAGTTAATCACCCCTTTCATAAAAGAAGGGGTCTGAGGTACGGGCTCGATGGACATCATCCCGACCACCTCTCGCGCCTCGAGAATCTGAATCCCATATTCCTGTTCGCCAATAAGAAAGGTGAGCAGCTTGCCCCCAGATTGATCGAACATTTTTTTAGATTTTTCACCCATATCCACCTCCTCTACCGCGTTGATTTAAGGTTTGCTCAGGATTACACTTCCTCCTGAATAGGTTGTTTTTGAACCAAACTTACCGGGTCTAAAATCAGTCCGACCCGCCCATCACCTAAAATAGTCCCCCCGCTGACCCCCTTAAGGCGCTTAAACCGTTCACCTAGGGGTTGAATAACGATCTGCTGGCGGTGGAGCAACTCATCAACCATAATCCCATATTTTTTACCCGCTGAATTTACGACCACCAAAACCGCTTGCCCTGGATCGGTCACATCCGGTTCCAGTTGGTAAACCTCGTACAGCCGAACTATCGGGATCATCTCGCCCGCCAACAGGAAAAACTCATTTTCTCGGCCCTGGATCCCTTTGAGGTCTTCTCTTTCGGGGGTAATGGTCTGCAATACATCCAAGATCGGCATAATAAATCGGTTGCCTCCCACCGCCACCACCAGCCCTTCGATAATCGAGGTGGTCAGCGGCATTTTTAAAATAAACTTGGTCCCTTTACCGGGCGTCGATTCGGTCTCAATCTTGCCGCGCAAACTTTCGATAGTTTTTCTCACCACATCCATCCCCACCCCTCTTCCAGAGATGTCGGTCACCTGTTTGGCAGTGGAAAAACCGGGCATAAAGATAAATCCAAAAATCTCCTTTTCGGTCAGGCTTTCTTTGTTTTTAACCAACCCTCGCTCAATAGCCTTTTCTAAAATCCGCTCTTTATCGAGCCCTTTGCCGTCATCAGAGATGGCGATTTCAATCGCGTCGCCCAGATGCTGCGCCTTGATTTCCACTTCTCCCACCTCATTTTTGTCGCCTCGTTCGCCTGGGGGTTCAATACCGTGATCGATGCTGTTACGCACCAAATGCATCAAGGGTGCGTAGATGTTATCGATAATACTTTTGTCCACCAGCGTATCCACCCCTTTAAGCTGCAAATCAATCTTTTTGCCCGACTTTTGGGATAGGTCACGCACTTGACGGCTTAACTTGGAAAAAACAGTGCCAATCGGGAACATTCGAATCCCTAACACTTTGTCACGCAAAGATTCGGTAATTTTGTCCAGGTGGTCCAATTGGCTGTTGACGTTGCGGTCGGTTAATTCGGCCATGATTGGATTCTGGGTTAATAGCGACAGGGCCACAACCATCTCGCCCACTAGATTCGAAAGCTCATCGAGCCGCTCAGCGGGTACCTTTAACATGTCTTGAATCTTGGTGGGGCCTTTCCCGCTGTCTCCCTTTTTAGCCACGTCGCTCAAGGTAGGCTCGTCCTTGGTAGCCCCCGGTCCAGGTTGCTCCCCCGCCTCTTCCATCGCGGCCAGCATGGCAGCGGCATTGGTTTCTTCCTCTTTAGACAAGGGAGATTGGGCTTTGGGCTGTTCTATATTAGGGTCTGGTTCAGCCAACCCATAAACCACGTCTAACGCACGGAAAAAATTGCCAATATTAACCGGTTTAACCTCAGTGCCTTGCACCAAGCTGGTCAATTGAATTATCAAGTTTTTTAAGGTATCGACTGACTTGAACATCAGATCAAAAACATTAGGCACCAGCCCGCGTTTGCCATCTCTGATTTCGCCTAAAACATCTTCGGTTTTGTGAGCCACTTTCGAAATGGTAGGCATCCCCATAAAACCAGCGGTGCCCTTAATGGTGTGCATCACCCTAAAAAGCAGGTCGATCAAACTAAGCTGGCTGGGGTCCTGCTCCATCTCTAAAATGTTTTCTTCAACCGTTTCCAACCCATCGGTCACTTCGTTAATAAAGTCCGAGAAGGTACCGTCGTCAATCAGGTCTTGCGGAGGCATGTCCTGGATGACCTCTTGACTGGAGGAGGCCAATACGACTTTGACATTTTCCACCCCCAAAAAGGCCTGGGAAACCTTTTCTAAAAACAAATGAAACCGGTCTAGGTTGGTGTCCCCTTTCAAAAACAGGTCCAGTTGATCTGACATTAACTCGTAAACCGTAAAGACGTAGGAAAGACCGGTATAATGGCTGATATGTTCGGTCGCAATTTGCCCCAAAAGGTCGTTGCAAAACTCCAGGGCTTTGCCAAACTCACTTAATTCAGGATGAGCCCCAAAAACGCCGGTCAGCTCATCAAATGGCAACATAATATCCGTTAGATTTGTCAGCTTACATTCCCTTAGGTCTGCTTCGATCAAGGAAGCCTGGAGGGCCTTGCGCGGGCTAGCCAGTTTTTTTTCAATCTGTTTGCGAATCTTCGCTTCCATAGGTGCCATTTAAAAGGGAGTAGTCCGACAGGGAAAGCTTGTAAATTGTACCTTAATTTCGGCTATGAAGAAAGGCCTATATGCCGCTGCCCAAAAAGAAATCTAGTTCTATTTCGATTCCTTTTTGAATCCGCCGGTATTCCTGCTTGGTCACGTCAAAAGTGATTACGGTCCCCGTAGGGACTGATTCTGTTATCCAAACGTTACCCCCAATCACCGAGCCTTTGCCAATAACTGTGTTACCACCCAAGATGTTGCAACCTGCATAAAGCACCACATCGTCTTCAATAGTCGGGTGCCGCTTGAGTCCCTTGACCAGGGCCCCGCTAGGGTCTTTTTTAAAACTTAAGGCCCCTAAGGTCACTCCTTGATAAATCTTAACCCGGTCTCCAATGATACAGGTCTCCCCAATGACCACACCGGTTCCGTGATCAATAAAAAAAGATTTCCCAATCTGCGCCCCTGGGTGGATATCAATCCCGGTTTGTCGGTGCGCATATTCAGTAATCATCCGCCCTATCAAGGGGATATCTCGCCGGTAAAACTCGTGCGCCACCCGATATAAAGCAATCGCCTGAATACTAGGGTAAGAAAGAATAATCTCTTCGTGGCTACGCGCAGCGGGGTCACCAAAATAGGCGGCGGCTACATCTAATTTTAACAATTGGCGAATCTTCGGGATTTCCTCTAAAATTTCCAAGGTCGCGCCGCCTGACTCGGCCAGATGTTCGCTATGAGGCTGCTCTCGGCGCACAAAGCAGACACTTTTGGTAATCTGCCGTTCCAGCCGCTCAACAAGACTCCCCAAGAGGTAGCCAGACCAACTTTCTAGGTTGCCTTTATTTATCTTTTCAATATTGTAAAAGCCTGGAAAAAGCAGAAACATCATTTTTTTGATAATATCAACCACCTCGCCGACCGAAGGGAGGTTGGTTTCATCGATATGATTGATACCCCCATGGATCTCGTATGTTTCCAAGATCGAATGGTGCAATTGGCGCACTCGATCTTCCCGACTTTTTTGTAGTTCTTCGCTCATGCTCCTGGCTCCATTTTAGCCAGTTTTTGTTTAATAAAGGTCTTAAATTCTTCAGGAACTCCCAGTTCCATTACCAACAAATACACGGGCCCTAGACTGTTTTTAAGGTTGTCTAATTTGACCCCATCCTTTTGTGTGCCAATCAGGACCGCCCCCATTTTTTGGGCCCGCTCTTTAAGGGACTCTGCTAAACCAAGGTCAAAATGCTGGTGATCCGCTAAGACAATAAAATCACAAGGTTCGATTCCTGCCTCGTTTAAAGCCCTCCGAAACCCCATGGGATTGCCAATTCCACAAAAAGCCAACCAGCGAACTTGAGGCAAACTGTCTAATTTCAAAAGTTGCCTCTGATCCCAATCTAACACCCCAACTGGCTGATAGACTAGATGAAAAGTGGGTACCCCATTTGGTAAATGAGGCGCAAGCCGATTTTGCAGGCTCCTCGGGTCACCAAGGTTGGTTTTAGTGAGCACTAAGGCATCCGCCCGTTTTAGCGCGGAAAGCGGCTCCCGTAAGGGGCCAGCAGGCAAAAGCCCCCCGTTACCTAAACCAAAGCTGGCGTCAAAAAGCACTAAATTTAAATCGACCTTTTGGTAAAGCTGCTGAAACCCGTCGTCTAGTAAGAGCAGGTCCACTTCCCCTTCAATCTCTCTCGAGCCACGGTCCCGCCTTGAGTCAATGGCCAAGGTCAATCGAGGATGTTTTCCTGCTAAAAACCAAGGCTCATCCCCATAAAATTCAGGGCCTCCTAACGTTTTCGCCCCCGGCCTTAAAAGAAGGCTTTCGGTTGTTTGCCTACGGTATCCTCGACTTAAAAGCCCAACCTTAAACCCTTCTTCTTCAAGGTAACCAACCAGCCAGTCAATCAGTGGGGTCTTCCCCGTGCCCCCAACACTCAGGTTTCCTACTGAAATCACGGGTATCTTTGCCTGATAGGGCTGGACCCAACCCCAGGCGTAGAAGGCCCTTAAATAATACAGTACTCGGTACACCCATGCCAGCGGAGTGATTAATACGCGCCAAATAAAGGAGGTCCGCAAATCAACTTTCATGGGTACCCACCTAACAATGTTAGGTTCTGACCAAACGCCCCAGCCCAGACATACAATAAACCCAAGTCGATTGAATAATAAATCATGCCCAGCCCTCAAGAAGGGCGACTACCGCCAGCAGATCGCTAGTATCCATCTGCGCCTCGAAGGTCATGCGGTTTAGGGTATGGTCATATTTTTTGTCGTAATATTCGGTTAATATGGCGCCAAAACAAGAATCATATTGCCCTTCGTCGAACCAAGCTAATAATTCGGCAGTCCGTTGATGTCCAAGGTCTTGATAAAGTCGGGCTACTAATTCGCGGATTTGGGGTACGCATTGAGGCTGGCGGTCGATATATTCAAAGCGAGTGCGCTCCACCCTTATCTTTAAAGGAGCAGTTAACAATATCTGCCGAGAAGCACACATAGCTTCAAAAAGTTTTGGCGGCAAACTGACACGGCCTACCTTTCGTGACTCCCCTTCAATAAAAACAGGCCTGGACCAATCCACTTCTAAAAGCCGTTGGACCAAAAGCCCTTCAAAGTTTTTTTGGCTCTTTTCTTCCAGCCCAACCCCGCCAAACATACTCCCTCGATGCCCTGCGTAGCCTTCTAAATCAATCGCATTATTCAGCCCTTTGATCACCAGGGTTTTCCCGACCCCCGTAGAACCATGTAATACTACCAAATTTTTAAAGTTATGCGTTTCAAAGAGTTGCAAACAAAAACCACGGTAAGCTTTATATCCGCCTTCGAGTTGCAAAGCAGCACAGCCAATCCGTTCGGCAAACCCGGTCATCACTTGGCTACGCATCCCTCCGCGAGCGCAAGCAATCACCAATGGACGGTCTTTTGGCAGGCTTAAAAGTTGATTGGCTAAGGTTTGCTCTTTTGGCTCAAAATACCGATATCCCTGATCTATCGCTGCCGCTGGGCCCTCATTTTTGTATAGAATCCCAATCAAATGACGCTCTTGATCGTCCAGTAAAGGCAAATTAACCGATCCGGGAATATGCCCAACAGCCCATTCAGCAGGCGAACGGACGTCAAGAACCAAAGCAAAGCCCGGAAGGACTGCCTGGGAAACCGAAATCTTTTGAGCTTTGGTAAGGTGTAAATTTTGTCCCATAGGTGACCTCTGGGGACCAAGATAGACAGATCGACAAAAAAAATACAGGGGCTCAAAACAAAAAAGCCCGGCATTGCCGGGCTTTTCCTTGAAAAAACAACCTCAAGTAGGACTAATGATGCCCTTCTTTATAAAATCGAGGGTCCGAAATCGGAACCGCAGGAACCTTCGAAAGGAACCAAAAGACACTCAGCAAAAACGCGCCCAAGACTCCTAAAGTAATCGAGAAATCGAAGATGTTGTACTGGAACCCAGCCAGATGAGCGCCTACTCCAGCAGCATCGGCCATGTTTTCTTGGATCGAAGGAGCGATCAAGAAGTACTTCTCCAGCCAGATAGCCACCAACACGTCGATAGCAAAGATCCTCGAAGCCCAGGGTAGATTACAAACCGTCCGAGGCATGAGTCCGAAGAAAGGGACCAAGAAAATCATCACTGCCAACACCCAAAACAACCAGCCCCACTCGTGGCTATGCATCCGCAATAGCAAGTAAGGGGTTTCTTCAGGGATGTTGCCATACCAAATTACCAAAACCTGACTGAACACCATATAGGTGAACAGAAGGCAGAAGGCGAAAATAAATTTGCCTGTGTCGTGGTGGCGACTGGTATTAATATAACCGTCCAAACCCAGTTTCTTCCAGGCGACCCCAGAGATTAGGTTTAGACAGGCCATGCCGGTAATCAAGCTAGCGGCCAGATACTGCACTCCAAACATCGTTGAGAACCATTCCTGGTCGATCGACATAATCCAATCGAAGGCGATTAAGCTTGAAAGCAAACCCCAACCCATTGCCAGTAATACCGCAATTCGGTCGTTTTTCTTCTTACAAGCCTTTTGCTCGGCATCTTGGTCGCCGTATCCTGAAACAAACTTGTCTGCAAAACCGTTCGAGAAGTTGTTTAACTTCTTTGCCAGTCCAATATCAGGGCGCAAGCTGTTTTTAACGTAGATAAAGGCCAAGATCAGCACAACCACATAAAGGATAACGTTGCGCTCCACAAAAAACGGGAAGTTCAACCAAGCTGCTTTCGAGTGAATCACTTTGTCATGGTCCATCCACTGGAAGAAGTGGTGAGCCCCAAAAAACAACACTAAATAAAGCAGACCCGCGATCGGAGCAAAAGCCCCCAAGGCTTCAGAAAACCTTTTATAGGGGCGGCCCCAATTAGCGTCGGTAATATGCCAAATAACCGAAAACATCAATCCACCAAAGGCAATACCGCCAAAATAGACTGTGTTGGTCAAAAGCGCCTGCCAGGCCAAATGGGGATGAGAACCAGAGGCCCCCACAATGAAGCCTACCAAGCCGATGGCCACAAAGAGCACAAACAAGCCCCGAAGGCCCCCGCTAAGCTTGAAGGTCGTCGATTCTAAGACGGCCTTCATCTCTTCATTTCTGGTCATGGTTGCGTCTCCAATTTTGCGCGAATGAAATTAACAATATCCCAACGATCTTTGTCGGTGGTCGCGTAGCCCAAGACGGGCATAATCGCTCCGCCGTACTTGATTTTGCTGTAGATGTACCCATCCGAAAAACCGGGAGTCATCAGCAACATTGCCGGGGCGAGCATACCTTTTTCGTTCACCTTCGAATTCGCCAAACCGGCTGGGCTGGTCTGGCTATTGTCGGTATGGCAAACAGCGCAGTAAGTGTAAAACTTGTTTTCACCATTCGCCAAGGATTCTGGGCTGGCGGCAACCGGGTTACGGGTTGTTAAAGCCGGATCCATCTCATTGGTGATCCAATCGAAATTTTGCTCGGTCGATTCAAACAATTTCCCATCGGTAGTAACCGTACCCACCGTAAACTGGGTCATGCTGCCCGCTTCTTGCGGTTTAATGCTCTTTTGGTCGTACAAGTCGGTAACTGCGATCCAAAGGGATGACTTGGCAAAACCAAGGTTAGCCCCAACCAGTACCATCAAGCCAATTAAGATGCCTGCCTTAAGCTTCACGGTTGACCTCCTCTGCCTGATATTTATTCAAAATGCTTTCCACCTTCTCTAAGTCGTGTTGGGTGCAGGGAACGATTACCCCAAACCGGTCCCTCGTGAAACGGCGGTATTTTTTCCAGGCTTTGCTAGAGGGGAACACGTATTTGCGCAGGTCGTTTAAAATCAATCCAACCATCCCAAACACGGTGAACCAGACGGCGAACAAAACCGAAAGCTCGAACAGTACCGGCCCCATGATCGGGTAAGAAACAATCGGCTTACCCGAGACCGGAATGATCCACTCTAGGGACATAAAGGTCATAATCGTAAAGGCCAAGGTAAATCCGGTAAACATCCCTGCCAAGGTAAAGAAAGGAACCCGGCTCTGGGGGTTGCCCAAAGCATGGTCAATCTCGTGGCGAGGGCAAGGGGCCAAGGTGGTTAACCGTTGGAACCCAGAGCCTCTAAGCTCGCGTACTGCCCCACAAAAGTCGTCCAGGTATTCGTATGCGGCCCAGACGCCGGTGAATTGCTTACTCATGATGTGCACTCCTCATTGGGGGAACCAGGGCCTCTTTTAACTCCGCCACGGCCATTGAAGGCATGATCTTAACGAAGATAAAGAACCACATAAAGAACCAACCGAAACTACCGATGGTTATCCAGACTTCCACCCACTCGAAGGTGTAAGTGCCCCAGGCGTAAGGGTCGAAATCGTGAGCCAGCGAGGTAACAACGATGTTGTATCGTTCCATCCACATCCCGATGTTTATAAAGATCGAGATCACCCAAAGAGCGGGGATGTTGGTCCTGATCGACTTCATCCACAAAGGCAGCGGTGCCACGCAGTTACAGAAGACCATTAGGAAGAAAAACACCTTGAGTTCACCAAAAGGCCGGAACCAGAAGAGGGCGCGCTCGTAGCGGGCCCCTGAGTAGTAGGCGATAAAGAACTCAATCGAGTAAGCGTAGGTGACCACGAAGCCAGTGAAGAGGATCATCTTGGCCATAGCCTCCAAGTCCTTCATGGGCATCAGGTCTTTAAACCCAGGGAAGATCGCCCGCAAGGGGATCATCAAGGTTAGCACCATCGCGCAACCAGAGAAGATCGCGCCCGCCACGAAGTAGGGCGGGAAGATGGTGGTGTGCCAACCAGGGATCGAAGACATCGCGAAGTCCCAGGATACAATCGAGTGGACCGAGAACACCAAGGGCGTAGCGATGGCGGCAAACAAGAGATAAGCCCGCATGTAGTGGACCCATTCATGGTTGGTGCCCCTAAAGCCTAGGGAAACAATTCCGTAGAATATCCGTTTGAGCCCTTTGGATTCGTCGCGAATCACGGCAAAGTCCGGCACTAAGCCCACCAAGAAAAACAGGATCGACACCGACATATAGGTGTTAACCGCAAATACGTCCCATAACAGGGGTGATTTGAAGTTAACCCATAAAAGCCGTTGGTTCGGATAAGGGATTAGGAAGTAAAAGTTCCAAACCCGACCAATGTGGATTAATGGGAAAAGCCCCGCGGTCATTACCGCAAACACGGTCATTGCCTCAGCGGCCCGGTAGATCGAGGTCCTAAAAGGAGCCCGGACCAAAAAGAGAACTGCCGAGATCAAGGTGCCCGCGTGGGCAATACCTACCCAAAATACGAAGTTGGTGATGTACACACCCCAACCAATGGGGTTGTTAATCCCGCTGCCCTCTAAACCGTGGCGAATTTGATAGCCAAAGGCAAAGATCCCCATCCCCAACATGGTGAGGATGACGGCCATGCTGGCGAACCAGGATTTTCCCGGCGGCTTCAACGAGTGAAGGATGTGATCGTTGATGCTGGCGTAAGTAACGTTGCTCACGGCATCTCCTATGCTTTGCGGTTGTCGTGGTTGATCTTTTTCAGATAGGTAACGGCCGGTTTAAAGTTCACCTCCTCCAAGTGCCGGTATCCCCGGTTGGTGGTGGTTTTGATCTTAGTCACCTTCGCCTTTTCGTCCTTAATGTTCCCGAAGCTAATCGCGTCGGCCGCACAAGTCTCTTGGCAGGCGGTTTTGATCTCGCCGTCAATTACCAATCGTCCTTCGTCTTTTGCATTGTCCTTCCCCTCGCGAATCCGGGAGTAGCAGAAGTTACACTTCTCCATCACCCCTTTTTCCCGGACCGTCATAGACGGGTTGAGCTGCATATGAAGCGGCGCTGGGAACTCATAGGTCCTCCAGTTGAATCGGCGCTGCTTATAAATACAGTTATTCAGACAATACCTAGTCCCAACGCAGCGGTTATAAATCATCGCGTTGATCCCTTCGTCGTTATGATAGGTCGCATAGACCGGACATACCGGCTCACACCCAGCGTTGGCACACTGGCCACACATGTTGGGGGTGTAGTAGGTCTCTAAGGCACCGGTTTCTTCGTTATGGTCCATGTAGCGAGTCATACGAATCCAGGCCATTTCACGACCTTTAGACACCCGCTCTTTACCCACCACAGCGATGTTGTTTTCAGCATAACAAGCAACTACGCAGGCAGAACAACCGGTGCAGCGATCCAAATCAATCGCCATTTCCCACTTGTAATTCTCGTAATATACCGGTTTTTCGGCTCCACTCCATTCGGTGTGGTAAGCGATATCCGCAGCGCGTTCCTGATAGAAATCAGTATTACTAATGCGGTTATCAACCGTATAATGCCGGTGCCGTAGGTGATGACCTTCCCCATGGCCTTGGCCATGTCCGTTCATTTCTTCTACCGAAGCAACCTGAACAAAACCTCGGCCTTTTTGGCTATGGTCGCCCATATTGGCCTTGGTATATTTCCCGGTTAGCGCGGCAGCGTCATGCGAGGTATGGGTCCCTTCCGGGGTCACCTGATAGGCGGCAGTACCTGTCGATTTAAGGCTAGAAACCGCCGCTTGCATCACCAAATCGCCAGACTGGGCGTCGGTCTTGTAAGCAAAAAGGTCGGTGACGTTTTCGCCAACTGAAATATCAGCCAGTTTAACATCCGAAGCCATCTCCACATGAGGCAATAAAATCGATTTTCCACGGGTCGAAATATAAGTCGGGAAGGGTAAACTTCGTCCTAAGCCAGTGGGCATAGCCACTACGCCTGGAGCAATCCCATAATAAACCCAAGCGCCCACTTTTTGGGTGCCGGTGGCGGTAGTAATTTCAACCAAATCGCCTGAATTAATCCCTAACTCAACCGCCGTGTCTGGATTGATTTCGACCCAAGAATCCCAAACTAATTGGGTCACTGGGTGCGGAATCTCTAACATCCAAGTGCGGTTGCCGTTTTGACCCGAAGCGTTGTGCAGAGGGCTGTTGACCGCAATCAAAGTCAAGCCTTTTGCCCCTTCGCCAGGGGCTTGGGCGTTGCTATACGCGGCAGCTTGTAGGCTGGCTCCTTTGGCTTCGTAATCGGTGAAGTGTCCACCGTTTTGCAAAGAAGACTTCCAGAAAGCATCAAAGGCCCCGGCGCCCCCCCAGTCTTTGTGGTTTTTTGCCCAAACTGCTTTAATGTATGCTTGATAATCGGCTGCTTCCGTACCGGGGGCACCCAGCTTTTGGCCTAACCTCAAAAACAGGTCACCTAGGCTTTGGGTATCGTATCCGGGCAACTTGGCCATGGCCGGTTGCTGAAGGTTATGAATCCCAGTGCGGGGGTTGGCGTCACCCCAAGATTCCACTGCGTGGCTAGTGGGCAAATGTATCGATGCTAAGCTGCTGGTCTCATCCGCCTCGGTTGATAAGCTAACCAAGTAACCAACCTTTTTAAGGGTTTCTGCTACTCCGGCAGTATTGGGCAGGGCGTAAACCAAGTTGGCGTTTTCTACAATCACCACCTGATACTCACCAGCAGCTGCCTTATTAAGAGCAGCCACAATTTGATCAGCAGAGTCACCCCCTAGTTGCTGATTCGCCCCAAACAACACGGTTTTGCCGATGTTGCCAGCAACTGCGTTGAGGAGATTAACCGCCACCTGTAGCTTGGTTGACTCGCCCGTTTGCGAAGCGGTACCACCCGCTATGGCTAGGCTTTCGCCTTTTTTGTCAAAATCAGCGGCCAACTCTTCAAGCATCTTTTTAGACACCCCAGTCAGAGCCGATACTTTTTCGATGCTGTAGTTGTCTAAATAAGACTTCAAGCCCCCGTCTCCGCTTAAAGCCGAATTGGGCAGGAGCGCATGGGCAACCGCTAGGGCGACCAATGCTTCTTGTCCGGGCTTAACCGCAACCCACCGATCGGCGTTGGTGCCAGTCTGGGTCATGTGTGGTGCTACATGGATATACTTGCCTTTCTCGCCGTTAGCGAAGGCATGCATCTTAGTAAACTCGCGGGTGTTGGCTTGGTTGTTTAGCCAAGACTCCATGAAGTCTGCCCCGAAGCTAATCAGGGTTTTTGCTTTAGAGATGGCGTAGTCTGGAATCTCGCTCGTACCAAAGGCGATCTCGTTTCCTTTGCGCAGCGAACTGGTGGGCATCATGTCGAATTCCAACTTGGTGCCACCCCCGGCTCCAGCCAGGACATCATTGATCAACGTATTGATACTACCCGAGTGGGCCCGTCCAATGTAAAGCACCTTAGAGGCCGCTTTCATTTTATCAGCCAGCTCCGTGAGCCCGGCGTCCCAAGTTACGGCTGCGCCACCTTTATTAGGGCCTTTGGAGCGACTAGGGCTATACATAGCCTGCATGCTCGCCTGACCCATAGCGCAAATACTCCCTTTGTTTAAGGGGTGCTTGGGGTTGCCATCTGCTTTAATCGCTCGACCTTCGCGAGTCCTAAGGACTACACCGCAGGCTGCCGAGCATTCGTGGCAGGTACTAGCAAAAAAGATGGTCACGCCGGGATTGTACTCAGAGGGCGGGACCAGCATTGGGATGATATCTTCGACCGGGTCAGTTCCACACCCGGCCACCGCGGCCGCAGCGCCACTTACGGCGGCGACCTTGAAGAAGTCTCTGCGGTTTATGCCTTTGGTCATTATCATTGCTCCTGATTACTTGTGGCAGATGAAACAGTCTTTAGACCCGGAGATATGTCCATCGGGCTGTACTTTTGCCGCTCCACTGATCACGGCTGCACCGCGAGTTTTGCGGGCGGGGCCGGCGATTTTTCCATTAGCAGTCGGGTGTTGGGTAATGTGGCATTTAACACACCAACCCATACTCAACTGTTGCTTCATGGTGTCAAAGTTCCATTCCTCGACCTTGGTCACGTCTCCATGACATTGAGTACAATCAAACCCAATCTGGATGTGACGCTTGTGCGAAAAATAGACAAAGTCAGGAACGTCGTGAACCTTTTTCCAAGGGATGGGCTCTTGCCGCTCCCAATATTCTAAAACTTTTTTGATCTCGGTCTTCTGCTCGTCTGTAGTGCCCGAGACCACCTGATGGCAGCCAAAGCAGGTGCGGACGGGAGGGATACCCGAGGTGATGGAGCGCCTTGCGTAGATATGACAAAATTCGCAGGGCACCTCGTTTTTGCCAGCATGAGTTACATGGCTGAACTTGATCGGCTGGGTGAAGTCTCCGGCTAATGCCAAAGACGGAACGGCCAGCATTGAAGCCGCCAGAACCGCTAAGGCTCTGCGGATTACGTTTTGACCTAGTCTCTTCATTCGAAAACCGGTGATGAGCAATTAAGTAGGCCGCCTCGTGGCGCGCGTAAGGTATTGTCCTATGTCCCGTTTCGTTTCTTTTAACAGAACGAAAGTGGGAGGATCACAACATACGAAATATTAAAAATCAATATCCTTTTTAAAACATCATTTTATTCATATTTTGGAATACATCTTAGATTTCTGTTTTGTCTTGCTTTTTTTAGATTATATATTTACATTACCATAAAAAATAGGACGTTTTTGATGTCCTATCCAGGGTTAAAACAAACCCAAATCAAACAGCATTTGTTTTTTCTTCCTCCCCTTGATATTCAAAGTTCGGCAGAACAAACTCTACAACCCAAAAGCCGTTACAATGATAACTCTAACCCCTCGCGACCTTGAAGAAACCAAACAGTTTCTTCAAAATTCCATCAAAGCCTTAGATCATCTTCTTAAGATGGGACTTGAAGGAGTGGGTCCGCTTAAAAGTGCGGTTGACCTCGCCCGAACTTATGAGGAGGACCCAAAACTAAAGTCAAAGGGCGAGCGTATCTCGGCTTTGGCTCAAAGGGAACTAAAAAAAACATTTGCTGGCGGTTTTGTTACTAGCCTAGGGGGCTTGATTAGCCTCCCAATTGCGATTCCGGCCAGTATGGCCGTCGCTTGGGTCTTGCAGATTCGGATGGTTGGAGCCATGGCCCATTTAGGCGGATTCGATTTAAACGAGCCCCCGGTGCGCACTGCAATCGCCTTGTGTTTATTGGGCAAGCGCGGTAAGGAATTGGTCGAGTCGGACTTTGTTGAGATCCAGCGCAAACTTGCACAAGGCCAATTTTATGGGGTGCCCAAAAAAACTTGGTTGCTCCTGAACCAACAGGTGGTCAAACGGTTGATGTTATTGTCTTCGCAGAAGGGATTTACTCGACTCAGCAAGGCCATCCCCCTAGCCGGGGGTCTGGTCGGCGGGACCTTGGACTTTCTGGCAGCCAAAGAAACCTACGAATTCGCCTTAGAACTCTTTAACTTTGAAGGGACCTCCATGCCCCAGCCCCTTTGATGAATCCTAAAAAAATCCTCTGTATCCAACTCAAGCAGTTAGGCGATGTCTTGATGTGCACCCCGGCGATTCGGGCGCTGAAAGCCCGATGGCCGGAAGCGGAGCTGCATTTTTTGACTTGCCCCCCGGCGGATCAGCTTTTAAAGCACAACCTGGCAGTGGACCGGGTTTGGTTGGCTCCCAAAGACAATAATTGGCGAGAAGGTTGGGCGATTTTTAAGCAGCTAAGGGCTCAAAAATTTGATTTAGTTGTTGATATTTATGGCAGGCTAGCTACAGCATTGCTGAGTAGGTTCACCGGGGCCCCGGTGCGGGTAGGGCGGAGAAAGGTGTTTCAATCTATTTTCTACACCCACCCTCACCATCCCCAAGCCTCCTATTCCGCCGCTGAACGGTTGGCGCTCTTGGAACCCTTGGGAATCCAAGGTGGGGACCTGGCTTTAGACTTCCCCATCGGCCCTGACGACCGAACCTGGGCACTCGACTGCTTGGACCGGCTCGGCTGGGACCGGACCCGACCCTTGGTTACCCTGTCTCCAGTCTCCCGCCAGCTTTATAAAGTCTGGCCCGCCATTAATTTTGCGCGAGCGATCCAGCCAATCTTGGAAGAAACGGGGGCTCAATTGTTACTCCAATGGGGGCTCGAAGAAGAGAAGGATTGTGTAGAAAATCTTCGCGTTGAGCTAGCTAAGCTGGGCCTGGAGGACTTAGGCGACTATCCGATACCCAATCTAAGCCAAACGGTAGCCCTCTTTGAATTGGCCGACTTCCACCTAGGCAACGACAATGGCCCGATGCATTTCGCTATCGCCGCTGGGTGCCCGAGCTTGGCCGTCTTTGGCCGCCCTTTAGTCGAGAACTGGATGCCACCAGGCAGCACCAAACACCGCGGCCTGGAATTTGACCCAGGTTGCAAAAGGAAATGCCATTACCAACAAGGCTGCGAGCTTGAATGTTTAGGGACCGAACCGGCCCAGGTAATGGAGGCCTTTCGGGAGATAAAAGCCCAGCACTGGAAGGCCCGTCGGCTAGAGACCGGGCGGCGGCGTGGGCTTTAAAAGAGGTAGCCTAACTTGACTTGGAAATCGGAGAAAGCATCGACGTAGAGTTGGGTGTGTTTTTCACTACCAAAATAAAAGCCCATTACCAAACCCTCGTTGGGCACCCACAACACCCCGCCCCGGTTAACCTCAACAGTTACCGAATCAATACTCGCGCTAGTCGTAGGGTCCACCAAATGGACCTCTTCCTTTTTGGCGATGGACTCGCCTGAAAAAAGGAGACCGGCCAACATAATCTCTACCGAGGCTTGGTTAATAGCCGTTCGAGGGTGCCCCGCAGCGGTCTTGCCTTCGGCTGAGTCCTTGGTGGTTTTAGGGGACTGGGTCACCGAAACCTCCATACGGAATCTGGACCCTCCTGGGCTACCTGTACGTAGTCCCACCCCAGCAGCAACCTCGCTCCAATTGTTATCTACATATAGACCACTTTTTTTCCCAACCCTGGAATAAGCACCTCCTACATATAAGGCAGAGCCCACACGAATGGAAAGGCTCCCGGTGGTTCGCTCTTCTTTTTCTTTAACACTTGGGGTGGTAAGGTCGTAATAGGTAACCGTCTCCACGACACCATAATCAAGTCCCAAGCTGGCAAAGTCGCCGCCGATAACCGATAGATCGACTTGGCTTTTTTGCAAAGAACTTTGCACCGGCTGATCCGAAGCGACATACACCTTAGTGGTGTTATTGTTTTGCAACACTTGCGCTTCCAAGACCGAAGTGTCGAACTTGAGGGCTGCTGTCCCCTCGGACTGGCTGCCTACAAATTCGTATTGTTGAACGGCCCCCTGGTGCCTATGGCCATCGCGGCTCATGTAGGCACCACCAACCACAGAGCCTTCTCGCCAACCGGAAGCGGCGGCATATCTTGGGGCCAAAGTGGGATCAAGATAAGGGGTAACTACTTGCGCAGAAAGGGGCAGGGCACTCACTAACCCCAGCAGGCCAAGTGTCAAGTTGCATATCCAAGCTTTCATCCCTTTTCTCCCTTACAAGAAGCCAAAACCCACCGTTGTTTTATAATACAACTGTTCATGTTTATTGTCACCCTGCCCTTCAACCCCACGCGTCTGATAAAAGATCCAAGAGAAGCCCAACCGCCGGTAGCCAAAGCCGTAGCGGACCTGGGTGAGTTCTTGGTCCGCTTGATCTGGGAGCGTTGCTAAGGTCTTGGTTACCTTGTTTTTTGCTGAAAACAAAATTCGATATAATAGAATCTCCAAATCGGTGACCTGTTCAGTTTGGGCTTGATTGATGTCGGCCAAAACCGTTCCCTTGATCACCTCTGGCACCCTTGCCATCGAGGCCTCGAAGCGAAACATGCTCGAATCTGGGTCGCCATAAGCGAATCCGATTCCTGCTAAAAATTCGTTCCATTGTTTGTCTTCGTGTTCAGCCACTTCTTCGGTAATTCGGTTCATCCCGGCTGCCAGATACATCCCGTCACCTATGCGGACCCCAAAGCTACCGCCGAAGCCCTTGTGTTGACGCAAAAGGCCCCTATTGTCCCAACTGCGCCTAACCGCCCCCAAACCCACCGAAACCCGGCCTTCCCCACGGACCGCGAGATTCAGGCGTTGTTCTTGGTGTTTATATGGGTAAAACAAGTCACTAGTCGAATCCCACTGGGCTTGGTTATCGTCGAAGGTCGCGTATAATTCCGTGGTCACATGGGTCGGCTGAAAAACCAAGATCCCATAATTATCAAATTGGTGTTCTATAACCTTTTGGTCTTTGTCGGTTTGGCTGCCGTAATTGCCGCCGCCGCCGACGCTGGTACCCATCCGCCAACTAGAAGCAGCCGGAACCAGAACAGGCTCTACTGGATCAATAGAGGGCACCGCTACCTGCGCCCATAGATTTGAGCTAAGTAAGGTCACTAGGCAAAAAAAGGCAAATGTACGAATAAACATAGTTCTCTCACGACAATTTTTGTCTTATTATGCGACAGAGTCGTCGATTTTGCACCTTGATAAAAGTTAGGGTCTCGGTCAAAATCGTTACCAAAACGGGTTTTAGCCCACCGTTAAAGGTTTTGGCTGGCCTCGACCTTTTAGCCCTCTGCTTGATAATTGCAAGAACAATGCAATAGTGCCCTTCAATGAATAAAGTCGCTGTTATTCAATTCCTCCCTCGACCTAAAGACCCTACTTTTAACCGAGCTTTCCTGTTTGAGCAACTGACCCTAGCTGCCCAAGCCGGAGCCCGATTGGTGGTCGCTCCAGAAATGATCATAAGTGGCTATCTCTTTTATTCTCCCCCAGAGGTCGCCCCTTTTGCCGAAGAAGCCAAAGGCGAAAGCTTTGAATTTTTTGCTCATGCCTGCAAAAAATTGGGGCTCTATTTTGTTTATGGGTATCCACAACTATTAGCAGGGCAAATTTTTAACAGCCAAAACCTAATCGACCCTCAAGGGGAACTTTTACTAAACTACCAAAAACGACACCTCTTTGAAGCAGACCGACCCTGGGCCAGCCCTGGTATTGGCCCATTTGCCACAGTCCAAACCGAGCTGGGCCGTTTGGGGTTGGGGATCTGCATGGATCTCAACTTCCCTGATTTAGTTTATAATCAAAGGATGCATGGCTGCGACATTTTATGTTTGTCGATGCACTGGCTTGAGCAGGGCTTAGATGTACACCGCTATTGGCTTAGCCGCCTTTTGGGCTTCCCTGGGGTCACCTTAATCGCCAATGCCCATGGCACCCAAGATCAAGTGGGCTTTGCGGGTTGTTCTTGTGGGTTTTTAGGCCATAACCTATTAGATTCAGCCCCTGCTGAGGGGGACCAGCTTTTACTGATTGATTTTGAGACTTCATAAAACCTCGATTCTCCCTTGCGCTCCCGGCCTAAATCAGTTTAAAATTTAAATGCGTTCCATGGTTTTAAAGCAGGATCATCTTTGCAAGGAAACGACATGTCAAACGACATCTATGGATTAGAAAAGCTGGGCTTAAAAAACCTAGGCAAAATTTTTCGTAACCTCACCCCTCAAGAATTAGTCGAACACGAACTCCGCTTTGGCGAAGGCTGTTTGGGTCCCAATGGGTCCTTGATGGTGGATACGGGAAAATTTACCGGGAGGAGCCCCAAAGACAAATTTATCGTTGATGAACCGACTACTTCCGAACATGTTTGGTGGGGAGCGGTCAACCAGCCACTGAAGCCAGAAGTATTCGAAACCTTAAAAGGGCGAGTAGCTACCTTTTTATCGGGCAAAGACCTTTATATGTTTGACGGTTTCTGCGGTGCCGACAAAAAGCACCAAATGCCCATACGGATTATCACCAAAAAACCCTGGCATGCACATTTTGTTCGAAACATGTTTATCCGCCCTAAAAAGGAGGAACTGCAAAATTTCGAGCCTCAGTTTACCATCCTCAACGCGGCTTTATATACCGAAAAGGAATACAAAGAGCTGGGGCTTAACTCGGAAGTTTTTGTGATCTTCAACTTGGCCCAAAAGTTCGCCATCATTGGCGGCACCCATTACGGCGGAGAAATGAAGAAAGGGATTTTCTCGGTTATGAACTTTCTCTTGCCCCTCAAAGGGGTTATGAGTATGCATTGTTCGGCTAACGTGGGAAAAAAAGGGGACGTAGCCCTATTTTTCGGCCTCTCGGGCACTGGCAAAACTACCTTATCCACCGATCCTGATCGGGCCCTGATTGGCGACGACGAACACGGATGGTCTAAAGACGGAATCTTTAACCTTGAGGGTGGGTGTTACGCTAAGGTAATCGACCTTGACCCGGAAAAAGAGCCAGACATCTGGAACGCGATCCGCTTTGAGGCGATTTTGGAAAACGTGGTGTATGACGAAAACCGGGTTCCTGATTATCACGACAAGTCTAAGACCGAAAACACCCGGGTTTCTTACCCACTTCACAATATCGAAAACACCAAGATCCCTTCGGTTGCTGGGCATCCGAAGAACATTATCTTCCTCACTTGCGATGCGTTTGGGGTGTTGCCTCCGATTGCGCGGTTAACCCCAGAGCAGGCGAGCTACCACTTCTTGTCGGGTTATACGGCGAAAGTGGCGGGCACCGAGCGTGGGATCACTGAACCGCAAGCCACCTTCTCCACCTGTTTTGGCAGCCCATTTATGACGCTGCGCCCTAAAGTTTATTCGGATTTGTTGGCTGAAAAGATGCGGACCCATAAGGTCAACGCCTTTTTGGTTAATACCGGCTGGACCGGCGGGCCTTATGGAGTGGGCAAGCGGATGAACCTGCCTGACACTAGAAAGATGATCACCGCAATTTTAGAAGGGACCATTGGTGAATCCGAGTGGCATAAGGACTCGGTGTTTGGGTTTGAAATCCCACTACACCTGCCTAATATCAACTCGGCAATCTTAAACCCTCGCAACACTTGGGACGATCATCACGCATACGACGAGATGCGCGACAAATTGGCCCACATGTTTATCAAAAACTTTGAGCGTTTTGCTGCTGAAGACCCAGAATTGGTCAAGGTTAGCCCGACTCCCAAGGGATGAAACCAAAGCGGTTGTTGCTAATTACGGGCAACCGCGGCAAAGCCGCCGAGTTCCAGTCCCTATTAGGGGGCTTGGAACTGGCGCACAAAAGAATCGACCTCATCGAGATCCAAAGCCTTGACGCTCAAGAGATTGGGCTGCACAAGGCCAAGGAGGCTTTGTCTCAGCTAAACGAACAAGAAAAACTCCGGTACGACGCCGTCTTGACCGACGACACCTCTTTGCGTTTTTTAAGCTTAGGAGGCTTCCCTGGAGCCTTAGTCAAGCCTTGCCTAGACGCCTTGGGACCAGCGGGTTTGGCCAACCTATTGATTGACAAATCAAAGGAAGCCGAAGCCCTGTGCTTGCTGTCTTTAGGTTTGGTTAAAACCGGCGAAGTGCTGCAATTTGAAGGACTGGTTCCAGGACAGATTGGACCACCCCAAGGGGATCAGGGTTTTGGCTGGGACGCTATTTTTTACCCCCAAGGCCAAAACCTAAGTTACGCCCAACTCTCTAGTGACCAAAAAAACCAAATCAGCCACCGGACCCTGGCAGTTAAGGCGCTCCAAGCTTGGCTTGGTTAATGGCGAGTTAATTCTTTATAAACAATCTTGGCCACCTCGGGCAGCACATAAGCCTCAATCGATTCGCCCAACCGGGCCAACTCGCGCACCATCGAGCTACTAACACGCACTAGATTGGGGTCCGCAAAAAGACAAAAGGTTTCCAAATCGTCCTTTATCCCGCGGTACCCTTGAGCCAATTCCATTTCTTGAGGTAAGTCCTGGGGGCCACGCAACCCGCGAATGATCACCCTGGCCCCTTCAGTATGAGCCAAGCGAGCAATCGAACCCTCATAAGAACAGATACTCACGTTGTTGAGCTTGTAATAATCGACATAATCCTGCATCATGTCCAATCGACTTTGCACACTAAAGAGGGAGACCTTATTAGGATTGAGCGCTGCTACCCAGATAAGCCTGCCAAAATGAGCCGCTCCGCGTGCCATTAGATCGGCGTGGCCCCATGTGGGCGGTGCAGCACTAGTTGGGTAAAGGGCGATTTGATTATTCATTAGGTCTTTTGGGTTTGGGTTCGAAAACTTGGCAAGTTTGCCCTGAGATATCGATCACCTCGTCCCAGGGTGCTTTAGTGGACTTGAAACCCATCTTCCGGCAACCGTAAGGGTAAGTTGGGTCCCAAGTTATGTAATAGTGTCGGCATTGCCGACAATGGGGGGTATCCGGTTTGACGACCATAGGCAGTGTGTAGGTTGGTCCAACTTCCCCTAGTATAGAAAAGTGGCCCGACGAAGTAAACTGTCTTCGCAACCAACCTTTAACGAGTAAGTTTTTATGTCCCTTTTCGATAGCTTCAAATTAGGCAATCTAAGAGCCAAAAACCGCATTTTAGTCCCGCCATACCATGATGGCTTGGCGCAAAAAGACGGCAAGGTCTCCCATCCCATCTTTGAACACCTTATGCGGCTGGTCCGCCAAGGGGCGGGGGTGGTGATCGTTAATTCGGCTTATGTAACCCAGCAGGGTAAATCGCACCCTTTGCAACTGGGCATCGCTGAAGAGGATCATCTAGCGGGACTTAAAAATTTAGTCAAGCATATCAAAGCAGAAGGCGTTATCGTTGGGATTCGTTTGAGCCATGCGGGCGCCAAGACCAATGAAAAAATCTGCGGCGAGCAACCGATCGGCCCCTCTGCAATCAACTTTGGCAAGGATTACGATCTGTCTCGACCCTTTGATCAAGACGATGTCGAGGAACTTTGCCTGTTTTATTCCCACGCAATAGAGCGCGCCGAAGAAGCGGGTTTTGATTTTGTGGAACTAAACGGCGCTCAGCAACAGCTCCTAGACCAATGTCTGCACCCCCGCTACAATGGACGCGAAGACGAATATGGGGGTAAGCTGGAAAACCGCTTAAGGCTGGCTTGCGAGATCGTTAAAGCAATGAAAGCAAGGGTCAACGACCGCTTAATGGTGGGATATTTCTTTTCGATCCATGACAAGTTGGAAGATGGCTTTAACGAAAAAGCCCTCAAAACCATGCTCAAAACCTTAGAAAAGGCAGGAGTCGATCTGTTTCATCCGATCACTATCCACGTGATGAACAAGTTTTTCGATTCGGAAGAAACCCTACTCGAATGGGTCTCTAAATGTACGGATCGTTCGATTATTGTCGAAGGCAACATCAAGTCCACCCAAGTGCTAAAAGAGGTTTTGGCCATTGACCGGGCGACCATGTATGGCATCGATAAAGCCCTGTTTGCGCGGCCCAACTGGTATCAATTCTTGCAAAAGAAAATCGCCGGTTAAGCCTTGGCCGACCCAAACTTCTGCCTCTTTTTTAAAGAGGGCAAATATGTCTTTGGCCTGATTAAAGACGACCAAAAAAACAAGTGGGTCGTCCAGCCAGAGGCAGGCAAAGAATTCCATCTGGCTAAGGGCCAGACCGCCTTGGCCTGGAGGGGGGAACCTTACTCTACCCCTAACGATGGGATCAAGATTCTCGCCCACCATAAGCCTCAAGTCCTAGCTCAAAAATCCCAGTTTGACCTAAGCAGTTTCCATGAGCTTTTAGACAAAGCGACTCCCTATCCTTTTGAAGAATTAGCCGATATTTTTTTAGACTCCCTTCAAGACGGCTGGTCGCAAGCGGCGCTTTTTCTAGCCCTTCGTGAAGAGCCCTACCTTTTTCATCAAAAAAAGGCCGATTTTTTTGCCCGCACTGAGGAAGAGATCGCACTCCTCAAACACAAAGAATCCCGTGAGGCCGCCCAACGTGAACTTGAGGAACAAGAGAGACGCTGGGCCAAAGAACTTTTAGCTGGGCAACTCCCAGCCATCCCAGATCCGACTATCTGGGACAAGTTTCTGACCCGGATTCGCAACTATTTAATATATCTTGGGGATCATCCAGAAAAAGACTATTTTACCCAGATTTTTGGTCTAGGCCCTATGGGTGGGGTTTACACCGAACGTCCACTTTTGGCGGCGCTAAATTTAGCGGGCGAACGGCTCAGTTGGGCTAGATTACAAATCCTTAGAGAAATATCCCCAGGGTTCAGTGAAGAAGAACTGGTTCTAAGCCAAGCCCTAACACAGGCCACTCGAAGCCAATGCCCTTTTGATTTGCCTCAGGTCAACCTAACGGCGTTAGGCGGGGTTAGCGTAGATAATGCTACGACCCAAGATTACGACGACGCCATCAGCCTACGCTTAGAAAACGGCCATCTCAAACTTTGGTGTCATATCGCTGACGTAGCTAGCCTCTTAACGCCAGAACATCCCCTATTTTCCGCAGCTAAGGACCGCGCCAGCTCGCTATACACCCCTTTAGAGAAGTTCCCAATGCTCCCGCCCCTCTTGTCGGAGGATTTTTTTTCGCTCAAGGCGGGCGCAGATCGGTCCGCAGTTACCTTTTATTTTGAGTGGAATGCTAATTTTGAGTTGGTGGATCAAACGATTTTCCGCAGTTTGATCCACCTAGAGGCAAATTGGACCTATACCGAACTAGATTACCGCTTGGAGAGGGGAGAAGAACCCTACGCCAGTCTAAATAGGCTAACAGGTAAATTATTTGCGGACCGGATCGAGCGGGGGGCGCTAGACCTAGATCGGGCGGAGGTTCGGCTTTTGGTAAAAGATTTGGACCATTTAGAAATCGACCCAGATTCGCGAGAAACCGCTGCTCACCGCCTGGTGCAGGAATTAGCTATTTTAATAAATCACCAAGCGGCTAAAACCTTTATGGAAGCAGGCCGCCCGGCGCTGTTTCGCAATCAGCCACCCTATCAGGTAACCCGCCCCCTGGAGCCTGGCGAAAAGCCGGGACTGGGCGACCTCAATATTCTGCCTGCCAAGCTCGACTTAGAAGCGTCCGGCCATTCGGCGCTTGGGCTGGATTGCTACTTGCAATGTAGCTCCCCGATCCGCCGGTTCACTGATCTGGTTAGTCAATATAGGTTACTAGAATTATTGGCCAAACAGCCCAGCAGCTTAGACGAAAACCGATTGCTCCAATGGGGCCTAGACTGTGAGGTCAAAGGCAAAGCTTTCGGATTTTTAGAGCGGAAGCTTTGGGACAATCTAAAACTTAAATACCTGTCCCAAAATCAACAACAGGCTTACCGCGCCGTTCGCTCTCGAACCTTCCGTAATGGGCGAATCCAGGTGTATCTGCCTGAATTGGACTTGAAGTTGGAACAAAACCTAGAGGAAATGGAGCCTGGGATCGAATATCAAGTAAAAATAAATGAAATCGACCAAAAGCTTCAAGAGGTTAAATTAACGATTTGTTCGGCCCCCAGCTAGCCCCCAGCCAATCTGGTCAACAACGCTCCCACAATACCTTGAGCAAACTGTAAACCAAAAATCGCCACAATCGGACTAATATCGAGTCCACCTAGATCGGGCATACGCCTTGAGATAGGGTCTAGTATGGGATCAGTGACCTTTAGGAGTAGGCGAATCAAGGGGTGCGAGGGGTCGGGACCAAACCAAGATAAAATCGCTCGAATAATAATCGCCCAAGTTAGCAAGCTAAAGCCCGCCATGAGCACGTCACGTAAAGAAAAAAGGATCACATCCATGAGGCCTATTGATTAGGTGTGTTTATAGTTTAGAGTGCGACAGAAGCGGTGTCAACCAACCTCACCTATGGCTCTGCCCGTAATGTTGCACCTTCGCCATATTCACCTAATAGCCGTCTTTTAAAGGCAGGTCTAATATTTGTCTTTGCGTTCGACATACCTTGATTTACTAACATAGACCCCTGCACGGTAAAAACCTCACATTTTCACTTTAACAATCTGATATATATTGCTATAGTTGGGTAGCCTCTAACG
>Ga0156797_130_pt3 | contig 78439 bp, 60 predicted proteins | sample RifOxyD2_FD_112098 | JGI IMG/M metagenome (GOLD analysis project Ga0156797, IMG submission 112098) | Candidatus Lambdaproteobacteria bacterium RIFOXYD2_FULL_50_16 | reverse complement strand
TCTAAGCTTAGCCCACTGGTATCAATCAAGTGTGCATCGGCCGCCCGAACCAGGGGGGCGATAGGGCGGGATTGGTCACTTTGGTCCCGGTCATTGATTTCTTTGACCAAGGCCTCAAACGCGGGTCCTTCGGTTGGGGTGTTTTGCTCCAAGGCACGCCGCTGGGCGCGGATTCTAGGGCTGGCGTCTAAATAAAATTTGTTTTTACTTTCTGGGAAAACCACGCTACCAATATCCCTACCGTCAACCACTACTGGATAAAGGCGGGCCAGTTTTTTAAGCTCCAAGTTGACCAAGTCTCGGCAGGGGCCGTGTCCAGAGATGTGGCGGATTTGTTTGGTTAGCTCTGGGTCTCTGATCTCTTGGGTCACTTCTTTGCCCTCCAGCTTTACAATCTGGCGGTGAGCCTCGAAACGGACCTCTAGAGTGTCTGGGTGTTGCTTAAAAAATTGGGCAACCTCATCTGCCTTGGTTTCGACCGCTCCAAAGAGTCTTAGACCCATTAAAGTAAGGGTTCTGTAAAGGGCTCCAGAGTCGATGTATTCGAAGTTTAACTCCTTGGCTAAAAGCCGAGCAATTGTACTTTTACCCGAACCGGCGGGTCCGTCGAGGGTGATGATCATATTCTAGCCTTGTTATAAAAGGGATGCCCGATTTACCCATGGTCGGTTTCAAAAAGATCATCCATCTTGATATGGACGCCTTTTACGCTTCGGTCGAGGTCAAAGACCGCCCAGAGCTAAGGGGGAAGCCTGTCATTGTTGGGGGTGACCCCAACAGCCGGGCGGTGGTGGCCGCAGCGAATTACGAAGCAAGGCGCTTCGGGGTCCACTCGGCAATGAGCTGCTCCAAGGCCAAACGGCTTTGCCCTCAAGCGGTATTTTTGCCACCGCGCTTAGAAAGATACAAGGAAATTTCCCGCGCCATCCATCTTATCTTCTGTCAATATACCGATTTGATTGAGCCTTTAGCCTTAGACGAGGCTTGGCTCGATGTTACCCAAAACAAGCTGGGCCTGCCTTCGGCCACCTGGGTAGCGACCCATATAAAATGGGATATTGAAAACCAACTGGGGCTGACTAGTTCTGCCGGGGTTAGTTATAATAAATTCCTAGCTAAAATAGCCTCGGGTATGGATAAGCCCAACGGTTTAATGGTGATCACCCCCGAAGAGGCGGCTGATTTTTTAGCGAGGTTGAGGCTTAAAGAATTGCCCGGGGTAGGGCGGGTGATGGAAAAAAGATTGGCTGATTTGGGTCTGGAATATGGGCACCAATTACTTAAAGTCTCACAAGAGGACCTCATCCGCCATTTTGGAAAATATGGCCGCCAATTGTTCCATCTAATAAGAGGGATCGACGAGCGGGAGGTGGTTACCCATCGGGAGCGCAAGTCGATTGGGATTGAACACACCTTTGGTGCAGATGCCCAGTGGGGGCCCAACCTAGAGCGGGCCCTGGATATCTTGCTGCGGGGACTATTTAAGCGGGCTAAGTCTGGCGAGCGCCGGGGCCGGGCTTTGACCTTAAAGGTCAAGTTTGAAGACTTCACCCAAGTAACCAAGTCTTATTCAGGGGCAGAGCCCTTAACCCAAGCCAAGATTCGGCGGATTGCTTTAGAAAAGTTGGCCCAAGTAGAGGCGGTTTACCCAAACAAGTTGGTGCGCCTCTTAGGGCTTTCCATGTCAGGCTTTCAAGGCAAAGCCAGCAACAAAGATCCTAATTTTCAACTAAACCTGTTTGAAGCCATATTAGGGGGTACTCTTGAAGCCGAGGTGGGCCTTGAGCAGCGAAACCCCCTGCTTAACTTCCGGCTAGTTCAAGAGATCACTGGCGGGCAATTTATTGTTGACCCCAAAAACTTAGAAAAACCCTTGATTGGTGGAGCCTTTGATAGCAGGCGGATTAACGGGGAAAACATTTTTTTTGCGTTGAATCTCGGTGGGGGCGATGGGCACGCTTATTTGGCCAATCTGGCTAGTACCTCGATCAAATTAGCGGTGGTAGAACGCGAGGTGGCCTTGCCCGAAGGGATTGCCGGGATTTTGGTGCCCAATAGCCTAAAGGCCATGCAGGCCTTGGCTCGCTGGTTGGCCCGCCAATTTAAGGGTAAGTTAATCTCGTTAACCGGCTCTTCAGGAAAAACCACCGCCAAGGCTTGGTTCACGCATTTCTTAGAGGGGCACTACCAGGTGCAGTCCAATCCAGGTAGTTTTAATAACCACATCGGTTGCCCGGCAACGGTTTTGGGGCTCAAGCCCAATACGGAAGTCTTGATTTTGGAGATGGGAACCAATGGCCCTGGCGAACTCGATCTGCTATCCAGCATTGCCCCGGCTGATTTAACCCTGTTGCTTAACGTGGGTCACGCTCATTTAGGCAAGTTTGGTAACGCCCAAGCCCTCTTGGAGGCCAAGTTAGAGATATTTAACCACTTGCGCCCTGGGGGACAAAAGTTGGTGCCAGCGGCGGATTTACGGATTATCTCTCGTTTGGGCAAAGACTTTATTGGCTTTGGGCCAGGGTCTAACACCAAAGGTGAGGTATTGGCGGTAGATGGCTTGTTGGGTGAGCAATCCATTCTCTTAAAGCACCCTGGCGGGGAACTACGGATTACGGTTCCTCATTTAGGTGACTACGTCCCTAGTCTCTTATCGGCTATCTGGGCCGCAACCCAGGCCTTGGGGCTGAATATCCCTGATTTTGCTGAGCGCGCTCAAAGCCTTCCCCAAGAAAAAGGCCGGGCCACTTTATTGGAGGGGATGAAGGGGGAACGGGTGTTAGATGACACTTACAACGCCAACCCCGAATCTTTAGTGATGATGCTTAACACCTTAACTAAGTTAAATGGGGACCGCTTTGTCGGGGTAGTGGGCAACTTAGCCGAGATGGACCAAGGCTTGAGTGAATCGCGCAAGGTAATTATTGCCGGGCTTCCTAGAAATCTAACCCACCTTTTTTTAACTGGCGAGACGGGCGGGGTTTTGGCCTTGGCAGTTAAAGAGGCCCGGCCCTCGATGCAGGTGCGTTACTTCCCAAAGCTGCCAGACCTGATGGCTGCGTTAGAGACCCTGCGCGGTCCAGGTTGTATTATTGGGGTTAAAGGCAGTCGTACCAGCCACATGGAACGGGTGGTTATGGCACTGACCGAGCGGGAATTTGCCTGCGTTTTGGACCGATGCCATATTTTGCAACACTGCCGGGAATGTCCAAAACTTTGGGGTTAACCAACCACTCGATTACGACCTGTCTCTTTGGCTACATAAAGATTTTGGTCTGCGTCGGCTAAAAAAGTATCCAGCTTGTCTTGAGGGCCGCTGGCGAGACCGATAGAGACGGTCATATTAATCTCTTGTCCCTCATAGTTTACTGGAGTGGATTCGATCTGCTGGCGAAATTTTTCAAGAATGGGCCGGGCATGGGCGCTAGCAAGGTCGCTAAAAAGTACCGAAAACTCCTCCCCCCCCTAGTCGGGCCACCAACCCATGCGGGCTACACACCTCGTCTAAGATCCTGGCAAAAACCTTCAACACCTGATCCCCCGTATCGTGCCCATAGGTGTCGTTGACCCGTTTGAAATGGTCGATGTCAAACATGGCCAAGCTTATTTGGGCCGAGTTAGCCTTTTTATTTAAGATTTCTTGGGCTTTGCCGAAGAAGTGGCGGCGGTTAAATAGGTCGGTTAGAAAATCGCAGTGGGCCATTTTGTAGAGTTCGGCAATCTGCTGAAGTATCTCGACGTTTTGCATAACCCGCAAATTAAACTCTTCTTGAATAAAGGGCTTAGGCAGAAAGTCGTTGGCTCCGCTTTTGATAAACCGGGCGGCAGTGTGGGCGTCTCCTGTAGCCGAAAGCCCAATAATGGCTAGTTCTTTTTTAGAATACTGGCGGCGTAGTTCCACCGTTAGCGCCATGCCGTCCATGTTCGGCATTTGCAGGTCTGTTAAAACAAGCTTGATGTCTTTGTGAAGCTCGACCATCGCCAACCCCTGGACCCCATCGTTGGCCTCATATACCTTAAATTGCAGCAACTCTAACAATCTCCGCTGTTCTTTTCTAAATACCAAAGAGTCGTCGCAAATCAACACCCCGATCCCGCGGTTTTTGATCATTCGTTGGATTAGGGTGGTGATCTGGGGGATCGCGTCCCCGGTTTTGATCACATAATCGACCACGTCTTTAGCTAAAATATGGGTCCTCACCTCTGGATCAAAGGTGGAGGTCAGAATAAGGGTAGGAATACCCCTTTTGCGGCAATACTCCACCGCCTCGCCGCTGGGTGCGTCTGGTAAGACCAGGTTACTCACCGCGATAAAGGATTCCCCTGACTGGTGCATGGTCAGGATTTGTTTGAGTTTGCCTAAGTCTTTGGCCACTAGGCAGGTAAGGCCTAGTTCGCGGTTGATAGAGTCTTTAATATAGCGAGACTGGGCTTCGCTAGATTCGATTACAAGTACTAGGGTCTCCATCTGCATCCTCTTAATTTTATTAGTTCAAAAGTACTGTAATGGGGTATAGGTGTCAAAGGGCTTTGGTAAATTGTGTGAGTAATGACACAAGGTTTGCTTAGAGCCGGTTTAGAAAACTTTGAGCAGGTCTGTGATATCTAGTAGAGCAATAAAATAGGCTTTGTTTGCTTCCTACTTGGCAAGTAAAAGAAAAATCCGTAGAATCCCTGGCTCAAGGATTAGAGGCTCTCTTGCGGTTCATCTAGGTAAGGACTTTGTGAAAGAAGAAGTTGTAGAACAGGACAAGTTAATCCCTGGCATGCGGATCATCGCCTATCAAGGCCTAGAAGCACGCTTTGGGACCTTGGATGCTGAAAAAGTCCAGTGGCTGGCCCATAATTTTAAGGGCACCACTGCCATCAAGGTTGACGGCAGCCAGGTGGCGATTGATGCGCTTAAGGTAGGGGACCGTTTGCTAGAAATCGGCTCCTTTCCGGCCTCATTGCTCCACCTTTGTGAGGTGGGGGAAGGGTTAGTTAAAGCCTTAAAATCTCAAGGATTTAGCCGGTTTAAAGTCCAGACCGCTAGCGCCCAAGAGTCCCATATACAGTCGGTGGGGAAAGCCACTTTACTGGTTGAAAAAACCAAAAAATCGAAAGAAACCCAGGCGCGAGCCGCCAAAGAGGTGGAAAAGGTGATGGACGCACTGGCCCAAGGTGCGGCTAGTTTAGAATCCCTAAATGGCCTCGTCGAAGAGATTGTCGAAAATTCCTACTTAGAGGCCATCGGAGCCCTGGCGACACTAAAGCAAAGTGACTACACCTATGGGCATTGTGTGGACGTGGGGGCTATTTTTGCAGGGGTTTATTTTGAAATTCAAAGACATCGAGGTGTTGAGCCAGTCTTTGCCGACTTGCAAGAAGCTTTGCTTTCGGGGTTGCTACACGACTTAGGCAAGTCGAGTATGCCTAAAGACATTTTGGAATCCCCTCTGCAATTTGAAAAAGATAGCCCTGAAATGCGATTGCAAAGGGGCCATTCAGAAAAAACGGGGAAACTTTTAACCGAAATGAAAGCACACCCGGTGGCCATCAACATGGGTCTTTACCACCACGTTAAACCAGACGGGGATACCTATTCTAGTTATCCGAAAAATTTGGATTTTAAAGACGCCCTTTTTGAAACTCGGTTGCTTGCGATTATTGATTCTTATCAAGCCCTAACCGGCAGAAGACCCTTTAAACGGTCCTGGTCCGCTCCTGCGGCCATGCGTTATTTAGAGGCGCTTTCGGGGGTGGAATACGATGAGGAAGCGTTTGAGGGATTTGCAAAGGTTTTGGGCCTGTTCCCGGTGGGTAGTTTGGTCGAACTTTCTGATAAAAGCCGGGGGTTTGTGATGAACGTGCCTCAGGGGGACTTGTCCCGGCCTCAAGTGGTGCTCATCCAAGACCCAGAGGGCCGCGATTTAAATAAACACCCTTTGGTCGATCTGTCGGTTACTCAGGGTTTATCTATAGTTAAAGACCTGGACCCGGTTGAACTGTTTGGCGAGAAGGCGTTAGACCGGTTTTTAGCCTTAAAGGTGGGTTAAACTAGGGGGATGTAAAAGATAAAATCCGTTCCCAAACCCAACCTAGAACGGATCGAGAGGTGACCGCCTAGTTTTTTTATGGCCGAATCCACCGCGTCTAGTCCGATACCTCGACCAGAAACCTCTGAAACCGCGTCAGAGGAAGAAAAACCCGGCAGTAGTAAAATCTTCCAGGTTTCCCCCTTTTTAACCAAAGCCCGGACCTCCGCTTCGTTAAGCCTTGGATTCCCCTCCGCTTTTTGGGCGATTTTCTCCCAGTCAATCCCGTGCCCGTCGTCGCTAATTTTAACCACTAATCTTTCGGCTTCTTTGGTTATACTTAAAATAAGGGTGCCAACCGGTTCTTTGCCCGCTAATTTACGTTCATCCGGGGGCTCTAGGCCATGATCGGCGGCGTTTCGATACACATGGCGCAACTCAAAATTAAGTTGGCGAATCATCGCTTTAGGTAGGCGCAAGCCTTCGGTACAGACCGCCTTAAATCGAATCTCTTTGCCTAATTTTTGACCCAGACTTTTTAGGTCTGCCTCCCAATTTTCGGCGATCATTTGGGCGGGTAAATGGGTTTTGGATTTTAAGGCTCCTTTGACTTGTTCCCAATCCTCTTTTTCTGCGGCAGCTAGGAGTTGTTCATATTCGCTTTGGGAAAAGTTAACCCCCATTAAAACCTGTACAATCTCGCCTCCGAGGCTTTCTAAAAGTGACGATGCGTGCCGGTAGTGGCGGTTAAGGGCTTCTAAACGCTGGTGAAAGAGGGGGACTCCCTCGGGGGTGGCTAATCCTTGAACCCCATCTTCCATTTGGTGGACCGCCGTTTTTAGGTCGTCAAGATCAAATTGACTACACAGCCCTTTGATACTATGAAGGTTTTTAAGGAGTTGGCGTTGGTCTTGAGTATGGGGTAACTGGTTGGAGGCTTTAATTTGTTTGCTAAAATCCTCCAGCATGGCCTGATTTTTTTCGATCATCTCGATCAGGCTAAGGTAGCTAGCCACGTTTCCACGAATCTTTTCTTGCACCTTTTTTTCATGGGCTTCCGTAGAAGCCGTTTTTGACTGCAAGTCTTTTATTTTAATGGCCTCGGTGACATCTTCCATACGCACAAACACGTTGGTCACATACCCCATCCGGTCTTCAGAGAAGTAATAAAACAGCCGGTATTGCCGCTCGGCGAGTTCCACCTGGGAGGGCAAGAGACTTAATACCACCTTGGGGTCAAACCGGTTGCCTCCAAAGATCATAGCCAGGGCGCGGTAATAGCTTTTAAGCCCCTTTTTATCGTTTCTTAAAATCAGGTCGGCAAACGGCAATCCCGCTAACTTGGGCTCGCCAATGTAACGGGCGGCGACTGCTGAATAATTTGGGCCAATCTCCCCTTTGGAGTCTATGGAAAAGCTGGCTTGACCGATGTTGTCTAAAATCTCTTGGGCCAGCCGAGCCCGTTCGGTGGCTTGCAATAACTCTTTTGTGGTAAAACGTAGATCTTGGGTTTCCTTCTCTAACACCGCTTCTAGAAGGGTCTCTTGAAGTTCTAGGTTCCAGGGTAAGACCGAAAGCAGACGGTTTTTGGGGATGTAAAGCCCCCAAGCCGGGTGCCGCAGGCGCACGGTAAAGCCGGAAAGTTGCTCCCCAGCTAAACAAGCGGACTCGCCAAAGAGGTTGATGTTTTTTGCCAGGGGCGAATCGGTGCCACTATAACTAATCTCTACTGGGTCATTGACTAGGTAAAGCCCGTTCACAGGCCGGTATTCGGTCAGAATGGGCCGCTCTGGGCTAAACTCCTCCCCCTGGGACAAAGCAGCTAAAAGCCCCAATACCCAGAGGCTTTTCCCTTTTAAAAAGCCCAATCCAGCCAAAAAATCTAACCGTTTGTAAAAAGCGGCCTTTTTTTGGGCCGCTTCGTCTGAGTTAGGGGCTTCAAAAAAACTAGGGGTTGCGAAATTTTGCTCTAACGAGCGGGCGGTTTCGGTTTCTTCGGCCAAACTGGCCATTAACTGGCTAAATAGGTCGAACGCCTTGGTGGACAAGGCTAGACGTTCTTCGGGCTCAAAGCTTTGGACTTGCGCAAGTTGGGCCTTGGCTGCTTCGAAGAGTTGGTCTAAGTCAGAGGCGCTGGGCATACATGGACCGTGAAAAATGGTAAGACTTGAATCCCCTGGCAGACTAGGATAGTCTTACCCAGAGCAGTTAACAAAGTTTCGCAGATTTTACAGTCTGGTTCAACGCTCAATCGAACATTTGATCTTTTTATTGAGGTTGTTTTGGAAAAATCAATCCGTATCCTGTTGGTGGATGACTCTTTGGGGATCAGGTTGGTCGCTAAAAAGTTGTTTCACAACTTGGGTTATAATGCGTTGGAAGTGGTCGAGGGTGGGGTGAAGGCGCTTGAACTACTAGAAAGTCAACCCTTTGACCTAGCGATAATTGACTGGTCCATGCCCGAAATGAGTGGCCTAGAACTTTTAGAAGCCATCCGGGAGCGGCCTGCGATTAAAGATTTGCCAGTTTTGTTGGTGACCGCCATTGAGGAGCCGTTAGAGCTAATCGACGCGCTAAAAGCGGGGGCCGACAGTTACATGAACAAACCTTACGACGCTACCCAGATTGAGGAAAAAATCGCCCAGGTCTTTGAGTTTCGCAAAAAAAAGGCCAGTCGGCAGGCGGATCTGGATTTTTAGCGGACCAAAATCGCCAAGGCCTCTAAGTGGCCCGCGTGGGCGTACATATCGTATCCAGTAAGACTTTGCAGGCGAAATCCCCCCGCGATTAAGGGGCTTAAATCTCTGGCTTGGGTCTGAGGGTCGCAGCTTAAATAGACCAGCTTTGAGAGTTTTGAAGCGAGTATTTGCTCAATAAAAGGGTTGCCAAGCCCGGCTCTGGGCGGATCGACCAATAATAAATCGGCCCTCGAATCAATCCCCGAGGTTGCCGGGGCAGCCTCGATTCGGCTGGTAATATAGCCTGCCCGTTCTAGGTTTTTGGTACCTAGTTGGGCGGTTTTTGGGTCGCCTTCGAATGCTAAAAAATCTCCAACTACCGAAGCCAAAACCAGGGTTAAGGTGCCTGCTCCGGCGAAATGTTCGACCGCAAACCGAGAGCCCTTCATCGCTTCGGCAAGGTTAGACAATATTTTTGCGGTCACAAAAGGGTTGGCTTGAGCAAAGAGGTTGGCCTTGAGTTCTAAGGCGCCAAAACCATAGTCTTCAGTCACACTCTGCCCAAATCCCTTTAAGGGCTCGGTTTTGTTGCCGATGCACCATAAAGCGGCAACTTGGCCAGAGGATTTAGACTGGATTAGGGCTAAATCCCCTTTAGGTGAAAGTCCTTGAGCGGCCACCAGAATGGGTTTGGATATAATTTTACATTGGGGCACAGCTAAGGAAGAGTTACTCCGGTAACGGCTCAAACCCAACCCTTTGCCCGCAGGTTGCAACCTAGTTTTGTGGCGATAATGCCAAACCTCTGGGCTTGGCACCAGCCCCACTTCAGACTCAATCCCTTGTCTTTTATAAAGCTCCTTGACCATCTTGGCTTTAATAACCAATTGCTTTTCATAGGCTAAATGCAAAAGCGCACAGCCGCCGCATTCGGGAAAATGAGGGCAGGCAGGCTCGATCCGGTCTGGGCTGGGTTCTAGGACTTTTAGAATCCGGGCTTCCAGATGGGTTTTTCCTTCTTTAATCGGCTCTAATAAAAGCCGTTCTCCCGGCAAGGCGGCGGCTACAAAGCAGGCCTTGTCTTGGGCGTATCCCAAGCCCAGCCCTGGCCAAGCCCAACGTTCTATGGTTAGCTCAAAACTCATGGTCTCGATTTTTCCATCATCGCCTTTAGTTCGGCCAAGGGTGGATATACAAAGCGCCAATAGGCGATAAGACTTTCTTCAGGGAAACTATCTGGCAGGGGGGGACGTTGCCTTACCCCCATCACGGCATACACCACCATCATAGTCATGTCGTCTGAAACCTGCGACTCTAATACCTCGTAGCCCATCAGGTTTCCATCTTTACTTAAGGTCACCTTGATCCAAATAGACCCCCCATTGGGCACGGCCCCACTAAGGTAGTCTGCCGGGGCCAACCAACGTTTTGAAAGGGCCACAGCCCAGTTTTCCATAAACCTTTGGTAGTTCCACCGGTAGTTATTGATCGCATAGTTCAGCCCCGCTTCACCAGTCGAAAGGGGGCCGTCTTTGGGAATATGAGGCTTAGCTTCGTCTAGGCCAATCGCGCCTTTTTGTCCCTTTTTTTGACCAAACTCATTAATCGGACCCTGACCCTTTTGCGGGGCAGAGCGAGCGGCTTGGGGATCCATTTGATCAGGCCGGTCGGTTAATTCTTTTTCGTGATCAGGCAGGGGGGTGTATTTCGACTTTTCTTTAGGTGCCGCCCTTTTTGGGGCCAAGAGTTCTTCTAAATTTAGCTCCATTGATTCGCTTCTACGCTCTGAAAACATAGAGCTAACCCAAGCAGATACCGGTGCCAGGGCCCCGCCGTGAAGCAGGAGTGCCACTCCAAGCGCGGCTAAATAAAAGTGAAAATCACGGAGCTTCGGTGCCAAAGGCCACCTTTAGGAATTTTTGGCTTCGTAGCCGGTCCAGAAGATCGACTACCCTGCCGTGGGGCACCTCTTGGTCGATGTTTAAGATTACCTTTTGGTTCCGGTCGTAAAAGGGGTTTTTCAAAACCGCTTCCAGTTGGTCCCAGGGGATTTGTTTGTGATTAACCCAAACATGCTCCCTGTCTTTAACCTCGATCATCAGCCGGGTTTGCAAGGCGACCCCCTCAGCGGTCTTGGCTTTGGGTAGCTCAATACTAACCGCTTCTTGATTGGCAAACCGGGTGGATACCGCAAAGAAGATGATTAACAAAAACAATACGTCAATCAAGGCGGTCAGGTTAATCTGGGTTTTACGGATGCGTACCTCAGCGATTTTCATGCTCAACCATCTTATCGTAAAATTGATCAAGCAGCCCGTTAATTTCGTCTTCAACCTTGAGCAATTGGTTTTCTATATGCCGAGCGTAGAGGTTGGCGGCTATAAGGGCGGGGATGCCAATAGCAAGACCGGCTACGGTGGTAAACAAGGCCTCTGATATGCCCCCAGATAAAGATTCGATCTTAGCCTGCCCCGAGGAGGAAAGCTTGGAAAATACGTCGATCATCCCCAAGGCCGTGCCTAAAAGTCCAAAAAGAGGGGCTACCCCACCAATCAAATCTAAAAATACCAACCCTCGCTCTAGGCGGTTTCGGGCCTTGCGAGATAGGTCCGAGAGTCGCTCTTCAAAGCGAGCGATAGGCAAGGGGAAGTAACCTTGAATTGGCCCCAACATTTGGTCTAAAAGTGCAGCAGACGAAGAGGCGGGCGGTTCCATACTGCCAGAGGAAAGCCTTGTTTTCCAAGCTTCTAAGGTTGCTTTAGGAAATAGTCTGCCACTATTAAGTTGCAAGGCGCGCTCAATAGCAAAGGTCACCACCAACAAGGAGCAAAGCAGCAGGGGGTACATCATCGCCCCGCCGCGGGCAAAAAGGATTAAGAGTTCTTCGGTCATCTTTGAGGAGCCTGGAAGTTAAACTAATCCTAAACGAGCGACTAAAGCTTGTAAACCAACTAGCTCCTGATAATCAAAGAATGTTATAGTACCCCTGTTTTTTTGGTGCTAGCATAAGAGGGCAAGGCGGGAGAAACCTTAGATTGCCCCTGTAGATCTGGAACTAGGGTAAATACCCTGCAAATTTTTAAAGGCCTAGAAAGTAGGGTTTCCATCGTTGCAATTGGGGAATAGTCGAGATAAGGTAAGACCCACTACGAATTCGCGATGGGAGTAGTTATGTTAAAAAACTTGAAATTATGGCAGAAGATGGCCATGGCAGTGGTGCTGCCAATCTTTATTTTGGCTGTTCTGAGCTTGTGGAGTTTCAAGGTGGGCGGAGAAATTTACGTCCAAATCAACCAAGCCGGAAAGGTCAACTTCCCAAACGCCTTGCTCGCCCAAAAGATGGACAAAAACATTGTCCAGATTCAGCAATGGCTAACGGATATCTCTGCGACCAGGGCCCAAGACGGGCTTGCTGACGGGTTTGATGAAGCGAAAAAAAACTATGACAATTTTATAGAGTCCTCCAAAAAGTTTGAAGACTACTTTCAACAGGCTGGCCAACTTGACGAGGTCCAAAAGATTCAGACCCTAAACCAACGGGTTGACGCCTATTATGCTACTGGCCAAAAGATGGCCCATGCCTACATTGAAGGCGGCTCACCTGAAGGAAACAAAATTATGGGTGAGTTTGACCAAACCGCGCAAGCCTTGAGCGACGTATTGCAACCCTTTATCGATGAACAGGTAAACCAAGCGCAAGAGCAAATCGACCAGACCATTGAGTCGATGGAGCGGTTTAAAAAAACTAACCTTTTGCTGAGTTGGATCGCCATCTTTGTTACTTTGGCCGTGGCCGGCACCATTGTGACCCTACTCTCTAAGCGTTTGCATGAATTAACCGAAGTGGTTCACGAGGTAGCCCAAACCAAAGACCTTTCTAAAAAGGTAGAGGTGAGTGGGAACGACGAGATCGGCCAGACAGGCGACGCCTTTGGCAAGTTGCTTCATAATATGTCGGAAGTAATTTATAGTATCACCGGCCATACCGAAACCCTCTCAACCGCAAGCACTGAATTAGCCGAAACCATCGAAGAGATTGAAAAGTCGGCTAGTGATGTGAACCAAGGCACCGAGCGTAGCTATACCGCAATTATCGATATGGCCAACGGGCTCAAGGAACTAAACAGCTCTGGCCAGCGAATGGAAACCGCGACCAAAGAAACCATGACCCTGGCTAAATCAGCCGCCAGCGACACGGACCAATCTAAACTGGCTTTGACCAACATTCAGTCGGCGATGCAAAAAATTGCTGACTCCACCCAGAAAATCATTCACTACACCGATCAAATCGCCAAGATTGGTAGTCAAACCAACCTGCTTTCGTTAAACGCCAGTATCGAAGCGGCCAAGGCTGGGGAATTTGGTCGGGGCTTTGCGGTGGTTGCGCAGGAGGTCAAAAGCCTCTCTGAACGAAGCAGCAACACCATCCGCGAGATCAACCGCATGATCGAGATTAGTTTTGCCAACGTTTACGAAGGCACCATGGTGGTGGGCAACTCGGCCCAGGTTGTTGGCGGACTAATCAGCAAAGTTCAGCAGATTGATCAAAAGATCGGGATGGTTTACAAAGAAGCGATTGCCCAGGAAAAACGCTCTGCTGAAATTAGCAAAAGCTCGGAAGAACTCAACGAAATTGCGTCAGGAAACTCGTCGGCTATGAATGAGTTGGCTCACGCCTTAAAACAGGTGGAACAAACTATTCAAGAGCTTAATAAAATGGCTGAAGATGTACAAGAACAGATGAGTGTCTTTAAGGTATAGACCACAGCGGCTAACCTGAAGGGCCTTAAAAGTACCGATAAATTAGGAAACGTTGGCGGTCGCCTCACTTTTCACCAATTACAAATCAAATCCGTGAGGGACCGCGCCAAGTAGGGAGGCGGTTTGTTACCCCAAACTTTTAGAAACGATTTCTAGCACATCTTTGGAAAGTCCAGGTTGTTTTAGGATTCGTTTTAACTCAGCCTCTGCGTGAGGACGGGCTTTTGTAGGGAAGCGCCGCCAACGGGCCAAGGACAGAACTAGGCGACTGGCGATTTGAGGGTTATCTGGGTCAGTTAGAAGCACTTGATCGGCTAAAAAACGGTAACCTGAACCGTCGGCTTTATGAAATTGGGGAAGGTTGCGTTGGGTGAAGCCGCCCACTACGGCGCGTAACCGATTGGGGTTTTTTCGGTCAAAGGCGGGATGGTTTAATAATTGACCCACCGCTTCTACCCCGTATTCTGGCGAGCCGGCAATTAAACCAAAATATTTATTAACGACCAAGTCGTCGTTTTTAAAGCTCCGGTAGAATTCAGCTAACTCTTGTTCCTTGGCCGGGCCCGGTTGGTGGGTCAAAATCGAAATGGCAGCTAGCCGGTCTGTCATATTGTCGGCCTGATCAATCTGGGCTTGGGCCAGTCCAATGTAGGTTTCTTGGCCTGTGGCTACCAGATAACTGAGGGCGAGATTTTTTAAAGCGCGCCTCCCGTTTTGCAGGTTGTTAAACTGGTAGGGGTCTCCCTCAAAGGTTTGGTATAAACGCTTCCATTCCTTTTCTAGGGCCAGCCCCAAAGCCTTTTGTAGGGCTTTACGCGAGGCAAATATCCCTTCAACTTCCATCGTAGTCATCGACTCTAAAAGCAAGGTCTCGCTGGGCAGAGCCGCCGAATGAGCGATCAAGGCCGGGTCTCGATCGGGATGAGTGATTAAGGCCCTTAAGGCTTCAATGAGTGCTGGAGAAGGGCTGGTTGGCTGGTTGATTCCCGCTAAAATTTCAGTAGTCAAGAGTCCTTGGGCGGCTTCGAAAGCCCCGACCCCATCGTCATCATGGGCCATTAAAACCAAGCGGTCCGCTTGGGTAGGCTCATACTGCAACCGCACAGGGGCCGAAAAACCGCGTAGTACCGATAGCAGGGGGCGTTCGCTTAATCCTTCTAAAACCAACTCGGTTTTTTTGCCGTCCATCAGGTAGAGCCACTCGCCTTGCCTTTTTTCGCCCAAAGCTTGGTAGATAAGGGCTTGCCCCTTTTGACCAAAGGCTTTGAGCAGGATCGGGATCAATAAGGGTTGCTTCTTTTTGCTGTCTGGGGTGGGTGGGTTGGTTTGTTGCCAATGCAGCCGAGCCTCCCCTTTGGTTTCGTCCCAGTCCACTTTTAAACTTAGTTCGGGGGTGCCTGCCTGGAAATACCAATCCTTAAAGCGGCTTAAATCGGCTCCCGATCCATCCTCTAAGGCTTTAAGCCAATCCTCGATGGTGCAAGCTTGACCATCGTGGCGCTCAAAGTAGAGCTTGGCCCCTTTAAAATACCCCGACTTGCCCAGGATTAGGCTGGCCATCCGAATCAATTCGGAACCTTTGTGGTAAACGGTCAAGGTGTAAAAATTGTTTATTTCTACATAAGATTCGGGCCGTACCGGATGGGCCATAGGGCCGCCGTCTTCGGCAAATTGGCTGGTTTTAATCAGCTTAACCTCTTCGATCCGTTTTACTGCTTTAGAGGTCATGTCGGCGGAGAAATGTTGATCCCTAAAGATGGTTAAACCCTCTTTGAGGCTTAACTGAAACCAATCGCGGCAGGTGATCCGGTTGCCTGACCAATTGTGGAAATACTCATGGCCAATGACCCCCATGATCCACTCAAATTCCCCGTCTGTGCTGGTTTTTTGGTTAGCCAGAACACAAGAGGAGTTAAAAATATTCAACCCCTTGTTTTCCATAGCGCCCATATTGAAATCCTTGACCGCGACAATCATAAAGATATCGAGATCATATTCCAAACCATAGACCCGCTCATCCCAAGCCATGGCTTTTTTAAGACTCTCCATGCCGTGGGCGGTTTTGTGGGCGGTTTCGGGCTCGGTCCAGAGTTCTAATGCGATTACACGGCCACTTTTTGTGATAAAACGGTCCTGACGGGCCACTAGGTCGCCGGCCACTAGGGCAAAAAGATAACAGGGTTTTTTAAAAGGATCTTCCCACAGGGCCCAGTGGCGGCCTCCTTCTAGGGAGCCTTGGCCAATTCGGTTGCCGTTTGAAAGCAAAACGGGGTATTGGGCGAGGTCAGCGGTGATGTGGGTTCTAAAAAGGGTCATCACATCTGGACGGTCAGGGAAGTAGGTGATTTTGCGAAACCCTTGGGCTTCGCATTGGGTGCAAAAGAGACTGCCCGACTGATAAAGCCCTTCTAAGGCTTTATTTTCCTTGGGGTAAATCTGGGTGACCAAGGTGAGCTCGAAGGCCTTGGGCAGACCGGTTAGTTTCATGCCCTCTGCGTCAATTTGATAGTCGCTCCAGGGAGCCCCGTTGATCAAGATCGACTGGAGTTCAAGCTTTTCCCCATCTAGCCACATCTCTTTGGCCGTTTTTTTGGCCTTATAATGGCAGCGAGCCGTAACCAAAACATGGGTTTCGTAGAGGTCAAAAGCCAAAGATACTTCTAAAAGGTCGTGGCTAAAGGGCCGGTAATCGGCCAATTTAACGGTTTTTGGGGAATTGTTCATTCTAGGGGAGTTGGAAAAGGGGGGACTTGCCCCCAGTTTCTTAACCTTGGCTAGGTTCGCCGAGGAGTTCTTTAAAAATTTTATTGATCACACCAGGGTTGGCTTTGCCCTTGGTCGCTTGCATCGCTTGGCCCACAAAATAACCAAACAGCCGGTCCTTGCCCCCTTGGTAGGCGGCGGTCTGTTCGGGGCTGTCGGCTACAATTTTTTGGCAAATTACCAACAGGGCAACTTCATCACTTACCTGCTTAAGCCCTTTTTCTTCAACCACTTGCGCCGGATATTTGCCGGTCTCAAACATCTCTTGGTAAACGGTTTTGGCGATTTTGCCGCTGATCGTACCGTCCTCGATCAAGGCGATCATTTGCGCCAAGCTTTTAGGCCCTACCTTACATTGAGTGGCTTCGGTTTTGGTTTCGTTGAGTAGTCGGAGCATATCACCTAAGATCCAGTTGGTAGCTGGTTTAGGACTGGCCCCTGCTTTGAGGCATTGCTCAAAATAAAAGGCCACCTCTTGCGAGGCTACCAAGACAGAGGCGTCGTAGTGGCTCAAGCCATGTTCTAAAACAAATCGGTCCCTTTTTTGGTCGGGCAACTCGGGCAGACTCGCATGGGTCCGGTCCACCTCTTCTTGCTCGATTTTAACCACGGGCAGGTCTGGGCAGGGGAAGTAGCGGTAATCGTGACTGTCTTCTTTGACCCGTAGCGAGCGCGACTGGTTCAGCGCGCCGTCCCAAAGTCGGGTTTCTTGGATGATGGTTTCCCCGTCTAAAACCGCATCGGTTTGCCTAGCGATTTCAAACTCAATCGCCGCAGCAACGTTTCTAAAACTATTGATGTTTTTAGTCTCGGTGCGAGTGCCAAACTGGGCTTGACCCCTAGGCCGAATCGAGACGTTGGCGTCGCAACGTAAATTCCCTTTTTCCATATCCCCATTGCAGACTCCCAGATAGGTGACATAGCTATGGATCTTCTCCATATAGGCTTTGGCCTCTTCTGAGTTGCGAATATCAGGCTCGCTGACGATCTCAACCAAAGGCACTCCGGCGCGGTTTAAATCGACATAAGAAGCGTTGGGGTCTTGGCCTTCGTGGACCAGTTTGCCCGCATCCTCTTCCATATGGATACGAGTGATTCCAATCCGTTTGGTGCCCGCCTTGGTTTCAATCTCGATCCAGCCACCTTCGCAGATGGGCCGATCAAATTGGCTGATCTGATACGCCTTGGGCAGGTCTGGGTAGAAATAGTTTTTTCGGGCAAACTGGCTGTCTAGGCGAATCTTGCAATTAGTGGCCAACCCCAACTGGATGGCAAACTGAACCGCCTTTTGATTGATCGTGGGCAAAGCGCCGGGGAGACCTAAACAAACAGGGCAGGTGTTTTGGTTGGGCTCTGCTCCATATTGATTAGGGCAGGAGCAAAACATCTTGGCTTCTGTAGAGAGCTGGGCGTGAACCTCCAGCCCGATCACCGGTTCAAATTGCATTGCACGAGTCGGGTAAAGTTATCAGGCGAAACGTTGATTGACAGTTATCCTGGCACTGGGGAAAGATATCGTCAAGATTAGGGACTATTATGAGCCGATTCGAACATATCTTATTTAGCCCAGAACAGATTCAGGCGCAAATCCGCCACCTTGCCCGGCTAATTACCTATCATTATAAAGGCGGCCCGGGGCCCGAATTGGTGGGTTTGATGAATGGGAGTATCGTATTTATGGCCGATTTAATAAGACATCTGGACCTCGAATGCCCAGTGCAAACCATGCGGGTCCAAAGTTACCAAGGCACCCAAGCCAAGGCCCCAGAGATAGAGCTTAAATTTTCGGTCCAGGGCAAAAAAATACTGGTGATCGACGACATCTTAGACAGTGGCCAGACCTTGCGTTTGGTCTGCTCCACCTTTAAAAAGGCCGGGGCCGAAGAGGTGAAAACCTGTGTTTTGTTAGATAAAAAAATGGCAGCCTTCACCCCCGATTTCTGCGCCTTTGCTTGCCCAGACGCCTGGGTGGTGGGCTACGGGATGGATTACAACGGCAAATACCGCAACCTCCCCTTTATTGCTGAATTGCCACCAGAACTACGCTAAGGGCCTCCTTCTTGAATCATCAGCCAGCCTTAAACCTTACTCCCAATTTGACATGCCTAATTTAATCGACGCCTTTAAAAAAAGCCCTGGTCCTAATAACCTCAAAGAGGCCCTGGTCTTATATCTCAAAGGGGTTTCTATGGGCACTGCCGACATCATCCCTGGTGTCTCTGGTGGCACCATCGCCCTTATTGCCGGGATTTACACCCAATTGATTGACGCCATTAAATCAATTGATGGGGATGCGGTTAAAAAACTCTTGCGCCTCGATTTGGCCGGGTTTTTGGCTCATGTACATCTCCGGTTTTTGGTGGTCTTGTTAGCCGGGATTAGCACGGCGATTATTTCCATCGCCCGGCTGATGAATTACCTCCTAGACGAACAACCGGTGTTGACTTGGTCCGCCTTTTTGGGGTTGATTTTGGCCTCCATCTGGATCTTAGGCAAAAAGGTTCATTGGAGCCCTAAAACCCTGGCCGCCTTTGGGGTGGGAGGCTTGGTAGGCTTTGTGATTGTGGGTCTGATTCCGGTCTCAACCCCCGAGACTTGGTGGTTTATTATTTTAGCGGGAATGATCGCTATTTGCGCGATGATTCTGCCTGGGATTTCGGGGGCTTTTTTGCTTTTGATCATGGGCAAATATGAATATGTCACCGGAGCCCTCAAGCACCCTTTCGAAGCCCAGTCCTTGGTGATTATCGCCTGTTTTTGTCTAGGCGCGTTTGTGGGAATCACTAGTTTTTCTAGGGTGTTAAGTTATCTTTTGCATCACTATGAAAAGCTCACCTTAGCCCTTTTAACGGGCCTAATGGCCGGTAGCTTACGCAAGGTTTGGCCCTTTAAAGAGGTGTTAGAACAGGTGGAGATTCGGGGCAAACTACATGTACTTCGCGACCAAAACATTTGGCCCGAAATAGGAACCGAACTAGGGTTGGCTATTGGTTTGGCCGTATTAGGCTTTTTATTAGTGATGGTCTTAGAACGTTGGGCTGATCCAGCGGCCTAGGGCTGCATTCTGGGTAAAAAGTGGGATTTCTAGGGGCTGAAAAAAACTTTAGCAGGAATTTATATTTAGGCGGAGACCCTTAATTAATATACCGATCCGTACGGTTTTCCCTCGGCGGAGCCAAAAACGGGGCTCAAATGCCCCATTATAGGCACCAATCCTGCATCAACGCTGGGCGCGGTTTTCCTTGATATTTCATGGAGGATCTGCAATAAACCTCTAATAGACCTTAGGGGAAAAACCCTGTGGAATTCGAAGCCTATGAAACGCTACCTGTTGTTGATGCTCGCCCTCTTGTTCTGCTTAAACCTGTACGCACAGGATCAGGACCAAGATTTAAGTCTAGACGAGTTGGCAGACCCTCAGGTTGTAGGCAAGACCCAGCTAAGCCCTGAAGAAGCTGAAGACCTTGAGATCAAAGACAAGGACGAAGCGGTTTCCGCAGAGATGGACGGCCAAATGCCCCCCTCCTTGGCGGAAGCGGATGAATTGGCGGCCCCGGTTTCGGTCGATGAGATTCCGATTTATTCTAATAAAAAGATTGAGGCCTTTGTGGCCATGTACACTGGCCGCAAGCGCGATGTTTTTGAACAAGCGGTTGAGCGCAGCGCCACGTATTTACCCATGATCCGGCGGATCTTCGCCGAAGAGGGTTTGCCCCCCAACCTTGCCTTCCTTTCGGTCGTCGAATCTAACTTTAACCCCCAAGCCCGCAGCCGCGCCTCAGCCCTTGGGCTTTGGCAGTTTATGTCCTACACTGGGCGGATGTATGGGCTTTCTAATAGTTGGTGGCACGACGAACGCTACGATCCCGAAAAATCAACCCGCGCCGCCGCTAAATACCTAAAAAATCTCTACCGCGAGTTTGGGGATTGGGAATTGGCCTTGGCTGCTTATAACTCCGGCTCTGGCCGGGTTCGAGGCGCGATTAAACGGGCCGTTCGTTTAGGCAAAGATCAAGATTTTTGGGCCTTAAAACTTCCTCGGGAAACTAGGGGATATGTGCCCGCCTTTTACGCAGTAAATATTTTATTCGCCAACCTGGAGGCCTACGGATTTAACGATCTGCCCGAGATGTTGGAAGAAAAACCTCGCTACCCCTTAGAAGTGCCCGGTGGGGTGACCTTGGCGCAGATTTCGGAGGTGATTGGAATTGACGAGGCAGAGTTACAATCACTAAACCCTTCGATCCCCAAAGGGCTGACCCCGGCGCATCATCCAACCTATGTGATTATGGTGCCTAGGCCCATTGAACCGGACCAGGAAAAGCTGAACCAGTTAGAACAAAACCGAACCCGTTTTTGGAAGTATCATCAGGTGCAAAAAGGGGATAACCTGTGGTCGATTAGCCGCGAATATGGCGTGCCTATCGCCCAGATCATTTCGTTTAATCAAATCTCCCGAGGCAAACTATTGCGGTTGAACCAGCGGATAATGCTGCCGGTGTCCAATAGTTACGTTTTGCCGCAATATTCTCGTGTTTCGGCCCAAATCTCGGCACCGGCAAACCGGGATGGGTTTATTTACCATACGGTCCAGCGGGGAGATTCGCTTTGGAGTATCAGCCAAGCCTATAAGGTGACGATCCACCAAATAAAGGCTTGGAACTACCGTGCTGAGCAGCGCTGGCGCCACCTTCGGCCTGGCGAGCAAGTGGCGGTTAAGTTGCCTCAAAAAGAAACCAACACCCTTTAAAACCCATCCCACCCCTAAATTCTAGGGGCGGGCGTAAGAAGGCATAACCCTTGCTTTTTAAAGGGCGTCTTCAACCTTGGGAGCCCATGTATAACCCCTACGCCAAACAAGCTAAAGCCTCGAAAGAGGAGGTAGTGATGGAATATGCACCCATGGTCAAGCATATTGCCAACCGCCTTTCGGCCCGCCTTCCAGACGGCTTTTTGCGTGATGACTTGGTCCAAGTGGGGATGATTGGGCTTTTAGAGGCGGCTGAGAAATACGACCCTAGTCAAGGGCACCTGTTTAAGACCTACGCCGAACATAGGGTTAAGGGGGCGATGCTTGATGACCTGCGCGCTAAAGACTGGATTCCCCGTTCGGTTAGGGACAATGGCAATAAGTTAGACAAAGCCTACCGCAGTTTGCGAGCCAAAGAGGTGGATCATCCTAGTGATAATCAATTGGCCGAGGCCCTAGAAATTTCCCCCAAAGAACTACCCGACTTTATCGATAAAGCCCGCCCCATCCCGCTGTTGTCCCTAGAAGGCTTGATCTCCCATGACTTCGATGAAGATGAGATGAATATTTTAGACACCCTAGCTAGTGCCGAAGCCCAAAGCCCGATGGAACAGCTTTTGGGGAGTGAGGCAGTAAGCTTGCTGGCGGTTGCGATTGAAAAGCTCCCTGAAAAGGAGCGAATGGTGCTGGCTCTTTATTACAACGAAGATATGAATCTAAAAGAGATTGGGGCGGTTTTAAATATCACCGAATCCAGGGTCAGCCAAATGCGCACCAAGGCCATTGCTCAACTAAGAAGCCTAATGGGTGAGCCGCCCAAGACCCCAGAAGCGACCTAAATTCGCTCCCTCCCTTTAGGCAACGATGAGCGAGTTGTTATCCCGGTTGCGGGGATTTAAAGACAAAATCCAAAAAAAGATCGTTGATACTGCCGCCGCCTCTGGGCTGTTGGTCGGGCATAATAAACTCCTGGACGGTTTGATTTTTGGTGGGTTTGAGCATTTAACCGAACTGGGCAAATCGCTTTCGCCCGAGGTTGTCAAAGCGCTAGCCTACCAAAAGCTGATGGAGCGGTTACTCGAAACCATGCCCAGCTACGATTCCGCCCAACCCCTCTTGGGCAGCGAGGAAGACCAAGAGATCTTTTTTACCTACAAAACCCGGCGGTTTTTAGAGGCCGCGCTTCCCGGCGATGTGATTTTAGTACGAGGCAACCAACGAATCAGCCGGATCATCCAAACCTTGACCACCAGCCCTTACAGCCACTCGGCCTACTACCTTGGCCAAGGGGAATTAATCGAGGCCGAGCCCGAGGGGGTGGTCATCAGCCCCATTTCTAAATACATCAATCTGGACTTACGTATCTGCCGCCCCAGCCTGCTTGATAAAGAAGGGTTGGCCAAGGTCAACGCCTTTATGGAACGAATGCTAGTCGAGCAGCCCAAATACGATGTGGTTAATATCGAGAAACTGCTGTTTAAATACGCCTATTCGAAGTTTCGCCCCGACACCAAGGTTTATATAGGGGGCTCCACCGATTTTGAGCGACTCTATATTTGTTCTGGGATGATCGCCCGCGCCTTCCAAGAAGCGGGCTACCCCATCGCCCCTTCCCTACGCTTCCGCCACCAAAAAGAACGCCGAAAAAAGGCCCGCCTGGAAACGGTGGAAGACTATTTCAAACTAGCGTTGCACCGCACCAAAAACTACAGCCAAATCGTCCCTTGCGACTTCGACAACAGCCCCTTCTTCGCGACCGTCAAATTTATGTACCTAGACACCCAAATCAAAGCCCAACGCCATAGGTCCTTTGATATGGAAGGGTAATCACTGCACCTTCTTCGACTCGTTTTGGATTTGCCGCGCAATAAATTGCCCAAACATGGGGACGGCAAAGGAATATTTTCCATGACGGTTTTTGTACACCATCCCTTTATTGATTAAGGTCGCCAACATCTGGGTGATGGCGCTACTGGTCAGCGGTTTGTTAAAATGTTTGGCCGAAGCCTTTTTGATCCCGGCAGTGGTGAAGTCTTCAGTGCTAGACAATGCTTCAGATGCCAAAGTCAACAGGCTCCGTTGGGGATTGGTCAATCGGCTCCAGCGGGCAGCAAAAAAATCTAAATCCAATTTTCGGGCAATCGAATCAATCGGTGCTGAATATTCTTTCGCTCCCCCAATGCCTTGTTGGATAAAAGCATCAAACGCTTCCTTGCAAATAAACTGAATAAAATAGGGATAGCCCCCTGATTTTTCGACAATTGTTTTGACGGTTTTAGGTAAAAAATTTGGTGTTTTAGGGTCTTGTAGTTTAGCCATTTCGATAGGCCGAACAATAGCTTGCTCGCTGGCCTCTTCGTCTAATTTGTCTAAAGATAAAACCTTAAACATCCGCTCCGCAAAGGTTCTGGACTCGACTAACATTGGAAAAAGCATCGGCAAACCTGCCAAAACTAACATCATCGGGATCCCACGGCTTTGAATCGATTGAAATACATCCAGAATCAACGCCAAAGGATATTCGCGGTTTTTGTCGCTGTCTGCCGCAGTTTGGGCCTCGTCATAAGCGAAGATCACCCCTTTGAAGGAAGGGTTGGGCGATAGATGGCTCCAGGCAGTTTCTAAAATCACTTTCAGTTTGTCCGAAACCAATCCAGGGACAGCTTCATAAAGCGCCCAAAGCCCATCGTAATCAAGCTTTACCCCTTTCACCTTAGCCGCTGCGACCTGGTGGTGAATTTTTTGGGGGTCCAGTTTACATTCTGAGGTAAGCAGGGAAAGGTCCGCAAGCAAGCGCACGGCCATTTTTTTTTCAGAGGCTGCCGCTGACTCAGAAAGCTCATTGCCACACCAAAGCCAACCTCGCTCAATTGCCAAGGGCCGCCAAGTATTCAGTAAAACCGTTTTGCCGACGCCGCGCAGGCCCGTCAAAATACAGTTCGACAAGATTTCCTTTTGTTCTAGGAATTCTTTGAATTGGTCCGTGGATTCTTGGCGTCCGGCCAGAAAGGGCGGGCGGTGACCGGCGCCGGGACGAAAGGGGTTTTCCATATTCTGGTTTGCTTTATTATTTACTAAATTAGCTAAATATCTGTATTTAGCTTAAATTAATTCGATCTGTAAAACAATCTTTTTTTGTTTGTATTGGGTTGCCCTATTTGCTTAACCCGACCAAAAGCAGTGGACCTAACTTTCGGAACCAAAAAAATCCCAGACTGCTTGGGCGTCTTTGGGGGTGAGGCCGGGGGTGGCGACTAGTTCTTCGGGGGTGGCGGTTTTGATGGCGCTCAAGGATTTGAAATGTTTGAGGAGGATCGCGCGTTTTTTGGGGCCGATGCCCTCGATGTCTTCGAGGCCCGAGTGGGTAGCGGCCTTGGCTCTGAGTTTGCGGTGGTGGGTGATGGCGAAGCGGTGGGCTTCGTCTCTTAAGCGTTGCAATAAAAAGAGGGTGCTACTGTTTTTTTTGAGGTGAACCGGGTTCTTACGGCCCGGCTTGACTACATATTCAAAGTCCTCTTCCTCGTCTGCCCCTTTATTTTTAAGGGTCTTCACCCCTTTTCCCTCGATTCCCCCAAATTCGCTATCGCCCTCAAATTCGTCTAAATCCCCCTCTTCAAGGGGCTCGTTCCCACCCAAATATTCCTCCTCGCCGCTGGTGGGCAAATCGTCTGCCGTATCCTCCCCGGCCTCATCCAATTCTTCCAAACCCCCACCTGGGGTAGAGGGAAGGGGGTGTCCGTTCCCTTTGGTGCGGGGGGAGGATTCACTGCCAGAGGGGAGGGAGGAATCATCCTTGTTGGAGGGGAGCAAAGAAGCATCTCGGCCAAAGATAAGCCGGGCAGAATCCCTCACCTCGTCCGATCCAGCCAAATCCCCTACCTCTACCCCTTCTTCCAAATTGGCGGTGGGCCCGCCTTGGCCAGACTGGCCCAAATCCTGGGCTTTGAGGTGGGCGCGTTTGAGGCTTCTACCTTTGGCAAGGCCGATGAGGTCGGTTTGGGCAGGGTCCCAGCCGAGGCCTTCTAAGATGTGTTGGGCGGCGCGTAATTGGCCCAAGCCGCCGTCGATGACGATCAGGTCGGGCCAGGGTTGGTCGGCCTCTTTTTTGTATCGGCGGGACATCACTTCGGCCAAGCTAGCGAAGTCATTGGGGCCTTCTACGGTTCTGATTTTATAGATGCGGTACTGGCTACTTTGGGCCTTGCCCCCTTCAAAAACGGCCATGCTGGCGACCGAATGTTTGCCCATGGTGTTGGAGATATCAAAACATTCCATCCGCTGAGGTAACTTGGTTAATTTGAGCACCCTCATGGTCTCGCTCAAAATTTGCTCCTCCGCTTGTTCCACATTTAGCCTTAAACGCAGATTCTCTTCGCCATTTTGTTTAGCCATAGCCATTAGGCCCATCTTGTCGCCGCGCTGCGGGTTAAGCAGGGCCACCTTGGTGCCGCGACGCTGGGAGAAATATTCCCCTAAAATCAAAATATCGTCGTTAACCGTAGGCAACCAGATTTCCTTGGGCAAGGGCTTTTCCCCGGCAAAATATAGCTTCGAGAGGGCCGAACGAATTAGTTCCTGATCCGAATAATCCCCGCCCTTGGCGAAATATAAAAAGTCGTCGCTCAGTAAAATTCCACCACGCACAAACAGCACCTGCACCCCGGCGAACCCGCCCTGGCGCACCAAGGCCAAAATATCCCGGTCGATCCGTTCTTTAGTCAAGACCCGCTGCCTAGCGAAGGTGCGCTCTAAGGCCCGCATCTGGTCTCTAAGCAAGGCGGCCTCTTCAAAACGCATTTCTTCAGAGCGGGCTAACATATCCTGTTTTAATTCGAGTATCAGGCCTTCGTAATTACCCTTTAACAACCAAACCACCCGTTCGACCAATTTCCCGTATTCTTCAGGGCTGACCAGCCCGGCGCAGGGGGCGAGGCAACGTTTCATTTGGTAATTAAGGCAGGGGCGGTGGGTTTTGGTGCCGTCTAGTTCAAACTTGGATTGGCGCAGGGGAAAGGCTTTACGGATGCTGGTTAAGGCGGCGCGGGCGGTTTTGACCGCCACAAAAGGGCCAAAATAAAGCGCCCGGTCCTTTTTGGGGTTACGTACCAGCGAGAGCCGGGGGTAAAGTTCCCCAACGGATAGCCTAAAATAGGGGTAAGACTTATCGTCTTTTAGTTCAATGTTGTAGCGAGGCCGATTGGTCTTAATTAAATGGTCCTCTAAAATCAAGGCCTCAATCTCATTACCCGTAACAATCCAAGCGAGGTCCTTGATTTGGTCCACCCAAGCCCAAATCCGGGGGTCTTTTTTGGCGGCGGCGGTGAAGTAGCTACGCGCCCGATTTTTAAGGTTTTTCGCCTTGCCCACATAAATTAGCCGCCCCTTTTGATCGAAAAAACGATAGACCCCTGGCTCGCCGGGTAGGAGTTCGATTTTTTCTTTAAGGGTTTTGGACAGATTCATGGCTTTTGGGGTTGCCCGGTTTAGTTGGGGCGGTTAGTCTTACCGATTGTTACCCTAGCTGTAAAATTATCCATAAACTACCGCAACCCCCGGCAAAGCTCAAGGACTGCCTTTACCGATGAAACAGCTATACATCACTTGCCTGGACCTCGAAGGGGTCCTTGTCCCCGAAGTTTGGATCAATGTTGCTCAAAAAACGGGCATCGAAAAACTGAAGTTAACCACCCGTGATATCCCTGATTACCACGAATTGATGCGGTTGCGTCTTAAGATTGTGGAGGAACACGGTTTGACCCTTAAAGCCATCCAAGAGGTCATCGGACAACTCCAGCCCTTTGAGGGGGCCTTGGAATTTTTAATCTGGCTTAAACAGCGTAGCCAAGTGGTAATCCTCTCGGACACCTTTGCCGAGTTTGCTAAGCCCTTGATGGAAAAACTGGGTATGCCTACCCTCTTTTGCCACAATTTAACGGTCGAGCCTGGTTTGGGAAAGATTTTAGATTATCACTTGCGTATCGAGGACCCAAAGCGCAAGGCGGTCAAGGCCTTTAAAGACCTCAACTTTAAAACCATCGCCGCCGGGGACAGCTTTAACGACGTTAGTATGCTCGAAGAAGCGGACCATGGGATTTTTTTTAGGCCACCAGCGGCCATTGCTGCTCAGTTTCCCCAATACCCAGTGGTCCAGGACTACCAGGCCTTCAAAGCCGAGCTTTCCAAACACCTCCCCGAGCCCTGGTAGGGATGAACCCAATAACCCGGCTGTTTTCTGAACCTCACCGGCTTTATTTCAGCGCTGCTGCTTTAAGCTTGATTGCAGCGATGCTCTGGTGGGGGCATTATCTAAGCTTGCGGTTTAAGTGGGCCTTTGATTACAAAACCGGCCCCCTGCCAATCCATGGGTTTGGGTTGATGTATGGCGGGTTTAGCCTGTTTGCTTTGGGTTTTTTGTTTACCGCCTTCCCCCGCTGGATGGGTTCAGTTGAGCATCTTGCTAAGGCCTATTGGGGGCCTTTTTGGTGTTTAGCACCGGGGTGGATCTTGTATTTTACCCAACTCTGGACCGGGGAGCCCTGGGGGCGGATTGGGGCCTTTATGTTGTTTGCCGGGCACCTCTGGGCCTGGGCGCATCTCTTGCGGCTCTTTAAACTGGGGACCAGCGAGGAGCGCCGTCAACCGACCTTTATCTTGATCGCCTTAGGTGGCGGGGTCTTGGGCTCGTTGGCGGCCTTTTTGTATCAACTCTACCAGCTACCGATTTTTTACCGAATGGGCCTGGGGGTAGGGCTGTATTTCTTTTGGCCAGGGTTGATCCTAAGCCTATTTTGGCGACTCCTGCCCTTTTTTACCAATTCGCGAAACCCTGGATGGGCGCTGTCCTCTTGGCCTCCGGCCTTGCCTCTGTGGGCGTTGGGGCTGTTTCTTAAAACTTGGGCTTACGTCTTTGAGGTCCAAGAATATTGGTTGATTTCTGATAGCCTGCTGCTTTGTGTGACCCTGTTTCAATTTTACCAGTGGCAGGTTTGGCGCCCCAAGTCAGGCGGGTGGATCTTAGGATTTTTATACCAAGCAATTCTCTGGTTCCCGCTGGCTTTGGGCCTTCATCTGGCCTACGCCTGGGGCCGTTTTATGGGTGAGGTAGAGGCCCATTTAGAGATGGCTGGGCTCCATGCTTTGACCTTGGGCTTGATGGCCAGCCTACTTTTTGGCTTGGTGCCGAGGGTCAGTTATGGCCACTCAGGCCGACCGGTCCAAGCCTCTTGGTGGCTGGTGCTGGGGTTTCAACTGGTCCAGCTGGCCGCCCTTTCTCGGGTGGGGCTCGAATTGGCTTTGACCCAATACGACCCGGCCCTGCCCCTCCTTTGGGTGCCGGTGGCCTTTTGGCTCTTGGCGCTTTTGCCCTGGGCCTTGAGGTTTTTGACGATTTACTTTAAACCAAGGGCAGACGAAATTTAACGCCCCATTCGGAAAAATCCATGACCCCACAAGCCTACCGCCAACTTTTATCGGAACGTGTTTTAATTATCGATGGGGCTATGGGCACGATGGTGCAGCGCCTAGGCCTTGGACCCGATGCGTACGGCGGTGAAGAGTTTCAGATGTTAGGGGATATTTTGGTGTTTTCTAGGCCCGAAGCGGTAAAAGGGATTCACTTAGAATATTTTCGCGCCGGGGCGATGGCGGTCGAGACCGACACCTTTGGGGCGAGTCCTTACCGGTTAGAAGAGTTTGATTTCTCTAGGCTTGATTTAACCTCCTTTCCGAAAGCGGCGCAAGACCTTAACCGCTTGTCAATCGAAGAGCTAACCTTAAGACTCAACCGCGAGGCCGCCCAACTGGCCAGGGCCGCCCTTGAAACTTATAAATTAGACCCTGACTACGATGGTCGCCCACTCTTGGTTTTAGGCAGTATCGGTCCGAGCAACAAGGTTTTAAGCCCGACCCATGCGGATCTTAAACGGGGTAGCTTTGCCGGTATTATTGAAAATTTCCGACTTCAGGTGACTGGTCTAATCGAGGGCGGGGCGGACGTGATCCTCTTTGAGACTCAACAAGACATGTTAGAGCTTAAGGCGGCAGTAATGGGGGCCCAAAAGGCCTTTTTAGAGACTGGGGTAATCCTGCCTATCCAGGCGCAGGTGACGGTGGACCAATTTTCGAAGATGCAGATCTTTGCCTCAGATATCCACGCAGCCTTAACCACCTTGGAGTACACCGGGATCGACGCCTTCGGTATTAACTGCTCGATTGGCCCTGACCTAATGGGGCCTACGGTGGCCAAGTTAGCTCAATATTCCAGGATTCCTATTTGTGTGATCCCCAACGCCGGGATGCCTGAATCGGAAAATGGGCAAACTGTTTTTAAGCTAAGCCCTGAACAGTTTGCCAAGCCAATCGCTGAGTATGTGGAGAAATACGGGGTTAACGTGGTGGGTGGTTGTTGCGGCACCAGCCCAGCCCATATCAAGGCCTTGGCCGCTTTGCTCCAAGGCAAAAAACCAAAGGCCCGCGTTTTACCAACCGAGGTCTATATATCTGGCCCGCAAAAGGCGGTGGCCTTGAATAGTGCAGAGGCCCTGATTCGGATTGGTGAGCGGCTTAACGTGCGGGGCAGTAAACAGGTTCGAGACGCGGTCGAGCGCCCAGGAAGTATTGATCAGGATGTGTTAGAAGAGGTGGTCACCGAGCAGACCAGGGACCTTGGGTTAGAGGTGTTGGACATATGTATGGACAGCAACCAAGTTAATACGGCGGATACGTTAGTCGCCGTCTTGCAACACCAATGTGTCGATTTTTCGGGAGCCTTTTGTTTAGATAGTTTTGATGTGGACGCGCTCAAGGCCGCTATCGAAGTCTATCCAGGCCGCCCGATTGTTAACAGCATCTCGCTAGAAGAATATAGCGAAGGGGTGGATAAGGTGGACGCGGTGCTTGAGGCAACCAAAGCCCACGGCCCAGTTTACATTGCCCTGACCACAGGCCCCAAAGGCCCGGCGGTGACTGCTGATGAAAAGGTAGATTTGGCCAGCCAGATTTTAAAGAAGGCAATCGAGAAACACGGCCTTTTGCCCCAGCAGTTTTTGGTCGATGTCAACGCTTTCCCTATTGGCTCGGAATCAGATCCGGCTTTAAACTTTGCCCAAGAATCCTTAAACTCGATTCCTCGGATCAAGGCGCTTTATCCAGGGGTTAAAACCACCATCGGTGTGGGCAACCTGACCAACGGGTTGGCCCAAAAGCCTTATATGCGCAAGGTTCTGACCTCGGTCTTTTTAGATGAAGGGCGAAAAGTAGGGCTCGACGCGGCCATCGTCAACCCGAACCACTATGTTCCCGCCCAGTCCTTAGACCCTAATGACTACGCCTTGGGGCTTAAGGTGATCCATCACAAAGACATGGAAGCCTTTGCCCAGCTAGAGGAGATTGCGCTAGCCAAGAAGGGTGGGCCCGTGGTGCAGAAGACGGCTTATGAAGACCTAGAGCCAGTTGCCCAGGTCTGCCAAAAAATTAAAGACGGTTTCAAGGCTCGTGTGGAAGGCCGGGTCCAAGTGGGTGAGTTTTCTTTTACCTATCAAGATAACATAGTTGAAACCTTGGCCGAGGTGGTTAGAGGTGGGATCGAGCCTTTGGTTTTGATCAACGACCATTTGATGGTGGCTATGGAGGAGTTGGGCCAGGGCTTTGCTGAGGGCCAAGTTTCTTTGCCCCATCTGCTTAAAGCAGCCGATGTGATGAAACAGGTGATGGGCTTTTTAGAGGCCTACATGAAGTCTAAAACCAAAGGGGCCGAAATCCCCAACAAAGGGACTATTGTGCTGGGAACCGTCTATCAAGACGTCCATTCGATTGGCAAAGACCTGACCAAAACCTTGATGGAAAACTACGGTTATAAGGTGATTGATTTGGGGGTGCAGGTACCGCTGCAAACCTTTATCGATCAAGCGAAAGAGTCGGGGGCCGGTTATATTGGGCTTTCTGCGCTCTTGGTGCAGACTAGCAATCATATGATTACTCTTTCAAAAATGCTGGTTGAACAAGGCTTAGAGAAAAAGATCGACCTTTTGATTGGTGGGGCCCCTGTCAACCGGCGGCACGCCGCCTATGTTGGGCTGGCTGGGTCTGACGACCTCGCCCAGATGCGGGCCAACGTCTTTTACTGTCGGTCGGCGATGGACGGGGTGAATATTTTGGGACAGCTGGCCGATCCTGGTCGTAGGGACCAAGTGCTGGCTAAAAACCGGGAGGCTTTGGAACAGGCCTATCGGGCCGGGCAAAATCTGGCCTCTCAGGAGGCCAGCTTGTTAAACGAATTGCCTCGCCGGGTCATCGTGGCCGCACCTGCTGTCGATTGGAACAAACTATTTGCGCCCAAGCGGGTGGAGATTAAACTCACCGAGTTTTTGCCCAAAATTAATAAAACCCTGCTTTACACCCTCAACTGGAAGTATGGCGGGAAGGGGAGCTGGGCCCAAAAAGGGGTTACCCAAGCACAGCTAGATGAGCAGCTTAATCAATGGGCTAGCCGCGCCGAAGCCGAAGGTTGGATTGTTCCCCAAGGGGTTTACGGGCTTTTTGCCGCCCAAGCCCAAGGGGACCGAGTGACCTTGTATAATGCCCAAAAACAAACCCTCGGGCAGGTGGCCTTTAACCCGGTGATCGGCCAAGGGAAGAAGGACCAGTTTTCAGTGGCTCAGTATTTTGGGGAAGCCGGCCACAGTTATATAGGGCTTCAGCTTAGCACCGCCGGTCCAGAGGCGGATCGAGCGGTGGCTTCCCTAAAAGGGGCCGATAGTGAGTCGGCCTGGATTATCCAAGGTCTGGCCGACCGAGTAGCCGAAGACATGGGGGCCTATCTAAACCAAACCTTGAATCTGGCGGTTTATGGCCCTCAATCAGGGCCAAGCTGCCGCTATTCGCCAGGGTATCCAGCACTAAAAGACTTAGAGAACAACCGAGTGATATTTGACTTGCTGGGGGCAGGTGAGAGGGTGGGGGTTTCACTGACCGAGGGTGACGAGTTTTCACCTTTAGGCAGTACCGCAGCGGTAGTTAGCTTCCACCAGGAAGCGGGCTTCCACTAGGTCGGTTTAGCCGCTGGCATTCGCAGGGTAACCGCAGGGCCTAGGTAAGGGTCTAGATCTTTGCGGGTGATCAGGGGTTTGCCTTGGCTGTCCTTGGGGATCAGGGCTCCATAATACTTCTGAAAAACCTGTTCCTTCGCTTTGGTTTGGGCGATTTCTCCGATAAAGCCCTTGATATCACCGACTGTGGTTCCAAATTTGTCGGCCTCTGCCTTAAAAAAATCCTCAAAATCTTGGGGCCGTACCAGTGGAACCGGCCATCGCCGTTGGGATGCTTTGACCCGTATCACGGTCAGGGTAATCCGCTCGTTTATTGAAAGGTATTCGGTCCAGTGCTCTTCAAGCCAACCCTCAGGGATGAGGGCTTCCAGATCGATTTTTTCCATTTTTGCTCCAAAAAATCCCCTGCCTAGAGCTTAGCAGGCTGGGCATTAAAAAAACAAGAAGTTTCAAGTGACTTAAAAAATCTAAATTATAACTTGAGCCGTTCTAAAACTTTTTCCACCCCTTCGACCCAACCCAAGGGGCCGCTCTGTTCGGTGTAAATGGCTTTAGGGTGCGCTAGGTTTAGGGCTTCGCCTCTGGGGGGCTTGACCACCACGGGCAGATCGACCGATTTGAGCAGGGGAAGGTCGTTTAAGGAATCACCAATGCCGACCGTAAAAAAAGAATCAGAAGGGTGGGCTTCGGCGAAGTTAAAATTGATCCAAGAAACCGCCCCGCCCTTATCGGCGCGTTTAGAAATCACATAATAAAACCGGCCCCCCTTGATTAACCTAAGGTTGCGCTCGGCGAGTTGCCCTTCAAAGTGGATCATCGATTCTTTGGAATCGAGCCACAATAGCGCCTCTGAACAAACCCTAGATTTCGCTTTTATGGCCATCTCCAACGACATATTGGTCTCTTCGGCCAGATTGGGGACCGAAAAGTCGTTGGTGCCAATGTAGCTGAAGTCGTGCAGGTCCTTGAGTTCCTGAAGCGCCTCTAAAATCGCTTTATAGTTGAGCCCCAAATAATCAATCTTAATTTCGTGATCTAAAGCTACTTGGGGGCCGGAAAAATAGGCTACCGGAGTGCAGACTGCGCCGCCATTCTCGGCCCCAAAGGGGTGGCGGTTATCCATCTCTTTGCGAAGGTGAAGTAGCTCGGGGACGGTCCTTGAGGAATTAAGAATCAGAGGGATAGCTTTTCTGTTAAGCTCCTTCAGCATCGGCAACGCCGGGGTAAAGTCCTGCGTTGTGTGCTCGATTAGGGTTGCGTCTAAATCGGTGTATATAATCAGATGCGACAAAAGATCACTCCAAAGTTTTTTTGCCCCATTATGGATAAGGGCTAGGCGGTTCGTACAGCAAGAATTTACTTTTGTCCGCTAGGTCCCTTTAAGGGAAATAAAGATGCCCAATTTCAGATAGCCATTCTCCGGCAAACTTATGTTTGTCTAGGAAATGACGGAATTCGCTATATTCATTAAGCTGGGTTTCTAAACGGCTTTTTTCCGACTCGAACTTGGCTTGGGCCTGGGCCAGTTTTTCTTGATGCCGCGCCTGCGAACCCTTGGCCCCAGCCTGACCATAACTCCGCAGCTCTTCAGACAAAGAAAAATCGATAAATTCCTTTTCCCTTTGGAACTGGGCGCTTAATTGGCGGTATTGATCCAGCATGGCGTAAACCTCAGCTTCATGGGCCATCTGTTCCGGCTTGATTTCCAGGCGGAAAAAGGAATTTTGGGCCAACCATTGGGCCAACTCGTTTAAGGTTTTTCCTTTTTCCGCTTCGCTGGGCTGCTCTTGTCGTAATGCTCTGGCTTTACTTAAGAGCTGATTGAGCCAAAACAGATCCACGTTCACCCGAAGTCCTTCGCCCAAGGGCTTAAAGCTAATCCCTTCCGAGGTAGCCCCGCGCTCAAAAATCACCTTATCTTCGTCAAAAGCGACCACCACAAAGTTGCGATATAAAAGGCGCTTGGTCAAAAGGCCAAACTGATAGGTAAAGGCCTCCAGGTCGTTCTCCTCAATGGCTAGACTAAGGAGTAGCCTAATAGTGGGGGTGTCGTATCGGTCAAAGCGCTGCGCCTCTTGCGCCTGCTTTCGTGCTAGTTCAGGCTTGCCTAAATAAAGAGCCAAAACGGCCTTTTGGTAATCTAGGTTCCGGTAATGAGGAATCTTAGACTCGATTATTTTTATGGTTTTTTGCATTTGGGGCAACATCTGTTTTTCCGCCTGCGCATGAACCAAAAAATCGAGGGCATACATGTCTCCACTCTGGTAGGCGATAGGTTCAAAACGCTCCAGATTGGCTCTATTTGAAGGCAGGCTTTGGAATAACATAAACTGGTACTGTCCCACCAACCAAGGGATTAATAAGGACGCAGCGGCTATCCAAGACAGCCCATTAAGTAATCCAAAACCGCGAATTTCCTTAACGCTTAGTTTGGGTTGGGCCTTGAGTTGGGCCTCTAGGGCAAACACGAGGGCTAAGGTGAGCGCCCAAGGGAGGCGGGCTACCATCATCCTTGGGGCGACCGAAAAACTAGCGTGAATCCAAAAAGCCAAGACCGCACCCCCGAGTCCTAGCGCCAATCGCCAATGGTTGGGGTCCTTGGACTCCTTTAATACTCGCCACAAGGCTCTAAAGACCAAAGCCCAGGTCAAAAGCAGACTAAAGGCGGCCAACATGCCTCCTTCGGCTAAAAATTCGAGTACTTCGGAGTGGGTGTGGTTATAGCTGCGTTCGTGATGATAGAGGCGGCTGGCCGGGTCAACGAAGGAAAAAAAGAGGTTATAACTAGAACCTAAGCCATGACCCAAGACTGGGGAATCACTCAAGGCGGCTAGGGCCGCCTGCCAAGGGATAATCCGCCCGATCCAGGCCCGTTTGCCAAAGAGTTGGGCAAGCCTAGAGCCAAACAAATTGTCTGAATTTAGCCCGTAAACCAAAAGCCCGGCTACCAACCCCCCGGCCAGGATCAAGACCAGGATAATTAGCTTTTTTTTGTATTTGTCCGGGTAAAATAACCCTACCTGGAACATCCCTAAAATAAACAAGGCAACCACGGTGCCCGCAATCGCGGCGCGGGTTTCGGCAAACCAGAGGGAGAAGGCACTTAAAATAAACAGGGCCAAATACCAATTTGCCTTTTTGGGCCAAACCCAACGGATAAACTTGCCCCCAGACTCTAAAACGGGCATAAACAGGGCAAAAAACAGGGGCACCATGAGGGTTAAATAACTGCTAAAATAGTTGCGGTGGCCAAAGCTTGCTTTAACTTCGCCTGCTAGAATACTGCCTGGTCCCAGGACTCCGGCTTTTTCTAAGGTCGCCCAAAGGGTGACCAAGACCAAACTGATTCCTAGCCAATCGAGCCAAGTTTCAAAGGATTCGGGTTTGTTTAAGGCTTGGAATAGATAATAGGCCCAAACCCAGAGCAAGAGCCATCCACCCAATTCATAAGGCAGGTTGTAGTTGGTTTTAAACCCGCCAAACAGGGCTCCCGGCAGGGTTACTAAAATTGGCATAAAGAGGCATAGAAACAGACTATTAGCCCCCTTGGGCACCCAAGATTTGGTATGGGTTATAAAGTGCCCTAAAATCAAAAGGCCAAATATAAGTGCTAAGCCTAGTTTAAAGCTATTTACCTGATAAAAAGCATAGCTGTAAAAGCTATTAAAACCTAAAAACAGCAGGCCAATAACCCACACAGGTTGGGCGAAAAGCCCTTTAAGGTGAGGGAGTTTTTTCATAAAGCCATTTGTTTTTTGATTTTAGACACGAATATTGCATTTTCCTGTGCCCGAATTGGCCCGGTCTCTGGGTCGAAGCCCGGTGAAAAAGGGGCTAGGCAGTTTGCCTTGTTGTTGTTAGCGTTCGAAGATAAACATCTCCAACCAAAGTGGGAGACTCCCGCTGTTACAGGACTTACCTTGATCGATTCGATCTTTCAACTTCTTTTCCGATACGATCAACCGTTATCGGAAACCCAAATTGGCAAATTTTTGGGGCTAAAACACGGGGAACCGGATTTTGCCCTCTTGGCAAAGGACCGCCGATTTGTTCAGGCCGAGCCCCAGTTTTGGGCGGCAACACCCCTACCAAAACTGATGAAGGATTCGGCTTTATCCGAGGTGGAGTTTGTGATTACCGATATCGAAACCACCGGCTCAATCAAAGGGGTGGACCGGATTATTGATTTGGCGGCGATTCGGGTTAAAGGGGGGAAAGTGCTAGGGGAGTTTGACCAACTGGTAAACCCACAAAAGCACATTAGTCGCCACATTGCCGAACTAACGGGTATTAGCAACAAAGACGTTGAAGGCGCCCCCTTGATTGAAGAGGTAATGCCCAAATTTGTCGAGTTTGCCAAGGATGCGGTGTTTGTCGCCCACAATGCCCCTTTTGATTTCTATTTTGTAAACGCCGAGATTAATCGTTTAGGTTTGACCCCTTCCTCTGCACCCGTTCCGGTTTGCACCTTTGCGATTGCTAAAAAACTGCTTCCCCAGCTTCATGCTTGCGGGGTGACCGGCCTCAGTCGGCACTTTAACCTAACCATGGACGATCGCCACCGGGCGATGCCCGATGTAGTGGCGACCAAATTTTTTCTAAACCGGTTTATTGAAGACTTACAGGCCCAAGGGGTTGTTAGCCTGTTTGGTTTGATCCAGTTTCAAAAGGATCGGCTGACTCGCGACCAGATTCAAAAACGCATTAAACGACAAGAGCTAAAAGGTAAACGGCACCCCCGCTCTCGGAGTAGTGCATGAACCAGACCTCTAGTGAGGTTGGGGCCCAAGTGCTGGCCAAGCTTATAGCTAGAGCCGCCCCCCAAAATGAAGCGGCTATAGTGGCGCTTATTAACGAGTTCAAAGGGCCCGCCCTGCGGGAGGCGCTGGCCAAATCCCGCCTGATTGACCCTGCCCAATACGGACCGGCCTTAGCAGTGTATCTGGGCCTAGAATGGCTCCCCCACCTGCCCGACCCTGGCCTAGCCTTAAGAGATCAGTTTTTTGAATTGGTTGGTATCCGTTTTGCCAAGGCCAGAGCCTGTTTTCCGCTCCATTTAGAAGACCAAGAACTGCGACTAGCGGTTGTCGAGCCCTGGCCTCGGGCCCCTTATTTAGAGGTGGCGCGCGCCTTAGGAGCCGAGCGTCTGGACTTAGTTTTGACCTCACCAGAAGAATTAGCCGCCACGATCAACCGTAGTTTTGACACCAACCAATCTAGCGCCGAAGAGGCCGCCGAGGTTTTAGAGGGAGATCAAGACACTGACTATCTGGCTCATTGGTCCTCTGAAGAAACGGAAGATCTTTTAGACGCACAAAACGAAGAGCCGATCAAACGGTTGATGAACTCTATTTTGTTCCAGGCGGTTAAAGACAATAGTTCAGATATCCATATTGACCCAGGCTTCGGAGAGACCCAAGTGCGTTACCGGGTCGATGGGGTACTTAGGCCGGTGACCAAGGTTAAAAAAAGGGGGCACATCCCGTTGGTCAACCGGGTTAAAGTGATGGCCGGGCTCGACATTTCGTCTAAGTCCAAGCCCCAAGACGGGCGGACCATGATCCTTCTAGCAGGCAAAAAAATCGACATACGGGTGAGTATCATCCCAACCATCCACGGGGAACAAGCGGTTTTGCGGCTTTTGAATCAGGCTAAAGGGATTGGCAGTTTGGCCGGTTTAGGGTTTAACCCGGCACTGGCTAATCGCATGAGGGCCCTGATGACCCAGCCTCACGGGATTGTTTTGGTCACAGGCCCCACAGGCTCTGGTAAAACCACCACCCTTTATGCCGCGCTGGCCGAGATCGACTCTAAGAAAAAAAATATTGTCACCATCGAAGACCCGGTCGAATATCAAATCGGGGATTATGGGCAGATGCAGGTTAATGAAAAGACCGGGCTGACCTTTGCCAAGGGGCTTCGGGCGATGCTGCGCCAAGACCCGGACGTGATTATGGTCGGCGAGATGCGTGACGCAGAGACCGCCCAAATCGCTATCCAGGCCAGTCTAACCGGCCACTTGGTGCTCTCCACCTTGCATACCAACGACGCCCCCAGTTCGGTTGTTCGCTTGATCGACATGGGGATCGAGCCCTTTTTAGTTTCAAGCACCTTGACCGCTGCCGTAGCCCAAAGATTGGTGCGCTTGATTTGCCCCCATTGCAAAGAGGAACACCCTTTAGATAAAGAGGAACTCCAACAGGCCGGATTTTTGCCGCAGTGGCTTCAAGGTTATGTCGGGCACCTCTGGCGGGGGCGAGGTTGTGAAATTTGTTTGCAATCGGGCTATCAAGGTCGCAGCGGGGTATATGAATTGCTTATGGTAACCGACCCTTTACGTAAAGCTATCGCAAAGGGGGCCGATGCCAGCGTGATTAGGCAAATCGCTATTGAAGGCGGTATGCTGGAATTATCCCAAGATTGCGCCGAAAAGGCCTTAGCCGGTCTGACCAGTTTAGAAGAGTTTTTGCGAATCAGTGCCAGTGGCAAACTAAACGCCTAACCGTCAAACAAACATGAGCGAACCGATCCATTCCTCTGCCCCATCGTTAAACAATCTGCCGATTGTATTTAAGCAGATGTTGGCCCTTGTCCTGCTTGCGGGCTGTTTGACCCTGGTTATGTTTCTGTTTTTTAGACCCGAATTAGCCAGCAGTCGGTTTGAAGACCTGATTCATCAAGGCAAGGCCTATACGGTGATGACTGAACAGATGGCTTTGGCCAGCTTGGACAATCGCCAACCTAAACAACTGGCAGACTCGCTAGAGGTGCTGGGCAAAGAATTGGTTGTAAAGGCGAAAGACCTAGTTCAGATCTCGGTTATTTTATTACCTTCAGGTGGTTATTACGCCAGCACCCGTTCGGACCTGGTGGGGGCGACCGCGCATCCGAGTTTGATGGAACAATTAGAGGCGGCTGGCGAAGAAGGGGTGCAGGTTACCCAGATCCCTTATTCTTCAGAAGGGCAGGTTTTGCCGGTTTACCAGTTTTTAAAGGCGATAACCGTCACCAAAGACGATCAAGTGATCAAGGTCGGTTATGTGCAGGTGGTGATTGGATATAACAGTATTTTAGCGCAAAGTGGGGCGTCAATTGTGATCCACGGATTATGGATTACTGCTTTAGGCCTCTTGTTATTGTGGTTTTTTCATCTGCCCTTTGCCTCGGCCCACAACCGCCTGACCCTGGCCATGGCCCAGGTGGGAAGCCGAAAATATGACCAAGAATTAGACAGCCCTTACCAAGACGAAGTGGGCAAGTTGTTCCAAGCTTTCAACCAGATGACCTATAACCTTAAAACGTTACAGGCCGAACAAAACCGCCAACCCATAAAAACTACCAAGGCCCCCGAAACCGTAAACCAGGGTCTCGACTTTTCGCTTAGAAAGGCCGACCTTACTTGCCTTTGCGCTCGTGTGCCCGGGATTCAAGATTGGATCGGCAGAGAAAACCCCGATAAAATTGCTAACCTACTCCAAGAACACCTGGTTCCTTTTGAGCGACAGGTCAAGGATTTAGGTGGGCAGGTAGTTAAAGTGATTGGTGATAAAATCTTCACCTTGTTTGAAGGGATGAACGGCGTGAACAACGCCTTGCGTGCAGCGGTTAGCATCAACCGCGGTTGGATCGAGCTTAACCACCAACGCAAGGTGTTAGGCCAAAAACAACTGGATTATGGAATTGGGGTACACTCTACCTTAGGTCTGGCAGGCACCTTAGGGCCACAGGTAGGCGCTTATACGTTTGTGGGGGCCTCGGCGGCGGTTGCTGAATATTTGTGCAGTTGCGCCGAAAGGGAAGCGGTTTTAGTCACGGCTAGCACCTTAGAACGCGCCAGCGTCGGCTTTGGCCAGCAACAGGCCAAAGGGCTGAAATCAAGAAGCCTTTCGGAAAACGAAGAAATCTTTTCGATTGTAGATCTCCCCGCCGAAAAGGGAGTTTCCGAGTCCCGCGAGCGACTGACCGAGCTTAAGGCCGACTTCAAAGGGGGCTTTGAGTCGATGGTGCCAGATATGCTTGAGGAAACCTTAAGGAGCGCCCCTTTGGACCTCAATATCGGCGATGAGGCCCCGGTCAGCTCACCGGGCGACACCGGGGCAGGGACGAACCTTTGGCGAGGATATGACGGGCAAAACCCGGATCCCAAAAAACCTGAAGAATAGACCTTGTTTTTTTTTAGGACTGGTAAAACTGCCCTTTTAACCCGCTCTAAATTTTCGCCAAAGGCCCGTTCGGCGGACTTTGCCGAAGGGTTAAAAAAATATCTTAACAAATGGCCTTTTTTTTGGCAGGCTGGCCATAGAAAGCCAAACCCTTACCTGATCGGGCCGTGAAGTTTAGCCACCTAATTCTACTGTTGTCCCTCTTTTTCGCATTAGTCCCAAAGGTTTGGGCTGCGGATATCCTGATTTACTCTACTAGCCATTCGGACTATAGCCTGACCGATAAAGCCAAAGGCAAGTTGTCTGTCGAGGTTTCTAGCTTTGATGAGGTCAGCAGAGTTTGGGTTAACGGGAATGAATACAAACTTGCCGAGCCCACTCGTGGGCGGTTTGAGATCCCCTACGAGCTTAGCTTAGGGGAAAACAGTTTTAAAATTGAGGTGGAAAGTAAATCTGGGCGGGCCTCCAAAGAGGTGGTGATTTGCTTGAGCACCCCGGCCGAAATCGAAGAGCGGGCCAACCGGCCTTGGACCTTACTGGCGATGGGTGGGCTTGGTTACAAAGACAACGCCCTTTTGGCTCCTAGTTCTGACTCAAAGGTTAAAAGTTTAGTGGGGCGTTATACACTGGTACCTGGGTATAAGCTGCCATTAGCAGACGGGCAAGTGGCCCTTTCAGGGGTATGGTATCGCGAACGCTATATTAACCGCGATGCCAAAACTTTAGAGATTGGGTTTACTCAAGTAAAAGGGCTTTATGAAAACGCCGATTGGGGCGGTTGGGTGGTAGGCGGTGGTTACAACCAAATTGGTACCGAGGTGCCCACCTTGATTTTGCCTAAAACCCAATTAGAATCAGATATCTTTTTTGTCGGACTTAAGTCCTTCACCCTGGCTGATACCTACCAGATTGATTCAGAGTTTTCCTTTACCCAGCGGGCGGTTAACTCGGTCAGTGGCGATTATAACCAGGACGCGTGGTTACTCAAAGCCCAAGGCGAGTGGCCTACGGTGGTTATGGGGCTAGAGTCGAAGTTTTTAGGAGCCTACGAGATCAACCAGGCCAAGGGTAAATATGCTTTTTATAATGCTATTACCTTAGGGGGCAACGCCACTTATCCCTACGACGAGCGCTCGCAATTTACCTTGGGTCTAAAAGACAAGATGTACACCTATAAAACCTCGGATCCTTTAAAAGGCGCTAAGGAAAACAGTAGCCTAATTAGTGTTAATCTCAAAGGGACCTACAAGCTTCGTTCCCAACTTTCACTCTTGGGCGAGTTCACTTTGGAGCGTATGGGTTCAAACGTTTCTTACAAGGCGTATAGTGCTAACCTCTTGGCCGCTTCGGCGATCTATCAATTTTAAGCGATGAAACGGACCAGCCTTTTACTATTCTTTCTGTTTTGTTTAAGTGGGGTGAGCTTCGCCCAAGAGGTGGGATACCTGTTACTCGATTGGGGCAGTGTTAAGGTGACCAGCGGCAATAAGTCCAAACTGTACTTAGAGCCCAATGTCAAAATTCCGCTTAATGCCAAAGATGAGGTCCATTCGAGCAATAATGCCCGTGGCCGTATCTATTTGCGGGGCGAGTCAGAAATGATTGAGGTTTATGCGGCGACCCTAGTTAAACTAGCAGATTATTCAGCCGCCCAAACCGGGCTTGATATGCCAGTGGGCAAAGGGCGCTTTGTGGTCGCACCCAAAAAAGGGCCAGCAAGGTTCCAGGTCCGCACGGCTAATGCCTTAATTGGAGTAAAGGGGACCGATTTTATGGTCCAGTCGCAAGGGGCCAATACCTTGGTTTTGACCCTAGATGGGACCGTTGCTTTAAGCAGCTTGTCCGAACCGGGCAAGGTAGTAGAATTAACCAAGGACCTGATCTCCTCGGTTAATAAAAGCGCAGCTCCGACCCCGCCGGTTAAGGTCAATCAAACTACCAAAGACTCACTCTTAAAAAAGGACGGGGCGACTGCTGTGGACCTTGGCGCCTTGGACGCAGCCAAGGTTTTAAACCTGTCAGACAGCGCCAAAATGCCGGTTGAGCTAAACCAGTTTGCGCCTAGCTCTAATAATTCCAACAAGATTAAGTTCACCATCACCAACTGAGTTCCATGAAAACCCGATTGCTTTTGTTGTTGATGACCCTTTTGTTACTAGGCTTAGCCGCTTGCCGGGAGCCTGATAACAATGGCGACCAGAAGGTAATGGTGACCGTTACCCTAAGCCTAGACGGGGGCAAAGCGATGGCGACGGCCAACGCCACTACGGATGCCACCGTCGATTCAAGTGCGGACTTGGTTTCGGCTTCGGCGGTTGCAGTAATCGACGCTTCTCAAGACGTGACTTCTTATTTTTACGACCACCTCACCACCGCTTTTGACGTGGCCATGGTCGATTCGAATAAACAGGTAACCCTCTCGGTGCCCCTTGAGACCTCCATCCGGTTGGTTGAGGCTACCTTTGCCACAAGCTACTCCAAAAGTCAGATCGAGACCGACAACCCAGACGCTTTAAACATCGGCATCTCTGACCCTCTAACGGTCACTACCGGGACAACCCAGCAGAGTGTTTACATTGCCCTTAAAGATGGTTGTTCCACCCTGGTGGAATCTATCAACCCCTCTGCTGACGTTGCGGACACCACCACGATGAGCCTAAAGACCCAATACCCCGTTGCAGGTGCTACCGAAGTGGACCCAGGGACGCCGATGTTTTTTTTCTTCGATGACGCGATCCAGCCGATCACCTTGACCAAAAATAACTTTTTAGTGAAATCGACCGCCAAAGGAGCCGACACCAGCAGCGACGTTTGCGGGCGGATCAGCAACCTCTACACTTCCAAAGGGGCTTCGATTTTAGTTATGAACCCCTTTAAGTCTTTGGCTGAAAACGCAACAATCAACATCTCAATGCCCCTTAACGGCCTCAAAGACAAAGGGGGCAACGGGTTGTCTGAAGGGGTCGCTCTTCATTTTTATACGGGCACCAAAAACGCTAAGGTCCCTAATATCAAGGACTTTGGCTTCGAATATGGATTGGCCGAAGGGTTCACCTGTGTCGGTGATTGTGGGGTCCTCTCCAACTTTGGCACGGTCAAAGCTTCTGAAGGAAAAAGTGCGGCCTTTTTAAGTACTGGGAGCCAGGTCGCTTCCTTAACGGGTGAGGCTCAAAATAAGCGGGTGAGTATCTTGTCCATTGGCAATATCTCCGAGCCGGGCAACTTCCTTAACGGGGAGTATATGTTTATTAGCGAGGAGTTCGACGAGTACGTGGGTAGTTCGTTTGACGACTTTTTGTTAGTCGTGGTTTCCGGGCCTAAGGGGGCGGTAGTGGCCGAAATGGCTTCGGTCAACGGGATCGGCGCCGCCGCTAGTACGCCAGGGTCCTATTCGGGGCTCTCTGGTGCGGAGCAGTCAGCATTACTCCAGGGCTCGTTGGATATCAGCCAAGTGGGCAGACCTATGACCATCACCTTTTTGATTAGCGACGTGGCCGATGCCTCCTTGACTTCGGTGGGGATGATCGACAATATCAGTTTAACCGATACCGCCAAGTATGTTTCCGGCCAGTCGGCAAAAGCGTTTAAGTCGGTGACTGCGTACCCGGCATCGACGGTGCCGTTACCTGATTCGGCCTTTCCCCCTAGGCCCAAAAACCCTTAGGTAAAAAATGGTCCAATTCGAAAAGTTAGTTTGGAAAACGGATTGGAACACCGGAATTGATTCGATTGATCAGCAGCACCAAAAGCTGCTGATGGCAATCAATGTCTTGCACCGCCAATTTGATCCCTCCACCGACCGTCCTCAAGCCGAAAGGTTGTTTGACGCGTTAGAGGCCTACGCCCGTATCCACTTCGAGCATGAAGAAAAACTGCTTTACCAAACCAAGTACGCCGATCTAGCCAACCACCGCACCCAACACCAAGATTTTTTTTCAGAAATTAAGATCCACCGGGAACAAGCCAAGGCCGACTCCGAACTAAACGACGCCATCGCCGACATGCTTGCCTACCTTCTTGATTGGTTGATTAGCCATATATTAGAGGTAGATATGAAATACAGCCCCCACTTGCTCAAGGCTGGGGTTAAATAGGTTTATCTAAGCTCCACCAGCGACTAGCTGGGATTTAGGCATTGTACCTGCAACGGTTTTAGTAAAGACCTTTCAGGAGAAGCTATGAATCCTAAACAAACCCAGAAACTGGCTCCAGGCATGACCCTATCCCTTCGGGCTGGTGGTCAGACCGCTCAATTTGAGCTTTGCCAGGGGCTGGCCGCTCCGCAAGGAATTGAAGGCTTTTGGCTGGTAAGCTCAACCGGCACCTACCTGCGCCAATTGCCTGAAGATCATCTGCGGGCAGGTAAGGCTTATTTCGCCAATCTAGATGAGCTGCAAGCCTGCTTAGAGCAAAGGGAATTTTATATTGATTAAAATTCGAGGGCGTACGCCTTTGATGGGCGGCTGAAGTCATAGCCTTGAGCCCATTGCTCAGGAAGGCTTTCGCGCTCCACCGGGACAAAACCAAGGCGCTCGAAAAATTTGCCAATTTTGGGCTCAATGGTTAAGGCAAAAAGCCTTTTGCCGCCGGCTGCGCGCGCTTCCTCGGCCATCGCCTTGACCAACTCCATCGCCCTACCCCGCCCTTGATACCTTGGCAGACTGCAAAATTTACCTAATTCATATTGATCCCCATAACGTTTAAGCCGAGCAGTGACCACTAACGCGCCATCGAGCCGAAAGACTCGGTATTGCTCTAAATCTTGAGACAACTGGGCCTCATCAATAGGCAATAGGGTGCCGTCTTCAAAATGGGGCCGCATCAATAAAAGCAGGTCTAGCAGGTCTGCTGCGTTGGCTGGGCCAATCTCTTTTTGGTAGCTTGGCCCGATCAGTGTACCCGCCCCTTGGTGGGTGAATATCTCTAAAAACAGGTTGCCCGACTGGGCCCCAACAAAAACCCATTCGAGTTCACTTTGCTTAGACCAAGCTAAAACCCGCTCTAAGGTCGCCAAGGGCACCCCACTAACGCTCTGTTGCAAAACTAACTGGGCCAGTTCAGCTAAATCTAAGTGGCTGATTAATTCGCCATTTTTTATTATACCTGGGGCTCTTCCTAGCCAGCAGATACGCTCAGCCTGGTATTTTAGGGCTAAATCCCAGGCTGCTTGGGCCAAGTCGCCTTTCTTGGGGGGGGCTAAAAGGGGAAGCCGGTGGGCTTTTAAAGCGGCCTTTAGTCTGGCTTGGTTTTTCACCAAATCAATTGGAAACCCATGTGGCAAACCTTGTGCCTCGGGGGAGAGGAGCAAAACATCGAGGCGGGCTTGTTGCAAAAGCCTTAAGTCCGTAATCATCTCGACCAGATCCTGGGGGCTTTCAAATACACACAAAAACCGCCGCTGGGCGAAGCTCGAAGCATAAGCGAAATGCTCTAATGCTTCCAACATCTCTTTTGAGATCGAAGGCCTCATTGCTTTTTAATAGGGGCTAAGGTAGATAAAAAGGGGTGACCAATCCCCGATTATCGGATACGACCCACTAACAATGCAAGGACCAAATCCCCAACCTCGGCCTGACGGCACCATGAGCCTGATCGATCATCTGGACGAACTACGAGTCCGGCTGATTCGATATGTGGTCATTTTAATGATCTTAGTGCTAGGTTGTTACGGGTTTCGAAAGGAAATTTTAGATCTGATTCGGATGCCCGTGGAAGGACCACTGGAGCGTTATTCGCAATCAATCAAAGATCCGCTACCTGAATCCCCAGACCAAGCGGTTTTTAAAGACCTAGACCAATACGATTGCAATTGTTCAAGGAGCTTAAAAACGCACGAGCTTTCCCTTCCGCAAACGGTGCAAACGGCCCCCGTGGAGGTGACCCCTGATTTTCCCTTAGCCGAGCCCCCTAAGGTAGAGGGTTTGCTCGATCAAATCAGGGAAGGGCACCAGATCGATTGGACCGCCTTGGGGGATCAGGCGATTCGCGATTTTCGGGCGATTTATTATTCGGCCATGGGCGATGATAAAAAAGCGGCAACTATCTATCAAGGCAAAGAAAACCAGGGCCCCCCGCCCGAGCAAACCTATTATCAAGACGACCAAGGCCAGGTATTAGAGCTTAGCTGTCGCTGTGTGCGCGACAACGCCCAAGCCAAGACAGCACACATGGTCTATATTGGGCTACCCGAACTCTTTTTTGCCCAGATGAAAGTGTCCATGTATGCGGCGCTGTTTTTAAGTTTCCCCTTTTTAATGATTGAGATTTGGGGGTTTGCAGGACCGGCGTTGTATAAAGATGAAAAGTTGGTGTTTTGGGGTTTTGGGCTTAGCACCTTTGTCTTTTTTACAGGTGGAGCGCTTTTTGGGTATTTTGTGGTTTTTCCTTACGGCTTTGATTTCTTTTTGTCATTAAGTCAGCCTGGAGAGATCATGCCCAGTCTGGCGATTGGGGAGTACCTGGATTTTACGATTAAACTTTTCTTGGCTTTTGGTCTGATCTTTGAGCTACCGGTGGCGGTTTTTATTTTGGCACGCCTAGGAATTATCACCCCAATGATGATGGTTCAAAACTCCAGAGTGGCCTTGGTGGTGGTAATGATTGTTTCCGCCGTCTTGACCCCGCCCGACCCTTTTACTATGTTTTTGATGGCCGGTCCCTTGATCGTTTTATATATCATTTCGATTGGGGTCTGTTTTATAGGGCTTAACAAAAAAAAGGCCACTTTGAGGGCCCAAGGGATTAATCCAGAAGAGCTTTGAGCGGTTTTCCCTGCTAACGATTAGCTTTGGCCCCGAGTTAAAAAAAAATTAGCTTCCCCTATTCGTATGGTTACGTTAAATTTTCGGCAAGAGGCTTAAACGCCAATAGCACCTAGTCGATTCGCCAGTTACGGTTGATCCTACAATCTTTGAAACCTTAAAAACCAGTTTCTTAGTATGAAAATCGGAGCCAAACTGAGGGCGGGATTCGCCGTCGTCATCTTAGTGTTTTTTACGGCCAACATGGTCGCATTCTGGGCGCTAAATTCGAGCCATGAAGCAGCTAACCGGCTGAATAAAAAGCACGAAGCTACGGAAGCAGTGGCAGATCTAAACCTGATGTCCATTCAGCTTGTCCTGAATTTTATGGATATCCTGGCGGACAAAGAGACAGGTAAGGTTGAGGCCGAACGAATTGCCTTCCTGAATGATTTTGTTAAGGAAGTCAAAGAAGACCGAGCCCATTACGTGACTTTTGCCGATACCGAGCTCAAACAGAAAAATTTCAAAAAGATTTTTGAAAATTTTGACCGAGTATTAAAGGTAGGCTTTAACAAATTGATCCCTGAAATTAATCGCGGGGCCAAAGATACCAAGCTTTTGTCTGACTTAGATGACTACTTTGACGAGGTAAAGGCCGAAAATACCGCCCTTTTGGGGCAAATTATCGCCGAAATTTCTGTGGAAGTGGATCAGGCCAAAACCGAGGATTTAGAAGCCACCGCCCAAGCAAAGACCTTGTTGACGATTTGTTTGATTTTGGGCCTAATCATAGCCATTGGCGCTTCCTTTGTACTTTCGGCGCAAATATCTGGCCCGCTGAATCATGTTATTGCGATGTTAAAGGATATCGCTTCGGGGGATGCCAATTTGTCTCGGCGGATTCATGTTAAATCCCACGATGAAATAGCCGAATTAGCCAAGTGGTTTAACCAGTTTATTGGCAAGCTCGAAGGTACCATCAGCGAGATTATCGGCGCCAGTGATACCACCGCTTCCCTGGTGGTAAACCTTAATAAAAACAGTAACTCAATCAAAGCAGCCTCCTCCGAAATGACGGGTATGTCTGGTTCGATTAGTTCTGCGACCGAAGAGATCAACGCCAATATGGCCTCCATGGCTAGTTCCTCTGAGGAAGCCAGCGCCAACGTTTCTAGTATTACTACCGTGGTAGAAGAATTAAGCGCCAACATGAACACCATCGCGGCAGCCGCAGAAGAAGCCTCAGTTAATATGTCAGGGATTAGCGACAACGTGGGCAAAATCAGCCACGACGTCGAGACGGTGATTATCAAGGCGGTCAACAGTCTTTCTAGCTCCTTACAAAACATTAACGCGAGTACTTCAAGGGCAAGCCATATTTCGCTGGAAGCCAACAAAGGGGCCGAGGAAAACTCTAAGGCAATGAATGAGTTGGGCGATGTAACCCAGCAGATTGGACAGATTTTGCAGCTTGTGAACAACATCGCTAGCCAGACCAACATGCTAGCCCTAAACGCCACGATTGAAGCCGCCAGTGCAGGCCAAGCGGGCAAGGGGTTTGCGGTTGTGGCCGGTGAGGTTAAAGAACTAGCCAAGCAAACTACCGATGCCAACAACGAAATTGCCCAACAGATCGATCAGGTTCAGGAACTGGTAGGGCGTTGTTCAGTGCGGACCCAAGGGGTCTCCAAGGTGATTTTGCAGGTTTCAGAAATCAACCAAGGAATCAGTTCGTTAGTCGAAGAACAAACCAAAAATGCCAAACAATTGGCAGATGTGATTGAAGGGGTGGCCAAGGCGGTTAAGGATTCGTCGATTAACGTCGAAGAAGCAGCCTCGGGTATCAAAGAAATTACTCGCAGCACCTCCGAAGCTTCAGCCGCGTCCAGGTCTGCCGCCCGCAACGTTTCAGAAGCAGCTTTAGGGGTTAAAGAAATCGCTCGTACCTCTTCGGAAATTTCTCAAGGGTTAAAAGAAATCACTACCAGCATTGCCCAGATGAATCGCTCTATCGGGGATAACGGGGTGCTTAATGAGAAAAACATCCAAAACCTGGGTCGGCTTTCGACCCTTTCTAACTCGCTTAAAGACTCGATTGGGGTCTTCTCTAAAAACAGTGACACCTTCTTTTTCTGGACCGATGCCTTATTAATCGGCAACAATACTATTGATACCCAACACAAGCTGATTGTGGACGGTATCAATGAGCTATATAAACTGAAGATGGCCAAGGCCAAACAGCCCGAGCAAATTGACGCCATTCAAAGGCTGGCTAAGGTGGCGGTTAATCACTTCAGTGAGGAAGAAGGAATCTTTATGTCTTCGAACTACACCGACAAAACTGCCCACTTAGCGCGCCATAAAAAGATTATCGGTCAACTCACGGAGCATGTGAAGGCGATCGAATCTGGCCAAGAGCAGATCGGCGATCCATTGTTGCAGTTCTTAAAAGAGTGGTTGCAAAACCATATCATGATTGTGGACCTAGGCTACGCCCCCTTTATTGGGGGACGGAGTTAAGTCTCGCCAATGCCCCGGAAACGGGGCTTTTTTTTTGCCCAGAAGATATAGCCTCTTTTTAGGTCCCCGCTTATTACCAAAAAAACCTTGCTCGCTAGCACCTGGTCCTCCCTATTAACGGCCATGGCATTGGGCTGCGGGCAATTTTTTGGGTTCGCCAAGACACATTTGTTGGGGTAGGTGGTTTTTCGCTTGAAGTGTTTGCTTGCAAGGATTTGGGTCTTAATCGCCAGCTTAAGGTCTGGGTTGGGGGCCAGGTTAAAAGCCCTAAACCAATTCAACCGCAAGGCCCTTTGGTTTTTAAGTTGGCAGGTTCTAGCCCGACAGCTCCTTTTAGCCGTATTATCCCGGCGCGGTGTGGCACCAGGAACAAAGGGGCTTTTGGTATCAACGCCCGGCAAACCAAGAGAACTAAATTTTGGCTTGCCTGTTTGGCGGGGAAGGGTTATAAATCTTGATTCCAGTTTTAACGAACTTTAGCCGATAGTTACCTATGTCTATGCAGTGTGAAGTTTGCGGGAAAGCACCCGCTACCGGAAACAACGTTAGCCACGCCCATAACAAGACCAAAAAGCGATGGTTACCCAACTTACAGACCGTTAGGGTCAAAAAAAGTAACGGTAATACCAAGAAGATGCGCGTCTGCACCAGTTGCATCCGAGGCGGAAAGGTGCGGGCCTAATCCATTAGGAAAGGAGCCGCTAATGAAGTTTACCAACAAAAACAATTTTAATGCCCAAGACTTTCAGATCTCCGCCCAGCGGTGTCTGGAAGAACGTCTTACGGTTCCTGCGCCGATCATTGTTGATCTAAGGAGTCCTGAGGTGTATAATCAGGGGCATCTGGCCGGAGCTAACAATCTTCCTGCCGAGTTTTTAGAAGCAAACCTCATGCAGTTGCCGCCATTTGCGCCGGTCTTTGTTTATGCGGACCAAGACCAAGAAGCCATTGATGCGGCCAAGTTGCTTGATCAAAATGGGTTTGACGAGGTCCGCTGGGTTGAAGGTGGTTATGCCGCTTTGAATCAGGCGTTGAGGATGGATAAAAACCAAATCTTTCTGGACGATCTGCCCAAAGAAGAGTGGAGCGCCAAGATTGAGTTGGTTTTAGACCAAAAAGTCCGGCCTGCCCTGGCTTCTGACGGCGGGGGGTTGGTCCTTAACAAGATCGATGGCGATAAGGTTTATGTAAACTATCAAGGTTCCTGTTCTGGTTGCGCCAGTTCTACAACAGGCACCCTCAAGTTTATCCAAAGCCAGCTTAGAATCTCGTTGAATCATGCAATCGAGGTGATCCCGGTTTGATCGGCTAGCCGGAATCGCCGCCAACTCAGGGTGTGATGGGTCTGATCCGGCCTGCCCTTTTCGTGGTCTCCGCACCGAGCGGCACGGGTAAGACCTCTTTGGTTAAAGAGGCTCTCGCTTCCCTCAATTTCCTGCAACTTTCCGTCTCCACCACTACCAGAGCCCAGCGCCCTGGCGAAGTCGAAGGGGTTGATTATCACTTCACCGACCCAGAAGATTTCAAAAAAAGCATCGAAAAAAGTGAGTTTTTAGAGTGGGCCCAGGTATATGGCAACTATTACGGGACCTCCAAGCTTAAAATCCAAGAGCAAGAGAATTCGGGTTATACCGTAGTTTTGGATGTAGATGTACAGGGGGCAATGCAGCTTAAAGCGATTGATTTTAAAGCTGTTTATATCTTTATTACCCCGCCCAGCCTTGAAGAGTTAAAATCTCGATTAATAAATCGCGGCACCGAGACTGAGGCCAGCCTAGCCCGCCGCTTGGGTAACGCCAAACATGAATTGGCCTTTCAAGACCAATATGATCACGTAATTTTAAACGATAACCTAGAACTGGGCAAAGATCGGCTTTTAAAAGTCTTTCTATACCATGTCTTGGACCGGGACAAAATTCGCGAACTCCCCTTAGCTGAAGTGATTCTTCGAATAACCGGGCACCGAGAACACCCAAGAATCAAACGTTTGCTTCATGAAATCCAGCTATCAGGTGGTCTGGTTTTATGATTCGGATTGAGCAAATCATCTCCTCTTATAAAGCTTATGTTCCCGACGCTGATATTGTACCTTTGCAAAAGGCCTACATCTTAGCTGGGCGGCTCTTGGGCGGGGATGGTCCGGTGGCTATTCAGGAGCATCTGGAGGTGGCCCGAGTCTTGATCGAGCTCAAGCTCGACCTAGAGTCGGTGGTCGCTGGCATGCTTTATTCAACCATTAAAAATAACCGCGCAAATTATGGCGAACTGGCCTCTCAGATTGGCGAGCCCACAGCCAAGTTGGTGGACTCACTAGACCATTTTCAGCCAGCCGGACTAGGGGTTGAATCCAGAGACGCTTTGGCTTTGTCAATGCGGGCGATGGTGGACGCAGCGGCCAAAGATCCACGGGTTATATTTGTGATTTTGGCGATTCGGCTGGTACGGTTACGAAGTTGGTCTGGGCTGACTAATAAAAAAGTAAAAAACTTTGCCGCCGAGACCTTGGAACTTTTCGCTCCTTTGGCTGAACGCTTAGGATTAAATCATCAAAAAATCGAGCTAGAAGACCTAAGTTTTGCCATACTTTACCCAGAGGAATTTGCGTCAATCAGTCGGTTTTTGGTATCAAAACAGTTAGATCATCAGTCAGCCCTGGAGCGGACTCAACGGATCATTGAAAAGATTTTACAAGCCCACGGGATCAACGCTAGGTTTTACCACCGAATTAAACATTGTTTTTCGATTTATACAAAAGCCCAAAAATATCAGGTGAGTTACGAAGATGTACACGACTTACTTGGTCTTAGAGTTATTGTCGATGAAACCGAACTCGCGTATCACGCCTTGGGGTTGGTGCATGGGCGTTTTACCCCGGTGCAAGGGCGCTTTAAAGACTATATCGCCTTCCCTAAAGCCAACGGCTATCAATCCATCCACACCGCTGTGGTCAACGACGAAGGCCAGGGATTTGAGATTCAGATTCGCACTGCCGAGATGCACCACATCGCCGAGATCGGGGTGGCGGCGCATTGGTCTTATAAACTAGCCGGGACAAACCGAGCGGCAGAAAAAAAACGGTCTATGCCATGGTTGGACGAACTTTCTAAAAGTTTAACCATCACTTCAGACCCCAAAGAATCTTTAGAAATTTTCACACGCGAATTATATTCAGACTTAGTTTACGCCTTTTCACCAAAAGGCCGGATTCACCGCTTGCCACTGGGGGCGACTGTTCTCGATTTTGCTTACGCCGTACACACCCAGCTGGGGCACCATTGTCGGGGGGCTAAAATTGACGGGCAAGTGGTGCCGATCCACCACCGGATCAAGCATGGCGACCAAGTGATGATCCTAACCGAAGACTCTGAACATCCAACCCCCGCCTGGTTAGGTTATGCCAACACTAACCGAGCCCTTTCCTCGATTCGTAGCGAATTGCGCAAAACCGAAAACCAAGAGGCCTTAAAATTAGGAAAAGACATCTTTAGTGAGCAAATGGCTCGCATCGGGCTTAAAGGCGAGGACTATTTAAGCTCTGTTGAGTTTGGTAAGTTCCTAAAATATAAAAAATATAAAAGTGACGAAGCCTTTCTGATTGACCTAGGTTTTGGCAATTGTTCGGTAAACGAACTTAAGGTTTTTTTGATCGGGCAGGCTGACTCGAAGAGTTGGACCTTTTCTAAAAAAATCATGCAAACCTTTGGCCGAAAAGCGGAAGGGGTGGTGATTCTTGGGCTTGAGGATCAACAATTTAAGCTGGCTAAATGTTGTAATCCGCTTAAAGGGGACGACATTTTAGGGGTGATGATACAAGGTGAAGGGGTTTCGATCCATCAGACCGACTGTAAAAATTTAAGGGGGATCGACCCTAAACGACTGGTGGACGCGAGCTGGGACTTTGGCAAAGAGGAACGGACCCAAGTGCGGCTCTTACTGCATTTTGACCAGGATATTAAAACCCATTTTCAGATCATGAAAATCTTGGTTTCGGCAAAGGTACGAATTCTGGAATGTCACCACCGGCTGGTCGAAAATAAATCGACTGAAGAAATCAATATCGAGGTTGCGAGCCTCGATCAGTTTGCTAAGATTTTAAAGAGACTTAACGGCCTCAATCAAGTTACCGCCAGAAGGCTCTTTGAACCCGAAACACCCGCCCAATCTTAGGGGCAGTTCCAGATAGTCCCTGCTAACTTACGCTTGAGGAGCGTTTATGCATCTTACCACTGAAGTCCCGATCCTAAGTTTATGGGTGGCGCCAGAACAACTTTTGGTTACCCGGCTTTCTGGGGTCTTAGACCAAGTGGCAGTGGAGCGCTGGCTAGTGGGGCTGACGATGGAAGCCGCCAAAATACCCCAAGGTCACCCATTTAAAGCTTTATTCGATCTTCGTGGTGCTGGGTTTGAAAACATTGAATCGAACCGCTTCTTTCGTCAATCGATCCCGCAGTTTTTATCGGATCACGGCTTTTGGGTCAGTTACTTGACCCCTGAAGAAACCCGCGAACTAAGGACCCGCCGCCAACTGCAAACGACCTGCTGTCTAGCGATGGCGCTGCTGCACCATGATGAAATAAAAATGGGATTTTTTCAAAAGCGCTACGGACATGCCCAGGAGGGTTATTTTGCCAATGAAGACAAAGCCCTAGGTTGGCTCAAAGTGCAAAAATTGGGCTAATTGGCGGATTTGTTGGCCTAGGGACAAAGTCGGACTCTTGGGCAAAAAAAAAATATCAATCCACTCCAGGTCAAAGTGGCTCTTTTGTCCGGCTAACAAAATCTCTTTGGCCAAGCTGTGAGACCTAGCTTCTTTGTGAGCCCGTTTTATTATAAATACGCCATAAACATCGGCAACTGCCCTGCATCGGCGCATAGGAGCATTTATTCCCCTTTTAGTCCCCTAGGATAACCTCTACCACCCTATTTTTTGTCCCCCGGCAAACTCAACGGCGACGAAACAACTTGGGCTTTCGACTTGTAGCAGAGCGGCCAAAGTCTCTCGAATAAGTCCTCACCTTGAGCGTAGCGGTACTGATTTTTTTACCCAAAACCGCACCCCAATCTCAACAAAAAATTGGGTTTATTTGGGGTGTTTACCTGTCTCGGGGTCGCAACCTTCTGACAAGTTGGTAGGATGTGAATCCTGCCGTCTTGGTCACCAACCAGGGTATGGTTGCGTTCGATCACTTTTTTTTCCAATCCGCTGGTTTAACTCGACTGACTCATTTCTGCGGCCTTGACCGGAGAAATAAACCTTTGGCCAAGCTTCCTTTTTGGGCGTGGGTGCTTAAACCAGTGGCTCTATCTTAAAAAGCTGACCGTTTGTCAGGACAAAGGGGGGCACTTTTTTGCGTATTAAACAGTCAAAGAAGTCGGGATTTGCGCGAAGGTCTTTACTTACTCCCAGATGGAGGCTAGGATATGAAACCACAGTCAGGAGCCCTATGGACCTTTTTATTCGCTTTTTTTCCTCAAAAGCCTTTCGTCTTTTTCTAAGACTTTTAGGCACCGTGGCTAGTGCTATTTTTTTGTTACAAGGTTTTTTATTCCTGCAAAACCTTAGTAAAAACAATAAAGAACTCCGCCAAGACCCAGCCCCCGAAGATCTTTCTGATCAAGACGAACCCAAAGATTCGCCTAAAAAAAACGTCCTTTTTTTTAAGAATTAGCCCATTCTTTTCCGCGAATTCCGGTAATTTTTCTACTTAAACTTAGCCACAGACCTTGTTTATCAACCGATTTGGATGGCCGGCTATTCTTTGGGGGGCGCTAAGGGGGACTCAAGGCAATTATAATTTTGGGCCATAAAAGGGCAAAAGCTCGTCTAGTTCAAAGCCTTCCAGTTATAGCTTTGGCGGTAAAAGGGGGGAAGGTGGCCGGTTTGGGTGTGGTGCCACAAGACAAAGGCCAAGGTGCCCGGGTTGGCGTAGCCACCTCCCTTGATCGGGCCGAATTGGGGCTCGAATGGGCTTAAGAGTTGCTCTAGCAATCGGTCGCGGTGGTCCTTGGCCAGGATTGAGGCGGCAGCCACTTGAGGGTGATTAAGGTCGGCTTTGTTTTGGGCCCTAACCTTGGGCCCACACAGAGGCCCAAAGAGCCCCGCCCCGTCTAGCATCACTTGGGAATTGGGGAAGGCCCTAATAATCCGACTGGCCATTTCGCGCTCTAGTTCGTTTAGGCCCCCTCGTCTCACATAGGTGTCCACCTTTTCTGCCGAGGCGGTTTCGATCTGGTAGGGAAATTGGGCTTTGATTTGTTCGGCTAGCTCGGCCCGTCGGGCTATGGCCTTGGCACCAGCCCCAAAGGTTTTCGAGTCGGCTACTCCCCATTTTTGTAAAAGGGTTAGTTGAGAATTTTTCACCACAACCCCAGCCAGGACCAAAGGCCCCAACACCGGCCCCCGCCCGGCCTCGTCAATCCCCAGGAGTAGATCCATTAATCCTTTTAAAACAATATGATATACTAATATCGAACGGGTAAAATGGCGATGTTATGAAAAAGCCACTTATTCTTCGGCCAATTTTTTAAGGCGTTTTTGGATCATTTTTCGCTTCAGCGGCGGCAGGTAATCAATAAATAATTTGCCTGCCAAATGGTCCATCTCATGTTGAATACAAACCGCAAAAAGACCCTCAGCAGTCACCTTTTTTAGGTTTCCCTCTAGGTCGTTATACTCGATGGTGATATTCTGAAAGCGTTTGATTTCAGCCCGATATTCAGGAACCGAAAGGCAACCTTCTTCAAGAAATTGCTCGCCTTCACCCTTTTTGATCATCGGGTTAACGTAAGCGATCCAGTTTCGCGGATGTTCCGGGTCATTGGGGCGGTAGGTGAGGTCTGCCACAAAAAGCCTAAGCCCTTGGCCCACTTGCGGTGCGGCCAGTCCAAGGCCACTTTGGTCATACATAGTATCGGCCATATCCGCCGCCAATTCCTTTAGTTCCTGATTAAAAACAGTTACCTCTTGGGCATTTTTTTTCAGAAAGGGATCGGGATAGGTCAGTACTTTTAGAACGGCCATGGTCTTATTCTCGAGTTAGCTAAGGCGTTTATCCTAAATCCATTAGCTGCTATTGGCAAGACTAGAACCCAAAAGCTTGTCAAAAAGGGCTAAGTCCAAAGATTTAATAAGCTAGCATGCCAAATTTGGATTGACTATTGCACAACCAAGCCCGACCAGCCGGTCTCTCCCTCCCGAAACGGAAGGAACGGACCTACGCCCAAGGAGGGGCGCCGCAGATCGGCACTAGTTGTTTGAATCATGAACACAGCTAAAAAGAAAATTTGGGCGATTGCCGGGGGGAAGGGTGGTGTGGGAAAAAGCTTCCTCAGCACCAACTTGGCCATTGATCTTGCGCAAAAAGGCAACGAAGTAGCTCTGATTGATGCTGATTTCGGCGGGGCTAACTTACATACCTTTTTTGGGGTTTCTTATTCTAGGGTCAGCATATCCGACTTTATAAAGTCGAGCCAATTGGCTTTAGAAGACATCATGATTCCAACGGGAATCCCGGGGCTAAGGCTTGCTTCTGGAGCCCACGACGTGATTGGTTCGGCTAACCCGAAACAGATGCAGCAATCGCGGTTGATTAAAGCGATCCAAGGGGTTCAGGCGGACTATGTATTGATTGATTTAGGGGCAGGAATTGCCTCTCATACGTTAGACTTGTTTTTAATGGCCAATTCGGGGATTTTGATCACCGCGCCTGAACCTACCAGCGTTGAAAACACCTACCGTTTTATTAAATCGGCCTTTTATCGGAAGCTGAAAAACGTAATGGTGCACTCAGGGGTCCGAGCCTTTTTAGAGCAGGTCACCGAATCCAAACACGAAGACAACCCTAAGACTCCAGCAGAATTAATCTATAAAATTAGTGAAATAAATGCCCAAGCAGGGGAAACTTTAAAATACGAAATTGCCGCCTTTAAACCCAAGGTGGTGCTAAATCAGGTCCGCACCCCCAACGATGTAAGGGTGGGCTTTTCGATGAAGCAGGCAAGTATGAAATACTTCGGGATTAACCTGGATTACGTGGGTTTTGTGGAATACGACAGTCTCGCTTTGCAATCAATCCGAGCCCGCCAACCGGTCTTGATTCACGCGCCAGACGCGGTGGTTTCTGGCTCTATCCGCCGAGTAGGTCACAACATCCGCCAGAATTTTCATTTAGTGCCCACTAATTGAGGGGGGATTGTTCCAAATAGATATTTTCGATCTGGATTTCGACTTCTTTGTTAGGTCGCTCCAAAACTGCGTATGCCAGACGAAAGGAACCTTGGGGGTCGCTATATAGGCGGTAGCTAGTCGGGCGAATGCCATTTATAATTGCAGGCTTTTCGGGCAAAAGCTCGCCCAAACTTGGCCGGGACTCTATTTGCCGTATTGCCGAGGTCATCTTGATAAAAAGTTGATATTTAGTGCTGTCCTTGGGGGCACTCGCCAATTCCAAGTAATGCTGGAGTGCCGTTTCAAACCATCTTGACATAGGGTGTCCTTCAATTAAAAACGCCTTTGTAACGCGTTTTATTTTTTTCGATTGAGGACTTCCGCAAGCATTGCCTCTACTTCTTCGCCAGAGTAAAGCTTTTGAGTGGCCCGAATATGGTCCATCTCATACGCAATCGCCTGAAATTCGATTTTTTCTAACTCTTCCGCCGGGATCAAAACCATCGCCCCTGATTTGTGGTTGATGGTCACCCGTTGGCGGGCTTTAAAAAAATCGGGTAAATGCTTGCGGAATTCGGTGATGTTTTCGTTTTGCATTGGGGGCCTTTAATGTAAATTTTTAATAGATTAAAGATGTACCTTTTTTATTACCAAGTCAAGTAACAATAAACTACCTCATCGACGCTGGCAAAAGCAACGAAGGCTCCTTGTAACTCATCAGCCAAAGCTGGTAAGCAGCCCTGGTGGCACCGATGTGTAGCAGATATTGGTGATAGCTATTTTCTGGGTAATCCACCGCGTCCACGTCTAAAAGCACTACGTAATCAAACTCCAAGCCCTTGACTTGGGTGACGTCGGTAATGTCGATCCCGGCGGTGAAACTGAAGTTTTGATCGTCAATTAAACGCAGCCCCGGGATCTCCATTTGGTACAAAATATCGTAATATTCTTTCGCCTTTTTTTGATTCAAAGTAATTAAAGCGACCGAAGCATTGCGCTCATTTAACACCAAGTCTTTGAGGTTTTCGGCCAAGGCGCGGGCGAGTTCGCCTTGGTGGGCGAAGCGGTGTAGTTCGACGGCGGGGCCATTTTTAATGGCCCGGATGGTTACATCTTCGGCCAATTTGCCCAAGATACCCATCGCAAATTCCATAATCTCTTGGGTGGCGCGGTAACTGACCTTCAGATTGCTAATTTTTTGCCCTGGCAGGCCCAGTTGATCAAAGAGCCAGTCCCAACTTTGAAAGTTATTATACTGGATCATTTGTTGGTGGTGGTCACCAGCGTAGGTGACACACTTAGGGTCTTTGGCTAAAGAAAGCAGCAGCTTGTGTTCGACCAAACTTAAATCTTGCGCCTCATCAATTAATAAATGGGCGTATTTCTGTTTCTCAATAGGCCCAGCAAATAACACCCAAAAATAGAGTAAAATCGGGTCGTCTTCGTAGTCAAGTAAGGTGTCTGGCTCGGCGTCTTCTTCGGTGATGCTGCCTTCTTGTCGAGCGACCCAGCCCCTTTTTATCCAATTAATGGCCTCTTCTAGCCGCTCTGGTCCTAGTTCTTCAAGCCCACTAAAAGCCTGACGGAGCCCTTCGAAGTCCGAGAAAAATTCATCGTACAATTCTAAAGTTATTTGTTTTTTATTGCCTTCAAGTTCTAAAGATTGTTGTTCTAATAGCTCACTAAGCAGGGCTTTGACCTCGCCTGAATAAGCAAAGGTTTGTCCACCCAGCCGCCCTTGGCCGCGCACCCAATCCCTCAGGGCTGTGATTTGATCAACAAAGGAGAGTGAGGCCAAAGCGTTAGGAATAAGGGTGCCCAGACTTTTTGCTTTAACCAGTTCGGCTAAGGTTTGGTCCAAGTTTGCCTTTTTGTTATTGGCAAAATCTTCGATTAACTTTAACAACCGCGGATGTTTCTTGAGGCGAATTACTGCCACCGGGGTTTCTTGGCTGTGACCTTTAGGGAAAAGCCCCGAATAAAGTTTTTGGCGATGTTCGCCAGCCCAATGATCAAAATGTTCAATGTTCACTCCGTCCGTGCCTAGACTAGGCAAAAGCAGGCCGATATAGCGGGCTAAGGCGCGGTTAAAAACCATGACCATGATTTTTTCAGGCGCGAATTTTTTCGGGTCTTTTTGGTGGAGCCAGGCCGCCCGGTGTAGGGCTACGGTGGTTTTTCCCGACCCGGCGGTGCCTTGAATGGCGAGGATTCCTGAATCCGGTTGGGTGATTAGTTCGAATTGGGCGGGGTCTATTAGGGCGGTGATTTCGGGTAAAAGCCGATGCCCCCGGCCTTCGGTGACCGCGCGCTCGGCGCGGCTCGCTTGGCCAGAGCCGCCACCAAGGCGGAAGTGTGCGGCCCGCCCTCGGCCCCAGGTGCCGTCTGGTTCTTTGTGTAGGGCCAAGCCCTCTTCTTCGATCAAGACCAACTCGCCTTCCTCGACCTTCAGGTGCCTTTTGAGCTTAATCTCCCCCTCTGCGGTCCTGCCGCCGATCTCTTCTTCGTATTCTTCGCCTTGTTGATATCGGAAGTATAAGGAGGCGATAGGCGAGGCCTTCCAGTCCACGATTTGTAACCCAGCGGCGCGCTCTGAAAAGACTTGGGTGCCGATATAAAGATCGAGTTTCCGGTTTTCTTCTTCTAAAATCAGCCGGGCGAAGTAGGGATTTTTCGGGTTAAACCCGACTGCGTCGGCCTGATCAGATTGGTTGACCAAGTTCATCAAATGGTTGATCTGTTCGGTCAAATGGGGCAGATCGTCTTCGTTGGCATCGTTTAAAGATTCGCGCAGTTCGATGGTTTGCCGAAGCAGCGCCTCGCGGTTGCCTGCGTAACTTTGGGAGCGGCTAAGCCCTTGGAGTTTGGCCAAGCGGCTTTCTTCTTCTTTGATAATCGCCCGCTCTTGGGGGGTCAGTTCGCTCATGGAGGTCCTAGACTTGGGTCAAGGTTAGAGGTTAGTAGCGCCCTGGTTTTTGGGGCTGTTCAGGGATAAAAAAGGCCCCCTGTTTTCGCCTATACTGTTCTAATTGTTGGGCTTCGTTTTGGTCGCCAAGCTTGTGGGCCGAATTGACGGCCAAATAAATATTGCCCCCGTAAAACACCAGCCCAAATCCGCCTAAAACCGCTCCCAGAGCGGGCTGGCCGCTTTGGTAGGCTTCCCTTGAGCCCAAAGCAAAAAGCCCGGTGATCAAAAAGGCGTAGGACCCCTCCCGCCAGCGGCCTAGGTACGCGCTGCCCGCGCCCGGAATCACCGCCGAAAGCCCGCCTGCTAAGGCCGGATTGGGGCGGGCAACTGGCGCGCGTTCGCGCCAATCTTGGCTTAGATCAAATAGCCGCTCTCGCATTGGCTCACCGCTAGGCAGCCTCGAAAAATGCGCCATCGCTGCCTCTACCTGGGTTTGTCTCAGGCCGAAAGGCGCGGCTTGGTCTTGGTCTAGTTGCGCCAAACCTAGAAGCATCAACGCTTCCCAGTCGGAGGGGTTAAGCTGTACCCGTTTTTCTAAAAGCGCAATCGCCTCGGCTTGCCGCCCGCCAGCCATCAAGGCGCGGGCCACCATCAGTTGGGCTTGGGCGGCCTTTTGGGGGTAATAAAAAGCCAGCCGCTGATATTCGGTAACAGAGCGGTAATATTCACCACGCAAATAAAAGTCCTTCGCCAACCCCTCAACCTCGGCCAGCGACTGGGCCAACAGGGGCAAGGGTTGGGTGGCAATAAGCACCAGCAAAATAGGCCAAAACAGATACCGAAACATCGCAAAACCCCAATTAAAAAACCGGAGACCGATTGCAACAGGTACAGACCGCTTTGGCAAGGGGGAACGCTCCGTAAGGTTTTGGAGTGGGGGGCTAGAGGGTTGAGCCCTCAATGTGGGCTAGGACTCGGCGGGCTTTAAGTAGATCGGGGTGGTTGGGGTTAAGCTGGGCGAAGTTTTTTTCAAAGATCGCCATCCCTTGTTGGGCATAAACTAAGGCCTTTTGCCGCTCACTTTGAGCCTCGTATGCCAGGGCAAGATTTAAGGAGGTTCCCGCTATATCAGGGTGGTCCAATCCTAGGGCCTTTTTATAGATAGACAAGGCTTGATCGTAAAATTCGATGGCCTTGGCATATTCGCCCCGCGCTTCCCAGGCCAAACCCAGGTTGTTATAGGTTTTGGCTAAATAAACATGCTCTGGCCCTAGGGCCTTTTTAAAGATAGGCAAGGCCTGATTATAAAATTCGATGGCCTTGGAATATTCGCCTAGCTCACTCCAGGCAGTACCCAGGTTGCTATAGGTTTGGGCTACTGATACATGATCTGGCCCTAGGGCCTTTTTAAAGATAGGCAAGGCCTGATTATAAAATTCGATGGCCTTGGCATATTCGCCTAGCTCACTCCAGGCAGTACCCAGGTTGCTATAGGTTTGAGCCAGATAGTCGTGCTCTGGCCCTAGGGCCTTTTTAAAGATAGACAAGGCCTTTTCGTAAAATTCGATGGCCTTGGAATATTCGCCGAGATCACTCCAAGCAGTACCCAGGTTGTTATAGGTTTGGGCCATAGAAACATGCTCTGTCCCTAGGGCCTTTAGAGTAATTTTCAAATCCTTTTCGTAAAATTCGATGGCCTTGGCATATTCGCCTAGATTTCTCCAGGCAATACCCAGGTTGTTGTAGGTTTGGGCTATATAAACATGATCTGGCCCTAGGGCCTTTTTATAGATAGGCAAGGCTTGATCGTAAAATTCGATGGCCTTGGAATATTTGCCGAGATTTCTCCAAGCATTACCCAGGTTGTTATAGGTTTGAGCCACAGAAACATGCTCTGGCCCTAGGGCCTTTTTAAAGATAGACAAGGCTTGATCGTAAAATTCGATGGCCTTGGCATATTCGCCGAGATCACTCCAAGCAGTACCCAGGTTGTTATAGGTTTGGGCTACATAAACATGCTCTGGCCCCAGGGCCTTTTTATAGATAGGCAAGGCTTGATCGTAAAATTCGATGGCCTTGGAATATTCGCCCCGCGCTGCCCAGGCCAAACCCAGGTTGTTGTAGGTTGAGGCTACATAAACATGCTCTGGCCCTAGGGCCTTTTTATAGATAGGCAAGGCTTGATCGTAAAATTCGATGGCCTTGGCATATTCGCCTAGATCACTCCAAGCAGTACCCAGGTTGTTATAGGTTTGGGCCACAGAAACATGCTCTGGCCCTAGGGCCTTTTTAAAGATAGGCAAGGCTTGATCGTAAAATTCGATGGCCTTGGCATATTCGCCTAGCTCACTCCAAGCATTACCCAGGTTGTTAAATAGGCTCGCCGCTTCCACCCCTTGGGGGTTGGGGAGTTGGGTTTGGGCGGTTTGGAAGGCCTGGATCGCTCCTTGATAGTCCACTGTATCCACTAACAAAACCCCCCAAAGGTTATTAAACTCCCAACGGTTGGGGGCTAGTTGGAGGGCGGCTTGGATTTTTAGAAGGGCAGGCGGGTATTTGCATTGGAACTCTAAAATCTTGGCGGCCTCAAAGTATTCCTCTGCCTGGAAGGCTTTGGCCTGCTCCCCTAATTCTGCCCAAGCGGCTTCGGATTGGTCGTAGAGGGCCAAGGCCTCGTCGAGCCGCCCACCAGTCACCGCTTCCTGCGCTTCTTGGGCTAGTTTGTTCCCTGCCAAGTTTTTTTCTGCCAACTCTTTGTATTCCGACGCTAAACGGATATATTTTTCCAACTTCTGACTGGCTTCATTTTCATTAGGTAAAGTCTTTATTACGTTTTTAATTAAATCCTGTAGTTGTGATTCCGTGAGGCCGTAATTATGATTGATCTGTTGGCCGATTTGAGTAAGGGACCCTGTAAGACCCATCCCTGGATGGGCTAAATTTGTGATGGAGCTTTGGTAATCGAGTTGAATGATTTGGGGATCGATTTTTGGGGACTTGGCGGCTGTCTTATCATATTGGAGATAGGTTACAAATACCCCAATGGCAGCAACCAGTACACCTAAGGCAGTTAATAAAACCATCGGATCAAAAATCTCTTTCATAAACCCCTCCCAAAATTCAAGTTGCCCCCACTCTATCCCTAGAGCCCCCCAAAAAGCAAAAGTTATTTACCCAGAGGCGGGCTCAAAAGCCCGCCTGTTTGGGGCTAAAGCCAGGTTAACAAAGGGTTTAGGGCGGGGTAGAGTTGGGCGCAAGGCGAACGGGCCAAGGTGCGAGAACCGTAGCCGGCCTTGGCCTAGTTAAAAACCGCCAAACGACCTATCTCCTAAAAGGAGTGACCCGGAGCTAAAGGCTGCCACCAAAGGGTTTGGGGCGGAGGTTGGGGGCCAATAAATTGTCCCACTTGGGGGGTTAGGTAGCGCACCCTTGCCAAATCCGCTGCCGCCCGCATCTGCTCAATCGGCTCGTACCAAGGGTGTAGCGCCATATCGAAGCTGGCCCAGTGCAGGGGGACCATTAGATTGCCCCTTAAATCCAGATGTTGCGCCACCGCCTCTTCAGCGGTCATATGAACATCTTTCCAGGTCTCGTCGTAGGCCCCGATCTTCAAGAAGGTATAGTCGAAGGGACCCAGTCGTTCGCCGACCTCTTTAAACCCTGCAAAATACCCCGAATCCCCACTAATAAAGATTTTGCGGTTCGGCCCTGCCAGTGAAAAGGAACACCAAAGCCGCTGGTTGGCGTCGAACAAACTACGGCTAGAATAATGGATCGCCGGGGTCGCGGTTAGCGTCAGAGGTCCAAACGGATGGGCCTGCCACCAGTCGAGTTCCACTAATTTTTCAGGGCTTACCCCCCATTCTTCGAGTAGTGCCCCAATCCCCAAGGGCACCACAAATAGGCCTACCTTTTGGGCCAGTGCCCGCAGGGTGGGCTCTTCTAAGTGGTCGTAGTGATCATGGGTGATTAAAACCACGTCAATCGGGGGTAACCCGGCCACACTCACCGGGGCCCGGTGGAAGCGTTTGGGCCCAATCCAACTAAAAGGCGACGCTCGCTCTTCTAAAACCGGGTCCACCAAAATCGTTTTCCCCTCCAGACTAATCAGGAGGCTAGAATGCCCAAGCCAGCTAAAAAAGACTTCTTTTGGGTCCAGATTTAGCCAATCTTTGGGATCCACCGACACCACCGGAATCTCGCCGATGGGCTTGGGATCGACCCTGGGGATAACCGTATATTTTTTAGCCATCAGCCAAAAGTCGGCCAATGAATAATGGGGGGCGCCGTTGGGATTGACGAATTTTTTACCCTGATATTGGGGGGAGGTTTGAATCTTGGATTCTCTAGTTTGTTCCGAAGAGGTCATGGGGTTGCATCCAATTAAAGTCAGGCTAAGCAAGCCTAAGATAAAGACTTGGGTCAAGTAGGTAATACTTTTTCTACAGCAAATCCGAGTCTTCGTCTTGATCTTCAGCGGTGAGTTCTTCAAAGAGTTCCTTGAGGTCTTGGTCCACCTTGGGGTTCAGTGCAAAACCGGTTTGGTCGTAAAGGGGCACCAAGAATTCTTTGGCCCAGCGGTAGAAACTTTCTAAAACGTTGAGGTGAGCGGGATCGATCTTTTCGATGTCGTCGCGACCGGCTGAAGCCTGAGCGAAGTTGATAAGGTTATGGTAATCTGAACTGGGTATGCCAATGTATTGCTTAACCTTTTGCAACATTTCGCGCTCCCGGTTCTGGATGTGCCCATCGGCGACCGCCATAATAATCAGATCGAGCAAAAAGCTGTAATGCAGGTTTTCTTTGACCAATTCTCGAAAAACCGCTTGCAACTCGGTTGGGTCTAGCTTAGCCGGGGTTAAGATTTGGGTTTGCTCGGCTTCTGGGATGGCAAACACCTCTAATTTATGACGCAGAAAGGCTAATTCTTCGTCATCCAAGGTGCCATCAGCACTTGCCATTCGGGCCACCATACTTAAATAGGCGACCCGAATCTCGAGGTTTTTATCTAAAAGGCGGAGTAACTGCATCGCTTTTACTTGGACTTGGCCGCCGGAGCCGCTTCAGGTTTATTACCCTCGGCGTCCTCGCGGACCACCCGAAAACCAACGGTAAAGTTCGTGTATTCGGGGGCGTTGATCACCCGTTTGTAACAGCTAAGATTCGAGCTATGGCTTAGCCAAGACCCCCCCCTAAGCACGTTGGCTCCACTTTGTTGATTGAGAGGGTTGTTTTTGGGGCTGGAGGCATAGTAGTTGGCGTCATAGCCATCTTCAACCCATTCCCAAACGTTGCCACTCATGTCGTAAAGCCCCAAGAGGTTGGGCGGGAAAGAGCCCACGGGCGCGGTTTCGCCCCACCGGTCTCGGCCTCCGGTGTATTCGAAGTTGGCTTGATCGTGGTTAGCCGCGCCCGAAGAGGTGCCATAGTCCATCTGTTTGCCACTTCGACAGCTAAATTCCCACTCGGCCTCGGTCGGCAGGCGGTAGTTTTTGCCTTGGGACTTGAGCTTACTTAAAAAGGCACGCACGTCGGTCAAGGTGACCGACTCGACCGGGAAATCGGGTCCCTTAGCAAACTTGGAGGGTTGGGAGCCCATCACTTGTTCCCAAATTTTTTGAGTAATCTCGAACTTGGCTAATAAAAACGAATCTAAACAGACCTCGTGAGCAGGTTGAGAGTTTTCCTCACACTCATTGGCAGAATAAAGATTACCATCGGCGTCGCGACGTTGCTTGGGCGAACAACCCATCTGGTAACAGCCACCGTCCACCAAAACAAACTCCATTCCTAGCTCTTTGTCCCAGAGCTTGTCTTGCATTCGGTGGGCGTAGTTGAGGTTTTTAGTCTCGATCCGGGCTTTATCTGTGTCGGCAATCGCATATTTTTCGTAAACCGCTTCTTCAGAAAAGGGCAGAGGGTCGGTTAATTCATAGGACCGTGTCTTTGAATCGGGCTTGTGGGTTAGGGTTACCCCGGCAAAGGTGAAGTACATCCGTTTTTCATCAGGACTAGCCAGCCGCCAAAGCCCGGCTACAGTAAAATCGTCCTTATTTAACATCGTTTGTGAAGGGAAAGTCTGGTCCCAATTGGCTCCTTTATAACCAAAACGAACCCCTAGCTCTTCCTTATCCAATCCTTTAACCACAAAACGGAGGTCTTTATCCTCTACGGTCACCCGCTGGTTTTTTAACTTACTTAAAGCTTCTAGCCGTGGTTTTAAAACTTGGGTAGCCATTTCGCCTAACCACACTCTTGCTTCCGCTTCTTTTAAAGCCTCTAAGGCTTGGTTTTGCCTTTTGGTGACCTCTAGCTCTTTTAAGCTAGCCCGAATCGCCGAGCGGAACTCTTCTTGAGCCTTGGCATAAGCCTCGGGAGCCGGATATTTTTCACGATCTGGCGGTTCTGGTTGTTTGGCTTTTAGTTCCCTGCGGACTTCCTCAAACGCTCTAGCCCGTTCTCGGTTAAGTTGGGCTTCATAGATGCGGATAGAACCTAAAAAGAAGTTAAATTCAGCTTTGAGCCGTTCGGCTTGGGCCAAAAGCCCGGCCTCGTCGTCTTTTACTGGGAACAGGTGGGTGTTGTGTGCCAGTAGTTCTTCTCTGCGTTTGAGTTCGGCTTCAAAAAAGGCCCTTTGTTTGTTAAGCTGGGCTAAAGGGTCAACCTCGTCTTCAATCGCACGGATTTGCGCTTGGCGGGCTTCGGACTGCTTGTTAAGCAGGGCTTCTAAACCGTCTTTAAAAGGCGCAGGTGTCATGGGGCTGTTGACGTTGATTTGGCCCAAAAGGTTATAAAGCCGGTCTGTCGCTTGGGCCATTTTAACAAACTGTCCAGCCTTGGCGTCTTCTAATTCTTTTTGTTGCTCTTTTAAACGTTCTCGTAGTTCTAAAAGCCAGGAAAGCCGTTTGTTTAGCATCATCCCCGACTTGAGGGTCAAGTCGTCTTCGGTGGCGCGGAAATTAGCTTCGAAATAGAGGCCATGGCTGTTGTTTAAAGGGTATTTAGGCAAGGCGCGAAAATCCCACCAGACCATGCCATGCCCTAAGGCGGCCGACTCTTCGTCGCTTAAGGCTTTTAGCAAGGGTTGGGTTTTATAGTGAGCCATTAGGTTGGCCACCGCGCGGTTGTGGGCTACGACCTCCCCTAAAACCAGTTCAGCCCAGATCGGGCGGTCAAAACTCCACTCTGGGGTATTGTCGCGGGTGATCACCAGTTCCTTGGCCATCGCCGAAGAGGCGAAAAGTATTAAGCAGATCAAAGAAAGCCAGTATCTCATTGTTAAGTCTCGATCATGGTTGTGCCGGGAAGTTTTCCGGCTGATTAGACGAACTAGGCCATCCGGCCAATTCTAAAAGATCGACTTCCGCCTTTTGGGCGATATCGGCCAGTTTTTTCCATAAATCCACCTTGGCTTTGTCTAATCCAGCCTCGGTGTTAATCTCCTTTTCTTGGTAGCCAACCAGTTCTAAATGCCCCTGCTGCCCCACCCCGAAGGATTGCAACGATTGCTTGGTAATCCCCCGGGCAATCTCTAATTGTTTGGTCTTGATAACCACCATCTCAGCCGCCATCTTGAGTTCAGCCGAATCCGCAGCCGCTTGGTGCACCTGCTGATTTTTTAAGTCAACCAGATCAAGGTTTAGTTCTTCAAGCTCCAAAGCTAACCGCGAGGCCTTTTCCCAGCCCCCGCCGCCGAAGCGGTAGTTGATCTCCACATAGGTTCCTTTGCTAAAACCGTCCTGGGAGCCGTTGTTGGTGCGGCCCGTAAATCCCCCAATAATCACTTCGGGCTGATATCCTGCCCGTTCGATCCCTAGGTCCCGCTCGGCAGTGCGAATTTTTCTGGCTAGCACCTTTACCTGATCCCCGTTTTGGTAAAGTTTGGCCAATTCTTCTGCCTTTAACATCCGGGGCCGTGCTTCTTCTAGTAGAGCCTCGTCTTTAACCGGCCAACCTTGGGCGAGTTCTAAAAGTTGTTTAAAATGCTCCGCCCTAACCTGGGCTTGGGCCTCTTCATGCCTTGCCTGCAAGGCTTCCATTTGCAGGTTTTGATATTCCATGGGAGCGTCACGCCGCGCCATGGATTCCATAAACTGCAATTTTTGAAAGGTCAGATTGGCTAATTTTGCTTTGCGTTGGGCTTCTTGTTGAGCCAGATAATAATCCAAATAGGCCTTTGCCAATTCAACCTGATACTGCCGTTCGACCCCGCTGGTTTTAGCCTGTTCCCCTTCCAACTCAATCTCCCTTTTTTGGGAGGTCAGCCGTTCTTTATCGAGTCTTGAGCCCCAAATCGCCATCGAAATATCAAAAATATCCTTGCCATAAAAAGACTTGGACGAACCCGAATTAAGTGGGTTTTCATCTCGGTCATAGTGGGTCAGGCTCCACTCAAGGCCCATGTCAAAGGTCTGGGTATAGGCGACCTGTCTAGTAAATTTATCTGAAGCGGTAACCGCCACGTCTTGGGTGTCGGCCAAATCATTACGAGAGCGGACAAATTTTGATGTCAGTTTGCTTTTGACGGTCAGTTCGTCCACCTCCTCTGCCCGATAATCAATCGCCTGGTGACTCCTGGAAAATTCAGACTGCGCTTCTTCCGAGGCCATACCGTTTTGCAAGGTCTCTTGTAGGGTTACCGCCCTTAGTTCAGGAGCAAACCAAATGCAAAAGAGCAAAAAGACGCCAATTCCCCTCATAGGTTCCGAGTACCGTCGCAGACCAAGGAAGTTTTCCCTGGGTTTTTATACCCAAAAAATAAACTAAGTTCCTTTTTGTTCGCCAAGCAATTTAATTGGCCTCACCCTAGCGGAAGATTTGAAAAAGGTCAAAGGTTTGCTGATGGGTAAATTGCCGCTGAACCCTTAGTGATCAAGGACCAAGCGCCAAAAATTGGATATAGGGTGAAGGTTATGCAAAAAATAGGCACTTTGACCTAAGGAGAGTGCCCTATAAAAGGGAGCGGTTTAGGGTACATCTAAAAACTCGACTAATAGGCAGGTTGAATTCGCGGGTTTTTATAGGGATAAAGGACCGTCTTTTGCATAATCGGAGTCCTTCACCTTAACCAGGTTTCTATAAGGCCGATGACCAATCCTGAAGAAACAGCACCGGTCGATTTAATCGACCACTTTAAAAATCCGGGCACCCTGCTTGAGCAACTCAAGGCGATGAAACACCTTTGGGTCGGTTCTAAACAGATTGCAGTGGCTTCTGGCTTGATTACCGTTTTTTCTTTAGGTCTGCCTCTAACCTTGATGCAGGTCTATGACCGAGTTATCCGCAACCATACCACAGATACCCTAATCTGGCTGGTTTTTGGCTGTATCATCGCCTTTAGCTTAGAATGGGCGCTGCGCTACGCCAGAAGCTGGATCAGTAGTTGGATGGCGGCCCGTTTTGAACACTTACTTAGCTGCTCTGCGGTCAATCGCCTCTTATCGGGTCAATTGGCCCGGTTCCAATCGGAAGAAGTGGGGGTTCATCTCGACCGGCTGAACACCGTGGGCCAGCTTAAAAGCTTTTACGCCGGCCAAGCGTTCCAAATGCTTTTAGACCTGCCCTTTTTGGTTTTATTCCTGCTGGCGATTGGCTTTGTAGGTGGATGGTTGGTGTTGTTCCCAATTGTTATGATTCTGCTTTATTTATGGGTTATTAAATATTTCAAACAGGGCCTGGAAACCGCCCAAAATGAACAATCCGTCCAGACCGACCGACGATATAACTTTATTATTGAGATCTTAGACGCCATTAGCCAGGTCAAAAGCCTGACCATGGAAGAGCAGATGTTGCGCCGTTATGAACGGCTTCAGGCAAACGCCGCTACCTCGAACATGCGGGTGAACTTTTGGAACGCCATGCCTAGCAACATCGGGTTTTTGTTTTCTCAAGCGATTATGTTTGGCACCATCGGTTTTGGGGCAGGGCGGGTCTTAGAAGGAACTTTGACGGTAGGTGGGCTGACGGCTTGCACCATGCTAGGTGGAAGGTCCTTGGGCCCGGTGCAGGCAGCGGCGACCTTTTGGCTAAAACTTTCAGAAGCCGATCTTTTACAAGAAAAAATCTCTAAAATCGCCCGTACCGAGCCTGACACCAAACCTGGAGCCCCCCCTTTCCCATCTGCCATTGAAGGGGAGATTGAACTTAAAAACGTCTCTTACCACAATCTAAACACAGGTGAGCCGATTTTAGAGTCAATCAACCTGACCATCAATCCTGGCGAGATGATTGGCATTTCTTCTACCGATACCATCGCCACTAACCATATGCTTTTGATTATGTGTGGCGTTTTCAATCCAAGCCACGGGCAGGTGTTGATTGATAAGTATGATATTTTCCAATGGGATCATACTAACCTGCAAGGTCGGATGGAATATCTTTCGGGGAACAGTTACCTTTTTCGGGGTACGATTTTAGAAAATATCACCCTATTTGATACCCGCAAAAAGTCCTCCGCATTAGATGCCGCCTCCCTAATTGAACTCGACGAAATGGTGGCCCAGTTGCCCAAGGGATACGAAACCCTGGTCGGGGGTCATACCAATAGCGTCTTGCCCTCGGGGATGTTGCACCGAATTGCCATTGCTCGCGCGTTGGTAGTCAGGCCAAGAATTTTTTTGATCAACCGGGTCTTGGATGTGGCCGATGTGGATTCAAAAAGGGTCTTTAAGTTTGTACTCGATAAATTAAAGGGCAACTGCACGATAATTCTGGTTAGCGAACATGAGCGATATTTAGCCGAGGCCGACCGCCGCTTTAGCCTTAAAAAGGGCCGATTGACCAAAATGGGGGCCTCTACTCAGACTCGGCCACGCAATATCGAGATCAACCTCTTTTCTCCTAAGGAATAGCCATGCTGATGATCGAAGAAAAAGACATGACCCTAGAAGAAAGACGGCAACAGTCTTGGGAGCGTTGGGTCTGGCAGACTGCAAGGGTGCAACCTGATATTGGCAAAATTATTATTCGTACAGGTGTGTTTTTTATGCAGCGATATTTCAAGCAAATGGTTTTATTTGTACTTGAAAACAACCGGTTGCAAGACCTACTTGAAGACGAACCCAGGGACATGGATTTTATTCAAGCCCAAGGAAAACTTCTCCAAGGTGTTTTGGAATTTGTCACCGAACAGTTTGACCGCGAAGAGTGGATGATAGAGCAATACCTCTTAGAGGGTGGCCCACAGCAAAAAGAAGAACACCAATATTTTATCGACACCCTACAAGGGATGATCTCGGACTTTAAAGCAGGCAAACTCAAGATCGGCCAGCTTTTAAAACTTTTCTTACAAGACTGGATGATCGCCCATGTCAACAAAACCGACGGACGAACCTTCACCCTTTCTCGCTGGCACCAAAACATCGTGGACCACGCGGAAAAGTGGGACCATGTGGCCCTTTTAATCCATAACCTCGGGATTGAATATGTGGACCATGATCACAAAGATATTTTGGTTTCCATTATCAAGCTAAACAAGGCACTTCAATTCCTGCCGGATAAATTAGGGGCGCAGCTTCAAGACCATTTCCAGATTATCGCCTCTAAAATGGCCGAACATTTTGCTCGCGAGCGGGTGCTCATTGAGCGATTCAATTTACCCAATAAAGAGTTCCACCTTGAAGAACATTACCGCATTATTAAACAATTAGAGTCGCTACGAGACGACTTGGTCCGTTGTCGGGCTGGTATTGTCAAAGAAATTAGAGATTCTTTGATCTTGGTCTGGATCGACCATATAAACGAAGTGGATGCGGAGACCTTCGCGGAGGCGAGTATTTTAACCACCGTAGTAAAACAGGTGCGCAACTGGAACGAGGCCAAATATTTCCTGCGCAGCACCGGTATGGACTGGCTGGATGAGTCCCACCGAAAACTAACCGATAAGATTTTAGACTTGGTGTTGGTTATTGAGTCATGGGAAATCGGCGAGACGCGCCTTGATGATTTGGTCCAAGAAACGGTGTACCTCTTACAAAAAATACACGACCTAGGTAGGCAGTTTTTTGCTCAAGAAGAGGCTTGGTTGGCGCTGGAGATCCCTTTTAGGTACCGCGAGCACAAAAGGCAACACGACGAAATTTTGCAAGACTTAGCTGATTTACGCTCCCACCTTAAAGTGGGAAACTTAGCCTTTTCGCCCAAGGTGAAAACGATGGTTTTAAGGCCCTGGATTAACCACATCAACGATGTGGACTTCGAGCTTTATAGTCACCCTGACATAAGTTACTAGATGAACCGGCCCGACGAATCGTCCATTCGATTTAAATTAAGAACCCGTTTTAAAAAGCGGAGCCCCTTTTCTAATTGCTTGGTTCCCTTACTTGATAGTTTGGGTTGGTTAGGGACCCAATCTCAATTGGCCGAAGCTCATAGCTACATGGCCTCGAAGATGGACTTGGCCGAATTCCGTAACACCTTGGCCATCCTAAAGTTTGAATCCAAAGGGGTTTCAACCCAGCTTGATCACCTAGACCCCAGGCTTTTGCCCTGTATTTGGGTGCCCGAAGGGGGGACGGCGCAGGTATTGGTGGAGCAGGTCGAGGGAAAATTACTAATATTTGACGGTAAGTCGGCCACCTACAAACAAATCTCCTCAGAGCCGATCAAAGGTTTGGCCTTGTTATTCGAGTCCTTGCAATCAGACAAAATTGAATTTTTAAAACCCCAAAAAGAATGGTTCGCCAAGGCTCTAGGGCGTTTTAAAGTCTCCTTTATGTTAGGGTTGATCATTACCTTTATTTTATCGGTTTTTACCTTTATTTCTCCGATGTTTGTTATGACCATCTATAACGAGTTGTTGGTTGCCGAATCGACCTACTCCTTGGTGTTTTTGGTTATGGGGATTTTTATCTTTGTGATCGGCGATTTTGGTTTTCGTGTGCTTCGCAGTCGGTTGTTTGGTTTTGTAAGTGTGCGTATGGGCAATATTGTGGGGATTGAAGTACTGAGGCGTATCCTCTATCTGCCACCGGGCTTCACCGAAGAGGCTAGCTTAGCCAGCCAAATCTCTCACATTAAGGATTTTGAATCGATCCGCGAGTTTTTCGCAGGCCCCGGTTTTACGGCCCTAGTTGAACTGCCCTTTGTGATCATGCTGATCGTGGGCATGGTAGTTATTGCCGGACCGGTCGCCTATATTCCGACCATTTCCATTTTAATCTTTATTGCCTTCGCTTTTGCTATCAACCCGTTGGTTAAACAAACCAACGCCAAGGCCTCTAAAGCCGCGTCCGAGCGGCAAGAGTTTTTGCTCGATATGCTTTCGAATTTTCAGGCAATTAAGTTTACCGGTAGTGCCAGTATTTTTTGCCAGAGATACCGGGAAATTTCGGCCAAGGCCTCCTTAAACAGCTTTTACGCCGCCCGCCTAAACGCATTGATTGGTACAACCAGCCAATCACTGGTGACCTTTTCCAGTTTGGCCACCATGACCGTTGGGGTGTATCAGGTGATTGGCGGGGGGATGTCGGTTGGGGCTTTGATGGCTTGTATGTTACTTTTAGGGCGGGTGTTAGCGCCGGTAAAGACCGGATTGGGGATTATCACTCAGGTCGGAAAATTAGGCAAAAGTGTCAACCAATTGGACCGGCTAATGTCGATGAATATCGAAACCCGGATCGACACAAACATGTCTTTGACCAAAAGTATTCACGGCAAACTGGCCTTTAACAACGTCTCCATCCGTTACAATCCCGAGGCTCCACCCGCCCTTTTGGCGGTTCAGTTTGACCTAAAACAGGGAGAAACCTTGGCGATTGTTGGCCATGATGGGGCGGGTAAATCGACGGTGCTCAAGTTGGTGTTAGGTTACTACCACCCGCAAGCGGGGCGGGTATTGATCGACGACATGAACCTGCGCCAGATTGACCCGATTACACTTCGTAAATCAATCGGTTACGTGCCCAAATCGAACCAACTCTTCCATGGCACCTTAACCCAAAACATGCGCCTCGCCAATCCTGCCGCCACTAGTCAGCAGATCTGGGAGGCGGCCCGTAAAGCCTCGATTTATGACGAAATCATGGAACTGCCTGAAGGGTTTAATACCTTTGCCAACAGCCGTACTATGGGCGAGTTAGCCGAAAAATTAGGCAAAGGAATCAGTCTGGCACGGGTGTTTTTAAAAGAGGCCAGCTTGGTTTTATTTGACGACCCTGAGTTTGGTTTGTCTGGTGACGCCGAAAAAGAAGCCGCCTTTATAAACGAGATTAGAAAAATCAAAGGCCGCTCAACCATCTTGATAGCCACTCACCATTTGAGTTTTATCGAGCTAGCTGACAAAATCCTCTGGCTCGAAAAGGGCCGCATGCGGGCCTACGGCAGCAAAGAGGAAATATTGCCCAAATTTTTGGGCGCTTAGGAAAACTATGGAACGACTTAAAAAGTTTCTACGACTCGAATCACAACACCTTTCCAAGTCGATTCTGTTAGAGGAGTCAGGTGGGGCCTTTATCACGAGGTTGATCGTGGCCTTTTCCTTGGCGGTATTTGTGATGTTTTTAGCTTGGTCGATGATTACCGAGGTGGACGAGATTGCCGTGGCCAAAGGTGAGATCATCCCCACCGGGCAAATACAGCCGGTACAGCACATTTCTGGCGGGATTGTTTTGGATATTTTTGTTGAAGAAGGACAGATCGTTCAGAAGGGCCAACCTATGTTGGTTTTAGACAACCCAGAAATTCGTGCCCAACAAAAACAGCTTCGAGCCCAGGAGCGATATTTGGTCGCTGAAAAGCGGCGGTTAGAATCCTATATAGAAGAAAAAGGGGTCATTCAGTTTAGTGAAACCGTCCCTGAAGATGACCCACAATCAGCGCAGTTTCGAAAAGATCAGGACAAGATTTTAAAGCTTTTGGTTTTGTATCGTGATATTCGCAGGGCCGCATTTCAAAATCAGGTTGAGCAATACAAGGCCAAGATGGAAGAGATTGCCGAAAATGCAAAGACCCTTAAGGAATTGGCCAAAAACAATGAAGACTTGGCCTTGGTTCGCAGTGAACTTGCCTTAGTACAAGAAAAACTGGATTTATTGACCATCCGCGCCCCAACAACGGGGGCGGTTCACGGGTTTTCGGCCCACTCTTTAGGCGGGATCTTGCCCCCTGCGGCAGTGATCATGGAGATTGTCCCCATTGATCGAAAGCTTTTCGCGCAGGTGCAGATCTCTTCTAAAGATATTGGCCATGTGCAACCTGGACAGTCGGTCAAACTCAAGTTCACGGCCTACGACTATTCTCGCTATGGCGGTATGGCTGGGGTGCTGCGCGAGATTTCGGCGGCTACCTTTTTGGACCGGACCGGGCAGCCTTATTACAAAGCAGTAGTCGATTTTGAAAAACCCTTTTTAGGGGAGGTCCCTGGCGCCAACCCGATATTACCGGGCATGACCTTAGACGCCAGTATCAAAACGGGTAGTAAAACCATCTTCCATTACCTGCTCAAGCCGGTATATTCTTCCTCCCAGCGGGCTCTAACTGAGCGATAATTCAGGGAAATCGCCCACTTTTATTTTTTAAAAAGTGGGCGTACTTTCCCATAAAAGGGCATTAAACCGGCAACAAACGAGCATTACCCAACATTAGCCAGCGCGAACCTGCAATGATTTATTGTCAATTGCCTGTTTTGTGCTATATTCAAGTCAGAAAAATAACGGGCACGCGCCCATAATCGGTTGAGGGGAACATGGCTGATCAAGAAAAAGGCAAAGGCAAAGAGCAATCCAAAGAAACCATCGAGTTTGACGAACTCACTAACCTTGCGGACGTTGAAAAGAAGAATTTCAGCGGCCAAGAGGAAGGCAAGATCGAAGGGGAAGAAGCCTCTGGTGATGCGGCTCCCGTAGTGGTGGGACAGTCGGAAGCCACCTTCGAAAAGGAAGCTCAAGAAGGGGTTATATCCTCCAACTTTTCTAGCGCGAAGTCTTCTGAATTAGACCTAGGTGACCAGGCAAGCGAAGATGCCCAAGCAACCCAGGCGAATCAAGCGGTTGAAAATGCTCAGGCTGCCCCTCAAGCCACAGATCAAGAAACCCAAGATGTTCAAGAAGAGCAAGCGGCTGAACAAGGCGGTTTCGGTATGGATGTTGGTCCCTCGACTCAAGCCCAGCAGTCCGCCGCCCCAGAAGAATTTCTAGTCAGCCAGAACCAAGCCGCCCCCGCTGCTGAAGCGGCTTCTACCGCACCTGCAGACCAAGCTCCCGCTACACCCACTACAGGCGCTACCGCCACCTTTGACCCGGCCACCGTCACTACAACCACCACGACCACGGACACAACTGCCACGTCTGATACCACCACGGACACTACCTCTGATACAACAACTACGACGACAACTAGTACCACCGATACAACTACGACAGCTACAGATACGACAGATACGACTGACACTGCTGCCGCTCAAGCGGCTGCCGATGCGGCGCAAGCTGCACAGGCCGCAGCCGAAGCTCAAGCCGCGTTAGAGTCTGCCGCCCAAGACGCCATTGCTGCTGCTCAAGTAGCTGCTGATGCTGCCGCCGAGGCACAAGCCATTGCCGATGCTGCTCAGGCTAATGCAGATGGGGCCCAGGCGTTGGCTGATGCCATTGCGGGCAACGTAGAACAGGCCAACGCGATTGCCCAAGCCGAAGCCGCTCAGGCCGCCGCTGCTCAAGCTTCTGCCGCCTCCGCCCAAGCCGAAGCCGCCAGCCAATCAGCGCAAGCCGCTGCTGCTGCTGCCGCTAGTCAAGCCGCTCAAGCCGCCGAAGCCGCCGCTGAGGCTCAATTAGCTGCCGCTCAAGAAACAGCCGCTATTGAGGCCGGACAGGCCGAAGCTGCTGCTGAAGCCGCAGCAAATGCCCAAGCCGCTGCTGAATTAGCTCAAGAAGCCGCCCAAGCGGCTCAAGCGATTGCTCAAACTGAATTAGGCCAAGCAGAACAAGCGGCGGCTGATGCGGCCCTAGCTGAATCCGCCCAAGCCGATGCCACTGCCGCCAGTAATGCGGCCGATCAAGCTGCTGCTGAAGCCGCTGCTGCGAGTGCTGCTGCTGATCTCGCTGCTGCCTCTGCTGCCGAAGCGGCGCAAGCGGCCACTGCCGCCAGTGACGCCGCCGATCAAGCCTTGGCTGACGCCCAGGCGGAAGCTGCCGCTGCTGAGACCGCTGCCCAAACCGAATCTGCTCAAGCAGCTGATGCCACGGCTGCCAGCAATGCTGCTGATCAAGCTGCCGCCGATGCGGCCACTGCCGAAGCCGCTGCGGCCCAGGCTCAGGCCCAGGCGACTGCTGCTAGTGACGCTGCCGATCAAGCCGCTGCTGTTGCCGACCAAGCCGCTCAAGCGGCTGCGGATCTGGCGGCTCAAGCCACCGCCGCCAGTGATGCTGCGGACGCGACTGCCGCTGCTGAAGCTTCCCAGGCCACCGACGCCCAAGCCTCTGCCGATGCGGCCCAAGCTGCTGCTGCTCAAGCCACTGCTGCTAGTGATGCGGCAGACGAGACTGCTGCTACCGAAGCGGCCCAGGCCGCCGACGCCCAAGCGGCTGCCGATGCGGCACAAGCTGCTGCTGCTCAAGCCTCTACTGCTAGTGACGCAGCGGATCAGGCCGCTGCTCAAGCCGATGCGGCTGAAGCGGCCGCTTTAGCTGAATCTGCTGCCGCTCAAGCCGCCGCCGCTGATGCCACCGCTGCCAGTGATGCGGCCGATGCTTCTGCTACGAGCGAAGCGGCTCAAGCTTCGGCTGCCGCTGATGCAGCCAACGTTGCCCAAGCTGCCGCTGATGCTGCCGCCGAGACGGCCGCGAGCGAAGCCGCCCAGTCTGCCGCGGCAGACGCTGCTGCCCAAACCGCCCAAGCCGCTAGTGACGCAGCCGATTCGGCTGCGGCTGCGGCCACCGCCGCCAGCGATGCGGCTGACGCTGCCGCTGCAACCGAAGTGGCCCAAGCTGCCGCTGC
>Ga0156797_106_pt1 | contig 89306 bp, 83 predicted proteins | sample RifOxyD2_FD_112098 | JGI IMG/M metagenome (GOLD analysis project Ga0156797, IMG submission 112098) | Candidatus Lambdaproteobacteria bacterium RIFOXYD2_FULL_50_16 | reverse complement strand
CCCTTACAGGTCTCGCAAGGGACATGGACATCAGGCAAGAAATGCATCTCGATGATCTTGATCCCCTGCCCCTGGCAAGCCTCGCAGCGGCCCCCTTTGACGTTAAAGCTAAAGCGCCCCGGCTGGTACCCCCGCGCCTTGGCTTCGGGCACCAGTTGGAAAAGCTTGCGGATTTGATCAAACACCCCGGTATAGGTCGCCGGGTTAGAGCGGGAGGTGCGGCCAATCGGGGATTGGTCGATATCGATAATTTTGTCGATCTTTTCGACGCCGCTTAGGGTTTTAAACTTGCCCGCTTGAATCTTGGGGTGTTCGGTCTCTTTATAGATGCCTTTGAGTAAACATTCGTTAACCAAACTCGACTTACCTGACCCCGAAACCCCGGTCACACAGATCATCACGCCTAGGGGGAACTCGACCTTGATGGCCTTGAGGTTGTTTTCCGCCGCACCAGTAATCACAATCGATTCGCCCTTTACCGGGACCCGGCGGCTTTTAGGCAGGGGGATCGAGCGCTGGCCGTTTAGGTATTGGGCGGTCAAGCTCGTGCCCTGGGCCATGACCTCCGCCGGGGTGCCTTGGGCGACGATCTGGCCCCCGTTTTTGCCCGCCAAGGGGCCAATATCAATCAAGTGGTCCGCCCGGCGGATCACGTCTTCATCGTGTTCAACCACAATCACCGTATTGCCCAGATCCCGCAGATGAACCAGGGTGTCCAAGAGCCGGTCATTGTCGCGTTGGTGCAGCCCAATGGTGGGCTCATCCAGCACATAGGTCACCCCCACCAACTTAGCCCCGACCTGGCTAGCCAGCCGAATCCGCTGCGCCTCCCCACCAGATAAGGTGTTAGTCACCCGGTCTAGCGTTAAATAATCAAGCCCAACATTGGTCAAAAACCCCAACCGTTCGCGGACCGCCTTCTGGATCGGCTCGGCGATTTGGGTCTGCTCTGCGCCTAGCTCCAGATTGGTAAAATATGCAAACGCCTGGGCAATGGTCATCTCCGTAATATCCATGATGTTTTTGCCCTGAACCTTCACCGACAGGATCTCAGGCCGCAAGCGCCGCCCGTGGCAAGTATGGCAGGGCTGGTTGGTCATAAATTCATGGATCTTGGCCTTTTGCGCCTCCGATTCGGTGGTCCAAAAACGGTAGGTCAGGTTGGGGATCACCCCTTCAAAGGTCACCCCCTCCCCCTTAAGCCGCTTGGAGCCATAAAGAATGGCGTCTTGCACCGATTTGGGCAGGTCTTCCCAGGGGGTTTTTAGGCTAATATCGAACAACCGCGCCAGATACCGGACTCCAGACATGTAAAAACCGCCCAATCCGGTGCCACACTTCTTCCAGGCGGCCAATGCCCCATCTTCGAGGTTGAGGCTTGGGTCCGGGACGATCAATTCGGGGCTCGGCTCCATCAGAGTGCCTAAGCCCAAACAAGAAGGACAGGAACCATAAGGGCTGTTAAAGGAAAACACCCGCGGGCTTAATTCCTCTAAAACCGAACCATGCTCTGGGCAGGCGTAACGCTCTGAATAAACATTCTCGATGGTAGCTTTGGTTTGGCTGTCTTCAGCCAAGGCAATCACCAAACCGTCAGCCAATTTCAGGGCCAACTCGACCGAATCGGTCAGCCTTGAGCGCACCGATTCCTTGATCACAATCCGGTCCACCACGGCTTCGATATGGTGGATAAAGGTTTTTTTGAGCGGCTTAACCGCCTCTAGTTCTAAGAGTTCCCCGTCCACCCGCACGCGAGTAAAGCCTTCGCGGCGCACATAATCAAAGACCTCCTTATGCTCCCCCTTTTTGCCGCGCACCAAGGGGCTTAAGAGGTGGAGCCTAGTGCCTTCGGGCAGGTTCATCAACTGTTCAACAATCACTTCCGCCGATTGGGCGCTGATTTCGCGGTCGCAATGGGGGCAGTAAGGGGTCCCGGCGCGGGCAAAGAGAACCCGCAGATAGTCATAGATTTCGGTGGTAGTGGCGACGGTGGAGCGAGGGGTGGCCTTGCCGGTACGCTGTTCGATACTGATGGTCGGGGTCAAGCCTTCGATGGACTCCACCGCCGGTTTTTGCATCTGGTCTAAAAATTGCCGAGCGTAGGCCGAAAGCGACTCGACATAGCGGCGCTGGCCCTCGGCGTAGATGGTGTCAAAGGCCAAAGACGACTTGCCGGAACCCGAAAGCCCGGTGATCACCACAAACTGGTGCCTAGGGATGTCGAGGTCGAAATTTTTAAGATTGTGCTCTTGGGCTCCGCGAATGCGGATGTAGTGATGAATCGCGTCGAAATCTGGGATGCCCATCCGTGGCTTGGTCTGGTCAAGGCCGGTCCCTAGTGCGACACTCCTGCTGGCAATAAGCTGACGAAGCAGAAGGTAAAAGCCGAAAGGAACAGGACGTAATAGATTAAAATCCGATAGTACATATGTATCCTTTTTTATCGAATCTGGTCAAGGAAATCTTGAGAAATGATCTCGCCGTCCTATAAAGCAAAATCATTGCCAAATCGCGACAGACAAGGGGCTATCCATTAGGTTATACCGGGCCAAATCGCCCAGGGTGAACATGCGCCAAACCCCAACCTTCAAGGCTCTGCTGCAAAATTAGACCGAACAAGGTTCGTTAATAAAAATCCCCTTTGATGTAGAGAAGTTTTTTGGGTTGGCGCAAGTTAGGTCGTGGCTCGAATCGTTGGGGCGAATTGGTGGGCAAGCTTGTTTGTACTGAGGGGCTGGACCCTGTTTTAAGTCTGCCCGAAGCAGTGCGAGAAAAGATTGGCAAAACGGACGGGGAGACGGTGGAGGTCTGGTTACAGCCCAAAAATAAAAGGGCTTTTGCAGAAAATCAGAACCAGATGGAAGCCTCCCCGATGAGTCCGCTACTTGAACTGAAATTGATTTTGGGCCTAGACCGTTTAGCCCAATCGGTTTGGGAGACTTTGGGGTTCCTGATCCCAAGGGACTATGCCCGCTGGTTTTTTGAGGCTCTCGACTCTGAATCCAGGGCCCACCGGGTTGGCGAAACTATATAAAAAATTAAGTTGGCTTGGGGGTTTTAAAGCGGTGGTCTGGCTGATATCGAAATTGGGAAACCCAAAGTCCTAGCGGGTTTTTTTCGGCAATCGGCAGTTTTGCGGCCAAGTCTTCCATCTCCCCCTCATAGGGCGTCAGCCCAATCCCCGCAGCTTTATGCAGGCGGTCGATATAGGTCAACTCCACCGCTTTAACCTGCTTTAAAGACTTTTCCATCGCACGGGAGAGGAGCTTTTTGAGCCGGGTCTTGCCCGTTTCGGTTAAGAGTTGTTCCAGCCGAACTAGATTGGCTAAAGAGATGGTTAATTCTGCCCGCAAATCCAGGTCCACTGGTCGCTCTACCACTTGGGTCCCACATTTGTGGGTTCGCCCCTTTTTTGCCACAATTTCAGTATATTCGAGCAAATCGCAGGTAGGGCAAAATAGCCAAACCAAGGTTCCCTCCCAAGGTCGGTTTTTGTATTCCGCTTCTTGCTCCGCCTTTTTTTTGCGGAACTGATCTAGTGAGATCGGTTGGTCCGCCATAGTCTAACCCAAAAGGTGAGTCAAAATCAACACTGCTGCTACCGAGAAGCAACCCTCTAAAGCCGCAGCGCCCCAGTTTTTATCTACAAAAATTTCGTGGTCTAAGGTCTCTGAAGAGATCACTAAATGATCAAGCGCGTAACGAACCCCGGCCAAGGTCGCGTTTCCAATCACAAACCAAGCGAGGAACAGGACCAAAGAATAGGACTGGCTCAAGGGTACGGCCATTAAAAAACCCATCGCCCCCAGGTTGGCCCCTAGCGTAATTCCCGCCGCAGCGTTGCCTGCCTTTATCTCTGCCAAGTCGTCATAGCTGGTAATTTTTTGGTAAAGAAAGGCATACAATACAAAGCTGAGTTGGCCCAAAACAAAATAAAAGAGGGTCAGCCCTAGGTCATACGCCCAGCCAACCGATTCGCCTAAAATAATCGCCCGAATCATCGCTGCCGAGCCCAGGTAACTCCCCACCTCAACCAAAGCGACTGCAAGGTTACTATCCTCTAACATCGCTTGTTTGTTGTCGATTCCTTTTAAGATAAACCAATTGTTTACCCTGCCCGCCATAATCAAGAGCCCATTGCCCACAAGCCCCCAAACCAAAACCTCAAACATACTCTGGCCTAAACTTTCAACAGGTCCAGAGACAACCGCTTGCAAAATCAAAGCAAGGCCGGTCAAATAGCCAACAAAGTTCAAGGAAATGGCCTTGTTGTCCAGCTTAACTAATTGTTCTTCTAAGTTAAAAGGGCAGGCTAGGTCGAATAGCTTTTTGCCGACCCACATGAGCGCCAACGCCTCGACCAACAAAACCAGATCGGGAAAATGGCTTAGGCCACCGGTGCCTTCAAAGCCAAACATTTCGCTGATTATTTCGTCCATCGGTTCCTCTTTAGGTTGGCTTCTATGTTCCCAATGGCCCCTTTAAAAGTCAAGGTGGTGCTTAGGGTTAGTAAATTTGCATTTCGTGGATCACCGCCCCTGTGGCTTTGGGCAGTCGTTTGCCAGGCAATTTAATAGCATAACTAAACTCAACTAAAACCCGCACTCGCTTGGTGCGGGGGCCCTGGTGCAGGGTGAAGCGGATCAAGGCCAGCTTGGTGACCCCTGAAAATAAATCTAATTCCGCAGCAGAGATCTGGCCCATCAACCCTCGGGCCTCCAATTCTTGCTCAAAGACCGAATTACCACGACTCACAAAAGGTTCGTCAAAAAAGGGTTGAAACCCGTTTTTATCTTTTTGGCTTAATATTTCCAGCAAAGGGGCTTTGAGGCGCTCTAGGTTTTGGTAGGGCTCACCTAAGCCACTCCATTGATCTAAAAAAGCGGCGATCTCCTCGGGTTTGGCCATGTTTACATCAAGCCTAGATTCTAAAGGACCAGATACCCGAAAGTGATCCTCCAATTCTTTTTGGCTCAACCCCAAAAGAGCAAAGGCTGGCAGGACTTTAACCTCACTTAATAGGTCAAAGGGGGCGTTTTTCACCTTAAAGGCCGGGTGGGCTTGAGGGTATTGCTCGGCCCCATAGGGGAAATATTCGTCTGGGTCTGAGTCAGGGTCTTGGAAGTCATTAAGGGCGCTCATCACCTCTTCAGGATTAACCCCAAAGCTTTGGGTTTGGCGGGCAGCATAGATCGAAGTTAGGGTTTTATCGAAAACCTTGGCCTGCACCGACAGAGGCTTGAAGCGGTTTTTTAAATTAAAGAGATGATCCAGCGAGGTGATCGAAATATCCGAAATCCCAGCTTCACCCAAAGGGACCACCGCCCCCGCCGGGATCAGGGCCAGCCCTTGTTTTGAGCGGGTAACCTCCCAAAATCCATGAACCCGAAAGGCCTGAATCAGCCCCCTAACCACCGAACGGGCCAGATTTTCTAGTTGGAATTGGGCAAGGCTGGCGCTAAGATGCCGCTGCTCCAAGGCCCGGTCTTCGAAGCTTTTAGTTAGAGCGAGGCTTAAAACCAAAAGAATGGTGAGGGTCATCAAAAGAGCCATTCCCCGCCTTTTCATCAAAACCGCACCCCTGGCCCCATGGCCGGACGAAGGTTGATCACAAAATGACTCGTTTGGCTGGTGCCGTCTTCACCTTCTAGGGTCAGTTCTACCTCCACCCCCAAGGGTAACCCTCCTTTGCCGGGCCAATCCTTTTGGGGTTGGTTTTGGTCGTCGAAAAAAGTCAGATTCATTTGGGTGAGCCGTTTGGAAAGCTGGTGAACAATGGCGTCCCCGCCCTCGTCTAAGGGCCCGTCTATAAAATACGCTTCTCTGCGGTAAAACCCTAAGCCGGTCTGAGGATTGGTTTCAAAATAGTAACTCACCTCAAAGAGTTCAGGGTTATAAGCCAACTTAAACCCGGTAAAAAACTGGCCCCGAGAATGGACTTGCAGATGAAGTTGGTCGCGGTTAAACCCGCCCTCCATGAGGTCCATTGCCAAAATGCCACTAGGCCGTATCTCACCCTCGGCTCCTTTGGCGTAGTTTTCTAAATAAACCGCCTCGGTTAGATCTGCGCGGATCAGGCTTTCCAGATTTCTTAGCTCTTGGCGTAGGTGGATGGTTTTAGACATACGGCTCGACTGGCCTTGGAACTGAAAATATCCCCCCAACAGGAGCGCCGTCACCGCCCCAAACAGGGTCAAGGAGATTAAAAGCTCGATCAAGGTAAACCCGCCCCGTCTCATTTGAGGTCCCCCAAGATACTAGCTGAAAACTCCCGCTCCTGTTCATTTTCTAAATAAAAAATGTGGCAGGTGATCTTGCCTATAGGGTAACCCAAAAAGTCTTCTTGTTCTTGGACAATCTCCCAGCGTCCGCCCTCTAAAGGATGCCCAGTCTCGAAGCGACCACTCGCCGGATTAGGCATTTCGCCGGCCCGCTCCAAGCCCATCAGCCGGTTCATCGCCTCTTTTTGCACGATCTCCAAACGGGCAGTTTTAGCTAGGAAAAAAATTCCTTCGGTCTGGGATTGGAAGATCAGGGTCAAAAGCCCTGCGAGTAAGGCGAAGGAAACCAACACCTCCAGTAAAGTAAACCCCGGTCTTTTCATGGGGCAGGCTCGATCAGGTTGATTTCGCCCATTACATCCGCTACTTGCAATACAAGCCGTTGGTCCCCCTCGGCCAGTTCGATTTCAAACAGGTCAACCAAACCCGCTCGGCTGATAAATACCTCCGATTCCAGCCCAAAAATCGGGTCAAATTCGAGCCGCTGGAACCCAATTTGAAATTGCTGGTCCCGATTTTTTTTAACCTGCTTGAGGGTCACCCCTTCACTGAGTTCGTACAACGCCAGCTTGGAATGTTGGTATTCGTGATAAAGCTCTGGGTCTTCTGCGTCCTGCTGGTACACCCGCACTTGGGCCAAAGGTTGATCTAAAACCACCTTAAAACCAACCCCCCCAAGCAAGGCTTCCTTCTTCAGGCGTAAAATCATATCCCGAATCGCCACCCCATCGCGGCGAACAGGGCTCTCAAAGAGCGCGCCAAAGCGGGGTAGGGCAAAACCTAAAAGCAAAGCCACCAAAAGCAACACCAGGGAGACCTCAATCAAGGACATCCCTGTTTGTTTTTGGCACAAGAGTTTACTGGTGGGCAATGTCTTGATCTCGATCTTGACCGCCCGGTTCGCCATCGGCACCTAAACTCATAAGATCAAAATTAGATCCATCAGAGTTATAAACATAATCCCGCTCCCAGGGGTCTTTGGGCAGACTTTTAGCGTTAAGATAAGGACCACGCCAAGATTCGGGAATCCGCCCCAAGGAGGGTTTGGCCATTAACGCCGCCAACCCTTGCTCACTGTCTGGATAACGGCTGTTATCTAAACGGTAGAGTTCTAAAGACCCAGCCAAGCTTTTCATTTGAATCTTAGCTTGATCTACCTTGGCATCGTCGAGCTTACTAAATAAAGCCGGACCCACAAAAGCGGCTATCCCCGCCATTAAAACAATTACAATCATGATCTCGATAAAACTAAAACCCCGCTGCCGCTGATGGGCACCCATCTTGAATTTCAACTTGTTGCTCCTTTTTTTTGGTTTGGTTGCTCCCCTTGCATATGGATTGCATTGTTTATTGGAGAGCCAAGCGCATAGCCTGATCCTACTAAAAAAGGAAAATTTTTTCACCCCAAATCACGCCCATGAGTAACTCGGTCAAATACCTCATTCTGGCATTACTGTTGGCGGCCTTCTGGGTAGTGGATGCGCAAGCGCAGAGCCCTAACTATTCAGAGGACGATGGGATCAACCTCTGGCGAGGGGACTCCTTTTTAGACAATGAGGATGTGGACGCCCCCATGGGCGAAGACGGAAGTGGGGCCGGTTTTATTGGCGACGAACAGGTCAAACAGATGGAAGAAGCTGCTCGGCTAGCTGCGGGCCCTGGTCATAACTTAGCCGCCGCCTTAGAACAAGACAAAAAATTACTCCCTGACAATGTGATGTATGGCTTGGGTACGGGTCTCGCCCTTGGCGGCTGGATCGCTTTATTGCAAGGCAAAAACGGGCGCCAAAACGCTCAATATCTGGGTACAGGGATTGTGCTAGGTGGACTTTTAGGAGTGATGGTGGGCACAAAATCGGTTTACCAACCCTTACTTAGACGCTCCAGCCTAGACCCAACCCCCGCCATTCACGGCTGGGCCTTAATGCCGGTGCTCAACCTAGAATCCAAAGGCCAAGCGCATGCGGGGATGGGGTTAAGCTTTAGGTTTTAGTTAGTCCTCATCGGTCGATAGGGCCAATTCGGGGAACTCTTTTAAAAGTCCGTCCAACTTCTCCTGGGCCTCGCTCCAGTCGGCTTCGGCTTTCATTAACTCGTCTTCTAAATCCTTTCGACTGGCCAAAAGCGCCGCCAATTCCATTTTAAAGGGCGGCTTTTGCAGGTGGGGTTGGCTCAACTCTTCACCAAGTTTAGCAATCGCCGCTTCCGCTTTAGACACCCGCTTTTCCTTATTACGCAAAGACTTCTTAAGCCGGTTTACATCTTTTTTGGCGTTGTGGCTGTCTTTAGAAGACTTCTGCACTTTGGCTTCAGGCAGAGCAGCAGGCTGACCCATGGTCGCCTTTTCCTTTTGCCGAGCGGTGGACTTATCCAACCAATCTTGGCCCTTGTGGGCTAAAAATTCTAGGTAAGGCCCAGCATAGTGATCAAACCCGTCGGGGGTTAATTCTAAGATTTCAGTGGCAACTGCCTCAATAAACCGGCGGTCGTGGCTAACCAAAATCACAGAGCCCTCGTATTCTTGCAACGCCTCGGTCAAGGCCTCGATTGCCTCGATATCCATGTGGTTGGTAGGCTCGTCAATCAGCATGAGGTTGGGTTCCTCAAGCATCATCTTGGCAAAAATCAATCTGGCCGATTCACCGCCAGATAAACTGCCCGTGGACTTGTGTACATCATCGCCCGAAAGCAGCACCCGCGCCAACAAGGCGCGAATCTTACCAATCGGCGCTGAAGACTCAAATTGGTAAAGCCACTCATAAGGGGTCGAGTCTCGGGGGATGATGTCGTGGTGGTCTTGAGGGAACCAACCGATCTTCACCTCATGACCCAATTCCATCTCCCCTTGATCGGCGGCCAATTGACCAACAATAATCTTTAACAAGGTAGATTTTCCAATTCCGTTGGGCCCAATCACGGCCAAGCGTTTGCCTCGGAGCAATTTGAGGGTGGCCCCTTCGATCACTTTATTAGGCCCGAAGGACTTGTGAATCCCTCGCAAATTCAGCGCTTCTTTGCCTGAGGGACGGACTTGCGTAAAACGGAACTTAGGATGGATTCGGGAACTTCTTTTGATAACAATTTCTTCCATCTTTTCGATCTGCTTAGCCCGGCTGCTGGCCTGACGCGCTTTGCTAGCCTTGGCCTTAAACCGGTCCACAAAAGCTTGCAGGTCTTCCTTCTTTTTCTCTTGTCGCTCGATCTCCGATTCCTTTTGCTCTCGCTCTAAGGTCTTTTGGGCGACAAAGCTATCGTAGTTACCCGTATAGTGGCGGATTTCTTGATAATCGATGTCGATAATGTGATCACAAATGCCGTTTAGAAATTGGCGGTCGTGACTGATTATCAAAAAGGTGCCTTGGAACTGGGCCAAATAGCCCTCCAGCCAAGCGATACTGCCTAAATCTAGGTGGTTAGTAGGCTCATCAAGTAGTAACAAATCGGGGCGGCCAAAGAGGCACTGGGCCAATAATACCCGCAACTTATACCCGCCAGAAAGCGCCTTTAAGGGCCTCTCGACCCCGGTAACCCCTAAACCCTCTAACAGTTCTGACGCGTCCGATTCGGCCTGATAACCGTCTTGATCCGCAAAGATCACCTCTAACTCTCCCAAGCGGTGACCAATTTCTTCAGTCACCTCGCCAGCAGCGGCCAAGGCCTCTTTCTCGATCATCGCACCCCAAAGGGCTTCGCGACCCATTAGTACCACGTCAATAATCCGTTTTTCTTCAAACTCAAAGTGGTCCTGGCGCAAAATACCTAGTTTGATCCCACTGGGGACACTGACCTCGCCTTCAGAGGCCTTGGCTTCGCCAGAAAGCACCTTTAGTAAAGTGGACTTGCCCGATCCGTTTGAGCCCACAAGGCCGTAACGCCCGCCGGGATTGAGTTGAAAGGCCGCGTCCTCAAATAGGACCTGCTGGCCAAAATGCATCGTTAGTTTGGAAACAGAAATCATCTAGTCTTTGGGGGAATATCGGTTTGTCACTGGGTTACCTGTGAAGACCCCATCTTGTCAAAGCCCAAGCCGATTGAAACTTGACTGGGCCTAGCGTGGGGCGTAGAACGAAGCAATACTGGCAAAGCTAATCTTGTCCTTTTTGACTCATGAAAAAAACTAAACATACCCCGGTGGCCCAGAGGCATGACCGAATCTTGACCGCATCCGGTCCCAAGTTGTCCTTACTCCTTGGGGGCTTATTTTTAGGTCTGTTGTTGGTTTCCTTTATTTTGCGTTTTGGAATCAACAGCCTTTGGCCCGATCAACTCGACCCCACCTCGGGCACTGCTGGCGAAGCCATTTGGCGGGCGGTGATCGAGGGACTCAATCTGGCGGGTCTTGGCAAAGAAGAACTCTCTAGCGAACCCAATCGGTGGGTGGGTGTGATCACCGCGCTTTTAGGGTTGGTACTGTTATTATTTGCGGTGGCGCTCTGGTCATCACGAATGACCTTGCGATTGATGGCCATTAAATCGGGTCAATCCGATATTTTTGAGTCCAACCATAGCTTAATCCTAGGTTTTGGCGATTCGGCCCTAGATGTGGTGGACGAACTAATCGAAGCCAACTTTCACCGAAAAAATCCTTGTATTGTGATCTTGAGTGAGCGGCCTGTGGCCGAGATGGAAGAAGCGCTTAAGGCGGGGATAGGGGAGTTTGGCAACAGCCGAATAATCTGCCGCCAAGGTAGCATTACCTCTGCTTTAACCCTAAAGCGGATGGGTATCGAGCGCGCCCGCTCTGTGGTGCTGATTAATCCAGCCTTCGCTTGGGAAGAGCGGACCGCAAAACATCGCGGGGACTCGGCGATGATGATGGCCGTAATGGCCGTGGTCTCGGCCTGCTTTGGGCCTTTGCCTCCGATGACCGTCCGAATGCATTATAAACGGAACCTGCAACTCGCCCAAAATGTGGCCAAAGGGAATTTATTTGCCTTTGAAGAAAACGAACTTTTATCCAAGATTATGGTGCAAACCAGCCGCGCTCCTGGGCTCAGCCGCATTTATGCCGATCTGGCCGGGTTTCAAGGCAACGAGTTTTACAGCTTCGCTGTGCCCAATAGGTTACAAGAAAAAAGTTTTGGCGAGCTGGCCTTTCACTTTTTAGAACCCATGCCCCTTGGTATTAGGCGGGCTGATGGACGAGTGCATCTAAACCCGCCGCCCCATACCCCGCTTGATCACGGCGACCGGCTTTTGATGCTCGCTAAGGATAAAAGCCAACTCCGCTGGTTCGACGCCCCCTGTATAGCCCCACGCCGTCTGGCCCGGTCCACCAAAAAAGCCAAGCGCCGGCCAGAGCATTATTTGATTTATGGCTGGAACAAAAAAACCATGACCATTATTGAGGAATACGCCACCTATTTGGCCGAAGGTTCGGTGGTGAATCTGGTGGTGCCCGAAGTGACTTCGACAATCGAATTAAAGTTTAAAGAAGCCTTTAAACGCCACAGCCATTTGCAGATGGGTTTAGGCCATGTGAGCCCTGCAGCCCTAGACTTCCCAGCCAAGCTTAACCCAGAGCGTTACAAATCGGTAATGATCCTTTCCGCCGAGGGTGCAACCCCCGAAGAGATCGACGCCTCAACCTTAGGTTTGCTGCTCAAATTCCGGCGCTATTTCCAAGAGTTAGAAGAAGCGGGCAAGACCCCCACAACCAAGATGCTGGTTGAGATCCAGCAGTCTCGAAACGCCCAGTTGATGCAGTCCGCAGGTTTGAAAAATCTGATGGTCTCTTCAAAGATACTCTCCAAAATCATGGCCCAAGTAGCCGAGGAACCAGAGGTTTTAGAGGTATATGAAGACCTCTTCCGCTCCGAAGGTTCAGAGATCTACTTAAAACCGGTGGAATATTATTTGAGTGAATTGGAGGTCGAGGTCCATTTTGCCGACTTGGTTTTAGCCGCCCAAGCCAGGGGCGAAGTATGCTTTGGGGTTCGCTTGTTGCGAATGGAAGAAAGCTACGCCGAAGGGTATGGAGTTTATCTGATCCCCGATAAAAGCCAGAGTTTTTGGATCAACCCTGGCGACCAGCTCGTGGTTTTGGCCGAAGACGAAACCTAAAGGGGGGTGCTCTACTAAAAACCCCAGTTGTCAGGCTCGACCAGTCTTGTAGGTTTAAGGTCCGTTTGAATTAAACCTCCAGCAAAAATAGAAAATGCGGATTTTGGTAGTCGAGGACCTATACGCCAACCAACAAAATCTTCAGGGAATTTTAGCCCAATACGGGAAGGTTGACCTAGCCGAGGACGGGCCTGAGACCATCCGATTATTTAACCAAGCCCACCAAGAAGGACGGCCTTACGGTTTGGTTTTTTTAGCCCTTGCCCCGCCAACCATTGCCGAATATCAGGCCGCTCGCCATATCCGCGCCTTTGAGGAGGCCCAAGGCATTGTGCAACGGGCAATATTAGTCATCGCCACCAAAGCCCTTTTTACCCAAGACATTTTAGCTATTTTTCAGCGCGGCGCCGACCTCTACCTAGAAAAACCCTTCTCTTCAGAACAGGTGGAAAACTATATGAAAGAATGTGGTATTCCCAAAAAAAAGCGGCCTTAGTTTAACGGGCAGACAGGCGGTGATAGGTGCCATTGATCTCGGTCATCCAGTGGTGCAATTTCGGATGGTTGCCGAACTGATCGGGGTGGTATTTTTTAATCAGGTTGCGATAAACGTACTTGAGATTTTCTGAACGCGCGGCCCCCTTTAGCAAACGAAGGTCTTGCTCAAAATCTGCCTCCGTTGGCAGCTTTGGTGAGGATTCGATTTTATTTTTTTGACGGCTAGGGATCGGGCCCACCCGGTCGATTAGGGGATTATCCGAATTATAATCAAGGGGTTGCTCGGGGTTCACCGCCCCTAATTCGGCTTCCTCTTGTTGGGCCTTTTCGTAAGACCGGGCTTGCTCCTCTTGGTGGATAGGGTCCGTTTTTTTAGCGCCCATCCGTTCACCCATTAAGATCTTGGTCAGGTCCATTGGTTTAAAGGCCTTTCCTAAAAATACCTTTTTTTCTTCCCCGGCCAAGGTAAAATGGGCGTACCAATAGGGCCCATGGCCTTTGGCGGTCAGACAGGTTAAACAGTCTGGGTTCGAGCAAGGTAAATATTTGATCGAATAGGTAACAACTACCTGATCTAACATCTCTTTTGGGCTAGCGTTCAACAAGTCCTCGATCCAGCAAAGTTGACAAAGGAGGCCAAAAGGACCGACTTTGTAGGGGTTATGAATAAAGGGCTTTATCCGCCCCATCGTTCCTGACAAAAAGCGTCTATGGCGCCAAACTAATGCAACCTAATGCAACGCTTGTTCCAGCAGGCGAGACCCTTGCCCTTCGATTATATGAAAAAGTTGGCTTTATTACTATCGCTCCTTTTTACCACCTGGAGTGCTCAAGCAGCCTATGTGGTGCAGGGGCAAATCCGCTCGGAAGCGGGTTCGGCAACGGCTGGGTTAAACGTGGTGCTGATAGAACAAAACCCAAACAAAGCCCCCCAAGGCCCCTTGGCCTTGGGAAAAACCGATCAAGACGGGCGGTTTCGTATTGAAATCGAAGAGCTAGACCCTCAAAGTGAATATATTTTAGGCACCCGTATTGGGGAGCAACGAGCGGCAAGCGAGGCCTTTAGTTTTGCCCAAAGTAAGCAAGTGACTCAAGACCTAAACATCCCCGCCCAACAAGAAGAGGTGGCACCAGAGGGACACAATATGGATAGCCCATTGGTGGGCCCCTTTATTTTTGTTGGTGACCTCAAGGCCGAAGCGGGCCCGGTTGACTCGGTGACCGTAGAATTAATGGAGATGACCATCTCCAGCCCAGAAGGCCAAGCCGTCCAAACCACCCAAACCAACAAGGCCGGCCATTTTAGTTTGCAGTTACCCCAAGCTGGCAGCCACAACCTCTATTATGTATTGGCCAAAAACGGCCCCCAACTAGCCCGAAGCGAAGCCCGCCCCTTGGCCGCGTCAGACAAAGGTAAAGAGATAAAAACCGATCTAGTTTTTATGGCGGTCAGCCAAGACCCAAAAGCCTTGATCGTTCGAAAAAACCTGTTGTTTTTCGAACTGATGGAGGATCGGGTGCGGGTTTCGGAGATCTTGCTTATAGAAAACATTTCTCCTGGCAGCCTGGATTTAAGCGGACAACCTTTGGTTAAAGCCCTCCCCAAGGGGGCAGAAAACTTCCAACTCATGCGCCCAGCGCCTGGGATCAGTGCCCAACTGGATCAAGACCAAGCCCAATTTTCTATAACCATGGCCCCTGGGATGGCGCAGATCTTTTTTAGTTATGATTTGAATTTAGACCAGCTAGGCCAAACCCTGACCTCTGGATTACTGCCTAGAACCGAAGAAATCGAGTTGGTACGTACCGCCTCGGGCTTTGAAGTGACCTTTGATACGCCTATAAACGAAGTGGTTGAAACCAAAAAAGGGCATGGCGAAGAATTGTTTTTCTCTAAAAAAACCCTAGCCCTGTCAGATCAAAAAAACGTGAAGTTTGTAATCGAATCCACCATTATGCCCCAAAAACGGCTTTTCTACCCGGCAACCTTGTTGTTGGTGTTACTCCTCTGTGGCTTGTTCTGGTACATTAAAATCAAACCTGAAAAAGCCGCCTAGGCTATGCGAGCCTACTTTAAGGAATCGGCCCACCCAGTTTATGGCGCTTGGGTGGCGCTGGTGATGTTTGTTTTTTACGAGATCCTTTTGGTGGCCGATCCTCGCGCTCTGGGAAACGTGCGCAACGCGCCCGAAGCCTGGACCCGCACGCTACTTTATTGGGTTGGGGTCGAACCTCGCTATTTAACCTTCGTTTTAATCACGGTCTCTCTCTTAGCCATCCCCTGGTTTCACCGTCACCGCGCCTCGCCCCCTAGGCTGAAGGTTTTTGGGGGTTTGATCCTAGAGGCGCTAGCTTGGGGAGCGGTAAGCGGGATTTGGATTCGCTGGATTTTAGGCAACCTTTTTTTTTCCTTAGGTCCTCAAGGGATGCCTCTATTAACCTCGATGGGCCTTGCGATTGGGGCGGGGCTGTTTGAGGAGTTGTTTTTTAGGGTGTTGCTCACCGGGGCTTTGATCTGGGGAATTAGCAAAATTTTCCGGCGCCCTTTGCCTGCCGCTTTATTGGCGGTGTTAATCGCTAGTTTTTTCTTTAGCCTCTCTCACTACGTAGGCCGCCTGGGTGACCCTTTTGAGTTTTATTCTTTTATGTTCCGCTTTATGGCCGGTCTTTGGTTCACCAGCCTATACATAACCCGTGGCTTTGCTTTGACCGCCTTGACCCACGCCTTTTACGACCTCTATTTGGTACTAGGCATGGCCTAAGATCAGCGTTTGACAGCCCCCCACAAAGCGGGCAAACTTCGGACAAAACGTCTCCTCATAAATACACAAAATCTACCATGAAAACTCGAAGCCTCCTACTCTTTAGCGCACTTTTGCTTATCCTTGCCCAACCAGCTTTCGCCAAGAGCCCCAAGATCGGCGAGATCAACATGCAAAAGGCGATTAACAATTCTGAAGAAGGGGCCAAATCGCGCGCCTATTTCGAAAAAAAGGCCGCCGGCGGCCAAGAAAAGTTCAAAAAGCAAGGTATGGCCATCCAGCAGCGGGTGCAAGCCTTACAAGACAACCTGATGCTTTCTGAAGCGGCACGAAACAAAGAAATACAAGAGATCGAAAAACAAAAAGAGGAACTTCGCCAGGCAGTTAATCAAGCGCAGCAAGAGTTTAAAGAAGACGAAATGCGTCACCTACAAAGAATTAGTCAGGATCTGATGTTGTTGGTTAAAAAAATCGGCGAAAAACGCAGTTTTGATATGGTGGTTGAAACCTCGGTCCGTCAGGCGATGTTATACACCTCCTTTGAAATCGAGGACATCACAGACGAAGTGGTGGCTGAATACAACAAAATGAAGGCAGGGAAGTAAGATGATTTTAGACATTTTAGAGATTAAAAAACGGCTTAAACACCGTTTTCCTTTTTTATTAATCGACCGCGTCATCGAGCTTGAGGAAGGGGTTAGCTGTACTGCTTTAAAAAACGTCTCCATTAACGAACCTTTTTTCCAAGGCCATTTCCCAGAAAAGCCTATTATGCCAGGGGTGCTGATCGTTGAGGCCTTAGCGCAAACGGCTGGGATTGCTGGATATTCACTCCACGCTAATGCCGACAAAGACCTAAGCTTTTTTGCCGGGTTTGATAACGTCAAATTCAAAACCCCCGTGGTTCCTGGCGACCAGTTGATCCTTAAATCCAAGTTTATCGCCAAGAAGCGCAACATCTGGTTTATGGAGGGCGAAGCTTTTGTAGATGATAAACTAGTGGCTCGCGCTGATTTTAAATTGGCCACTGTGCCCGCTCCTGAGTAAGCACATGATCCACCCGACGGCTATCGTCGATGAGTCGGCGCGCCTGCATAAAAGTGTAAAGGTCGGGGCCTACGCCTTTATTGGGCCCGATGTTGAGATTGAGGAAGACGCCGAAATTCGGCACCACGCCGTGATAGAAGGGCCTACCCAGATTGGCCCTCGCTGCCGGATTTTCCCGTTTGCTTCTATCGGTCTTGAGCCCCAAGACAAAAAATTCCACGGCGAGGTCAGCCACCTATTGATTGGTTCAGACAATCTGATTCGAGAATATGTCACCATCAACCGGGGCTCCGAGGTGGGCGGTGGGGTCACAAAAATCGGCCATCACAACTGGATCATGGCTTATTGCCACGTAGCCCACGATTGCCAGATTGGTGACCATGTGGTTATGGCCAATGGCACCACGCTAGGGGGGCATGTGGAGATTGGCGATTACGCCACTTTAGGGGGGTTAACGGCCATTCATCAATTCTGCCGCGTAGGCCGCCACGCCCTGACGGGCGGGCAGTCCATGATTGCCCAGGACGTAGCCCCCTTTACTATAGCCGCTGGCAACCGGGCCAAATCGGCCGGGGTCAATTTTATTGGCTTAGAGCGAAACGGCTTTACACCAGGACAGATCGAAGAGATCAACCGCTTTTACCGTATCTTTTTTCTAAGCGGGCTCTCTAAAGACCACGCGGTCCAAAAGCTCGAGGCCGAGATGGAAGACACCCCTAACCGTCGAGTGTTTATAGACTTTGTCAATAACTCCCAACGAGGCGTTTGCCGTTAAAGTTATGAAGATTGCTGTCATCGGATATGGATATTGGGGCCCTAATCTGGTCCGCAACTTTTCTTGGACCCCTGGGGTTGAAGTAAAATACGTCTGCGACCTGGACCCAGCCCGGCTAGCCAAGGTAGCGGGGATGTTCCCCAATGTTGAAAAAACCACCACTAACCTAGACGAGGTTTTGGCTGACCCAGAAGTGGTGGCCGTCGCCATCTCGACCCCGGTTAGGAGCCATTACCCCATTGCAAAAAAAGCACTTGAGGCGGGCAAGCATGTTTTGGTTGAAAAGCCAATGACTGACCAAGTCGCTCACGGCAAGGAACTCTGCGAACTGGCCTTGTCCAAGGGCTTGGTGCTGATGACCGATCACACCTTCCTTTATACGGGCGCGGTTCGTAAAATCAAGGAGTTGGTGGACAAGGGAGACTTAGGCGAGTTGCAATATTTCGACTCGATGCGGGTCAATCTTGGGCTGTTTCAGTCCGACGTAAACGTCATCTGGGACTTGGCTCCGCACGACCTTTCGATTTTACTTTACCTGACCGATAAAAAGCCTAAAGCCGTCTCCGCTCAAGGCATGGCGCACGTCAAAGGGCAGCCTGAAAACATTGCCTACATGAACGTCTTTTTTGAAGACAACCTGATTGCCCATTTTAACGTCAACTGGTTAAGCCCCATTAAGGTCCGCCAAATCCTGATTGGCGGGGATAAAAAAATGGTGCTTTACAACGACATGGAAATGGTCGAGAAGGTCAAAGTCTTCGACACTGGGATCTTTGTGGAAAAGCCAAAGGAGCAGGTATATCAAGCCTTGGTTAGCTACCGTACAGGCGATGTTTACAGCCCCAAATTGGATGGAACCGAAGCCCTCAAAGCCGAGATTCGTCACTTTTTAGACTGTATTGAAAAGAAACAAACCCCGATCACCGATGGTCGATTTGGGCTCTTGGTGGTCCAGCTTTTGGCTGCCGCCCAATTGAGCCTAGAACAAGGCGGGACTACTATCACCCTAGAGGGATAACATGATCAAACTGCTGATTTTGCCCGAGGTTTTAATTGACGCTGCCCAAAAGGGTGGGGATTCCAAGGCCCTGTTAGAAAAGGCCCGCCAGGAAGGATTCCAGGCATGGGTGCTGGCAGACTCGACCCAGCGCTTGGTCTTGGCCGGAATTGCGTCTAAAAAGGTCGCCGAAACCTTGCAGGGCTTTGCACAAATCCCGATCAACGCCCGCTTGAGCGAAGAAGCGCTGGCCTTAGGGGGTAATTTCGAAAATCAGTTAGTGAAATTGGCCGCAAAGTATTTTAAAATAGACCAGATTGTGGGTCTTGGACCGGAGCGCAAAAGGGAGGAGGTTGCAACCCTTCCGGTCCAAGATGCGCTTAAGTTAACCGAAGACCCGTTAGCCAAGGTCGATTTTATGAATCTCTTTTTACAAGTCCAGCCCATTTTTAATCAAGTGGACGGCTGGTACATGGAGATTATTAACAATACCGCCTTTGCCGGGGGCAACCATGTTGCCGCCTTTGAAGAGGCCTTTGCCACTTATTGTGGGACCAAATACGCTGTGGGTGTAGGCTCGGGGACGGACGCCTTGCGCTTTGCCATGCTCGCTGCCGGAATTGGCCAGGGGGACGAGGTTCTGGTTCCGACTAATACCTTTATGGCTACTAGCGAATCTGTCACCCAATGTGGGGCTACCCCGGTCTTTGTGGACGTGCTACCGGGCACCTACAATATGGATCCGAAAGCCGCCGAAAAGGCGATTACCTCAAAAACCAAAGCCTTGTTACCGGTTCATCTCTACGGCCAACCGGCTGACATGGACGCGCTCTTAAGCCTAGCTGAAAAAAAAGGATTGTTATTAATTGAAGACGCATGCCAAGCCCACGGGGCAACCTACAAAGGCAAAAGGGCGGGCTCGATGGGGGCTGCGGCGGCGTTTAGTCTATACCCTGGAAAAAACCTTGGAGCTTTCGGCGAAGCCGGGGCGATTACCACCAATGATCCCGAGATTGCTAGGTTAGCCAAGCAGTACCGCGAGCATGGCCAATCGAAGAAATATTACCATGCTTCTGAAGGTTACAACGGGCGGATGGACAACCTACAAGCCGCCTCCGTGCGGGCCAAGTTGCCCCTACTTGACGGTTGGAATCAAAAACGGCGCGAGCGGGCCCAGTGGTATTTTGAGGGCCTAGGTAAGGTCTCTCAAGTGACTCTGCCCAAAGAAGCAGATGGGGCCCAGTCGGTTTGGCACCTCTTTGTGATCTTGGTGCCTGAGGCCCAAAAGCTGATGGACCACTTGGCCACCAAAAATATCTCTACCGCCTACCACTACCCGGTCCCCTTGCATCTGCAAGACGCCTATCAGTTTATGGGACTGGGCCGGGGTACTTTCCCTGTCGCTGAAAATGCCGCCGACCACCTGCTCTCCTTGCCTTTGTTCCCCGAGTTAAACAAAGCCCAAATAGAGCGGGTAATTGCGGAAATCAAGGCCTTTTTCGGGGCATAAGCGATGACTCGCCTGATGATTATTGCAGGCGAGGCCTCCGGCGATTTACATGCGGGCCATGTAATCGCTGAATTAAACCGTATCAATCCTGATATTGAAAAATACGGCACCGGAGGCCAGCTCTTAGAAGCCGCTGGGGTCGAGCTTTATTACCGAGTCGAGGATTTAGCGGTCATTGGCTTTAAGGAGGTGCTTAAGCGGTACGGTTATTACAAGGGAATCTTTGACCGCATGGTAGCCCTATTAGACAAGCGCCGCCCGGACGCCGTGTTTTTGGTGGATTATGCTGGGTTTAACCTGCGGTTTGCTAAAGAGGCCAAAAAGCGGGGGATTAAGGTGTTGTTTTACATCGCCCCCCAAGTTTGGGCTTGGAAAAAAAACCGGATCAAAACCATCCGCGCTTATGTGGACGAGTTGATTGTCTTGTTCCCTTTTGAGGTGGAGTTTTTTAAAAAAGAAGGGATGGCGTGCCACTGTTTTGGGCACCCCCTTTTAGATATCGCCAAGCCCAGCCTCGATAAAGAAACTTACCGCGCGCAACTGGACCCTTCCCCCCCGGACCGACTGATCGCCCTGCTTCCCGGCTCCAGACAAAATGAGGTGGCCAAACATCTTCCTTTATTACTCGATGTTGCCGAACGGCTCCAGCAGATCGAGCCTGATTTGCAGTTTATCTACCCCTTGGCCCCCACCATCCCAAGGGCCCAGGTCGAAGAGCAAGTTGCCTTGGCCAAGGCGGGCATTCATCTGGTTGAAGGGGAAACCTATAACGCAGTAGCCGCTTCGGACTTTGCGTTGGTTGCCTCGGGGACAGCAAGTCTTGAAACCGCTATATTGCAGACCCCACTCTTGATTTTTTACAAAGTGACCCAAACCACCTGGATGATTGGCCGTTATCTATTGGGTATAAAATCGGTTGGGTTGCCAAATATTGTGTTAGGTGAAACTTTAGTGCCCGAATTGATCCAAGCCGATTCCAACCCGGCGCAGATGGCTACAGAGGTGATAAAGATCATCAATAACAAGCAACTAATGGCCAACCAACGCCGAAACTTGGCCCGACTCCGCCAATGTTTAGGGGAGACTGGAGCCTACCCGGCAACGGCCCAGTTTTTAAACAAACAAATCCCCAAAAACCCGAACCATCCCTAATGGCCAACCTATTAATACCCAAGTTGCACGCTCTTTGCAAAGTTAAAGGAACCAAGGCGCTAGAGCCAAACTAAAACCTAGTTGGACTTTGAGTTCAAATTCCTATCAAGCTAAGCATGAAGCCTGTTTACGCCCGATTGCCCAGAGTTGTTTGGTGTCTTTTGATAGGCGGCATAATTTGCCTTTGTAGCGCTTCAAAGGCGATTGCCCAAAACGCTGACTCCTCGGTTGGCTTCTCAATAGGAATAAACAGCAGCCCTGAGGAAAAAGGCTTAGACCGCGCTGGCCAATCATCGGAGGTTTATCTGGACTTTATGCAGCTTCGGATAGGCTATAATAAAATCTCCTCTTACCTAAACACCAGCATCTACCAATACGATTGGTCCGTTAAACTGACCACTGAATCCTATTTTGCTGCTTGGAAACCAGGTGAGCCAGACGCCCCCTTTTACGTCTTAGCAGGAATCAGTTATACCGTGCCTAAGCTTAGCCTAGGCAATGGCATTGCCGACCGCTCGACTCAAGATTGGGGCTACCTGTTTGGCGGCGGAATGATGTTTAACTTGGATTCCTTTTTCCTTGGACTGCAATACATGGTCTTCTCCTCCCAATCGATTATGGGGGACCTCACCATGGCTACCGGATCAAGCCAATTGCAATTGTCCACCCGGATTCCCTTTTAAGGTCGAAATGGAAAAAAGGAACCTACTTTATAAATCGGCGGTGTTGGGTTTTTCTCTGTTGGCCCTCTGGGGCTGCAAGAAAGACAACGGTTTTAAAGACCGGATGACCAATTCAGAGCTGTTGGTTCCCTTTGCTAAATACCTGACCATTAACTTACACTCAACAGACCGAGTCGGCGGGGCGATTAGTGTGCAAGTCTCTGCTAGCCGAGCCTTTGATACGGGATACTGGGGCTGGAACGACCAGACCGGGTACCTCGCCAACGCTAGTTTTTTGGTCTTTAATAAAGAAATCAGCACCCCACTGCCCGAAAATTCCCTAGAATTTGAGTTTTTTAGACCCTTTGTGGATGGTTCGCTGCCTAATAATTATGTTTCCACCGGAATTTTAAGGCCCAAGGCGATCAACGGCTACACTTACGTCACCAAAGACAAAAACGGCAACGACGTCACCCAGTCCCAGCCCAATACTTACGAAGTACAATACGACACTTCCACCGGGGATCTGACAGCCGCAGTTAAAACCCTGTTCGACACCAGCGGCAATCAAACCTATAAATACATCTATACCTACGCGGCTGACCCGCGCGACTATTCGCTGTATTACCCATCCGGCTATAGTCTTTACACCGGTGCCACCCAAACCTTCACCGGGGCCAGCACCACCACGATCGAGGTTTCTACCGAAGGCAACAACAAATTTGAAACCCACACCTATCGCAACTTCACCTCCAGCAGCACGCTAGGCGACTTTACGGATAACAGCTTTGGCATTAAAAACAGTGCGACCGTAGTTAAAAAAATCATGTCAGTTGGCTTTTATAAAGACGCCACTACCGATGTTTCGGCCGACTCGATTAACACCACCACCACTTACTATTCAGCGGACACCACCGCAGTTTATAAAGAAGTGGATATGAAGAACTACAAAAACTGGGATCGCCGCCAGTTGAAAACCTATACCACTGAAACCTATAACATAAACAGCGGAACAGAAACCCTAGCCAGTCGGCAAGTCATTAATTATACAGACGGGTTAGAAACCCAAAGGACCGATTATTCGGTCAGCGGGGGCACTGCTTCTTTAAGCGCCAAAACCACCACCGCCAGAAACACCCGTGGCCGCCCGGTGACGGTGACCGTTAGCAATAGCAGCAGTATCACCAACTATCGTGAGGATTACACCTACGATTCTGATTTTCGTTTATCAACCTTCAGGGCTTACAACGTCTCCAGCACTGGGGTTGATAGTTGTGCCAGCGGATATAACCAAACCTATCTGCAATCGACCGATACTTCTGGCAACCTGATCTATATTGTCACCAAAACGACCTACTCTTGTAACACTGCTGGAACCACTGTGGATACTTCCACCCCTTCGGCCAAGACAGTTACCACCTATAACAGCATCTGGAAGCCCACCCTGATTCAGACCTACACCTACACCTCTGGGGCTTTTCAGCTAGCCAGCCAATTGGGATACAGCTATAACAATGCGGGTCTAACCACCCAAAAACAGAGTTACTTGGTATCTTTAGGGCTTGCTACCAGCGATACCTATACCGTTTACCAGTACGACTCTAACGGGTTTTTAACCGCCACCATTAATTACACGGCAGGTGGGGTCATTGCCGCCAATTACGACACGACCACCTGGGCCTATAAGTAATCCAGACCACTTGCCAAGCCCCTTCAAACCGAAGTATCATCAAGAAAGACCCGAGGTAGTTACCTCTAGTCACTGATAACAACCTTAGAGGAACAGATGGAGCCCTTAAACGCGTATCAAACCGTTGTCCCCGTCGCTCTTACCACCCCCGTAGAGCGCTTGGCTTTTTTACGTAAAGTCTATGGCTTACTTGCCTTAAGCACCTTTATGGCCGCCGGGGCCGCTTGGGTCACCAGCAGCAATGAAGCCTTTTTGATGACTGTTGCCCAAAACCAATTTTTGTTTTTTATAGCCGAATTGGCGGCGATTTTTTTCACCTTTTGGGCAAGGAAACAGGAAAATTTAGGGCTGATCGCCTTGTTTACCTTCACCAGCTTAACCGGCGTGACCACCGCGCCAGTTTTGTTGATGTACACCGGCGGCAGCATTGTTAACGCGGCGCTCTTGACGGGAATAGTCTTTGTTGGACTTTCCGGCTACACCGTGACCAGCAAAAAGGATTTTAGTTTTATGGGTGGAATGTTGACCACCGGTTTGATTGTCTTGATTGTCGGCGGCCTGCTCAACGCCCTCGTGTTTCATAGTTCGGCTGGCTCTTTTATGTTTTCTTCAGCCGCGGTCTTTTTGTTTTCTGGCTTTATCATCTATGACACCTTTAACATCATGCACCGCTACCCAGCCGACGAAACCATCGCCGCTACCTTGTCTTTGTACTTAGACATACTCAACCTCTTCATGGCCCTCCTCTCCATCCTAGGCGTCCGCCGGGACTAGATTAGAGCGTTGTCCGCCAAAAAAAAACCGGCTTAGGCCGGTTTTTTTTTGCTTAAAAGTTGGGAATTAACCTAAAAACTGCTTCGCGTCGAAGGCGGCTTCGATGTAGTATTTGCCGCTTTTGGTTTCGAAGGGGATGAGAATCACCCTGGCCGAAACGTAGTGGTTGATGTCGTGGCCGGGGCCTCGGGCAGTGGTGGGAATGCCTGCAGAGAAGTGGAAGCCAAGCTTGGCCAACTCTCGGCGGGCCTCGCCAGAGACCATGTTAACAATCTCGCCTACCATGTCCACTATCTCGGCGTCGATCTCTTTGTATTCCTGACCAAACATCTGTTGGGCGACGGCTAGAATACAATCGGTGGTAAAACTAATCGCAATCGAGCCCTTCGATTCGCCAGTTAGTTCGATTACTGCTGAAATATCACCCAAAGCCCCCTTGGAGCCCTGTTCCTTTAGCGCCGGGCGCCCAGGCTTGGACTCCATAAAGGCCATCGTCGATAGGACCTTTTTGGTAGCGATAATAAAAGGGTTGATATATTCGACCTTCACCTAAAAAACCTCTTTGGGCAACCTGGGCAGACCTCTCCTAATAAGAGGCTTTCCGGCGGCAAATTAGCAGGTTTGATCATTTTTTTCCACCAGTCCTTTTGGATTTTGCAGGATTATCCCTTAAAATCCTTAACAACAACGCCATATCCTCAGGCAGCTCGGCCTCGCATAAAACCGGCTGATCACTCGCAGGATGGACAAAACCCAAACTGGCCGCGTGTAACGCTTGGCCAAGAAAATTTTTTAAGGCGGTCGTAACCGTTACAGGATAGATCGGGCTTAAATCCCGCGCCCGCCCATAAACCGGATCGCCAACCAGAGGATGCCCCATATGGGTCAAATGCACCCGGATTTGGTGGGTCCGTCCTGTTTCTAAACGGCACTCTAAAAGGCTTAGCCCCTCGAACACCTCTAGCCTTCGCCAGTGGGTCACCGCCCTTTTGCCTCCCTCAACCACGTCAAAGCGTTTTCGGTCCTTTTTGTGCCGCCCTAAGGGCAGATCAATAGTGCCTGATAAACTTTGCGTTTCGCCCCAACAAAGGGCCAGATAGCGGCGCTCAATGCTATGAGCGGCAAACTGTCTGGCCAAAGATTCCATCGCCTGATCTGTCTTGGCGACCACTAGCAGCCCAGAGGTATCTTTGTCGATCCGGTGAACTATTCCCGGCCTCAAGCCACCTTGCCCACCTAAGGAGGTGTGGTGCAAGAGGTAATTTACCAAGCTGTCTTCTATATGCCCTATAGAGGGATGTACTACCATACCTCTGGGCTTATTGACAAGAATGACCGACTCATCTTCTAGCCGAATATCAAGGTCAAAGGCAACTGGTTTGGCCTCTTCGGGCATAAAATGGGGTAACGTCCATTCGATCTCATCTTGCGCGACCACTTTACGTTTCGAAGTCGGGGCCTCTTCTTCTCCTACAATTTGCACCAACCCCGTCTTAATCATTCGCTGGGCTCGGCTGCGGGTGCCGATCTCTTTTATCCCGGCCAAAAAGAGGTCTAACCTCTGGCCCGCCTCATTGGGCTCTACCTCGACCCAACCCATCTTACAACTCGAAAAGTTCGAATTGCTCGTGGTGGTATCGCTCGGAGGTTTGCAAACTGATGGTGCCTTTTATCAACTTTTCCATACTCCTAAAGGTGTCCATTTCCTCGCCCTCCAGGTATTCAGCCAGATCGGGATGCACCCCTAACAGCAGATTTTCGGGGGGGTCTAGTTCTTGTGAGAGCCTAAAAATCTCGCGATACACCTCGTAGATCATAGTCGCCGGGCTTTTAATCCGGGCGCGCCCGTCGCAATAAGGGCAAGAGGTGCGTAAATATCGACCCAGGTTTTCTCGGTTGCGTTTGCGGGTCATCTCCACCAGTCCCATCTCGGAGATGGGCAAAACCTTGGTGCGGGCTTTGTCTTTTTTTAGCTCGTCTTTAAGCCGCCCATAAACCTTAGACCGGTTTTCGGCGGTTTCCATGTCTATAAAGTCGATAATAATAATCCCACCGATGTCGCGCAGCTTTAGTTGGTGTACGATCTCGCTGGCCGCTTCAAGATTGGTGGTTAAAATGGTGTCTTCGTGACTAGAAGAGCCGGTGAAGCTGCCGGTGTTCACGTCCACAGCGGTTAAAGCTTCGGTTTGGTCGATCACTAGATACCCACCTGAAGAGAGCCACACCTTTCGTGAAAGCCCTCGGTCAATCTCTTGGCTGACCCCATATTGGTCAAAAATATGGGCCTTTTTCTTAAAATGTTTTAAGATTGGCGCATATTTCGGCAGGTAGCTATTTAAATACTTTTTGATCTTTTCGTATTCAACCGTATCGTCAATCACCAAGGCGTCCACCTCGGGGCTTAACATATCGCGGATGGTGCGAAAGGTCAGGTTTAAGTCTTCATATAAAATAGCCGGGCTTTTGTAGGTTTTGAGTTTCTTCTCGACCTCAGCCCAGGTGCTGTTTAGGTATTCCACATCCTTGGCAAACTCCTCCTCCACCCTCCCTTGGGCGACGGTACGCACAATAAAGCCGGTGCCTTCGGGTTTGACTGAACTTACAATCTTGCGTAGCCGGGCTCGCTCTTTTTCATCGCGAATTTGCCGAGAAACACCGACGTTGTTGACGTGAGGAATAAAAACTAGATTTCGTCCAGGCAGGGTAATGTTGCAGGTGATCCGCGCGCCTTTGGTGCCAATAGGGCCCTTAGAAACCTGAACCATCAGGTCTTGGCCCTCTTTGATCAAGCTACCAATATCGGGGCGATTTTTTCTCCGGTTGTTCGCTTTTTTTTCAACGGCGCCCTCATCGTCGAGGTCATCGTCGAGCTCGTCGTCGGTGCGGATGTCGTCCACATACAAAAAGGCGGCCTTTTCTAAGCCGATATCCACAAACGCCGACTCCATCCCGGGCAACACTTTGAGCACGCGGCCCTTATAGATATTACCCACGACAGACTTATTTTTCTCGCGCTCGTAAAAGAGTTCAGAAACGATCCCATCTTCTATAAGTGCAACGCGGATCTCATGTTTGGTATGGTTTATAATAATTTTTCGGGTCATCTCTTGCTCCTTTGGCCAAGATGCCGCCGAACAAGGTCGCTAATCCAAGCCCGAAAAAACCGAGCCCTAGGCTAGGGTGCCAACAATAAAAGGGCTTCAAGGGGTAAACAAGAAGCCCTTTTAGGGGATATCCAGTTGGCGGGCCCAAGGCAAACAATCGATTTTTTATAGAGCCGAGGTTAGTACTTTATCCGAACTAAAGGCTTCTTGCCGGTTTTGTTAATCACGTTTTGAGGTTCCTTCCTCTTTCAGGCCCTCCTGGGCCTAAGGGTTTTGGCCCCTGGTTACAGCTTTTTAAGTAGATCGATCATCTCAATCAGACCGTTCATCGAATCGGCCCCTTTGTTACCTGCTTTGGTGCCCGCCCGCTCGATTGCTTGTTCAATCGAATCCGTGGTTAAAACCCCAAAGCTTACGGGAACACCGGTCGCTAGGCTTACATGGGCAACCCCCTTGGAGACCTCAGAACTTACATAATCAAAATGAGGGGTCGAGCCGCGAATCACGGCACCCAAGGCCAAAACCCCTTGATATTTTCCGCTCGCAGCCACCTTTTGGCAGGCCAAGGGAATCTCAAAAGCGCCCGGCACCCGAATCACACGAACCGATTCCAAAGCCCCGCCGTGGCGGACAAAGGAATCTAGTGCCCCTTCTAGGAGTTTGCCGGTAATAAAATCGTTAAACCGAGCCACCACAATCGCCAGTTTTAAACCCTTAGCGTCATAATGTCCCTCAATGCTTTGATAACTCATAACTGCCTCCCTCTAAGGATGGTCTTTTAAGCCTAGCATATGGCCAAGCTTATTTTTTTTGGTGCGTAAATAATGGGCGTTGTCTTCGTGAGCATAGGTTTCAATAGGTACCCGCTCCACCACTTCGAGCCCGTAACCCTCTAAACCAACAATCTTTCTGGGGTTATTGGTCATTAGCTTAATTTTGGAAACCCCTAAGGCAGCCAGTACCTGGGCACCGAAGCCATAATCTCTAAGGTCGGCTTCGAAACCCAAGGCTTCGTTCGCTTCGACCGTATCGGCCCCTTCATCTTGGAGATGATAGGCCTTAATTTTATTGATAATGCCAATCCCGCGCCCTTCTTGGGCAAGATAAAGCACCACCCCTTGGCCTACTTGGTCGATCATCCGCATCGCGTCATGGAGTTGGTTACCACAATCGCAACGGGTTGAACCAAAAACATCGCCCGTCAAGCATTGGCTATGAACCCGGACCAAGACCGGTTCCCCTGGTTCCCAGTTGCCTTTAATTAAAGCGACGTAATTCTCTCCATTGAGCTCGTTTTCAAAGCCCTTTAGGGTCCATTCCCCCGCAATGCTAGTCGGCAGTTTGGCTTCTGCTTCCAAACGCACCATCATTTCGTTGGCCATCCGGTATTTGACTAACTCGGCGATGGTCACAATCTTAAGCTGATGTTTTTTAGCAAAGGCAAAGAGTTCATTGCGCCTTGCCATGGAGCCGTCATCATTCATGATCTCGCAGATCACACCCGAAGGATTAAGCCCTGCCAATTTAGCCAGATCGACCGATCCTTCCGTTTGCCCAATCCGCTGCAACACCCCCCCACGCTTGGCGCGCAGCGGAAACACATGCCCAGGGGTAGAGATATCCCCCGGTTTGGCGTCGGATTTTATGGCGGTTTGGATGGTAACACTACGGTCTGAAGCCGAAATCCCGGTTGTCACCCCACGGGCCGCCTCAATGGAGACGGTGAAGTTGGTGCCAAAAACCGAGGTGTTGTTAGAGGTCATCATAGGCAGCCCTAACTGTTCCACCTTTTGTGGGGTCAACGTCAGGCAGATCAAGCCCCGGCCATGGGTGGCCATGAAGTTAATCGCTTCGGGAGTAGCAAATTGCGCGGCGCAGCAAAGATCACCTTCGTTCTCCCGGTCTTCATCATCGACCAGGATCACCAGCTTTCCCTGGGCGATATCCTCAATAGCCTCTGCTATCGAGTTAAAATTATGGTTCATTGTCAGTTCCAAAGGGCCACTAATCAAGGCCCACTGTAAGGGTACGAAGGTTCGGGCCGAAAGGCGATTAGCCAAAGTGAGTGGGCCCTAACCTCGGATTTAATTCCAGAAAGCGGAGTTTAACCTAGGTTAGATAAAAACTCAACTCCCTTGGCTAAACTTCAAAGTTGACCCTGTTTTAGGAGCTTTTCTGGGCGACTTCGCGGTTTAATTTAGGAAAATAAAACCGAATACCCAGTCCAGGCAAAGACTCGGTCAGCCGCTCTACAAAGGGCTCGTCTGGCTTGATCCTTTGGCCCAAGTCGAGACGAACCCGGCAGCCTTCATTGGTAGTCACCAGCGCCTTGACCTTGCAACTCCCAGGCGAGGAGCTTAGGGCTCCTTTTAACCGCTCTAAATCGGCTGAGTTGCTTTCAGCGGGGATGGATAACACCATCAAATAGGCCATTTCTTCGCGCATCCTGGCCAGGTTATAAATCTGTTCTGCCGCCAATCCGCCCCCTGGATTCCAGCGGCCCTCAATCAAAAGGGGTTCGTCTGAATCCAATAGGGGTTCAACCTCTGGGTAAAGGTTCGGGAAGATCACCGTTTCAAAACTGCCCCAAAGGTCCTCTAAGATTAAAACCGCCATTTTCTCATTATTTTTTTTGGTCAGTTTGATTAACTTAGACTGCACCACTCCAGTCATTTTAAGGCTGGTCCGGCCTTTGGTTGGGGCTTCCATCTCCCGCAAATCCGAACTACGGGTCAGACCACCTTGGGACTCGATTTCCTCGATATAGGGGTCTAAGGGGTGCCCTGAGATATAAAAGCCTAAGGCCTCGTGTTCAAACTTGAGTTTTTGCTTGGTTTTCCAGTCAGGCATTTCCTTTAGATCGAGCCGCGCCTTGCACTTATCCGCCTCTTGAGGTGCTAAAAGGTCAAAGAGGCTGGTTTGATCCTCAATATTAAGCGATTTTTCGGAGGCCGCCACCGCTAAACAGGCGTCGATCTGTTCAAAAAGTTTGCGGCGGTTAGGCTCTAACGAATCAAACACCCCAGATTTGACCAAGGCTTCCATCACCCGGCTGTTAACCTTGGAACTATCGATATTACTAAAAACCTCAGCTAGGTCCTTAAACTTAGTTTTTTTAGCTCGCGCATCCAAAATGGATTCAAGCGCCGAACTGCCCACGTTTTTAATGGCATTAAGCCCAAAACGAATCCGGCCCTCGACCACAGCAAAGATCAGTTCAGACTCGTTTATATCTGGCGGCAATACCTCAATGTTCATCTCCCGGCATTCGGAAACCAGCTTAACAATCGATTCTGGCTTGTTAATATCGGCGGTCATCAAGGCGGCCATAAACTCGACCTTGTGATTAGCCTTGAGCCAAGCGGTTTGGTAGCTAACCATGGCATAGGCCGCCGAATGGGACTTGTTAAAGCCGTAGCCTGCAAAATAATCAATCAAGTCAAAAATCTCGCCCGCCTTTTTGGCTGGGTCTTCTTTGGCGCAACCTTCGATAAACTTCGGGTTGGCCAGACAGCCCTCTGAAAATAATTGGCGTTGTTCGACCAATACTTCAGGGATCTTTTTACCAATCGCTCGGCGCAACATGTCCGCCTGTCCTAAGCTAAACCCGCCTAAAACCTGAACCACCCGCATAACCTGCTCTTGGTAAACCATGACCCCATAGGTTTCACGCAGGGTCTCGGCTAAGAGTGGGTGCGGGTATTTAACCGCTTGGCGGCCATGTTTGCATTCGACAAAACTATCAACCATCCCCGAACCCAATGGGCCAGGGCGGTACAGGGCGACTAGAGCGATGATTTCAGCGAAAACACTAGGCTTGAGTTTTTTAATCAACTCCTTCATGCCACCCGATTCCAGTTGGAAGACGCCGGTTGTGTCCCCTTTGGAGAGGAGCTTAAAGGTGGGTTGGTCCGCCATCTCGATCAAGCTGATATCGAGCTGGTCGTCCTTGGGTCGGTGCAGGTTGATTAGCTTTACGGCGCGGTCAATCACGGTTAAGTTGCGCAAACCCAAGAAGTCAAACTTCACCGCCCCTTGGTCTTCTGCATATTTCATCGAATACATCGACTGCAACCCATCGCCCTTGGTAGGGGTGCAGGTGGGCATGACGTCGGTAATATCCGAATTCATGATTATCACCCCTGCCGCGTGGGTCGAAAGGTTGTTGTTAAGTCCCTCTAGATCTAAGGATAACTTGATCAACTTCTTTTCGGTTTCAGTCCCTTCGTCGGCCAGACGGCGTAACTCAGGTTCGCGCTCCAGCGCGTCGCGGAGGGTAATCCCTAATTCGTCGGGGATCAACTTGGCGATTTTGTCGGCTTCGGCGTAAGGGATATCCAGCACCCGCGCCACCCCCCGCAACGCCCCTTTGGCCAGGAGTGAGCCAATCGCCGAGATCTGGCAGACCTTTTTGTCGCCGTATTTCTGCCGAACATAGTCGATCACCCGTTCGCGGCCCTCGACCTCAAAATCGATATCGAAGTCAGGCAAGGATATCCGTTCGGGATTGAGGAAACGCTCAAACAGCAGGTCGTAATAAATCGGGTCAATGTCCGTAATTCGCAAGGCGTAGGCCACCAAGCTTCCCGCCCCCGAACCCCGGCCCGGACCTACAGGGATGTCATTTTCTTTGGCCCAGTTGATAAAATCGGCTACAATCAAGAAATAACCAGGAAAACCCATTTCGTTAATTACTTTAATCTCAAAACGCAGCCGGTCTTCATACTCCCCCCGTTTTTGGGCCAGATCGGCCTCGTCCCAATGATACAACTTCGCCATGGGTTTAAAGCGCTTCTCTAAGCCTTCAAAGGCTAGGAGTTCCATTTCCTTTTCAAGGCTATCCGTGCGCTCTAAGGGATAGTCGGGGAGGTAATATTTTTTGTTAAAGAGGTCTATGTCACACTGTTCGGCAATCTTAGCGGTATTAAGTAAGGCCTCTTGCGGCAGATTCCTAAAGGCCTCTGCCATTTCTTCTGGGCTTTTAAGAAATATCTGATCTGTTTCTGGCTGGCCGCTGATACCAGGGTCGGTGACCTTTCGTTGCCAGCCCATTAATTGCAAGATGCGGTGCGCCTCTGCTTGATCTTGGGAAAGGTAGTGGCAATCGTTGGTACCCACTAACGGTAGATCTAGGTCTTGGGCTAGTTGGATCAACTTGGGGTTGACCCGTTCTTGGTCGCCAAGGCCGATGGATTGCAGTTCTACATAATATCGGTCTTTAAAGACCTCTTTATACCACCGGGCAGCATCGTAAGCCGCAGCATTTTCGCCCGCTAAAAACCGGTTCGAAAGCTCCCCTCCCAAACAGGCGCTCAAGCAAATCAGCCCCTGGTTTAACTCCTCCATGGCGTCACGGTCTATCCGGGGCTTGCCGTAGAACTTCCCTTCGCTAAAGCCCAGGCTGGCCAACTTGCCTAAGTTCAGATAGCCTTGTTTGTCCATCGCCAGAAGCACGGCGTGAAAGGCATTGGGCCCAGCTTTGGCGTATTTGCGCTCAAAGCGATTGCCCTTGGCCACATAGGCCTCCATGCCAATAATAGGCTTGAGGCCCTCTTTTTTGAGGGCATGATGAAACTCGATGGCCCCGTGCAGGTTTCCGTGATCCGTGATCGCGCAGGCATCAAAACCCAGCTCTTTGAGCCGCTTAGGCAAAGGCTTAATTTTGATCGCCCCGTCTAATAACGAATAGTGGGTGTGAAAGTGCAGGTGTACGAATTTCGAAGACATTTTTTTGGCTTAAAGCTACAACGGTCCTTGTCGTTTATTGGTCAACATGAAAGCTAAAACCGCTCTCCTTGCCGCCCTATTCGCCCTCGTGGCGACTTTGGCTCAAGCCAAACTAATCGGCCCTGAAGGGCTGATGGGTCTGGTGTTGGGCCAGTATGATAACGTCAAACAGTTCCAAGTCGAACTGACCAACCGGGTTTACGACCCCGAAGCGCTGGCCTCCTTAGAATCCCCACTCGGCAGCAGCAATCTAGCTAGCGAGCTACCCCAACGTTCCTTCAAACAAGAGGTGCTCTTTATCCGCGATGAATTTATCGGGATTAAAACCCTAGATTTGAAGGGGCGTCTTCTGCACCTTAGCATTGAGCAAAACGGGGGGCAACAAGAGAAAAGCCTAGACCCCAAAAGACCCTTTGCCCGCCAGGACTTAGACTTCCTTGGGGCCTTAGCGGTCACAAAAAACACGGCGGCCTTCAAATCCCGCTTAAACCGCTTAGGGCTGGCTCCCACCGAGGTAGCAATTGAGCGCCAGGGCGAGCGAATGTTATACCGCCTAGGAGGCCTCAAGGAAAACCTCTTGATTGATCCGATGACTTATAAGATTATCGCGATTAACCGCTTGGTTTCGATTGATGGACGAGATTTTATTCTTAGTGTCCACTTTATTGGCCAACACCCCCAATCTAAAAGCCTGCCTCGCCGGATTGATTACCAAATCAACGGTCGGCTCTTTAAATCGGTCACCTTGGGAAAGTTTAGCAACCAAAACCTGACCAAAGTACGTAGCTTGTGGCTCAAGCAATTAGCGTCCAACCAGGAGGGTCATGCGCCGTTTACTGCTTAGCCTGTTACTATTCATTTTATTAGGTTACAGCCCGCTGCTAGCCCAGCCCTACGATAAAATCAAGATCCAGGTTTTTGACCAGGTTATCACCGAAAAAGAGGTGGAACTCCGCACCCAACAAGCGCTCCAATCTGAAGGGGTCAGCCTGACTGACCCTTTGGCTTACGAACGAATCAAGGGCCAAGTGATCGAAGGCTTAATTGACGAGGCCTTGCTAAATTACCGCGCCAAAGAACTCGGCATTGAGGTTTCTGAAGAACAGATCGACAACGCGATTGAGCAATATCGCGGACAGCGCGGGATTAGCGAGCGAGGCTTTGAGGAGGCTTTAGAGCAACAACAAATGACCCTGGCCGACTTTCGGCGCACCGTCTATTTGTCCAAAGCCCGCGAAGCCTTGATTCAACACGAGGTAAAAAGCCAAATCTCGATCAACGAAGAAGAGCTTAAAGCCAAACATTTAGAAAATAGCCAGACCAATACCATGGTCCACGCGCGGCATATTTTAGTTTTAGTAAAGCCGGATGCTTCCGATGAGGCAGTCAAAAAGGCCTCTGATAAAATCGCCGCCCTAGCTAAAAAACTAGCAAGTGGCGCCGATTTTGCGAGATTGGCCAAAACCGAAAGTGAAGACCCTACGGCTAAGCAAAACGGCGGGGACTTGGGTTTTTTTGGGGAAGCCGATATGGACCCTAGCTTTACCAAGGCCGCTTTTGCTTTAAAACCCAAGCAACTCTCCCCGCCAGTTCGCAGTCGTTTTGGTTTTCATTTGATTGAGGTCTTGGCCACGGAAAAACGGGCGACCATTCCCTATGAAAAAGTCAAAGGTCAGATATTTAATCAGGAATATCAAAATGTTTACCAGCAAAAACTGTTTGAGTATATGGACGCATTGCGCACCAGGGCCAAGATTCGCTACCGATGAAATCGCTTTTACTCCTTATTTTGGGTTTATCAATGGCAAGCGGGGCCTTAGCCCAAAGCCTGCTTAGCTACCCTCCCAAGCCTGCCCAACAGAATACAGAGGAGCGGCTGCGAATATTAGGAAACCCAGAACGTTTTGTGGCAGAACCCAACAGCGCGTCCAAAACGGGCCATCCTCTGCTTAACAAGCTCGCGTTTGAGGAATCGAGCTTTAAGCTCATTGCCGAAAAAACCGCGCTTGGCCAAACCCGCTTGGCGCTTTCGTTATTAGAATCCCTTCCTAACCCAAGTGACGCCCCAGCAGATTTAAAAGAATGGTACACCGCTCTGGCGGTGGAGCTTTACTCAAGCCAGCGCAAATGGGCCTTGGCCAGCCAGTGGGGGCAAAGTTATCAAGCCCAATTTCCCCAAGGGAAACACTGGCCAAGGGTTTATTTTTTTTGGGCCAAAGCTCTAAATGCCCAAAGCCAACCTCTGCCCCACACCGAGTTAGTTGACCTCAACCTAATTTCGGCTTTAGGCGAGGCAGAAGCCCAAGAACTCCGCGATTTATTAGTAAACGACGCCTTGGCCTTAGGCAAAATAAAAGAGGCTTTTGGATACCTGGAAGTGCCTCCAGGCAGACTGATCGAGGGCTACCAGCGGTGGAGTGTCTCGATTATTTCCGCGCTAGAACACCTAGAAGATTTAGACCCCCTGTTGACCCGTTTTCAAGCAGAAACCAAACTAGTTTCTCGCCTTTATCTGCGCAAGGTAGAACTTTTGGTCCTGGCCCAGCACTTCGACGAGGCCCAAGCCCTGCTTGATGATCTCCAAAACAAAGGGATGGTCGAAAAGGAAGACAAAACCGAATTGGTGGGCTTAGGTGGGTATATAGAGTCGGCCCGCCAAGCCAAACCCTATAAAATTGGGGTGATTCTGCCCCTGTCCCACCCCCGTTTTAAAGCCTTGGCCCAGCAAACTTTAGATGGGTTAGAAATCGCGGTAAGTCGATTAAGTCGCCCCGATTTTCCACTTGAATTAGTGATCAAGGATTCAGCCCTAGACGCTTCTGGCAACAAGCAGGCAGGCCAGGGCCGCCGTGACTTGATCGGTGATCTGGTCCGCCAATTGGTAAACGAAGACCAAGTAATCGCTATCATAGGCCCGCTGGCCAAAGAAACCTCGCTTGCCGCGGGTGAGGCCGCCTCGCCCTTTAAAATCCCGGTAATTTCCTTGTCCTTAACCGAGGGTTTGGGCGAAACCTTGCCCTTTTTATTCCGTTTCCAACGTGACCAATTACATGAGTCCCAGGCCTTGGCGCGTTATAGTTACGACTATTTAGGCGCCCGCCGATATGTGGTTTTTTATTCCCCAGACAAGGCCGGTTTTGCGCGGGTCTCTGTCTTTGTAGATGAAATTGAAAAACGAGGAGGGCAAGTGGTGGGGGTCAGGCCCATCGACCGCCACCAAGTGGACTTTCAAGAGGACTTTTTAAGTATTACCGGGGGCTTTGAGCCGGTTAGCCAAAAAGAACGCGAAGAGATGGAAGCCGCTCGGGACCGGCTTGCCCCAGAGATCGATTTTGATGCCATCTTCGCCCCGGTGGACCCCTTTACCCTTAATATTCTCAAGCAGTTTGCCAATTTATACGAGGCGGATCGAGTCTATTTTTTGGCCGGGCACGAACTCAATCAGGTCCAAAGTCAGTTAATCGAGGGTAACAACCGCCTGATTTTTGCGGACTCCTACTCGGAAGGAGGGCTTTATTTGCAAACTTTATTTGAAGCGCATTGGCGCGAGTTTAACTACCGCAGCCGTTACGCCCCACCCAGTTCATATGGGATTTTTGGCTATGAATCCCTTGAGATTTTAAGTGGTTTACTTAAAGACCCAGCAACCCATAACCGCGAAGCTTTGCGCAACGCTTTAGCCCGGCTTAAAGGCTTCCCAGTGTTATCGGGCAAGGTCACCACCAGCCAAACTGGGGAGCTGCAAAAAGAGGTTAAATTGATGCGGATTAAAGGAGATTCACAGGTCGAGCTTTTCTAGTTTACTGCAACCGCTCCCAAGCCTCGCGGTAATGAGCAAAAAGGCTATCTTTAAGAAGATGGTTGGGTTCCAGGTCGGTCCAATCTAATTGTTTCTGTCCAAACTGGGTGGAGGCCCCTATCAATTCGGGGGTTAGGTAGCGAACTCCCTCTGCTAAAGGCCGCTCAGTCAAAACCTGTTCTCGCAAGCCACGATTGCCAAAGGCTTCTCTATGCCCGGCCAACCAAAATCCCCAGTCCCCGAAACTGGGCACCAGATGGTGGATCGGGAGTGTCGAAAACCCAGCCTGTTCCATCGATTTGCCTATAATCAAAAAGGGTTCCTTTGCAAAGGCCGGGCTGGTTGCTTGCTGCACCAGAACCCCACCTAGGACCAGCTTGTCTTTTAACAACTGGTAAAACTCGACTGAATAAAGTTTAGACAAGTTAAGGTCGTTCGGATCAGGAAAATCCAAAATAATCGCATCGTAAATCCCAGGGGCCGACTGGGCGAATAAAAAGGCGTCTAGGTTGTAAACCGCCAATTCCACAGCTTCCGACTTTTTTTGCCTGCGAAAAAAACCCTGGCCCTGTTGCTCCAGTAAATAAGACTCGCCCGGGCTCACCCCTTGTGACGCCAAAAGCTTGGTTTTGGCGTTTTGGAAAGCACCTTGGTTGAGCTTAACCAGGTCTGGCTGGGTTTGGGCCAGATCCGTCATGGCCGGGTCAAGGTCCACTAGGTCGATTTGTTCTATACTGGGATATTTAAGGATTTCTCGAACAGCCAACCCGTCACCCCCACCTAAAACCAACACCCGCTTAGGATTTTCTATCGCTCGAAGCGCCGGGTGAACTAAAAATTCATGGTAAATCCACTCGTCTCTACTAGAGAACTGCAAATGCCCATTGATATAACAATCGAGCTCTCCTCGAAGATTTTTGGTTAATAAAATCCGCTGGTAAGGGGTGGTTTTGGCCAATATGATGGGGTCTTTAAACAGCCGCTGCTCCAAGGCCAACCGCAAGGGTTCCCCCTGCCAAAATCCAATCCCCAAAGCCAGCATCGCCAGCCCACCAAGCATAGCCAATCGTCTGGGATATTTAACAAAATCCCTAAAAAACCAAAGCGCTGCCAAGGCTACCGCTAGATTAATCAACCCCAAAAGATAGGTGATCTCTAGAAGATTAAAATACTTGGTTAACAGGTAAACCCAGATCAAGGCGCCTAGAAAACTGCCGATGTAATCCATCTTCAGGATCATCCCCAGATTTTCCTTTAAACTAGGCAAACAGGTCTCGTTAACCCGCGTCAATAAAGGAATCTCCAGGCCGATCAACAACCCCACCAGAGCAATTAAGCCATAGTGGACCAACACAAAGGCATCATGCCACTGGCCAAAAACGTACCAGCTTAAGGTAATTCCCCAACCACCCACAATACCTAATAAAATCTCTAAGCCAATAAAGCGGTCCACTAAGTTTTGGTCAGAAAGGTACTTTTGCAGGTCCGCTCCCAGACCCATAAACAACATCATCACCCCAATCACCAAAGCCCACTGTTTGGTCGCATTGCCCAGGACATCACTGGCTAACTTGGAAAAGCTGTATTCATAACTCAACCCACACACCCCCACAAACAACATGGAAAGCCCCAACACTAGGCTTAACCGCTTCGCTTGGGTGGAGTTTAGGGGGCTCATGGGAGGAGGGCGGGAGTACAACTAGGATTGCAGGGCACGAGGGTCATTTGATTCCAAAGAGTTGTTCTCGCGCATTAACCCAGCGATTGGCTTGCCAGTCGTTCAGTTCAAGAGCCCAGCCCCTGGCCACAATGGCTAACAAAGGAAAGGCCACCTGGGCTTTGGGATTTAGCTCCAGCGTTAGCCAGTACTTCTCCAGCGTCTCCCCTTGCTTGGGCTGCTCGAAAAAGGAAAGGGTCAAAACCTCTTGATTAAAGGTCTCCACCTCGACCTTAGCCAAAAACTTTGGCGCTTGGTTCGGCCGCTGGTCTAGGGTGAGTTGGTCGCCAGTACTTAAGTCACCCAAGACCCTAAGCAGACCGTTTAAAGCATTTTTTTCAGGGGTTTGGGGGCCAAAAGGATCTTTTGATTGAGCCCGCTCTAGTTTCCAATCTAGACCCCTGATTGATTTTATTTGATCCGCGTTTAAGGCCAAGACTCGTTCTAAGCGCCAATCCCTTGGGTCTAGGTCTAGCTCCAGATCTTCCTTTATTAGGAAACCTTGAGGTTCAACCCCCAACCGGACGTATCCCCCCTCAGCCCCTTTTTGATCAGGGTTCGCCGCTTGCCGACTCTGGCCAAAGATCAAGGTTTGCAAGGGTTGTTTTTCCCTAAAAAAGGCTAACTTCACTCCCTCGCCAATCTCCCCTTCTAGGCCCATCTGTAACTCAGACAGCCGCTCTGGGCGATCGGTAACCAAAAAGCCCACCTTAGAGGTTTCGAGTTGGGAGATCAGCTGGGTCAACTTGGAGAGATTGACCGGAAAGCCTTGCAGTTCATCCACTAACCACTGGCCCTTATCTTTATATAACCTAGTGTGTTTACCGCCCTGGCTCAAAACCAATTGGTCCATCTGGCCAGCTAGTGGTGCAGGTAAAAGCGGGCGTCCCACTTGCGGGTGCCCGTTTTTATCAGGGCTAAGATCAACGACCTGTAAAAGCAAAGCCGCCAATCCCAACAACAAGGCTGATATAATTAAGGATTTACGGTTCATTAGCTGAACCTACGGCGATAGATCAGCCCGCCTGCAAATACCAACAGCAAAGGGACCACTAAGAGATTGGCTAAGGTCAAGGTTTGCTGCAAATTTTCAATGTCTTGGCGCAACAATTGGCGGATTTTTCGCAAACTAGCCTTGGTTTTTTTCTCTTCTGCCCGGAACTCTTTGATTTTTTCAAGTTGTTCAGGGCTCAAACCTGCTTGCCCTCCCTGTTTTTGGTGGTCCAACTCAGTTAGATGTTGCTGCACCTGCCGCAATTTTTGGTTTAGCTCCTGCTCAGCCCGCCGGTATTCGCCAGAGGCTTGAGCGGCCAGTTCCTCAAACTTGGTAAAAGGCCTGGAAAACCGGCCCCGGCTGCGAATAGACATCAACTCTTCGGACCCACTCAAGAAGTCCATCATGTTCACAAAAAAGACTAGGTTGTCGTTTAGAGGACGCACAATCCGTTGGCCTAAAAAATCGATCACCTGCACCGAATAATTGTCATGGAGAAAATCCACGTCTGTGATTAACAAGATGCGGGTTGGCTTCTGGCTTTTTTCCAAATGAGGCCTAGGAGCGGGAGCAGGCTCCCCTTCTTTGGGTTTGGGGGCTTCTGGAATCTGCAAGAAGGCGCTGGTGACTTCTCCTGTAAATATCCCGGCCATTTGCCACTGGCCCGGATTATCAGCAACCTGTTGGTTTAATTGGGTCGGAGGGGTAAATTGCAGAGCCATGGTGTCCACCATTCCCCCTTTTTGGCTACTCTGGATCAAGGTAACATATTTAAGAGGGCTGTCCTTTTTTACCTTAAACCCGCCCGGTTCAACCAATAACATCTGCTCCAAACCCTTGGTGGCCGCCAATTCTTTAGTAAAACTACCGGGATCAAGACTGTGCCAAAGGGCAAAGGGTATGGCCATCCCGCCGCCAGCATTAACCTGGGAGGGGTGTTCTAAGTCGCCCAAGATTTGATTGGCCGAATACTCGATCCCCCAATGCTGTAGAAGCCGGGGCAGGTCGCTGCCTGCTTGCGGTCCACCGCGATTAAACTGGGCCATCGCGCGAGCCTGCTCATCCATGCGGGCATAGGGGTCCACCAGTAAAACCAATTCCCCTCCACCCAGCACAAACTGGTCGATTTCATATTCGGCCCGGGGGCTCAAGTGTTTGGGGTGCATCACAATCAACCGGGTCACATCTGCGGGGACCGGTTCCTCTGGATGTAGTTCAACCAGTTCACTGGTTTTTTTGAGCTCTTCAACAAAAGCCCAAGCGGGCTGCGGTTGAGCGCCCTGCATTTGTTGCAGCGGACCAGGATTAATCCCCATAATAGGCAAGGAGCTGATAATTCCCACCTTAACCCGCTTAGGTTTAGTAAATCCCAAAAGTAATTCAGACAGGTCGTATTCTAAAAACTCCTCCCGCCGAGGATCAAAAAAGGGAATCACCTTTTCCTGACCCTCACTTAAGGCTGCGAGCCCCATAAAAAAACGACCTCCACTGGGCAAGTCGGCCCCGGACAAACCAAACTTATCGGCCCATTCCTCTTCATCTGTATCCGGCTTTGGGTCATAAATCTCTAAGCTGATTTGGCTGGGGTTAAGCCTGACAAATTCCTTTAAAAGTTCCTCTACCGCCTGCCCATAATGTTTAACTTGCAAAGGCACGCCGGACAGGGATTTGGAGAAATATAGCTTCAAAGTAACCGGGTTTTCTAGCTTTTGGGCAATCTGTTTACTTCCTTTGGACAAGGTGTAAAGCCCCTCTTCGGTAGCGTCAAAACGCAGCGCCAAGGCCGGTGACAAAAGATTGACCGCCACCACCGCGACCAAGACCGCGAAAAAAGCCACCCATAGATTTTTGGTAATCCGTTCGATCATTCGTTCCCCCGTTTCTTTTCTAATACCAAAGCGGTCAATAAAAGCCCGGCAACCATAACCGAAAAGAAAAAGATTAGATCACGCAGATCGACGATCCCCTTGCCTAGATTCATAAAATGGGTCGTAAAGCTGAAGTTGGAAATCAATTCGACCATAACCGTGGGCAACCAAGCGGATAGAAGTTCAACAAAGACCCCCCAACCTGAAAGCACCAGCGTAAAACAAACCATGACGGTCACAATAAAACTGATCACTTGATTGCGGGTCAAGGCCGAAGTGAAGCTGGCAATCGCCAGATAGGCCCCACCCATCAGAAAACTGCCTAAATACCCAGTGAGCATCACCCCTTTGTCTGGTTGGCCTAGGTAAAGCACCGTAAAAACCATGGGGAAGGTTAGAAACAAGGCCAACCCCACAAAGGCCCAGGCAGCCAGAAACTTAGCCAAAACCGCTTCAGCGAGGCTGATAGGTAGCGTCAGCAAGAGTTCGATCGAACCTTGAGCCCGTTCTTCTGCCCACAGACCCATACCCAAGGCGGGGATCAAGAAGAGGTAAAGCCAGGGGTGGAACATAAAAAAGAGTTCCAAGCTTGCTTGGTTGGACGCGAAAAAATGGCCCAAAAAGAAGGTAGTACCTACGGTTGAAAAGAGGAAAATCACAATAAAAACATAGGCAACAGGGGAATAAAAATACCCGAGCCATTCCTTTTTAAAGAGTTCTTTAAGCTCTCTCATGCTTCCTCCCCTAAGGTCAAATTTCTAAAGACCTCGTCCATTTTCCCCTTAAGCTGCTGTAACTCAACCGGCTCCATCCCTATTTCAAGTAATTTTTTATGCAAGGGCCCCAAGAGGCTTGCCCCTGATTCAGCAAACAGCCGGTAGTTAGTCCCTTCGCCCTCTAAGGCTTTTACGCCTGCAATAGCCGCAATTTGGGCCTCTTGGGCAGCGGTCAAAGCGGTTTCTAAGTTAAAGGCAATAGCCCCGTGATATTCAGAGCGGCTCAAGAGTTCGGCTGGGGTGCCATTGGCGACCAATTTGCCCTTGGCGATTAAAAGCACCCGACTGCAAACCGCCTCCATCTCCTCTAAAATATGGGTTGAAAGTAGAATGGCCTTGTGTTGAGCCATACTTTTAATCAACTTTCGTACTTCGGCTTTTTGGTTGGGGTCAAGTCCATCAGTGGGCTCGTCTAAGATTAGCACAGGAGGATCATGGACCAAGGCTTGAGCAAAACCCACCCTTTGGCGATAACCTTTAGAGAGGTGACCAATTGTTTGCCGCTCGACCCCCCCAAGTTGGGTTTTTTCAATCACCTCATCCACCGCCCGTTGGGGATTAGGCACCCCCCTCAGCGCAGCGATAAACTTGAGAAATTCAACCACCGTCATCGCCCGGTAAGCGGCGGCAGATTCGGGCAAATAACCGATTTGGGCCTTAGCCCGCTTAGGCTCTTCGCCCAGATTAATCCCCCCAATCCAAACCTGACCTTCATCGGGTTTTAAAAACCCGGTCAACATTCGCATACTAGTCGATTTACCGGCTCCGTTGGGGCCCAAAAACCCCAAAACCTCGCCCTTTTCCAAGTTAAATGAAATTTGATCGACCGCCACTAACGGTCCGAATCGTTTAGACAGCCCTTCGACTTTGATCATCGCTAATTTGGGGGGTTTTGGGGTTGTACCGGTAGAAGCCTTTGAAGAACTCAATCCCCCCAATCAAGGGGGGATGAGGGTTAACGCTTAGCCTGAGAAGTGGTCAGGTACTGATAAAGCGGGGAGTCCGCATCAATAACTAACCTAGTGTTACTGCCCAAAGTACTTCGGTAGGCCTCTAAAGTAGCCCAGAAGCGGTAAAATTCGGGGTCTTGTTTGAAGGCGTCGCCATAGATCTTGGTGGCCTGCCCATCGGCTCGCCCCCGAATCTCTTGGCTGGTCTTATAGGCACTCGAAACAATCTCTTTGAGTTTCTTTTCGGTTTCCCCTTGGATTTGCGCTTTGGTGGCCTCGCCCTCACTGCGTCGTTCGGTGGCGATTCGCTGGCGCTCGGAAATCATCCGGGTGTAAACCTTTTCGCGAACCTGATCGGTATAGTTTACCCGTTTAACCAATACGTCTAAAACCTCAATCCCATAGTCTTGCAAATTGGCCGCGGCATTATTTAAAACAAGCTGACTAAAGCCGTCCCGCCCTACGGTGACCGACTTAGCCTTGCGGCCTTCTTCATCAGTCAACATATTATAGGCTGGATCCCAATCTGAACTACGTACAATCTCAACCAAATCGTTTTTGGTGACAAAGTCGCGCACCGCGCCGTTGATCAAATCACTCATTGCCAGATTAGCGCGACCAATGTTGTCCACCCTTTGCAAAAACAAGAGTGGGTCCACAATTCGCCAACGAGCGGTGGTGTCAACCCAGATGTATTTTTTATCTTTGGTCGGAATTTCGTTGGGCTCGCCGTCCCACTTTAAAATCCGTTTTTCATAGTAATGAATCACTTGGACAAAAGGGATTTTAAAATAAAGTCCTGCGTCTTCGAACCGGTCTCTCACGGGTTGACCAAATTGGGTAATAATCGCTTGTTGACCTTCGTTGATCACAAAAATCGAATTAGCCAACATAAACAAGGCCAACATTCCAGTCAGTCCGGCCATCAAGGGTTTGTTCATGGCTGATCCTATGGGGCCGGAGTGGGTTGAGAGGGGACCGGATTGGTCGTCGGGCTGGTAGATTCGATGGTGCGCGGACGGTTTTGTAGCGCTGCCGCACCCCCAATGTTAAGCAGTGGCATCACCCCTTTTTGGGATTGATCGACAATAACCAGTTCGGCCACTTGGGGCAGAGCCTCGCGCAAAGCTTCTAAATAAAGCCTAGTGCGGGTCACCTCTTTGGCGTTTTGGTATTGGGCCAAGATAGATTTAAATCGGGCCACTTCCCCTTGGGCGTTGTTAATTTTTTCAATCGCATAACCTTCAGCTTCCTCAATCACCTTGCGGGCCGTACCGGTTGCTTTGGGGATTTTTCGGTTGAATTCCTGCTGGGCCTCGTTACCTAAACGGATTTTATCCTGCTCGGCCTCGTTGACCTCGTTAAAGCTGGGCCTAACAGGGTCTGGTGGGTTGATATCTAAAAACTGCACCACCACCAATTGAATCCCAGAGTTGTATTTGTCTAAGACCTGCTGCATCTCGCCCTTGGTCGAATCGGCCAATTCAGCGCGGTTGTTCAAAACATAGTTAAAGTCGCGGTTGCCAGTCAATCGCCGCACGACCGATTCAGAAACATCACGGACCACTTCACGAGGGTTTTCGATGTTAAAGAGAAACATCTCAGGGTCACGAATCTTATATTGCACCACCCAGTTGACCTGGATCACGTTTAGGTCGGCGGTAAGCATTAAGGAAGATAGGTCCGAAGCATTTCCGCCAAATTCACCCAAACCCCGCCCGCTTGTAGTCGCTCGGGTTAGGCCAAATTCTTCTTTTCGGATCGACTCGACATCCACCTTGATCACTTTTTCAATCCAGGGGATCAAAAAATTAAGCCCTGGCTGACTGGTATTGTGGAACTGTCCAAAGCGCAGGATCACCCCTTGCTCACCCGGTTGGATCTGGTAAACCGACATCCAAACCAAAATAATCCCCGCAAGGCCAAAAGCAATCGCCCCTAGTCCTTTGGGATTATTCGGAAGGCCGTCTGGGCCAGCCCCGGAAGGGCCACTTGGTTTTTTTGGACCAAAAAACTTTTTAAAGCTTTTGGCGATCAGATCGTCCAATTCAGAGGGCTTTTTGCCACCCCGATTGCCCCAGGGATTTCCAGGGTCGCTCATGGGTTCCTTTATTAGGTTAATAGTAGCTAACAGCCCCTATCCTCGCTCGAAAGAGCCCGCCCCGTCAAGGGCAGGTCAGTAACTGCGGTAATCCTTCCTACGACGACGTTGATATTGTGAGACCGCTTGCTCATGTTCTTTATAGGTCTGAGTAAACTGATGCGAACCATCACCCTTGCCCACAAAATATAGGTAGGGTGTCGGTGCAGGGTTCACCGCTGCCTCAATGGCACCAATTCCAGGGCTAGCAATTGGGCTTGGGGGTAAGCCCTTGATGGTATAAGTGTTGTAGGGAGTGGGGGCGGTCAGGTGTTTTTTAGTCAAATTGCCCTTGTATCCCTCGATCCCATAAATGACGGTGGGGTCTGTTTGCAGCCTCATCCCCTGTTTTAATCGGTTATGAAAAACCGAGGAAATAATCCGTCTTTCGCTGGCTTTGCCGGTCTCCTTTTCGATGATTGAGGCCAAGGTCAAGGCTTGATAGTTAGAAAGCCCAACCTTGGCCGCTTGGGCCGAATAGTTGGGTGGTAACTTTGCCAAAAAGGCTTGGACCATGCGGGTCAACACCTCTTTCTCACTTACGCCCGCACTAAACAGGTAGGTTTCTGGAAACAAAAAGCCTTCCAGCAGTTTAGGGTTCCCTGGCAGGCCTAGACCATCAATAAATTGGGGGTCCCTGGTCAAGGCTTCGTAGGTGCCCGAATTTTTAAGTCCCGACTTTCGCAAAACCTCAAAGATCTCAGTCATTCGGTAGCCTTCGGGAATCGTCACCCGGACCACCATTTCTTTGCCTTGGGACAATATCTCCACCAGCCTAGCCGGGGAGACGGCCCCCTCGACCTGATAAACCCCCCTTTTAAAATGGGCCGCCTGCCCTGAAAATCTTGCGGCCCAGTAAAATAACGGTTTAGAGGAGATAAGTCGCTTTTCTTTTAAAAGCCGGGTAATGGAAGTAAGATTCATCCCTTTTTTGATCTCAAACTCTTGTGTCTCGCCTGCGTATCCCTTGAAATCTCGTTGATATTGCAGGTATCCGGCCCCTAAAAAACCGCCAGCTACCAAGATGAGCCCCAAACAAACCACCCCAAAGATTTTTATTTTTTTCATAACTTCCTAACCTGTGGCATCTGTAAGGGCCCCTCGATGGACAGCCCAATGTGGCCCGCAGGGTCCCGGTAACCTTGAATCAAAGTGGCTACCAAGCCCAAACGGCTCTCTAGTTCGGGGGCAAATTGACCCGATAGTTTTAGATTAAGTTGGCTTAATTGGGGGGTCTGCCGATTGATTTGAATCGTGCCGTCCAGCTGCCCGCCGAAGTCGCCTTGGGTATTTACATTTAACTTAAGCTCATTTCCCTTTAATTCACCGGTCAGAACCACTCGACTCAAACTGGTATCCGGCATTTCCAGGGGCAGGCCGGTCTGGGAGGGGTTGCCCGAAATCGAGACCTGAATCAAACTAATCTCGCTCTGGCCCTCACCACTTAAAAGTCCGTGCCGACCCTGGGCTGATAGGACCGGGTTACTAGTAATTAACCTCATTTTACGAAGCTCTGCATGGCGATTAGGCAGGATTCCTCGCGCCTCATATATCAACTCGGGCCCCCAGATCGAAACCACTCCGGCTAACTTGCCCTGATACAACTCTGCCTCAAAACCCACCCGGCCCAACAGCAAATGCCAAGGGGCAAAGCTGATAGCTACGGGACCTGTTACAAGTTCCCCGGGCCCATTTAAAACCAGACTTTGCGCCGTTAGGCCAAATAAACGAGTCTCTAAACTGCTAATCTTTAAGACCCCTAAATTTGCAGGCCACTGATTTTCTAGCAAACGGGCTAAACGGTCCCCGTCCAAACTGACCCAAAAGGCAGCCCAAAATAGCCACAACCACAAGAGCCCTATTAGGGTTTTTTTGACTAGGCCGTTCATTTTGAGGAAACCAAGAGCGCCAGTTTTAGCCGTTTTTCGTTTTGAAAGCTTTTTTGCAGGTCTAGGTTTTCGATTAAAACCCGTGGCTGTAAATGTTCGATTTGATAAACGGTTTGGGCCATCTCGGTCAGGGTTAAGCCGTCTAGTTGGACCAATAAGCTTTGAGCGGCTCCAGGGGTGTTTTGAGAAACCAAACTAGCCCGCTCGATAACCCCGGTTTTTTTCATCACTCGGCTAAGCCGAGCGGTCAAACCCTCGGGGCTCGGACCGGCTAAACTCCCTTGGGCGGCCAATTGCGGACCTAAGGTTTCTATCTGCTGAATCTGTGATTCTAACTCCTTACTTTTTTTGGCCTGCCGGTCTTGGGCTTGGGTCAGGGGAAGGACCAATAAGCGAATTAAGATCAATGGGATCAAAATCAAAGCGGCTAACATCAACAACCGCCGCTCCCTGGGATTTAATCGATCGATCACCGCCCCCCCTTTATGGTCACCGAAAAGCTCACCTCGCCTTCACCTTGGGCTTTTTGGCTCAAGGTCATCACGTAGTCAGGGGCTGGAAATAACTTAGACAACTCGGTTTTGGTGGTTTCAAAATCTTGGGCTTGACCGGTTTTACCAATAAAAGTCCAGTCCCTCCCTTTGGCTGAAAGTCGGGACAATTGCAAACTGGGGGCTTGCTCTTTAATCTTAGAAAGTCCTGCTAGCCCAGTGGCGTAGGGATAGGCTAGCACTGGAGCGCCGCTCTCGGCGCTAACCCTTTGTTTAAGAATCTTTAAGGCTTGCGCAGGGGGCACTTGGGGAAGATATAGGCTGGCCGTTTGGGCGAGTTGGGCCTCTAACCTGGTCACCCGTTTAGACCCGTCAAATAAGGACAAGCCCAAACCCAAAGCCCACACCAGCGCCAAACAGGCGGCTAAAGTCCCGGTTTTTTTAAGCGCCCCTTTGTGTTTGTTCCACTCACTTAAAAGGGCAGCCCGCCGCTCTTCGATGGGCAAAAGCCCCTTGGAGCGCAACCAAGTGGGTTCAAGCAAAAAATTTTGCGCGGTAAAAGGCAGGGGTTGGGTTGGCGGATCAGGTCGGGCCTCAATCTGAAAATCCGCTAGGGCCACATAAGCGAGTTTGGCACTGCGCTCCAGGGTTAAGGTGGATTTTTCCTTTTGATTAAGCGCCAGAGCCCGTAAAACCCCGTTGATCTTAGGCAACCAGGATTCTGGATATTTCTGCGATTGGGGTAGCGTGGTGACGCTGCTTAAAAAACCCTCTTCAAAACAAAATATCCGGGCAAGCCCAGGCTCGAAAACCAGATGGGTCCTAAAATCTGGACTGGTCGGGGATTGCGCGACTAAGCTTAATAGGTTTTCTAAGGCCAAAACCTGCCCCACTTCGAACCCTAACTCGGTCAACGCTTCTTTAATCTGGGACAACAAATTGGTTTCGATCCCAAAAACCTGCAACCGTACCTGCCCCCTCACTTTGTTGGGCCTCGCTTGGTGGACCAGCGTGAATTGATTCAAGTCCCCTAAAAAATGGTTTTCTAGTTCAAAGCGGAGGAGCGGTTTAAGCTTGCGGGTAGGCACCCAGGGCAAAACTAGCGACTGGAAGTGGAGCAGACTTTGGTCAAGGACCAGATGGATTTTTTTATCAGGTAAGGGATGACTAGACAGCCGTTTGGCAAACTCGGCCAAGTCTTGGGGCCATATTCCGCTTCGCCGGTGGCGCAGCTCCAGCCCTGGGCTTATATAGGCGATCTCCTGCTGGCAGATAAACAGCCCTGCCATTTAGCGGGACTCGGCAAAAACCCCAATCTGGCGGAACTTTTCCCAGCGATCTTCCACCAGCGCTTCTGGATTAAGCTTCTTGAGATCTTTAAGGTTTTTTAAAACCTCAGCCTTTAGATTATCCAGAGCCTCTTCTGGTTTAGCGTGCGCCCCACCGATCGGTTCTTTGATAATCCCGTCGATAATACCCAATTTGGAGAGTTCCCGCGCCACGTATTTAAGGTTCTGCGCCGCTTCTTGGGCGCGGCTGCCATCCCCGTAGAGGATGGAGGCACAACCTTCTGGAGAGATCACCGAATAAATCGAATGCTCAAACATCAACACCCGGTTGGCCACACCCAAGGCCAAGGCCCCACCAGAACCGCCTTCCCCGGTCACCACCGCGATCACCGGCACCTTTAAGGCCGCCATTTCGCGTAAATTTACAGCAATCGCTTCGGACTGCCCCCTTTCTTCGGCACCCAAGCCAGGATAGGCCCCTGGGGTGTCGATCAAGGTCAGGATCGGCATCCCAAACTTCTCGGCCAATTTCATCAAACGCAATGCCTTTCGGTAGCCCTCTGGATGGGGCATGCCGAAGTTTCGCAAAACGTTTTCGGCAGTGTTGCGACCTTTTTGGTGGCCAATCACCATAAAGGGATGTTTATCAATTTTGCAGATGCCCCCTACAATACTGGGGTCATCGCGAAAATGCCGGTCACCGTGTAGTTCTTCAAAGCCGGTGGTACAATGTTCGATAAAATCGAGCGTATAGGGCCGTAAGGGGTGCCTAGCGAGCAAGGTTTTTTCCCAGTCGCCCAGGTGTTTGTAGGTATTCGTCTCTAATTTAGCCGCTTTTTGCTCTAATTTCTTGATTTCGTCGGTAACATCCACCTCTCCCGCTTCGTGCATAGCTTGAAGCTCGGCGATTTTGCTACGGAGCGCAATAATGGGCTTTTCGAATTCTAAAACGTACATGCGAGGAAGACGAAAGACCCCCTTTAAACCCTAATGAAAGGGCTCAAGGGGGTGTTTGTTTTGGTCAGGCGGTGTTTAAATCGTTAAGAGGCCAGAGTAAAGTTTCCCTGGTCATTGGCCCCTAAAAAGATTTCATCTGAAAATCCTTTGGAGACCGAATAAAGGAACTCATTGATCACGTTAGACATGTTTTTCATGGTCGTTTGCTTCTTTTTGATACTAACGATGTCAATGTCTAACAAAAGCCCCGGCTGAATATGGAAGGGGTTGATCTGGTTATGGAATTCCTCGAATTGCCCCTTTAAGAAAGACAACCGTTTCTCCACCACCTGGCGGACCTCATGGTTTTGGTCATGGAAGACCTTCACCATTTTTTCGGTCATCAAGGGGAAGCGGTTGGAAACCTCTTGCAGCTTATGCTCTAAGGTCGGGTTTTTCTCATCTACCGTGGTAGGGTCGGGGGCGATAAAACTGATCTCGTTCCAGCGGGTCTCGGCTTCGTCTTTAACCGGTTCTGGTTTGGCCACTTCAGACTGGGGTGCGCCCCGTTTGCCTGATTCAGGAGCCGAAGCTGCACCCGAAAGCATTTTCTCGCTTAAGGTTTCCCAGTCGTCATACCCCTTTTCCTTGCGGTCAGAGCGGTAAATGCCATCACACACGTCCCAAAGATGTTGCACCTCGCGGTCCAATTCTTCGACCTGCTTTAGATAGGCTTCGCGCAAAGACAGGAGTTGTTCTTGGTCGTAATAAGCCAGCCGAATCGAGTACCTTTCGTCAGGCAACCGAGATTCGGACTCGTCTTCATACTCGCGGATCACACATTCGCGGGCGTTTTTGTAGTTTTCGATAAACTGATAACCCATCCGGCTGTTGTCCAAGATACCGGTAATGGCGTTAACCGAGGTATTAAAACCGCGGTTGCGGATGTTTTGGTTATCGATAATCTTTTTAATGTTTTCGCGGATACCCAAGGCGTCGTAGTCTTGGCCATCAATCTCGGCACCAATACCGTCAACCGCGTCCAAGAAACGCTTGGCCACAAACTGGTAGCGAACTTCTTCGTCCTCGTCGCTGACGTATTTGTCTAATACCTTGAATTTTTCAAAGAGTTTGTCTTGATCTCCCAAGGGTTCTGAATTGGCTTCAACCCGCTCAGCACTAACCCGGTCGATCTCGGCGTCGATCAAGTGGTGAATATTTTTTGCGACCACGTCTTTGATCAAGCTGGTCACGGGCACTTGATAATGATAGATCGGGCTGATCAATTCCGAATCCAAGATAGAGATGGACAGTTTAAGGTCCATCACCGTCTTCGGTCGCTTTTTGTTGTCGCGGAAGCTGCATTTAACAATGGCGTAGCTGTTATCCCCCCGAACAAAGGCCCCCACATCCGACTTTTCGCGTAATAAGGCGTTGGTGTGCGATTCGAGGTCGCGCACGCCCCGTTCGATATGGCCTTGTAAATGGCCGTACATATCAACGATGCTGCGTTCGATCTCGGCGGTGTTGAGGTTGTCCGCAACGCCGATGCGCTCCAAAATGTCAGTAATCCCCCTTGGGGTGTATTTAGACAGAGCCCGGTTTTCTTCCTTATCCACCAAGTCGCGGAACTTTTTCGCCATTTCGTCTTCCATCGTGACGATATAGCGGTTTAGCATGTTCTGGAAGTCTTGGTTGAAATAGTTGTGAAGCTTCGACTTAATCGAACCCATCACGTCTAATCGCTCTAAAACCTCAGGAGGCAGCTTGGCGTGGATGTGGTTGATAATTTTATCCACTTCCTCGTCGATAATCTGTTTAGCCTCCTCGTACTCGTTGCGGTTCTCCCGATTTAGACTGTTCCTTGAGCCTACGGCACTGGCCTTTTCTGGATGCACATAGTTCGGTCCTCGGGTGAAAGTTTCGCGTGCCATCTTAGCTCCTATGGTCGTTAACTGGCATTGGTCCTAACTTACTCTGGTGCCCTCTCTCGGCACAAGCCCAGGGGGACACGAAATTCGAAGTTTCAGGGGACGTTATCAGCATCAGCAACAAAAAGCAACTATTTCGGTCCTTCATAGCGGATATAGACTGTCTTTTGCCCGGACACGTTTGCTTGATCACGACTCACCAAAATTATTCGATTGTCTTCGTCGCTTAGCTCCAAATTCACTTCAAACTCGACTTGTTTGCGGTCCTTGAGCTCACTGAAATTTTTATAGTAGATCTTTTTGTTTTTGTTAAACAAGTAAAGATCCTTAACCCCTGAATCGTCAGAAACCTTGCCCACAAAGGTCAGCTTACGGCTCTTAGAGGTCCAAACTGGATTTTCGATAGTGATTTGGGGTAGTTGATTTTGCAGGGCATATTCCTTTTCCTCAACCGGCACCTTAAGCTTGTGACTGATGGAGCTTAAAGGATAGGTTGAATCTAGGAGATCAAAAGAGAAGTCCAGCTTGCCGTCTAAGGGTTTGCCCCTATATTCAAATAAAAACAAAGCCTTGGACCCTTGCCCTGGAGCCAAAGGCTCCAAGGTTAGTCGTCCATTTTTCAAAAAGACCCGCTCTCCCTCGCCGTTTTTAAACAGCAAACTTAATTTGCCCGAGGCGCCTACTCCGTTGTTTTTGACGGTCACCTCGACTGCGATGGTCTCGCCGGGCTCCATAATTCCGTTTTTATTGCCCGCCGCCCCTTTATCGTTGTTGTCTAAAAACCGTAGTTGATAGTCAAACCGGGGCATCGGCTTCTCTTGAATGATCAAAGCCATTTGGTGACTGGCTAAAACCTTGTCTGAAAGGTCGGTCAGGTCGAAATTGATTAGGTCGTTACGGGTCAAAGACGAGGTCGAGATACGAATCGGTAGAAACCAAACTCGGCTTTTTTTCTCGGCCAAACTGCCAAAGGCCAATTGGCGATCGTCAAAAACTGGATTTTTGGAGTGGGTCGTCGCAACCAGCCTGCCGGTGGTCCCTCCGCCTTGGTTTTCTACCTCTAAATACAAACGAATCTGGGAATCCGCAGGAACAGGGCCATCTAATTTGACCCACTTTTTGTCCTTTTCAATCTCAACCCAAGACTTGGCCACCAGTTTGGGTTTACCTTTCGCCGGTAGTTGTGCCCAGGGGGCGTCGAATTTTTTAAACCGCTCGATCATCTTGGCCTCTTGGGCCTTTTCTTCGGCGGTCATATAGCCGTTTGCTTCCTTGATCAGTCCCGCAAAATTGGTCGATTTATTTTTTACCAAAATCTCCAAACTCGACTGCACTAAAAAATCTTTGTTAAGGCGTTCTAGCCGAGCCTTTTTGCTGTCGTCTTGTTCTTCGTCGTCAGGGTTGTCTTCCCCATTTTCGGCGGACTTAGCTTGGGCTTTGGCCTTTTCTTCATCTTCATAGAGGTAAAAAGCAGACAGCTCCGGCTTTTCGGCCTTGTCGCGGTCGCCCCATTCTTCGAAGTTTTCCTCTAAACTGTCTTCACCATTGTCATTCGATTGCGGGGTCACCCGCAAAAAGTCTTGGTCGATAAAATAAGGTACCACCTCAATATGGGGGCTCACTCCAACTGATTGGATCGAGATATCGCCGGGGGTTAAATACTTGCTTGTGGTCATCTTTAGGGCCGAGCCCCCCTTTAGGGGGATCACCTGCTGCACCGAGCCCTTGCCAAAGCTGGTACTGCCCATAATTAACGCCCTCTTATTTTTTTTAAGCGCTGCGGTAACAATCTCTGAAGCTGAAGCGGACCCGTGATTGATTAAAACAATCAGGGGCATTTCGTTTAACGTCGAAAACCAATGCGCCTCGAAGGACTGTTTGGAATCCGAATCAAGCCCCGCCGTAGAAACAATCACACCTGCGTTTAAAAACCGATCCGAAACTTTAATGGCTTGGCTTAAAAGCCCCCCAGGGTTGTTTCGTAAATCGAGGATTAAGCCCTTGAAGGTTTTGAGGTCATAATCCATGTCCTCCAAAGCTTGATCGAGTTCAATGTCCGTATTTTTACCAAAGGTTTTGATCTGGATGTAACCCACCCGGTCCTTGCCCTTGGTAAACACCTCTGATTCAACCGAATTGATCTTGATGATGTCGCGGATAATGGGCACCCGTTTGGGTTCATTAAAGCCTTTGCGCATTATATAAATCACCACCTCCGTGCCCGCCTCTCCGCGCAGTTTTTTAACCGCATCGGGCAGGGCCATGTTTATGGTAGATTCGTCGTCGATTTGTACCACTTTGTCTTTTGCTTGCAACCCGGCCCGGCTGGCGGGGGTGCCGTCGATGGGGCTGATGACGGTTAGCTCTCCATCACGTAGGCCAATCATCATCCCCACCCCACCGAAGTTGCCGCTGGTACTGGTGGAAAAGTCCGAATAAACCTCTGGGACTAAAAGTGTGGTATGAGGATCAAGTTTCTTTAAGAAACCGTTGATCAAGGCGTAGTCCACCTCTTCAAGGCTTTCGTCACGATCGAGGTGGCCTTTGATAAAGTCGGCCACTTCTTGCAGTAGTTGGTTTAAGTCGCGGACGGTTTTGGGGACCTTGGACTTGATTTCCTTTTGGTGTTTATCGACCTTAACCGAGATCACCACTTGGTCGCCGGTCACCTTCATTTCGGTTAAGACAGGGGCCACGGTCGCTGAGACCCGCTCTAGGGCCCCTTCGAGCATCCGCAAGGGTTGTACCCGCCCTTGATCAACATAGCCCCTCTTGACCATCTCTAAAACCTTAGGGATCAGGTCCGAACTAGGGACAAAGCGTTCCGCGTTTAGGTTGCTTAGGCTTAAAAATAAAAGGGTTACCGCAAATAGGAATCGTTTCATGAAATCGGTCATAAACTGACGGCAATAGCCACCACTTGTTCGAACCAAGCCTTGGCTTTTTGAGTTTCTAGGGCGGCGTCCGCCTCCCCCCCGGCTGCGGCTTGCTGGTGTTTATGGCCAGTGTTTAAGCAACATAGGGCTTGATAAAAGGGAATCACTACCGCCAACTCCTTATCTGCCGAGAGAGCTAAATATTCGGCGTAAAAGGCTTGGGCTAGATCGTCTTTTCCTAAATGAATCAAATGGGCCATAAACTGGGCCAGATCACTAGCGCGGTCGCCATGGCGGTCTTTAATGGGATCTCCACCCCGATTCAAAAAATTAACCCCTTGAGGGGTCCAATGAATCTTGCGAGGTTCAACTAACCCGTGGTAGTGCCCCACAAACCCCCGCTTAAGTCGCCGGTTAAAGATCTTTTTATGATCTTCTAAGTATTTTTCCAAAGGCCTAGTACTGCGATCAATCATCGGCTTGGTTAGGCCAATCCCTAAAAATTTTTTCGACTGATAAAAGCCATTGGCCAAGGCCTGCTGTAGCTCAGCGGGACCAGGCTGGCGAGGGGGGGTCTTGGGGCCTTCGGCGCTATGGAAACGCCAAAGAGCTTGGGCGATCTGGGCGACATGCTTGGACTTTAGCTGTCCCTTCTCTAGCATATGGTCCACAAAGCCCTTATCGATCAATTGGCGCTGTTTCAAAACCAAATAGCGCACCTCACTTAAAGGGGCAGACTCCTTTAAGTGCCAGTGCCCATCGGTCTCTACCAAACGGAGTACGCTGGTCTCCAACCCTGGCGAATGAAGCCCTGCCTGGGCCACCATTTCGCTGCAAAAGGCTTCTTCTAGGGCGATTCCACTAGCAGAGGACTCCCGTTTTTTAACTTTATATACCCAGTCTCCAGTTTTGAAGACCCAGAAATCATCGGACTCCTGATACTTAACCTGACGGTTTGCCTCGGCATAAAAACCGGGTTCACTCAAGGCCTTGTGGAAGTCGGGCTTGACAGCTCGTTTATTCATTTTGGATCGGGCAAGGTTGTAGAGCGTGGGGCGTTTACCACTCGGAAAAGTCGAGTTTAAAGGGCTTTAGTCGATTTGCCAACAAAAAGCTTAGGCCCAGGGGTTGGGCCCCGTGTTTTTGCGGCTCGTTAGCTAAATTTATGTAGCTTTCGATAAAGACTATGTAGGGCTTCTTTGCGCGACTGACCTTGTCCGACAACGCTGATATCATTATCTTCAAACCAACAACGATAGGTATATTGTACGCCGTCGTCCCCTGGGTGCACCAGCTTACTGGAGACCCGTTCAGTCGAAAAACTGCCCTGCATTTTTTCAGCCAGACCCTCAAAAAATTGGAGGTAGCTCAGGGTGTTCATCGTTTTCCTTGGAATTGACGCTTTTGGAACGGACCTTTAGCCTGATTGCTTGCCGCTTTAAAGCGCACCAGGTAGTTAAACCTACCTTGGTAACACCTATGTCGATGCGATATCTATGCCAGCTAGTTCAATATCAAACCCAACCTGGGGGGTTATCGTGGTCGGTGGTGGCCATGCGGGGGCCGAAGCCGCCTTGGCTGCGGCCAAGCTGGGGGTAAAGACCCTGCTACTCACCCAGACGGTTGATAACCTAGGGGCTATGAGTTGTAACCCCGCAATTGGCGGGCTGGCCAAGGGGCACTTGGTCAAAGAAATCGACGCCTTAGGGGGCGCCATGGGCCAAGTAGCGGACCAAACGGCCATCCAGTTTCGGGTACTGAACCGGGCTAAGGGTGCCGCTGTACAGGCGACCCGCTGCCAGTCAGATATGTTGGCCTATAAAACCCAGATGCGAGCCCGACTAGAGCGGCAGCCGGGTCTAACTATCAAACAGGCCGAGGTGGCCGGGCTCAAATTAGAAATGGGCCGAGTTGTTGGGGTGACTAGCCTTATGGGCGAGGAAATTAAGGCCCAAACAGTGGTTTTGACCACTGGCACCTTTTTAAACGGATTGATCCACATCGGCGACCAACGGCACAAAGCGGGCCGGGCCTGGGAATTTCCTTCTACCTTGCTAGCCGAACAACTCAAGGCCTTAGGCCTAAATTGGGGCCGCTTAAAAACCGGGACAACCCCAAGACTTGACGGGCGGACCATTGATTTTTCCAAGATGGAGCCCCAACCGGGTGACGATCCTTTTGTACCCTTTAGTTTTTGGGGCCCCCCTGCCCAGTACCTAGCCCAGCAGCCTTGTCACATCACCTTTACCAACGCCAAAGGCAAGGAGATTATCGAGGCTAATATTCACCTATCCGCGATGTATTCAGGCGCAATCACCGGCATTGGGCCTCGATATTGCCCGAGTATAGAAGACAAGGTCAGCCGCTTTCCAGAGCGGGACCGGCACCAAATATTTATCGAACCCACCAGCCTTGCTAGCTTTGAATATTATCCCAACGGCATGTCCACCAGCCTGCCTTTGCCGGTCCAGGAAGCCTTTATGCGTTCGATTGTGGGCCTGGAACAGGTAGAGATTGTCCGTCCTGGTTACGCTATAGAATACGACTACCTTCAACCAACTGGCCTTAAAAATAGTTTAGAAAGCAAAGATCTTCCAGGGCTGTTTGCGGCTGGGCAAGTCAACGGTACCTCTGGATATGAGGAGGCCGCCGCCCAGGGCCTTATCGCCGGGATCAATGCCGCCCGCTTGACCCAAAACCGGCCTCCCTTGGTGTTAGGGCGGCATCAGGCCTATATTGGGGTCTTGATCGACGACTTGGTTTCTAAAGGCACCGCCGAGCCCTACCGGATGTTCACCAGCCGCGCCGAATACCGCTTAAGCCTCCGCGAAGACAACGCTGACTTACGTTTAAGCCCCATTGGCCGGGAGATTGGGCTTTTGGGGGATAAAGAATGGGACCTATTTAATACAAAACAAGAAGCCCTCGCTCGGCTAAGAGAACTGGCCCACACGCTTTATGTTTACCCCGAACCTGGGGCACCCCCTATTGAGCATCGTTTAAAGTTAGAGGTTTTCTTAAAAAAACCGGAACTCGACTTTGCCGCACTTGAGCGGTTTAAGGGCCAAGAGGAATTGGCCCCGCTAGCCGAATTTACGGACGCCGTTAAAAAAACGGTGGAAACTGAATTTAAATATGAAGGGTATTTAAGGCGACAAGAATCGCAGGTCCAGAACTATCTGAAAACCGACGCCATTCAAATCCCTGCATCCTTTGATTACACCACAGTGATTGGGCTCTCTAAGGAGGTTTGCCAAAAATTACTCCAGGCCCGCCCGCAGACCTTAGGGCAGGCGGCCAAGATCAGTGGCATCACCCCGGCCGCGATAGCCTTACTGATGGTAGCTATCCAAAAAGGACGTAAATGAGTGAGTTTTTTAAGCTATACGAGCAAATCCGGGCGGGGCAGCGAATAAGTTCCGAAGAAGGCTTGGCCTTGTTACAAAGGGCCCCATGGACGGCTTTGGGGACCTTAGCCCAAGAACGGCGAACCGCTCTATTAGGCAATGAATCGGCAAGTTATACCCTGTTTCGTATAATCAACTACACCAATGTTTGTACCATTGATTGCAATTTTTGCAGCTTCCGACAAAACGCGGAACACCCCCGCGCTTACGTAATGAGCACCGAGGAAGTCCTAGAAAAATGCGCCCAAGCGGGCACTTTGGGGGCAGACCAGATTTTTTTACAGGGCGGGGTACATCCTGATTTGCCGCTGGACTATTACCTCGAACTCCTCCGAGCGATAAAGTCCCGGTTTGGCTTTCATATCCGCGGGTTTTCTCCGGTTGAGCTAAGGGAGATGTCCAAGAGTTCGGATTTAAAACTATCGACACTGTTAAGCCTACTTAAAGAAGCCGGGCTCGATTCGGTTCCAGGCGCAGGGGCAGAGATTTTGGCAGAACGGGTGCGTAAAGTTTTATCGCCCAACAAATGTTCGGCCCAAGAGTGGGCTGATATCCTTGCCTTATGCCACGAACAGGGCCTGCGGGGCTCGGCCAACATTGTTTTTGGCTCGATTGAAACCGAAGCCGAGATCATCGAGCATCTGGATTTGGTCCGCCAACTCCAAGACCGTACTGGCGGATTCGACAGCTTTGTCGCCTGGACCTTTCAGGCGCAAACCAAAGACTTCACGGTCAAACCGATCCCTCCCCACCACTATCTAAAGGTCTTAGCCCTGGCTCGGCTTTATTTGGACAATATCCAACACCTAGAGGTTTCAGTCATGGTTCAAGGACCAGAAACCGCCAAAATCGCTTTGCAAATGGGGGCCGATGACATTAGTTCCCCGGTTTTAGAAGAACAGGTACTAAGAAGTCACGGGGTTTCTAGCGAGCAGGAAGCACGAAAACTGATCGAAGGTGCCGGCTTAAAGCCCCGCAGGCGGGACTTTAATTACCGGTACCTTGAATAGAACTCAACTTAAGGTCTTGAGCAGGGCTTTTGCTTAGTCTTTCCAAGAGATACATTCAGCTGGACAGCTATCAATCTCTTCTTGGATTTCCTCTTTGGTAGCCCCATCTTGGTTGTGTACCTCGGCCAAGTCTTCGTCATTCATCCGAAAGACTTGGGGCAGATTATCGGTACATTGTACACAAGAAGTGCACTCGTCCTGTTCGATATGAAGTTCTTTGGCCATTGTTCCTCAAGGGCAAATTGCTTTAATCGGTTATTCTTTCCAGTGGATACATTCACCTGGGCAGGTGTCAATTTCCTCTTGGATTTCGTCTTCAGTGGCCCCATGGGCATCATGCACTTCAGCCAAATCATCATCATCCATCCGAAAAACGTCAGGAAGATTATCTACACACTGAACACAACTGGTGCATTCGTCTTTTTCTACGTAAGGGATCTTAGCCATGGCTCCTCTAGGTTGATAACTCGGCCAATTGGCCGGCTGTGTTTGCAATACCTTTGAAGAAGCGGAACCAAAAAATCAAGCAGGAAAAACAAAAATGACCGATTAACCTACCGACTAAGCTTGTCGGCCAAAAACCGGCAAGCCTTCCCTCCTAATTCGAGATAGTTAGCTTTCCACTCTTTTTGCCCTTGCCGACCTACCTGATTCGTTAGCCCTAAAACCGCAGACCAAGATTTTTGAGCCTGCCAAGCAGCCAAGGCTACTCCAAACAGTTCTAAGTTTTCTACTTGGGCGCCGTGGCTTTGGGTGATCCTTTTAGCCGCTTGATTATCACTGGTAATGGCTATACCGCTGGCAGCAGCTACTCGGGGTAAATCAAATCGCCTTGGGCCAGCAGGGATCTGCCTGCCCCCTTGCAATTGGGCGTAGTGCCCCTGGCCTTGTTCAGCAGAGGGATCAAACAAAACCGCTCGATTGACCTCAACCAATTGACCCATTTCAAGTCCATGACCTGGATATATCCCGGCCGAACCGGTAAAGATAACTTCAGAATATTGGGACTTGGCCAACAACTCCGCCAACTTTAAGGCTGCCAGCAACACTCCCACACCCAAAGCCGAGAATTCCATCCCCGCGGCCTTATAATGGCCCTCATTTATTTTTTGCGCGTTTAAAAGAGCGGCTAGTGGAGACAGCTCGGCGTCTATGGCCGAGCAAATCAGCAAGGTCATATCAAACCCTGAAAGCGGGGCGCGCTTGGTGCCGCTCTAAACCTAGCTCAATTAATTTAGAAATCAATTGACTATAAGGAATCCCTGAGGCTTCAAACATCTTCGAGTACATACTAATCGAGGTGAAGCCAGGCAAGGTGTTAGGTTCGTTAGCCCAAATCTCTTCATTTTCATCCACAAAAAAATCAATCCTCGCAAACCCCTCTAATTCCATACACCGGAAAACCGCCTTTGCTTGGGCCTGTAACCGCTCAAGTAGCTTGGCCGAAACCGGAGCGGGAATAAGTAGTTTAGTGGTATTGAGGATATACTTAGCTTCGTAGGAGTAAAACAATTCCTCTGGTACAATCTCGCCTGCCACAGAAACCTGAAGCTCGTGATTGCCTAACACCGAAAGCTCGATCTCTCGACCTTTGATCCCCTTTTCAATCAATACCTTTTTGTCACAACCAAACGCTTCCTCAAGCCCCTTTAGGTAACTCTCTTTATTAGTCGCGCGGGTAATCCCTAACGAACTCCCTTGGGAGGCGGGTTTAATAAACAGCACTTGACCTAGTTTACTACAGGCTTGCTCCCAAGAAGGTCGGGGCTCATAGTTGCGGACAGCTAGGTAAGGAGCGCTTTGGATGCCTGCCTCTTTAAAGAGACGCTTCATCACCTCTTTATCCATCCCCATGGCCGAGCCCAAAACCCCTGAACCCACATAAGGCAGGTTTTGCATCTCTAAAAACCCTTGCATCGAGCCGTCTTCACCCCAGGTGCCGTGGATCACCGAAAAAACACAGTCGATTTTTTTCCCTTCTACACAGCCCTGCTCAAGCCGAACCTCCCGCAAGCCTTGGGCCAAGCGGATGTTTTTAGGGTCATCTGGGTCTTGCACCAGAGGGTCACCAGTGACCCAACGACCCTCGTAATCTAAGGCCACCAAAAAGGGATTAAAACGGGTTTGGTCAATCGCCTTTACAACAGATAAGGCAGAGCGCAGGGAAACCGGGTGCTCCCCAGAGGGGCCCCCGCAAAGGATTAAAATGTTTAATTTCATGGTATCATGTAGCTAAGTACCAAGGCGTCTTCCTTGGGGTTTTGGTAATATTGTCGGCGCAAACCTTGTTCGGTAAAGCCCATTTTCCGGTAAAGATACAAGGCCTTTTGGTTACTTACGCGGACCTCTAAAAACAACCGGTGCCCCGAATTTTGTCGCTGCAGAAGGGCCTTTACCAAACCCTCTCCTAAACCCTGGCGACGATAACTTGGGATAACGGCTAATTTTAGGAGTTCGGTTTCTTCGTCATGCACCCAAAAGGAAATAAAACCAGCCAGTTCAGGGCCAACGCTGACCAAACCTGTCTCCACCCCCGCCTGGACAAACCTCTGCCAACCTTGTTCATCCCAGGCTTCCCCAGGCAAGCTTTGTCGGTCCATTTCGGCTAAATTGGATAAAAGTAGTCCGGTTTGGTACAGACCTTTTACAAATTGATAACTAACCCCACTTTCGCTCATAGAGTATCTCCGCCTCCGACGGACGAAGGTAGATGGGTTCTAACGGGCAAGGTTGGTAACTTAAAGGAGGCTGATCGGCAAACCAATCGGCTAAAACTAACGCGTTGACCTGTCTAGCCGCGCTCCGGTCGAATCGCGCCCCGCAGGTGTTAGGATCATAACCCAACTGTTCTAAAATATCGATACCCTCTCCTAAAACCATTTCTCCAGGCTCTAATTGCTCCATAAAATCTTGGGGAGTGATAAGGGTTAGTTCGCCAAGGCGCTCTGGCTTAGCCCCCTGTCCATCAAACGCCCCCAGATAAAGTTCTCCTTTATGCGCGTTTTGGATGACTTTGATCCGCCCAGGATAGTAGGGCAGGGTGGAGGCGGCCAAGGCCAACCGGTCAGCCCCGTAAAGAGGAAGCCCAAGGCCCAAGGCCATCGCTTGGCACTGGGCCAATTGGATACGAACCCCTGTAAAACTCCCCGGTCCCTGGCTGACCGCAATCCCTTCTAATTCGGATTTAGCGATCCCTGTATCGCTCAAGAGTTGGTCGATTAAGATTAGCAGATGGTCCCCATTAGGCCGCCCTGAATCCTGCCAGATTAAGCCCAATCCGCGGCCCCCGCGTTTTATTCCGACCGATAAGGCCGAGGTCGCCGCTTCAACCGCCAATATGGTCTGATCCCCAACTAACACCATTTTTTCTCCGTTCGTCCAAACATTCCAGGGCTAGGAAGGGGTGTAAAGAGCCTTTTTTAAGATAGGTAATCTGAAGGTTATTAACCTACTGGAAGCTGGCATTAGCCCCGACTGCTTATACATTGGTTTTTGGAGAATAACCGAGATCAATTTTTCGTACCCCTCCAGGTAGTGACCTACCTTGGTTCTTGTTTTTCCAAAAAATCCTAAACCGGCACCAGGAGTTAGCCAAATCTACTTGACACGTTGTATTGAAGTGCCGTTAGAATCAAGGCCCAGGCCAATCTATCAACTAACCGGACATATATGAGCTGTATTTTAGGCAAATTTTATTTTATTTTGGTAAATTTATTGCCTTTTTGGCCAATTTTGTCCTGTACCACTGAATTTCCCTTTGTTAGACTGTCCGATGTTAAGGGGGGGGAAGTTTATTAGTATCCTAATTGGCTTTCCCAAATCGTATTGTAACAAATAACAGGATCATACAGATGAACCAAAGCACCACAATGCCCTCAGTTTTGAGGATTGCCATCTTTTACGATGGGACCTTTTTCGATAAAATTTCGAAGTATTTCAAGTTTTATCACACCCGCGCTAGTTACATTAACTTCAATGGACTGCACGAGTTTATCCGCAATAAGATTGCTGAACGCTACAGCACAGATGCAGCTTATTGCCACGTCGTTGAATCCCATTTTTTTAGGGGTCGTTTCTCCTTTGCTGCCGCTAAGTTAGCCAATGCCTTGGAAAAAGACCGGATCTTGGACCAGCACTTGATGTATGCCGGGATCCAGCCCCATTACCACCCGATGAAAGAAACCGCCGAAAAAGCCGAAGAGAAAGGGATCGATACCTGGCTCAGCTTGGAAGCTTACGACATGGCGGTGCACAAAGGATTTGACCTACTGGTGCTTTTTGCCGGGGATCAGGATTTTGTGCCTCTTATCCGCAAAATCAATTCCTTAGGCACTAGGGTTATGGTGCTTGGGGCCGATGTCGAGTGGGAAGACAACACCGGTCGGCGTAACTGGATTAACACCAGCCAAGCCTTGATCAACGAGTCTTGCTACCCGATCATGCTCAACCACGAAGTGGACCAGCGGGGCAACCGGAACGATTCGATTATAGACGGATTGTTTGGCTGAAAAGGCCTAGCCCTTGGCAAATGAGGACCGGAGCGTTATCTTGGGGATACAACCCCAAACTTCGGTCCTTAATTTTATGTCCCCACTGCCCCAAAAGGCGGTTTGCGTAGCCCGCAACTACCGCGCTCATGCCCAAGAATTGGGCAATCCCATCCCTGATGAACCGGTTTTTTTCCTCAAGCCGCCTAGTGCTATTTGCCCATTAGAAGAGCCCCTGGTTCTGCCAAGTTGGTCAAACTCGGTGCACCATGAAATCGAATTGGCAGTCTTGGTTAAAAATCGCCTCTCCAATGCCAGCTTAGAAGAGGTTCGGGCAGGACTGGGCCCGGTGGCGGTGGCCTTGGATTTGACCGCTAGGGATATCCAGCAAAAACTAAAAGAAAAGGGTTTGCCCTGGGAAAAAGCCAAAGCTTTTGACCGGGCGTTGCCCTTAGGCCCCTGGATAGAGGGTTTAGACCTTGACCAGCCTATTACTTTAGAACTAAAAATCAACGGTCAAACCCGCCAAAAAGGCAACACCAGTCAGATGATTCACTCGATCTTCGCCTTGGCCCAAGAGGCGAGCCGATATTTTACCTTAGAACCGGGCGATTTATTGTTAACCGGCACCCCAGAGGGCGTAGGCCCTCTGGCCCCTGGCGACCAGTTGGAACTAATTTTAGCGGACCGCTGGCGTTACCTTACCCAAGTGGCACATGGAAGATAAAAAAGCGCTGGTCATCTTTTCTGGCGGGCAGGACTCGACCACTTGTCTGGCATGGGCCAAACAGCGGTATAAAGAAGTCGCGGCCATCAGCTTTATTTATGGACAGGTGCACGAAATAGAGATCGTCCAAGCAACCCTAATTGCCGAGACCCTAGGGGTCCCGCTCGACGTTTGGGACATCTCTTTTTACCAAGAAATGGTCACCTCCGCCCTAACGGGCAACCTGCCAGACATGAACGCCCAACACCGAGATAACAATCTCTTGCCGGCCAGTTTTGTTCCCAACCGCAATGCCTTGTTTATCTTGCTCGCCCATAGTTTCGCTCAACAGATTAAAGCCCAAGTCTTGGTTACCGGCATTTGCCAGACCGACTACTCGGGTTATCCTGACTGCCGCGACGAGTTTGCTAAGGCCTTTATTGCTGCCTTGAATTCAGGCGCAGACCAACACATCGAACTAAAAACCCCCTTGATGTACAAAACCAAGGCGGAAACCTTCCAGATGGCCGAGGAAGCCGGAATCTTGGACCTGGTTGTTAGAGAATCCCATTCCTGTTATAACGGGGACCCAAACCTCAATAAATGGGGCCGAGGTTGCGGCCATTGCCCGGCTTGTAAAATAAGGGAGCGAGGTTTCGCTGAATTTTTGGCACTTAAACAAGGCAAATAACATGGCACAAGCAGAAGGTTTAACCTTTGAATTTGACGGCCCCGAAGCGATTCGGACCGATCTATTAGAAACCTTTGCGTTCGATTCAAAAGGGCAATATATTCATACAGAAACCTCCGAATTTTCAGCGGTTTGCCCCTTTAGCGGACTGCCAGACTTAGGGGTGTTAACCATCGAATATTACCCTGAAGGGGGTCGGTGTGTGGAATTAAAATCCCTCAAATACTATATGACCAGCTTTCGCAATGTTGGCCTGTACCAAGAAGGGGTAACCAAGCGTATTTTCGAAGATTTAAAGGTCCTTTTGGGCACCCATAACCTCAAGGTTTCAACCCTATACCAACCCAGAGGAGGCTTTACGACCCGCTGTGTCGAAGGCCGCCTCAACCCGGAGCCCCATTGAAAATCCAGTTTTATAATAGCCTCACCGGCAAAAAAGAAGAATTTGTCCCTTTGGTTGCCAAAGAAGCTAAGATCTATTGCTGCGGGGTGACGGTCTATGATTTGTGCCATTTAGGTCATGCTAGGGGCGCTATCAACTTCGACGTGTTGCGGGCTTTTTTAAAGGCTGAAGGTTATAAGGTGACCTTTGTCAAAAACTACACCGATATTGACGATAAAATCATTGCCCGCGCCCAGGAATCCGGCCAGCCTTGGGCCGCCTTGACCGAAGCAATGATTGAGGCCCACGACCAAGACATGGCGGCCTTAGGGGTATTCCCGCCTGACATTGCCCCCAAAGCGACCCAGCATATTGCCGAAATCATCCATATGATCAGCGACCTTTTAGCAAAAGGTTTCGCCTACGCCGCTGGCGGGGACATTTTTTTTAGGGTCCGCTCCTTTCTCGAATACGGTAAACTCTCGGGTAAAAACCTGGACGACCTGATCTCAGGAAGCCGGGTCGAGGTTAATGAAGTCAAAGAAGACGCCCTAGATTTTGCATTATGGAAAAAGGCTAAACCCGGGGAACCTAGTTGGCAAAGCCCCTTTGGTGAGGGCCGCCCTGGTTGGCATATTGAGTGTTCTGCGATGGCTAAAAAATACCTAGGCACTCATTTCGACCTTCACCTAGGGGGCTCAGACCTGATTTTTCCCCATCACGAAAACGAGATTGCCCAATCTGAATGTTGCCACCAGGAAGCCTTTGTAAACTACTGGCTGCACAACGGAATGGTTAAAATTGACGCCCACAAAATGTCGAAGTCCTTGGGCAACTTTTTTACCATTCGTGAGCTCCTGGAAAAATACCACCCTGAGCTTATTCGGTACTTCGTGCTTTCTAGCCAGTACCGAGCGGCGGTCAACTTTTCAGAAGAGGCGGTAGAACGGGGCCTAGAGGGACTAGACCGGCTTTATGGGGCCTTGTTTAAGGTCGAAGGCGAAACCGGCAGTAAGCCCGGGCGCTTAGGACCCCAGTCGGATGTGGCCAAGGCCTACCATCAGCGGTTTATGGAGGCCCTAGCCGACGACCTCAACACCCCCATGGCCCTAGCGGTTTTGTTTGAAATCGCCAAGGATCTCAATAAAGGAGAGTTGGGTGCTGAAGGGTATTGGCTACTACACGATTTAAGCCGAATCTTGGGCCTGCTAGAAGACCAACCAGCCCACTGGTTTAAATCAGAGCGGATCAAGACGCTCAAAACCGGCGACCTTTCTAATACCCAGATTGAGGAATTAATTGCCCAACGGCTGGCCGCGCGCTTGTCTAAAAACTGGGCACAAGCAGACCAACTTAGAGACCAATTAAGCAATGCCGGTATCTTATTGATTGACCGCGATGGAACGACCCAATGGCAGAGAAAATAAAGGCCCTCTACGGGGTCACCCCGGTCGAGGCGGCACTTTTAGCGGGCAAGCGAAAACTTATTCGATTGTGGATGAAAACCGATGGTAAAAACCCCCGGTTTAAGGCTATCTTAAAACTGGCCAAGGAGGCCCATATTCAGGTCAGCGAAGCGACCAGTGAGCAGCTCTTTAAACTTACCGACTCCAAGATGCACCAGGGGTTGGCCTTGGAATGTGGCCCACTAGAACCAGTGCCTTGGGAGGATTTTTTACAAACCAAACCTCGCCTTTTGGTCGCTTTAGACCAGATCGAGGACCCGCAAAACCTAGGGGCCATCTGCCGCACTGCTGCCTTTTTGGGAGCCGGGGGCCTGTTAATCCCTAAGGATCATTCGGCCCCCTTTAGTGCCGCTGCTTCCAAAGCCAGCGCAGGGGCGATGGAGTGGTTTCCCATGGCTTTAGTAGGCAATCTAGCCGAAGCGCTAGACCGGCTTAAGTCTGCTGGATATTGGGTTTATGGGGCCCAGTTAGACGAAACCAGCCAACCTTTGGCCCAGGCCTTGCTGGCTCCTAACATGGTCTTAGTGCTGGGCAACGAGGGTTCTGGGTTGAGGAAACTAACCACTAAACGCTGCGACCATTTGATTACCATACCCGGCCACGGCCAGATGGAGAGCCTTAACGTAAGCGCCTCTGCGGCCATCTTGATCCACCATTTTATGAGTATGCCCGATGAGTGCTAAAATCTTATTGATCAACGGCCCCAATCTAAACCTCTTGGGCACCCGCGAACCCGAACTCTACGGCGGGGCTTCCTTGGCCGATATTGAAGAACAGGTTAAAGCCTACTTTGAAGAATCTGGGATGACCTGTTTGTGTTTCCAATCGAATCACGAAGGGGCGATTATCGACTTTATCCAGGCCGAAGGGCCCAGTGCCGAGCACGCAATTATTAATGCAGGTGCGCTGACCCATACTTCTATCGGTCTGCGAGACGCTATTTCGGGGGTGAGGTTACGCTTTATTGAGCTACATATCTCTAACGTTTATGCCCGCGAGCCCTTCCGGCACCACAGCTATCTTTCAGATGTGGCCGAAGGGGTTATCGCTGGTCTCGGCCCCCAAGGTTATTTAACGGCGGCGGCCCATATTGCCGCCCTGATTGGCGAATGATCAATCTCTACGAATTCACCCGCGCCGACTTAAAGGCTTGGTTGGTTAAAGAGGGCCAAAAGCCCTTTAACGCTGAGCAAATCTACCACTGGCTATACGCCAAAGGGGCCAGGGATTTCTGGGAGATGTCGAACCTTTCTAAGTCCTTGCGTAGCCTTTTAAGCGAACGTTTTTGCTTAACCCCACTTTTAGAGGTTGGGCATAAAACCGCCCAAGACGGCACCATCAAGCTGTTATTGTCGCTGGCCGATCAAGAGCAGATCGAAACCGTGTTGCTGCGCCATTCGGATCACAACACCCTTTGCTTATCCACCCAAGTGGGCTGCGCCATGGCCTGCAAATTTTGTTTGACCGCCAAAATGGGGCTTAAAAGAAACCTTACCCCCGCCGAGATCGTGGGGCAAATTCTAGCCGCCAAAGCCCATCTGCCTGAGGGCCAAGGAATCAGAAATCTGGTGTTTATGGGTATGGGCGAACCCTTACATAATTATGACAACCTGATTTTAGCCCTTAAGATATTACTAGACCCAAGAGGGTTGGATTATTCTTGGAGAAGGGTTACCATCTCTACCAGCGGTTTGGTCGAAGGGATTCGCCGCTTCTGGGCAGAGCCCGAGGTTCGGGCTATGCTTGCAATCTCGCTCAACGGGGTTACCCAAGAAGAGCGGCAACTCTTAATGCCCGTCTCTAAACGCCATGACCTCGAATCCTTAATCCAGGCCCTAAAAGAGATGCCACCTGAAAAAAAGGACCGGATCACTTTTGAATATGTTCTCTTAAGAGACCATACGGACGGAATGGATCAAGCGAAACGGTTGGTTGCTTTACTGAACGGGATCAAGGCAAAAGTTAACTTAATCGAGTTTAATGAACATCCCGATTTACCCTTTAGGGCCCCCGACCCGGCTCGGACCAAGGCCTTTCAGCGTTATCTATTAGACAAGGGCTTACTGGCGACTCTGCGCGCTGCTCGTGGCCAAGATGTGGCGGCTGCTTGCGGGCAATTGGCCACGGATTATGCAAAACAGTTAAAGGAGCTAAAATGAATCCAGTCAGCGCCGAAGAGGCCAAAGAGGCGATCAAAACCTTGATCCGTTTTATCGGGGATGACCCAGAACGCGAAGGTCTTTTGGAAACCCCAGAACGGGTAATTCGGGCCTATGAAGAGATTTTTAAAGGGTACAAATTAGACCCAGCCGAGATTTTAGAAAAAAAATTTTCCACCCATTCGGGGGAGTTGGTGGTGCTTTCCAATATTGAGCTATACTCCACTTGCGAGCATCACATGATGCCCTTTATTGGTAAATGCCATATTGGCTATTTGCCCAAGGATCACGTGGTGGGGATTAGTAAGCTAGCTAGGTTAATGGAGATTTACTCTAGGCGGCTACAGATCCAAGAGGAGATGACCTGGCAAATTGCTCAGGCCTTAGAACACGAAACCCAGGCTCGAGGAGTCGCGGTATTGGTCGAAGCCCGGCATTTGTGTATCTCTAGCCGAGGGATTGGCAAGCAGCACAGTGTGATGACCACCATTGCTACGATCGGTGAGTTCCAAGAGAACCAAAATGCCAAGGCCGACTTCATTCACATCATTGAGCAACAGCGCCTAAGCAGTCTCTAGCCGAAGGGACTCGCAACCCTAAAAGAAGCTGTACACCCCAACCGAAAATGAGGCCCCGTCCATTTTATACAGGGCTTTATAGGTCGTATGGCCATCTAGGTCGCGACGGCGGCCTGTGGTGGTGCCAAAATCAAAGCGCACTGCGCCAAACTCTAAAAGATAGTCCGCACCTAGGTTCAAGGTAGTGGTGGGCACGGTAGCACTGGTGTTGCCTTCGGTGTTGCCCGAAGCAGCAATGGTGGTCACGACCGAACTAGATACCAGGTTACCAAATCCCACCCCTAAATAGGGTTTAAGGCCCGAACTAGAGTGGTCCTTAAAGTAGGCCTTAAAATCAAAACTGGTTAAAACGGTTTTTTCCACAATTGACACGGTGTTTCCATCTATCCACATATCCAAGCTTCGGTCTAAGCCAGAGGCATATTTAACACCCGCTGAGAACCGGCTTAGGAACACTCGCTCGTAAAAAAAAGCTGGGCCCACCATGGGTTCAGACCCGGTCGTAATACTAGTGCTTGATTGCAGGGTGTATTCAGTTCCTGAAAGGGCAAAATAAGCCACCCCTAGCTTGTTCCCTGGTTCCTTCTGTTTGCGCTGCGCCATTGCTGGACTAGCCATCAAGAGCAGGAGCAAACCAAAAAATAGTATTTTTTTCATTGTCTATACTCGCTTCTTATAGGAAAGTTCTTTTTCCTTATCGGTCATTTTTAAAAAAACTTGACCGTTTTTTTTAAAATCCAATCCTAAACCCAAAGGCAAATAACATTCCTTGGAGGTCTAAATCGAGCGCTTGTACGCCCGAGTCCACCTGCACCCGACCAATCACCCGGCGGGCTTCAAGATGAAAATCAGCGTTGGTTCCAAATGGGACCCCTAGTTGGCCAAAATATTGGATCACCTCGCGCTGATAAAAGGTAAGGTTAGAGCAATCACTTTGAGCGCACTCAAATGTGGCCTTCCCCGCTCCATAGCCTAGCAAAAAACCAACATTTTTACCCGAGAAATCGAAGGCTACATCATAGGTATTCAACCGCATTTGGTTGGTGCCTGTTATGGCTGGACTACTGGGGACTAGCTGCACCACAAACTCCGAGAGCCCAACAATAGGCAGCAAGGGGACCGGCAAACTTGCTAAAAGCGAATAACCTGCGGTGGAGGTGCTACTAACTTGGTCGAAATCATAAAGGGGATTGCCATAGGAACTAAAGCTAAAACTCGTAGGCAAACTGGCACTAACCCACGTCTCGGCTTTGACCGGGGCGGCCATCAATAATACCGCAAAAAGTAGCAATAAAGTTCGTTTAGCCATAGTTCTTAGCCGGTCAAACCGGCCAGGGGCTTAAAACAGGCCGGAGATGGTGAAGTCGAGTCTGGAAGGTTCTTCTTGAGGTTTTTTATCTAACTTGATCCCGTATTCAAACCGGAAAACCCCCATTGGAGTAATCATCCTTATCCCGGTCCCGTAACTTTTGCGTAGGTAAAACGGGTCTTTTTTCACCCCCAATATTTCATACATGCGATCTTCGGACCAAACGTTTCCAGCGTCGAAGAAGAACAGCCCTCGAATATTACGTCCTTCCCGGGTCAAGGGGAACAAAACCTCCAGGTTCATAATTTTTAGGAGGGTTCCCCGCTGGTGTTCGTTGTAATATTTTCGTTCGTCTGGGAGGTTCTCAGGCAGGTTGGCTGGGCAATTAGAACCACCACTGGCGCAATCGGGATAATCGCCTTCATAGGGATATTTCTTGGCAATCGAGAATTCAGAAGCTCGCTCATAATAACCTGCCGGCCCCTGGATGTCACCCCAGACGTGACCTCGAATCGAGGTAACCCCACCCGTCAAAAACCGCTGGGCTGCTGGAATTTCTTTATTAGGATCGGTCCGCATCAACTGAGACTGGCGATATTGCGCCATAAAAACGACGGTTTCGTCGTCGTTTAGCGAGTTAAAAAACCGCGAGGTAAAACTGATGTTTTGGTAATCCGTCGTCCCGCCCAAAATACCGCCAAAGCGTTCAGCGCTAAGGTTTGCGTCAAAACCATCTGAAGGGAACATGGGGTTGTTAACCGACGAATACGAGACCCCAGGGCGAATACTACGGTAGGTCTGGGACTCACTTCCCCCCAATAGGCTGGTGCCCACCGCCGAGGCCCCTACATAGGATTCGTTGGTATAGGCGTAACGAACAGAACCGTCCCAGTTTTCCCAAAGGGGATAAGAAAGCCCCGTCGTAAACCCAGTTCGGCGGGTATTGTATTCGGTGTCGGTTAAATATTCGGAAAATACGGAGGTCGAGTTAGTAAAGTTACTATCAAAAATATAGGGGCTGATTAGAGAAACGTTAAACAAGGATTCACCCCGCTGCCGCCGCTCCACCGTGAAGTTGGCGCTTTTACCAGTACCAAAAAGGTTGCGTTTGGATATCCCTAACGACAACACCAAGCCGTTATAGGCTGAATAAGATAAGCTAGCGTTAAAACTACCGGTTTGGGCCTCGGACAATTTAATGTTGTAATCTACCTCTAGGTCATTCTTCCCGGGCTGTTGATCCAGCTCAACCCCATATCCAGGCTCAAAAAAACCAAGCTTGGTGATCTGCTTGTTTGAATCTCTAAGTTTAACCCCGTTAAACAATTCGTTGTCGTGAATCCTAAGCTCTCGCCGAACAACGCGGTCTTGAGTTTCGTAGTTCCCTTCAATCTCCAGCCGCCCAATATAGGCCTTTTCTCCGCGAGCGATTCGGTAATTTACATCAACAATCTTAGTATCGTCATGGATAACCGGGTCCGGCATAACCCGAGCAAAGGCATACCCCTGCTCCATATAGATATCGTTTAGGCCAAACCGATCCTCGTTTTGCTTAAAAGGGTTATATACTTCCCCCTTTTTAAGCTTCATCTCGCCTTCGATATAAGTCTGCTTGTAGGTTAAGGGGGTTTGTTCGCCCTCGGTATCAGGGTCCGTTTCTTCACTGATCTGGCGGAGCAGCTTGTTATTATCGGCGGATTTGATATCTAACTCACCCGTAAAGTATTGGTCGCCTTCGGTAATCTTAAGCCAAACCTCGACAACCGCAAGGTCCCTCTTTTGGGTCATAATCACTTTGGGCTTATCAATATGAACCTTGATAAAACCGTTTTTTAGATATTCTTGGGTGATCAGGGCTAGGTCTTGGTTGATCTTTTCTTCTTGGAATACTCCCGAATCGGTTACCCAGCTAAAACAATCCACTTCCGCCGACTGCAAAAGCCGTTCGACGTCGAGGGGAAAGAAAAACTGGGTGCCTTCAATATGGAATTTAGTCAGATAAACCTGGGGCAACTCGTCGATCTCATAATAGAGATTGACCCTTTTAACGTCGATGGTCTCGATTCGGTAACCAATTCGAGTCCGCAAATGTCCCTTTTTGCGATACTCCCCTTTGAGCATGTCGAGGTCCCGCTTGATACGGACTAGGTCGATCATGTTGTTTCGATGTACTAAAATCTGCTCTTCAATGGTTTTTTTATCGAGCAGGTTCATCCCCTTTATTTCAAACTTTTGGATCCGCGCTTTTTCTACCAATTTAAAAATCAACACCAACTCGCCCGGCCCCGCAGGCTCGGTAGAGACCGAGACGTCATTAAAATATCCCAGGCCAAAGAGGGTTTTGATATCTTGGGCGACCTGGCCCGGGGATAAGTCATAACCGATAGCGGTAGTGATGGAATTATAAAGGACCCCTTTTTCAATCAGATCGATCCCTTCCATACGAATATCTACCACCTTGCCCTGCTGCATACTAGGCAACATCTGCGCCGAGAGCGACCAAGGAAGGATCAAACCCAAAAGTAAAAAAAGCCCAGCAACCCTCACGCCACCTCCTCAAGTTGGCCGCCGACAAGCTGCAATTGATTCTGGGTTTTGGCTGCCAATTCGGGACTGTGGGTTACCAAGATCAAGGTTTTGTGATGGTCTGCGCAGAGTTCTAATAACAGTTCTGCAACCGATTTGCCTGTGTCTGGATCCAGGTTGCCCGTGGGCTCGTCCGCCAGGATCAATCGGGGGTCACCGGCCAAGGCTCTGGCTATGGCCACCCTTTGTTGCTCCCCTCCAGACAGTTCGCTGGGCTTATGATGTAATCTTTGGCCAAGACCCAACCGCTCTAAAAGGGCCTGGGCCTGGGCCGCGGCCTGGGGCTGGCTTTTGCCCTGAATAAGGCCGGGGATTAGAGCGTTTTCTAAAGCCGTAAAGTCCGGTAGTAAATGGTGGGCCTGGAATACAAACCCCAAAATCTGGGCTCGCCAATGGGCCAACTGGGCGGGGCTTTTAGTAAAGAGGTTTTCCCCTTCAAAGACCACTTCACCCTCGCTAGGACGGTCCAGACCACCCAAGAGGTGTAGCAACGTCGATTTACCGGACCCAGAGCGACCTACAACCGAATAACTCTGCCCCTCTATGAAATGATACTCTAGGTTGACCAGGATCGAAAGCAATTGCCCTTGTCCGTCGGGGTAACTCTTAGAAAGACCTTTGAGTTTAAGAAACTCACTCATATTTAAGGCCCTCCACCGGGTCAAGACTGGCAGCCTTGCGGCTGGGAATTAAGGTCACGCTGAAACAGATCACCAAAGATACCACCGCAATCAAGCCAACCTGCCAAGTCTCGATATACATAGGGATACGGTTACCCACGTAAACGCCCGCTGGTATTTCGATCACATCAAAACTAGCAATCGCCCAACAAACCAAGAGACCCATCAGGATCCCCAAAAAGGTTCCGGTCAGTCCAATTACGGTACCTTGGTAAACAAAAATCCGCCGAATCGCCCCCGATTGGGCCCCCATGGCCTTTAAAATGGCGATATCTTTACGCTTTTCGATCACCAAGAGTACCAAACTTGAGATAATATTAAAAGCGGCGATTAAAATAATTAGGGTCAAGATCAAAGCTAGGCCAATCTTTTCCAATTTAAACACGGCAAACAGGTTTTTGTTTTGCTCGGTCCAGCTGGCTAAGGCAAAGGGGAAGGGGAAATCATCGGAGAGGGCTTTTTTGACCTCGGGCGCCCTTTCACCGTCGTCTAGGCGAAGGGCAAAGCCCGTGACCCGGTCTCCCATTCGGTAAAGTTTTTGCGCGGTTTTTAGATCAACAAAAGCCAGGATCTCGTCGTACCCCATAATCCCAGACTCAAAAAAACCTTCCACCCGAAACCGTTTGGCCCTGGGGATTTCACCCATAGGCGTAATTCGCTCTTCTGGGCTAACCAAGGTGACCACTTCGCCAATACCAACCCCCAAGTTTTTAGCCAGCTGACTGCCGATTAAGATTCCAGCTAAAAAGGAGCTGTGCTCTTGTCCCTCTTCATCGGTCCATTTTTTTTCGCTAGGGGCTAGATCCGTGAGGATTTGCCGAGCCATTTGAGCTTGCTGCGGATCAGCCTGCATTAAGCTGTTGTCCCTTTTAGACTCAAAGAGACGGGTTCGAATAAAAAAGTCCATTTTGGTCACTTGCGGCTCTAGGGTAACATCGATCCCTTTGATCATGCTGCCCTGGGGTTTGCCTGTGCCCATTAACATCGCTTGGTGGCTCGTGAAGGGGCTAACCGCCTCAACCCCTTTGGCCGAAGCCAATTTGGCCATTCGCTCTTCAATCTGGTCGATCCCTTTAGAGCCGAAGCGATATACCGTAAGGTGGGCATTGGCCCCCTGAATAGCCGCCCGCAAATCGCGCTCGAACCCGTTCATTACCGAAAGGACTACAATCAAGGTCATCACCCCAAGGGCGACCCCAAAGATAGAAATTCCTGTGATTACGGAGATACTCCGATCCTCGCGGGGACTCCACAGGTAGCGCTTAAAAATGAAGTGTTCGAATCCCAAGCTATAATTCGGGTAGGGGTTGTTGCCTTCAAACCCAGACAAATACTACGGAGGAAGGGTTGGGTCAACCTAATTGCTGTCTAGTTGGGTCTTGAAGTGGGTCCAGCGGAAGGGCAAAAACCCGGCCCAAGGGCCGGGTTCTTAAAGAAGATCAATAACGATAATGATCAGGCTTGTAGGGCCCGTCTAAGGGAACACCAATGTAATCCGCCTGGGCGGGGGTCAAGCGGGTGAGGCTGATGCCCAATTTGGCGAGGTGCAACCGGGCCACTTCCTCGTCCAATTTCTTAGGCAACATATACACCTTATTTTCGTACTTTTCGTGATTGTGATGCAGGTCAAGCTGGGCCAATACTTGGTTGGTGAAGCTAGCGGACATTACAAAACTGGGGTGCCCGGTGGCGCAGCCTAGGTTAAGCAAGCGCCCCTCTGCCAAAATCATGACCGAATGTCCGTCAGGGAAGGTCCACATGTCATACTGGGGTTTGATGTTGGTTTTCTTGATCCCAGGGACCTTGGCCAAGCGAGCCATGTCGATCTCGTTGTCAAAGTGACCGATGTTGCCTACAATCGCCTTGTCTTTCATCCGGGCCATGTCTTCAACCCGAATTACATCGAAGTTACCGGTCGTGGTAACAAAGATGTCCGCTTCGCCCACCACCTCGTTCAAGGTGCGAACTTCGTAACCTTCCATCGCTGCTTGCAAGGCACAAATCGGGTCTATTTCCGTAACAATTACGCGGCAGCCTTGGCCTCGTAGTGATTGCGCCGAACCTTTGCCTACTTCGCCAAAACCGCAAATCACCGCAACCTTACCGCCGATCATCACGTCCGTGGCGCGGTTTAGACCGTCGGGTAAGCTGTGGCGACAGCCATAGATGTTGTCGAATTTAGATTTGGTAACCGAATCGTTAACGTTGATCGCCGGAAAAAGCAGTTTGCCTTCTTGTTCCATCTGGTAAAGGCGATGCACGCCAGTGGTGGTTTCTTCTGAAACCCCTTTAATCCCGTTAGCAATCGCCGTCCATTGACCAGGGTGGGCCGCCAATTCAGAGCGCAGCGTATGCAGAATAACACCCCACTCTTCAGGCTCGTTGGCTTCGTCAAAGGTAGGGACCGAGCCAGCGGCTTCGTATTCCTTGGCCTTGTGAACAAACAGGGTAGCGTCGCCGCCGTCGTCAACGATCAGGTCAGGACCAGTGCCATCGGGCCAAACTAAGGCCTGCACGGTACACCACCAATATTCATCCAAGGTTTCCCCTTTCCAAGCGTAAACCGGAACCCCCGTGGGGCGGGAAACAGAGCCGTTTGGCCCAACTACTACGGCGGCTGCCGCATGATCTTGGGTAGAAAAAATGTTACAGCTAACCCAACGGACGTCTGCGCCTATGGCAGTCAAGGTCTCGATTAAAACGGCGGTTTGAATGGTCATGTGCAAACTGCCCATAACCTTAACCCCGGCCAAAGGCTTTGCCTCTTGGTAGCGCGACCTTAGTGCCATTAATCCAGGCATTTCTTCTTCGGCGAGTCGCATTTCTTTTCGACCAAAATCGGCCAAGTTGAGGTCAGCAACTTTATAGGCAGGTCGGTTATGATCCGTGGTTTCGAGTACTTTGTTCATGTTTCCCTTGGGCTGTGCTTGACCTCTCCAGGGGGGAGCGGAAGCGACTTGGTAGCAAAGTTTTATAATATCTGCTTATGCTACGTTTCCTTTGGCACTTTGTCACCCAAAAACGGCCAAAGATGCAATGGGAAGGGATGGCTAAAAGCCAGAGGAGAAGTAGAGAATGGTTCGAGGGCTACCCTTTTGCCCGGCGTATTCGCCGCGCTCTTCGGTGTATTTGGTGTAACCCAAAACCAAGGAATGGCCCAAGGCCAGTTCGGCACCGGTTGAGGCCCAGCCCTGGGCGTAGCCAGCTCGAAGGTAAATAAGGCTGCTGTTTTTAGATAAAGGGACTAGGCCAATCTCGGTGCCCAAATGGGTGCGCCGATTCAGACTTTTGTCCCCCAACGAACCTTGCTGATAGGTAAGGTCTCTAAAGTCCATTGCGGTCGTCCATCTTAAAAATCCAAGTTCTTGGATCATTGCTACCCCGGCAGCCACTTCGCTGGGGATTTTGCCAGCGTCACCTAAATCGATTTCCTGGCGGTACACCAACCCCCACATCATCCGGCTTTTGCTGGCTTGGCGGTAAATCATCCCCACATCGTACCCCAACCCCTTACCGTTGACCCCGGCACTGGCCATGGTTGGGAAGGGTACCTCATTAAGCGCATCGGCCACCGAATAACTTGCGGCTATTTCGGTGCGTTCTACCCGTTTGGCGGTCACCCCAAAAAGCCATTTTCCCGAACCTAAGGGGAAAGAAAAGCCGGTTTGGCGGATATGGTCCAGTTTGGCGTAAAGGTCGATTACAGGCATCGTCGGGTTGCGAACCTCTAAGTCCAAAACCGCCTCGTAGGTATAGTTGCCCCCAACCGTCCAACCCCCTTTAAGGTTGATTAAAGCATTGGCGCCCAAGTCGAACTTAACGTAGGGATTCTTGCCTACAAAATCCTGCATAAAAGCGATCTGCTCTTCTTGGGAATTTAGATTAAAACTCCCGTCTTGCGCCGCCGTGATCAAATTCTTAGTGTCGTCTGAATAAGTCAACATGGTCACCGGCAGGTCCACCCACCAGTTAAAAATATTGCCCATCGCTGCTGGGTTATAAAACAAGGCGGCTGAACTATTAGCCGTAACAATCCCGGTATTACCCATCGCCAAAGTCCGGTGGTCTTGGCCAAACCGCCGATACTCCACCGCCTGGGCGCACAGCACCCAACCGAGAAAAATAAAAAGGAGTAGGCCTATACGTTTCATGGTTAGAGGCTGAGGTTTTGCATGAAATACAAGATCTCACAGTCGTTGAGTTTCCCATCGGACGCCGCAGTTACGGGGATGGCGTCTGAGTTGCAAACATTAATACTAGTCGCCGTTTGCACCCCTTTAGTAATGGTCTGGGTGTAATTATTACCCGTATCCATCTTGGAGTAAAAGTTTAGTTTGTCCAACCCGGTGATCGACGTGGTCAGGTTTTCAGAGGCGACTTTGTTGTAATAAAGCGGGCTATTGGATTGGACCGTGCAGCCATTAACGGTCATCTTTTCGGTGATCTTTAGGGGGTAATAACCACCCGAACCATTGGCCAAATCGCTGGTCGCATCCACCACTTTGGTGGTGTGGGATTCGCTGGTCGAGTGGCCGCAAACCCCTGTATAAAAAGTGGTGCCCATGCCGCTGAAGGTCAAGGAGACCGGAATCTCTCCGGCCACAACGTCGGTGGAGCTAAAGGTCCCTTGGTCTAAGGCAAAGTTAAAACTGCAACTGGAAATACTGCCGGAACTGGCGCAGTGGGTCACATTGCCAGCAGCATCTACCTCCAGACTAAGCAAAGCGGTGGTTTCTTTTAAAACCAACATGGAACTTAACAGCAGCCCCTCTAAATAAACCGATTGATCCGGTTTTTTGATGCTCCCCAACAGCAAATCAAGCGCCAACAGGTAATCTTTGGCTTGGGTAGCGGTGGGCAAGCCATTAATCAGCGCGGCCATGCCGCCAGAGCCGCTAAGATTCGATAAAATAGTAAACAAGCTAGCGTCCGCGCGGCCCATATAGGCTTGGGCGGTAAGGTGGTATCCATCGTCGGTGAGGACTAAGGAACAGGCGGTAATCGCATCGTCCCAGAGGCTTTGGTCTAGCGCATATTTGCAGGTTTCTAAAAGCCCGGCATCGTGGGTGGCCTTCGTGTCCTTGCATCCAGACAGACTTATCCCTAGTAAAAGCAGCAGCAAAATAAAAAATGCGCGCGTGGGTTTCATCTTCGACCCAATAAAGATAGCTGGCCCCATATTGATTACAGAGGACCACCAAGAAAAGAGGTTCAAGGACTGTGCCTTATTGGTCGCCAAACTCCCTGATTTGGCTGCAAACCTCTTCAATAATCCAATCAGCGGTACTCGCTCCCGCAATGATCCCGATCTCCTGCTTTCCCAAAAACCACTCGGCGGCCAAATCGCTCTTGGTCTCAATATGGTGGGATTCCACATGTTGCTGGGCCATGGCGTGGAGTTTTTTGGTATTAGACGAATGAAAACCCCCAACTACTACCATAATATCCACCTTTTTGGCCAATTCCTCGGCGGCAAGTTGCCGTTTTTTTGTGGGGGCACAAATGGTGTTATTTATTTTAAGGTTATCGACGGATTGCGCTATTAAGGCGACCAACTTGTCGAATTTTTGTTGGCTGAAGGTGGATTGACTAATTACTCCCACCTTTGAGGGTAATTTAACTGCGACCAATTCGGCTTCGTCGTTAACCACAATCGGGTCCTTCATTCGAGACGCGATTCCCTTGACCTCCACGTGGTTTCGGTCACCAATAATTAGGATTTGATACCCCTCTGACTCCAATTGATGCCCAACCTCATATATTTTAGAAACCAAAGGGCAAGTAGTATCAACAACCCTCATCTCTAGGTCTTCGAGCAACCTAAAATTTTTAATGTCCGTGCCGTGGGCGGTGATCACAATCGGGGTGCCTTCTTCGCCAGTGACCTCGTGGATCACTTTTTTCCCTTTTTTTTCCAATTGGCTTACGACCTGTTTATTGTGGATCAGGTCTCCCAAAATGGAGACCGCCCCATGTTGGTCCACAATATCCAACGCACGTCGGACCCCCCAGCAAAACCCTTGAGCTTCAGCAACGATGATGTTTTTCATAGGTCTAAATCTAAAAACTAGAGATTGGCTCTTGACAATCAGTACCAATTTGGTACGATATGAACATAGCCAGACTGGTTAATTATCTACAAGCCTTAGCCAGTTTGGCAACCCAAACTAGAGACTACGAGACATGTTAAAGCTCTCGAAAAAAGCAGACTACGCATTGGTGGCCTTGAGTCATTTACAAGCCACCGAACTGCCCGCTAGCGCCAAAGAGATAGCAGACCGCTACAATCTTAGCGCACAAATGCTGGCCAACGTCTTAAAAACCCTTACCCAGTCTGGGCTTTTGGCCTCTAAACGAGGCGCCATGGGCGGATACGCCCTAGGCAAGCGCCCAGAGCACATTTTTTTAGGCGAGGTGATCGACGCCATTGATGGCCGCCAGTCTTTATCGGACTGCACCAGCCTTGACAAACGTTGCTCCGCTGAAACCAATTGCCCCGCAAAAAGCCCGATCTTGATGATCCACAAAAAGATCAAACAATTTATCGACAGCCTGACCCTGGCGGACATCGCCAATCGGGAGATCTTAAAAGGGGTCTCCATTGATATCCCTTTTTCATCCTAGGTATTACCATGAACCCAACCCATCCAAAACCAATCTACCTGGACTACTCAGCCACTACCCCAGTCGATCCTCGGGTGCTTGAGAAGATGTTGCCCTATTTTGGCGAGGTCTTCGGTAATGCAGCTAGCCGAAACCACCAGTTTGGTTGGGCTGCGGAGCAAGGGGTCGAAGAGGGACGCGAGCAGATTGCCCAACTGATCGGGGCCCAAGGCAAAGAAATTATTATCACCTCGGGCGCGACTGAATCAGACAACTTGGCAATATTAGGGGTTGCTGAGATGTATGGCAAAAAGGGCAACCATATTATTACCTGTGTTACCGAACACAAGGCCGTACTAGACCCGGCCCATTACCTCGAATCCAAAGGGTTTGAGGTTACCTTTTTGCCAGTCGATCCCCAAGGGATGATCGACCTCAAAGCTTTAGAGGCGGCCATTACCGACCAAACCATCTTGATTAGCTTAATGGCGGCCAACAACGAGATTGGCACCCTCCACCCCTTAAAGGAGATCGGCCAACTCGCTAAAGCCAAGGGGGTTTTATTCCACTGCGACGCAACCCAAGCGGCGGGCAAGATTAAGCTAAATGTTGAAGAGATGGGTATCGACCTGATGAGCCTTTCAGCCCATAAGATGTATGGCCCCAAAGGGGTAGGGGCGCTTTATGTTAGGCGCCGACAACCTCGGGTCCGCTTGGCCCCAATCTTACACGGCGGCGGTCACGAGCGCGGAATGCGCTCTGGTACCCTTAACGTGCCGGGGATCGTCGGCTTCGGCGAGGCCTGCCGGTTGGCTAGACTGGAACTTGAAGAAGAGGCGGTTAAAATGATTGCGCTGCGCGAACGGCTCTACCAAGGCTTAGCGGCCAAGCTTGATTACCTCTACCTAAACGGACACCCAACCCAGCGCCTACCGGGCAATCTGAATCTCAGCTTTGCCTTTGTCGAGGGTGAATCCTTGATGATGGGCCTGGAATTTATTGCGGTTAGCTCCGGCTCTGCCTGCACCTCGGCCAGTTTAGAGCCTAGCTATGTGTTGCGGGCCTTAGGGATCGGCGACGATTTGGCCCATTGTTCCATTCGGTTTTCTTTGGGTCGTTTCACGACCGAAGAAGAGATCGACCGCACGATTGAGCAGGTGGTAGCCACAGTGACTAGGCTGCGGGAAATGTCGCCCTTATACGACATGGCCAAAGCCGGAATCGACTTAAAAAGCATCCAATGGGCTGGACATTAAAGGAGAAGCCTCATGTATTCAGACAAGGTCTTAGACCATTACAATCAACCTAAAAACGTCGGCTCCTTCGAAGAAGGCGACCTTTCGGTAGGCACCGGGATTGTGGGTGCGCCCGAATGTGGCGACGTGATGAAGTTACAACTTAAGGTCGAAAATGGCCGGATTGTGGACGCCCGGTTTAAAACCTTTGGCTGTGGCTCCGCCATCGCCTCTTCAAGCCTCGCGACCGAATGGGTCAAGGGCAAAACTTTAGAGGAAGCCGCCCAGATCACCAACAGCGAAATTGCTGAAGAATTAAGCTTACCGCCGGTCAAAATCCATTGTAGCGTATTGGCCGAAGACGCCATCAAAGCAGCGGTTAACGACTATAAAAACCGACAATAACCAGAGGATACCATGATCAAACTGACGGAAAACGCCGTAAAAGAAATCAAGCGGGTCATTGTTGAAAACAATCTCCCCGAAGATACTGGGATTCGCATTGGTATTAAGGGCGGCGGCTGTGCTGGTTTTACCTATGTCTTTGACTTCGACAACAAGCCCGGCGAGTTTGACGAAATTTTTGAGTCCGGCGGGGTCAGGGTTTTTGCAGACCGCAAATCGCTGCTCTACATCGACGGCACTGAAGTGGATTTTAACACCACGCTGATGGACCGCGGCTTTAAGTTTAACAACCCTAAAGCCGAAGCCGCTTGTGGTTGTGGCACCAGTTTCAGCCCCAAACAGCCGAGTTTTGGTTAGAATATGGCTGGGGCCGCTACTCATCATCACCATCATAATGAGCGCTGCCAGTCCTGCGCGGCCCAGCTAAAGCACCGGCTCTACTGCGACACCTGCGAGAAGATCCAGCAGTTAGGCCAGGGGGACGATTATTTTTCGATCTTTGGCCACCCCCGAACCTTTAAGCTGGATCCCAAGCGGATCGAAAAAAACTTTGAAGAGATGATGTTAGCCCTTCACCCGGACTTCTACGCCAATGCCGAAGCCCAAGAGCAAACCTTAAGTTTAGAACACACGGCCCTACTCAACGAAGCTAAAAACGCTTTATTTAATCCCTACTTGCGCGGGCGTTACCTGCTCACTTTATTAGTGCCCGAGCTAGGCACGGTCTTGGGTCAACCACCACAAACCTTTATTTTAGAGACGTTTGCCCTGCAAGAAGCCCTGGATGAAGCCGAAAAAGGGCGCCGTGACATTGGCCCCTTGAGTAAACAAATAAGTAAGCTGTCCACAGAGATTGAAGAGGCTTTAGAGCAACAGTTTGGCAAACTGACCGAATACGGAGATCAACCCGAATTGGTCGAGGCGATTAGAGCCGGATTAAGCAAACTCAAATTTTTAATTAACCTTCGGGACCGCGCCCGCTCGATCGAAAAAAGCCTATCATGAGCGAACTGATCTTAGGGATTGATCTGGGCACCACGAACAGCATGGCCGCCTGGGTGGGGCCGCAGGGGCCAGAGGTGGTGGAGTCAGAGCAGATTACCAGCCATGTCCCTTCAGTGGTTTCCTTTGGCCAGAGGGGCCGATTGGTCGGCCAAGCGGCCCTGGCCGCCCGTTTAGAACAGCCAAAACATACGTTTTATTCGTTTAAGCGTTTTATGGGCCGCGGGCCCAAAGATATTAGCGAAGACCTAAGCCGCCTGCCCTTTGAGGTTCGCAGTGGTGACCGGGACAATTTGCTGCTTTGGGCGGAGGACCGGGGCTATAGCCCTGAAGAGATGTCGAGTTTGATTTTAGTAGAGATCAAAACCCGCGCCGAGGCGATTTTAGGCCAACCCGTTAAAAAGGCAGTGATCACCGTTCCCGCCTACTTTGATGATGGCCAGCGCCAAGCCACCCGCGATGCTGCCGAACTAGCGGGGCTCGAAGCGGTGCGCATCCTTAATGAACCGACTGCTGCCGCCATTGCCTATGGGCTGGGTGAGAAGCAAAAGGGCAAGGTCGTGGTTTATGATTTTGGCGGGGGGACCTTTGACGTCTCTGTTTTAGAACTCAAAGAAAAGATATTCAAAGTTCTTTCTACCCAAGGGGATACCCGCCTAGGGGGAGACGATTTAGACCAATTGGTCGCCGAGCAAATCGCCAAAGAGTTCCTTAGAGGACTCGAACTAGACCCCCACAGCCGCCAATACCTAAAAAAGGTAGCCGAAGAAATCAAGATCAACCTGACCAGCCAAACACACACCAAAACCCACATCCACCTGCCTGCTATTGGGGTCGATCAGGAGCTGGTTTATACACGCGAGCAGTTTGACCAAGCAATTGCCCCTTTGGTGACGCGCACCCTGGGCCATATCGCGCAGGCTTTAGATCAAGCTAATCTGACCCCCGAAGAGATTGACGACGTGGTGTTAGTAGGCGGCAGCACCAGGATTCCCTTGGTCCGCCACCAAGTGGAACAATATTTTAACAAACCGCCCCACATTCGCCTTAACCCGGACCAGGTCGTGAGCTTAGGCGCAGCTATCCAGGGGCATTTGCTTGCCGGGGGCCGTAGGGATTTTCTCTTGATGGACATTATCCCACTGTCTTTGGGGATCGAAACCTTAGGGGGCACTTTTTCTAAGTTAGTTTTAAAAAACGCCAGCATCCCCGCCAAGGCCACCGAGGTTTTTTCTACTAGTATTGATAACCAAACCGGCATTGATCTAAACCTCTTCCAAGGGGAGCGCGAGTTTGTAAAGGATTGCCGCAATCTGGGCCGTTTTAAGCTAGCCGGAATTCCCCCAATGCCCGCCGGTCTGCCCAAGGTGGAGGTGACCTTTTTTGTGGATAACAACGGGCTTTTAACCGTGACCGCCGAAGAGCTACGAAGCCACGTCAAGGCCCAGATCGACATTGTGCCCACCCACGGACTCAAAAGGGCTGAGGTCAGCCGGATGATCAAGGAAAGTTATGAAAAGGCGCTAGACGACTTTTCAATGCGAAACTTAGTCGAGTTCCGCGCCAAGGCCGAAGCCATCGAGGCGGGATTGGTCAAGGTTTGGGAGCAAGCACCTAAGTATTTAAGTCCCGCAGAAATCAAAGCCATCGAAGAGCACCGCCAAGCCCTACTAAAAATCGCCCAAGGGGATGATCCCTTGGCCCTAAAAGCCGCGATTGACCAAATGGGCCATCTGACTCGTGAATTTGCCGACGCTATTATGGGTGACGCGGCTAAAAGTGCCCTGATCAAGCCGGGCAAGGGCTAGATGTATCGGTTATTATAAAGTCTCGACGTTAAAATCTCTTCTCTAAGCCTACCTCTAGCCAACTTCGTTCTTATTTGGTAGGCTCCATAAATTCACCGATACAAGATCACCTCTGCTGCGGCGTTTTCATGCTTACCTTTCTGCAAAAAAAGATCTTTGGCACCAACTCGGACAAGTCCATCAAGTCCTACATGCCCTTGGTCAACCAGATAAATGCTCTTGAGTCTTCAATGGCAAATCTGGACCAAGATGGTTGCCAACAAAAAACCGCTGAGCTAAAGACCCGCTTCCAAAACGGCCAATCCCTAGACGAGTTACTGCCCGAGGCCTTTGCTTTAGTCCGCCGGGCCGCCCAAAACACCCTGGGTCAGCGCCATTTTGACGTGCAGCTTTTGGGGGGTATTGCACTACACAAAGGGATGATCGCCGAAATGAAAACCGGTGAAGGCAAAACCCTAACCTCGACACTGCCTGTTTTTCTAAACGCCCTGACAGGCCGCGGGGTTCATATTGTCACGGTTAACGACTATCTGGCTAAACGGGACTCTGCTTGGATGGGCGAGATTTACCAATATCTGGGCATGAAGGTGGGCACTATTGTTCACGAGCTAAACGACGCCCAGCGACGCGAAGCCTACGCCGCCGATATCACCTATGGCACTAACAACGAGTTTGGCTTTGATTATCTGCGCGACAACATGAAGTTTAACCTGCGTGACTACGTCCAGCGGGACCATGTTTTTGCGATTGTTGATGAGGTGGACTCAATCTTGATCGACGAAGCCCGTACCCCTCTAATTATCTCCGGTCCCGCCGAGGATTCGACCGAGAACTATCACAAAATCGACCAACAACTAGGCGGCCTTACCCGCGCATGGCGAGTGAGTGATTCCCCTGATCCAGAAGCAGTGGCGCGGGCGCAGAATATTAAGATCGATGAGGCCAAAGACTGGTTAAAAAACCAGGAAGACCTGACCATGGCCATTGAGGGCGACTTTACTTTGGAAGAGAAGTCGAAAAACATTCAACTCACCGAGACTGGGGTGACCAAGATGGAAGGGCGCCTCAAAGACTTAATGACCAGCGATAACCTTTTTGATTTCGAAAATATCGAGATCCTGCACCATGTCAATCAAGCTTTAAAGGCCCATTATATTTTCAAACGGGATGTCGATTATGTGGTGACCAACGGAAAAGTGATTATTGTAGATGAGTTCACGGGCCGCCTGATGGAAGGCCGCCGGTTCTCTGACGGCCTCCACCAAGCTTTAGAAGCGAAGGAACGGGTTCAGATTGAAAAGGAAAACCAAACCTTAGCTTCGATCACCTTCCAGAATTATTTCCGCAAGTATGAAAAACTAGGCGGGATGACCGGCACGGCCGAGACCGAAGAGGAAGAATTTAAAAAGATTTATGGCCTGGGAGTAGTGGTGGTGCCAACCAACCGGCCCTTGGTCCGCCTGGACCACGCCGACGTGATTTACAAAACCAAAGCAGCCAAAGACCGGGCTATTTTAGCCCTGATCAAAGAACTCCACAAAAAAGGCCAGCCAGTTTTGGTGGGTACGGTCTCGGTCGAGTCGTCCGAAACCATCGCTACCAAGCTCAAAAAAGATGGGGTTCCCCACAAGGTGCTTAACGCCAAACACCATGAGCAAGAAGCGGAGATTATCTCCCAAGCGGGCCAAAGGGGCGCGGTCACTATTGCGACCAACATGGCCGGACGGGGAACCGACATTAAGGTTCCCGACGAGCTTAAGGAGTTGGGTGGGTTGTTTATCTTGGGCACCGAGCGCCACGAATCGCGCCGCATTGACAATCAGCTTAGGGGCCGCTCTGGCCGCCAAGGGGACCCTGGGGCGAGCCGCTTTATTTTAAGCCTAGAAGACGACTTGCTAAGGGTCTTCGGCGGGGAGCGCATCGCTAGCCTGATGACCAAACTCAAGGTCGATGAAGACGAGGCGATCGAACACATCTTGATTTCTCGGGCGATAGAAAACAGCCAGAAAAAGGTGGAAGCTTACAACTTCGAGGTTCGCAAGCATTTGCTCGAATACGACGACGTGATGAACCGCCAAAGGGAGATCATCTACAAACAGCGCCGCCGGATTTTAGGCGAAGAGGCAGAAGCGGTTTTCGAGGATATGCTCGAAGATGTGGCCGATTATTTAATCCACCAATATTGCAACGACAAATTTACTGATCAATGGGATGTGGATGGGTTGCGCTTAGAAGCGACCTCCTATTTCCGCGAGCCTTTAGAGTGGGAAACCGCCGACGAAACCCCCACGGAAGAGCAACAATTCGACGCGGTGCTTGTAGCTATCCAAAAACGCTACCGATCCAAAATTGGTGAGTTTGGCGACTTTGGCGGCGATTTATTGCGCCAGATTTTGCTTGAGATCACGGACAGCCGTTGGAAGGATCATCTCTTGTCGATGGACCATCTCAAAGAAGGGATTGGGATGCGCGGCTATGCGCAGAAAAACCCACTTAACGAATATAAACGAGAAGGGTTTGATCTATTTAGTGAGTTGATGGAGCGGATCAACCAAGAAGCGGTTAAAACCTTCTTCCATGTCACCGTGGTGCACGAACGACCCAAAGAGGTCGAGCACCGACCCGTACCGATGCAGATGATCCACGGCGAAGTGCCGAGACCCCACGCGGCCCCTCCAGAAATGCTCGAACCCAAACACGAGCCCGTCCGTAAGTCTCACACCCCTGGCCGCAACGAGCTTTGCCACTGCGGTTCAGGCAAAAAATATAAAAACTGCCACATGAAACAAGACCAGCCTCAGGCGGAATGAGCGGCGGGGGGCTAACTTCCACGGGGTTTCAAAAGGCGGGCTTCGGGGCCTTAGGCCTTTTGTTTATCAGCATCCCGCTGTCTATCGCCGGGATGGAGCTGGCGATTTTTGGGCTTTATCTACTTTGGGCTTGGTCCTTGGCTAAGGGCCAAGGTCGGTGGCTCCACAGCCCTCAAGAACGGTTGGTGCTGGCTTTTTTAGCCCTCGCGGCCTTAAGCGCGGTGCTGGCCCCCGAACCCGCCTTGGGCTTGGCCTATTTCAAAAAACTTTGGCGTTTTGGGCTCCCCTTCGCGCTTTTGATGCTCCTCGAAGACCGCTGGCTCCCGCGTTTACTCGACCTCTGGGCGGGATCGGCGGCTTTGATTGGGGGTTATGGGGCCTGGCAACATTGGACCGGCGTGGACCTCTTCCGCTCCCAGCTCTTACAAAACCAATATTTACTGCACGACGGCAACTGGCACGCGGTGGGAATCTTTTCTCATCACTTGACCTTTGGGGCGGTGATGATGCTAGTTTTTGCCTGCTATTTACCGCTGACCTGGACCGGCCAACTAGCCCCCCCGCGCCGTCTTTTTTACGGGCTCACCGCCGCTCTTGGCGCTTATGGAGCCTACGCCAGTATGGGGCGCAGCATCTGGTTGGGGATGGGGGCGGTATTGGTGACCTTTGGGTTTTTGCGGCTCAAAAAAAAGGGGATTTGGTTGGTGGTTTTCCTAGGGCTGTTCGGCGCGCTCGCCCTGGCGGTTAAAGATACGCAACCGGTTCAAGGATTTTTGGTGGAAAACCCGGTCGGTGCCCGGATTGCCAAGGGGTTTAATCAAGCTGCTAACATGGATCGGTTACGAATGTGGCAGGCGGGCTACCGCGCTTGGGCTGGACACCCTTGGCTAGGATTAGGCCCGGCTCAAGCGGCCCCCTTGCAAGCGGTTTATGATCAAGTGGCCCAAGAAACGGGGCACCAGTTTTACCACATCGCCGAGGTGGGGGTACACAACATCTACTTGCAAACCTTGGTGGACTTAGGGCTCTTAGGGGCTTTGCCCCTGTTCCTCTGGTGGTTTTGGACTTGGTTCGAACTCTACCACGACCATTTAGGTCGTCCGGTTTTAGGGGTTGAACAAGGGTTGCGCTTAGGGATCTTGTCCGGCTTGGCCGGGGTCTGGGTCGCGGGATTCTTTGAAAATAACTTCCGCGACGCGGAGGTCCAGGTCGCCATTTTGACCCTTTTTGGACTAGCCATGTGGCTAGGTCGCCGTCCGCCGGACCGAGCCTAAACAATCCCTC